>Ga0056909_1000023_pt1 | contig 332389 bp, 317 predicted proteins | sample EBPBio102011_DNA_FD_62115 | JGI IMG/M metagenome (GOLD analysis project Ga0056909, IMG submission 62115) | Wastewater treatment Type I Accumulibacter community from EBPR Bioreactor in Madison, WI, USA - Reactor 1_1/10/2011_ DNA | ecosystem: Engineered > Bioreactor > EBPR > Anaerobic-Aerobic >... | reverse complement strand
AGGCAATTTGGGCTTTGAGGATTTGGGCTTCATCTTCGTTCCTTCGTCACTACGACGAAGCCCAAATCCTCCTTAAATCACAACCTCTAATCTGTGCCATAGGTGCTGACGGGGGACAGTTTGCGAATTGACGGCTTTCCGCCGAACCGAGCCACAAAGCTGATAGGCTGCAGCCGGCCATCGTCGGATACTCCTCATTTGAGTCGTCGATATTGCAGTACGCGAATTTTCTACAGCGCAGGGAACGGCTTAGGCACCCGCGGAGTATTATCGCCGAGCTTCAAAACAATAAGGATTGAACGCTTTCCACCGGGCCGCGCTCGTGCGCGGTCCGGACTAAAGCAGGGCTGCCTGCGTCAGTTCCTTGCAGTTCACCGATGATGGGGGCGGAACACTGGCCTTATTTCCTTCGTTCTTTCGCAGTCCCAGCGCGCTGCCGATCGAGCGGCCGATCGAACCGATGATCCCTTTCCCCGATCCGTTGCCCGTCGCCGGCTGGCTGTCGACGCGGATCGAGGGGTTCGAGAACGTACCGCCGATACGCAGCGGGTCGACCAGCTTCAGGACGGGTTTGTCTTTCGACGCACCGGCAACTGTCAGCGCGACCGTCTCCCCGTCGAGGTTGATCTGCCCGCGTCCGCTGCCGCGCGATATGGCGGTAACGATCAGAAAAGGCGAGGGGCGAAGGATCCCATTTTTTGCATCGAAGGCGAGTATCGCGCAGGTGAGCGGCGTCATAGCGTCCTCATCGCCGAGCTTCTGACCGATCGCACCACCGAGGTCTTGGCCAAGCACGAAGGCCGCGGCGCGGTTTATCGAGCCGCGGTTGGTCGTAAAGGCGATCTTGCCCGATCCGTTGCTGAAAGCCTGGCGGATCGTCGTGCCGCGTCCCGTGATCCGGACAAGGCCCTGGACCGGGCCGCGTATCATCTCCGGTTGGCCGACCAAGGTCTCGAGCAATGCTCCCTCCACCCTGAGTACGGTCGAGAAAATCGGCATGGGTTTCGTTGAGTCGATCTTGACCCAGCCGGTCATTCGTCCCGCGTCGAGCTTGGCCACGGCATTCTCTAGCTTGAGAATGCGGTGATCGAGCGTGAGATTGCCCTTGAGGCTCCGGAACACCGAGCCGCCCTCAACGAGAAGCTGAGCGATCGAAAAGCGGATGATCCCGTCGGTCGGCCCCATCCGGCTGAGATCGATCCGCGTATCGGGAATGACGCGCTTGCCGATGCGGGCTTCATTCGCGCGCGCCGCGGCTAGTCCGGCATCATCGGCGAGATCGTCAAAGTCGAATTGCGGCGCATCGATCGTCGCGTCGATCTTGGTGCGGCCATCCCGTTTGAGCACCGTCGCCTTGGCGTTGATCCGCGAACGGCCGATCGTGCCGTTCAGCGTGTCGATGAACCAGTCCTCGCCGACGTGACGGACCGAGCCGGAAAGATCGATATCCTGCGTGCCGAACAGCCCGGCCTCAATCACATAATCGAGCTTCTTGAGGCTCGTGCCTCTCGCTGCCATTTTCAACTTCATGTCGCGAAAGTTTAGCGGACCGGCGGTTGTGCCGGTTGCGGTCACGTCGAGAACGTCGGAGGTGAGGCTGACCGAAAACGGCCAGGGGTCATTCTCCTGCTCCGCTGCGAGAGCCTCGCCACGCGCCTTGAGGAGGGCGGGCGCTCCGTCGAAGGTGCCAGCGGCATCGATGGAAAGACCCCGGGCGCCATCGGCCGTGATCGTGCCGGCGATATCGAGCCGCCGCTTCGCATCGCGAAGCGTGAATTGGCCCTTGTCGACCACCAAGCGATTCAGCGACGGTGCGCCTTTGCCTGCCTGCGGCGGCTTGCCGGCACGCCCCGCCCAATTGTTGTTGCCCTCGGCGTCACGAACAAGAGCTATATCGAGGCCCGTGACGCTGATCGACTGCGGATCGGGGTCGCCGGCGAGGAGGTCGAAGATCGAGAGCCGTGCGCTGGCGCGCGCCACTTTCAGAAAATCTCCTTTGCCGGCCCATGCAGGCTGTACGATCCGCAGGTCCCGCACCACGATCTCGGGGGTGAAGGAAAAGGCGCTTGTTCGCGACAGGGAGCCTATCGTGACTGGTGCATCGAATTCGGCCGAGAGGCGTCGTTCGGCTATTCCCTTCAAGATTGCCACCGGAAAGGCAGCCGCACCGACAAAGAGGGCGAAGAGCAAGATTGCGGCAGCTGCGAGAGCGGTCCTTGTCTTTCTTGAAAAGGAAGTCCGGGAGTTTGTCGCCATTGCCATTCGCGGTCACTTGTCCTTCGCGTCGGGCACGAAGCTGACCTGAGCAAGGCGCCAGTTTCTTTCGGGCTCTCCGGGCCAATGGCCCTCCGGTCCGTCATAGTCGCGTGGTGGATGAACGCCATGAACCTCGGCGCGAATGAGGCGGCCGGTCTCGCGAAGCCGGATCGTCGCGCCGGGGTAGCGTTGTTCGAGCAGTTTGCGCACCTCTTCGGCCTCGTCGGACAGCTTTGCGCTCGCCAGCGCCCGCGGCGCACCATCGACGAGTTCGGCGGTGGAGGACCGGATGGCCGTCAGGCCGTCATGCAATATGTCGAACGAGATGAAGGCGGCGGCGACCGAATCCGCCCACCACCAGCCGAGTCCGAGCCCGACTATGCCTGCGATCCCTGCCGCCCCGGTCATCCAGTTGGCCTTGTTCATCAGCGCGTCGGTGTGGAGAAGCTTGTCGGACAGTTGTTCGGCGAGCGGCAATTCCTTGCGGCCGATGATCATCGGAGGGATCATGGCATAGACCTGCGCCGCGATCATGAGCCAGCCGAGCCAGATATCGCGGCCCAGGATGCGCACGGATCCAACCGTCGCATGCTCGGCCTTGATCAGCGTCATTGCCGAGTCCCAGAGCAGGAGCGCGCCGGTTCCGGCGAGCGCAATGGAAGCAAGAAAGAAGCCTAGGCCGTTCACCCGCTCGAATCCGAAGGGGAATTTTCTCGAGCGCTGGCCCGTCCGTTCCATGCGTGCGGCGACGAGAAAGGCGATTGGCGGGACAAGACCAAGCGTATCCTCGATCCAGGCGGTCTTCATCGTCTGGCTTTGGCCGAGCACGAGGCCCATCACCACGATGATCGATATCGTCCAGGCGATATTCCACCACTCGAGCCGTTCCGCGCGCTTCAACGTTTCGCGTAGCGCGGGCGGTAGCTCGTCGGCATGCGTTCGCGCGGCCGCAGCGCTGATCATCGCCGCGCGCCTGCGTCGCGTGCGCTCGCCTCGACGAGGCTGATCCAGCGGTTCTCGCCATTCTTCATCGCGGCGCGCCATTCGATCGCCTTTTCGCCGTGACCGGAGGTCGCGAGAGGAGGGGAGAGGGCCGCAGACGTCTCAAGCAGAGTGCCTTTGCGAAACGGTGCGATCACAAGGTCGACACCGTCGTCGTCGAGGCGGGCGAGCATGGGTTCAAGCTCGCCCGTCTGGAGGCGCGGTATGGCGTGGGTTCGCCTTTGAAGTCGGTCGAGGAGACCAAGCGCCTCTGCCGGCAGCGGCGCTGTTACGGCGACCCTTATGTCGCCGCGCGCCTCTATCGCGTCCAGCGTTCCATTCGGGTCCTTGGGAAGCGCATCGCAGGCAGCCAATGGCAGAGCAATCAGCGTTGCGGCGATCCAGTGCCGGAAAGAGAGGCAGTGCACGCTGGCGAAAGCTCAGTAGGAGGGCGGATCGCTGGCGGGGAAGGATTCATCTCCCGCCTGATCGACGGGCGTCCACTCTCTGCGCGGAGTATCGCGCATCGCTTCAGGTCCCGCTGATCGCGTCTGATCGAAGTTTTCCTTATGGGTTTCTCCATCGCGGAACGCTGCGGAGTGGCTCTCGTCCTTGCTCGACGAAGGTTTCAATCTCCGGGTGAACCAGAGCAGAGCGCCGATGGCTGCAACGCCCAACAATTTTCCGAAATGCGAGCTGCTTGGCGGCTGCCGTGTGGCATCATAGGCCATATCATATCTCCCGAATTGGCTTTGCCTTCAAACGTGCGACGCCGCCTGGAGTTGCCAAGGGCAGGCCGCAAGGTCGGAGCCGGGGGTCAGAAGCGGCGATGAAAGCTGAAGAGGTCGGCGTCGGGATCGCCGGTGCCGAGGATGAGACCGCGTAATATTTGGGCCGCCATCATCGAGAAGGTGATCCCGTTGCCGCCATAGCCCATCGCGGAGTAACAATTTTTCATTCCCGGAATCCGCCCGATCGTCGGTGTTCCGAGCGGGCTGTTGCCGAAGCTTCCTGCCCAGGCATAAGCCGGCGTCGGGTCGATATGAGGAAGCAGTGCCCCGAGTTTTCGCGATAGCGTTGCGCATTTCGTGCCTATTTGGGCGTCGCGCGTCGCGGTGTCGGCATAATCCTCATCCTCCCCGCCGCAGATGACGACGCCGTCCGGCGTCGTGCGGATATAGAGATAGGGATCGGACGCTTCCCAGATCAGTGCGGCGCCGGGCCAGATGTTGCGGGGCTGCGGCCGCGTCGCGATCGACCAGGTCGACATGATGCTGTTGCCCTTGGCGGGGACACCTTTCGGCATCTCATAGCCGGTGGCAAAGACGACATGAGCAGCCTGAATCTCGCAGCCTGTCGTTGTCCGGACCGTGACGCCGCTGTTCGACGGATCGATCTCGCCTGCATCCGCAGGCGCATAGATCTTCGCCCCTCGCCGCGCGGCGATCCCGAGATAGGCTGCTGCCATGCGGCGCGGGTCGGCGGTATAATTGCCGAAACCGAGCAGCGCATGGCGTCGGGCGATTCCGGTTCGCCGCCGGAGTTCGGCCGGCCCGATCAACTCGACCTCGAAACCTGCACGCCTGCGTGCCTCGGCTTCCCGTTCGAGGCCCGCCCGGTCGAGGACATTTCCGTCGAGATAGATCGATCCGCGCGTGGCAGCATCGACGTCGAGTCCGAGCCGTTCGGTACGCGCCCGCAGTGCCTCGACCGCGAGGTAGGATCGGCGCCAGATGCGTTCGGCACGATCTTGGCCGATACGCTCCGCCATCAAGGACAGCGGCATGTCGAGTTCATACTGCAGCATGGCCGTCGATGCCGCCGTAGAACCGGCCGCGGGACCTCGCCGGTCGAGTATGACGATATCAAGGCCCGCTTCGCTCAGCGTCTCGGCAATCAGTGCGCCCGAAATGCCCGCGCCGATAATCGCCACATCGCATTCGAGCTTGGGCGGCAGGCGCCGGATGACAAGGGGAGGGCGGCGTCGATCCAGCCAGAGCGGGCGTCCGGTTCGGAGGTCGCGGTGGACGGTCGATGACGCAGGGGTCATGCCTGCTGAGGCCGGATTTCGAAGGCTGCGACCGAAGCATCGGCGATCCATGTTGCGCCGATTGTTTCCGCCTTCGCCTCGTCGTAGCCATCGACAATCGCCCCGAAGCCTTGGACGGCGCTTGCCGCCCGTTGATCTACGGTGATGACGGACAAGCCATGGCTCTCGATCATCCGGATAAAGGCGGAAAGCGCGACGGGCGCGTCCCTCCGGAAATCGATCTTGATGCGCGCGATACGCCGCTGCGGCGCATGACGCTCGGTAATGGCAACGGCTGCCAGAACGATCAGGGCGGCAAGGCCACCGAAGATAGCGAGCTCATAAAAGCCGATGCCGAAAAGCATGCCGAGCGTTGCCGTGGTCCAGAGGGATGCAGCCGTCGTCAGTCCACGGACATTCAAACCCTCGCGGAATATGACGCCGCCGCACAAAAATCCGATCCCCGTCAATATGCCGTGTGCCATGCGAACCGGATCGATGCGGATCACCTCGATCGGCGCATCGTTCAGCCAGGCCATCTGGTGCACGGCAGATAGCATCAACAGGCAGCAGGAAAGTGCGACGAGAATGTGCGTTCGAAGGCCCGCCGGGCTCGCGCGATACTCCCGCTCGGCGCCGATGACCGCTCCGGCGATGATCGCGCCGAGGATGGGCCAGAGCAGATCTAGGGTTATCACACTCATGGAGGATCAGGGCTGAAGCTTGGCTGGCGTGCCGGGCTTCACCATTTGCGCGAGGCGCGCCGCGTCCCAGTTCGTGAGGCGGATACAGCCATGGCTTTCGGCATGGCCGATCGTTGCGGGTTCGCTTGTTCCGTGGATGCCATAGTGCGGCTTGTTGAGGTCGAGCCAGACGACGCCGACCGGACTGTTCGGACCGGGCTTCAGGAGCTGACTGTCCTTGTTGTCGCTGACGTCCCAGAATAGCCGGGGATTGTAGTGGAAATCAGGATTGCGGCTGACGCCCTGTATCTTCCAGTCGCCGATCGGCAGCGGGTCCTTGCTGCTCCCCATGGTGGCGGGGAATTGCGCGATGAGCTTCTCGTTCGCGCCATAGACCTTGAGGACGCCCTCGGATTTGTCGACGACCACCTTTTCCGCCTTGGGCTGGTCGGGAGCGATACCGAGCTGCTGGAGCGTGGCGCCCCAGCCGCGCTCGTCCCGGTCGGCGGTCAGGCGAGCGGGGTTCGGAATATTGGGAACCCGGATAGGCTTGCCCGCGCCAACCGGGGTATTGGCCGAATTCAGCGCGACGATGAATTCGGGCGTCGTATGGAATCGTTCGGACAGAGCTTCCATGATATTGCGATAGCCGAGCGCGGAGAGCTTGGCCTGATCGGCTGCGTCCTTCGGAAAATCGGGAACGAACGGCCCCGCGGCGAAGGCGTCGGGGATGATGACAACGCGCGTGGCCGGAACGCTCTTCCACTGATCCAGCTTCGCAAGCGTCGCGCTGTCGAGTTTTCCCGTATCGGGCAGGCCATTCGCGACCTGGAAACCACGAAGCGCGGCCGAATAGGCAGAGCCTTCGGTACCATCGATGACCCCGGGCGAAAAACCGAGGTGATCGAGTATGACCTTCGCGCGAAGCGCCGGCGTCTCGGAAATGCTGCTATCTGTCACCTTGGCATCGACGAAATCGAGTGCGTCGGCTCGGGCCGATGTAGATGCTCCCATACCCTTCGCCTCATCGCTGCTCTTGTTATCGGAAGAGGCGTTGCAACCGGCAAGAAAGGTCGCGGCGATCAAACAGGGAATGATTTTCAAACCATGATCCTCTTAACTTAGGTTCTTGCTCAAACGAGTGGCTGCCGCAAAAGGATGCGCGCCTATCGCTTCGACCATGTCGGGGCAGGGGCTTGCGGCGGCGGGATGCTGCCGCCATCAACGGCTTTGGGCCGTTGGCGGAATGACCGGAAAGAGGGGGTATGGAATCGACGCGGATAGGGGCGCTTGGGCGCGATGCGCGGGCAAGCAGGCTGATCATCGGACTGCTGGCGCTCGGCTTTGCGGCGCTTCTTGCGGCGGCCGTCGCCACTTTCTGGGTGCAACGTCAGAATGAGGAGAGCTCGGCGCTTGTTGCGCACACGCTTTCTGTCGAGGCGAGCCTTGGAGGGTTCGCAAGTGCTGCTGAGCGGCTCGAAACCGCGCGACGCGGATTCTTGCTGACGGCGAACCCGGAATTTTTGCGCATCATCGACCAAACCGAAACCGCAGCGCGGACGCGCCTTCAAGAGCTTTCGCAGCGCGTCGCCGACAATCCCGAACAACGCGCGCGCGTGGCGCGCCTTCGTACGCTTCTCGGCGAGTATGGGGCTTATCGCGAGAAGGCTCAGCAACTCTCCGGTGCGGCGCGTGCCGAAATGATCTCCGGCTTCATGATCGACCCCGCCGTGCTGCGCATCCGCGAGATGCGCAGCGTCGTCGAAGCAATGATCGCGGAAGAAGTGGGATTGCTGCGCACCCGCGAGGCGCAGCAACGGACGATGCAGCGTCTCTTCGGAGCCATGCTCGTTGCGACCGGCTTCCTCATTCTCGTCGTTGCGGGTGTCACGCTCTGGCTGGTGCGACGGAACCTCGCCGAGCTTCGCACATCCCGTGTCGAGCTTCGCTACCTCAACGAAGGGCTCGAGCAGATCGTTGATGCGCGAACCGGCGAACTCAAGCGCGCAAATGCCGAAATCCAGCGCTTTGCCTATATCGTCAGCCACGACCTTCGCTCGCCGCTCGTCAACGTCATGGGCTTCACCGCCGAGCTCGAAACGGCCCGTCAGTCGATCGCGGGCTATGTGAGCAAGAGCGACGCAGACGGGTGGACGGCGCCTGACGCGACGACGCGGCTCGCGATCGAGGAGGATCTTCCGGAAGCGATCGGCTTCATCCGCTCGTCGACCCAGAAAATGGACCGGCTCATCAATGCGATCCTGAACCTGTCGCGTCAGGGACGCAGGACGCTCGCACCGGAGACGCTTGATCTCGGCGAGGTGGTGCAGGGCATCGTTGGAAGCCTTCGGCACCGCATCGACGAGACGGGCACAAGCCTCCGCGTCGATGCTTTGCCTGTAGTGGTCAACGACCGCGTCGCGGTCGAGCAGATCCTGTCGAATCTTGTCGAGAATGCGCTCAAATATCTGGAGCCGGGACGGACGGGCGTGATCGAGGTAACCGGCGGTAGCGACCTCGGACGCGCCTGGGTTTCAGTCGCCGACAATGGCCGCGGCATCGAGCCGCGCGATCACGAGCGGATTTTCGATTTGTTTCGCCGTTCGGGCGCGCAGGATCAGCCGGGCGAGGGGATCGGGCTTGCTCACGCCCGGGCGCTCGCATATCGCCTCGGCGGCTTTATCGAAGTCCAGTCCGAATTGGGTGCGGGGTCCACCTTCCGGCTGATCCTGCCCATCGAATGGCAAAGCGGAGAAGAGGATGCCTGACCAACTGCCAGTCAATATCGTGATGATCGAGGACGACGAGGGGCATGCGCGCCTCATCGAGAAGAATATCCGGCGCGCCGGTATCTCGAACACTATCCATCATTTCCTCGACGGTACTTCGGCGCTGTCGTTCCTGTACGACAGCGATCATGGTCCTGTCCGCAACGGCCCGGCGCTGATCCTGCTCGATCTCAACCTGCCCGACATGAGCGGCACCGATATATTGGCGAAGATCAAGGGCGATGGTAGCCCGCTCCGCCGGACTCCCGTCGTGGTCCTGACCACGACCGATGACAAGATCGAGATCCAGCGCTGCTACGACCTTGGCTGCAACGTCTATATCACCAAGCCGGTGAATTATGAGAATTTCGCCGATGCCATCCGGCAGCTTGGTCTCTTCCTGTCGGTGATCCAGGTCCCCGATCCCGATCCTGCCTGAGGTCTGCTTGCCCCATATTCTCTATATCGACGATGATGACGGCATTCGCCGCCTCGTGTCGCGTTCGCTTGCCCGCAAAGGCTTCGAGGTAAGCCTCGCGGCCAGCGGCGCGGAAGGCATCGCGATGACGAAGGAGGGCGGGCACGACCTGATTGCGGTTGACAATTACATGCCCGGGCAGGACGGTCTCGCGACGCTGGAGGCGCTGCGTGCGCTTCCCGATTGTCCGCCAATTGTCTACGTCACGGGTTCCGAGGAAAGCCGCATCGCGGTCGCCGCGCTGAAGTCCGGTGCCGACGACTATGTCGTGAAATCGGTCGGCGAGGATTTCTTCGACCTTCTCGCGAACAGCTTCGAACAGGTTCTGGACCGGGCCGAACTGCGCCGCGAGCGAAGGCGGGCAGAAGAGGAACTGCGCGCGAGCAATTTGCGGCTCGAGGCGCTGCTGAAGGAGGTCAATCACCGCGTCGCGAACAATCTTCAGATGGTGATGTCCTTTATCGCCCTGCAGGCGAAAACCCTGGGCGACAGCGCCGCGCGAGAAACGCTCGAAAAGACGCAGGCGCGTATCGCGACGATCGCTCAGGTCAACCGACGGCTCTACACGACAGACGATGTCGAATATGTCGCGATGGATGAATATTTGGCAGGACTTGCCGCTGACCTTGCTGCGAGCTGGTCGAATGGAGACGCGCATCGCGTGATCGAAGTCTCGGCCGATCCGGTGCGCCTCTGTACCGACAAGGCCGTCGCGCTCGGGATGATTACCAACGAGTGGGTGAGCAACGCCTGCAAATATGCCTATGGCGAAGAGCATGGCGGGGTCATCCGCGTGGCCCTCCGCTTGGGCGGGAAGGGCCTTCTCGAACTGGCGGTCGAGGACGACGGGGTTGGCCTTCCAGCAAATGGAGCAATCAAGGGGACCGGCCTCGGTACCCGGCTGATCGAGGCCCTCGGCCGTACGCATCGCGCCGAAGTTCATTATGGCCCGGTGCCCGCGACGGATGTCGGCACCCGCGCCATGATCAGCCTGCCATTGCGCGCCGGCGATCTTGCCTGACGCGCGGCGGTGATATCTGGTCCGTCCAAACGGGGTGCCGGACATATTCCACAAGGCGCTTTCCTCGACGCCTTTCTTTGGTTGCCACGATAAATAAAAAGGCCCGCCGGAGCGGGCCTAGGTCCGAAGCGTAGGGGGGCGCTTCGCGGGGAAAGGATCAGTTGCCTGTGCCCGGCTTGCCGGTCTTCGGTGCCTTGCCGTCTTCGATACGGCCTTCGTTGCGAAGGTCCCGGCCTTCCTGGGCCTTGCGCTGGCTTTCGGGGGAGTCGCCATTCTCATAGGCTTCTTCCTTCGCATAGCCGGCGGCTTCCTTGATCTTGCCTTTGACGCTCATGATATTTCTCCATCTTGGTTGCGCAGGATCAACCGGCTGAGCCAGCCGAAGTTGCCGTCGCGGAGCCAGCGATGCCGATTTTCCGGAATCGTCATAACATGGATCAAGACGGCGGTTTTACGGGGAACAATCGTGGTTGGCGGCGCGTCTCGCGGAGGTCTGCTCCCCCCGCAGGCGCAATCGAAGAAGAGGATGTCCCGATGTCGCAGAACCCCAACCAGCAGGGCAATCAGCCGAACAAGAACCCCGGCCAGGATCGCCAGCAGGAACAGCAGGATGACGCGAAGCGTCGCCAGCCGGGCCAGGATGCTGACGATCGTCAGCAGGCCGGCAACGAAGATAAGAATCGTCAGAACCGCTAAACAAAAGACGCGCATCGCTGCGCGCTTTTGGCCGGGCCGCGATCCGTCGTGGCCCGGCTTTTTATGGCTTGGCAACTTAACCCAGGTTGTTTCGGAAGAGCGGTCACATGTTTAGCGACGGGACGGGCAATCGTTCGTTCGCGACCCACGTGCGAGTGTCAGGGGGACTCTCGCTCGTGGCTCCCGCAGCAGAGGCCTGAAAGGCTCCGCCCCACCAGGCGGAGCCTTTCGTTTCTCAGGCGACCCCGCGCATCAAGCCCGGCACTAGCGGGGAAAGCTCGCGCGCAAGATAGCCGAGCGGCCCCATTGTTTCCGACAGGCGGCGGCCTGCTTCCCCATGAAGCCATATACCCCAAGCGGCAGCGTCGAGCGGCGCAAGGCCTCGCGCACCAAGGCCTGCGATCAGCCCCGCAAGAACATCCCCCGACCCGCTGACCGCGAGACCGAACCCACCGCCCGCATAGGCTAGGCATGTGTCGCCGGCCATGAGATGGCTGGTCGAACCCTTGACCATCACGGCGCAACCAAAGGTGGAGGCCGCCTCCGTCAAGGCCGCCAAAGGATCGGCGGCTACGGTCTCGCGGGTAAGACCAAGCATGGCGGCAAGCTCGCCCTCGTGCGGCGTCAGCACGATATGCGCTCCGCGTTCGCGGATCGCATCGACATGGTCGGCTGCAGCGCGGAGCGCGAAGGCGTCGAGCAGCAGGAACATGTCGTCCGGCAGCTTTGGAAGAAGATCGGCGAGAAGTGTGCGGACGCCCGTTTCATCGACCATCGCTGGCCCGAAGACGATGGCATCGTGATTGGCCATTTCGTTCAGGATCAGACCGGCGCTATCGGGCGCAATCTCGCCTGTTTCGGTTTCCGGGAGAGCCAGGACGGCGCAGGCCGGAAAGGCGATGCCGATCGGGATGGCTGCCGAGGCGATCGTCGCAATCGTAACCTTGCCGGCGCCGGCCCGGAAAGCTGCCTCGGCAGTGAGCAGCATGCCTCCGGGTACGCGGCGCGACCCACCGACGACGAGAACGCGGCCGCGGCCGTTTTTATCGACATTGTCGTGATGATCGGGGAGGGGATTGGCCTTCAGCCAGGCAGTGTTGAGCGGGACGGGTTCAGCCACGGGCGGCGACCATCGCGTCAGGTTCGCGCGTTACCGGGACCTCTCGGGTCATTGGCGCGGTGACATTGTAGCGGGAGAGGACGAGATTGCCGTCGCGCCCTTTCGCGGGGTCGAAGCGATATTCGGTGATTGCGCAATTTGCCACGTCACCCTCCCGGTCGATCGCCAATATCTCCTTCTCCCCCAGATTCTCGATGATCGTGCGCAGGCAGAGCACCACGACTTGGTGCGCGACGATCATGACGCGGCGACCGCCATAATGCAGCGAAACGGTGTCGAGGAGCGACCTCAGGCGCAGGATGACATCGCACCAGCTTTCGCCCCCCGGCGGGCGATGGTAGAATTTCCCGAGCAATTTCCTGAACTCGGCTTGCTCGGGATGCGTCGCCTCGATCCCGCGATGCGTGAGCCCGTCCAATATTCCGAATTCCTTTTCGCGAAGCCGCTCGTCCACGCAGATTTTCTCGTCAGCATCGCACCCTCCGGCTTTGCGGAATATCTCCGCTGTCTGGATTGACCGGAGATAGGGGGAGGCGAGCATGATTTCGGGGCGGCCGTTTTCTTCGCCTTCGGCAAACCACTCGCCGAGCGCGCGCGATTGTTCTTCCCCCAGCCTCGACAAGGGAACGTCAACGTCGCGGTGGTCGAGTGCAATGCGGAAGTCGCCCGCCGCGTCTGCGGCATCGCGCGCAACATTGCCTGCACTCTGGCCGTGACGCACGACCCATAATGCGGAAGGCCAGCGAGGCGTCATGTCGGAAATCCTGTGATCACCTTGATTACGCGCCGCTCGCCGGCTTCTGATGCCTGGCGGTGCCGGCAGGGCGCCAATCGGCATCGACGGAGATCATCACCACCGCGAAACGTAGCTGGCCGTCGTTGTTGGTGACATTGATCCGAAGCTCCTGGTCTTTCAGCAGCAGCGAAGGATCGTCATGAATAAGTCCGCCGCCATATCGGACCGCTTCGTGCCGTGCCGCATCGTCGTCGGGCAGTTCATGACCCTGATCGTCGATGTCCTGCGCGCCATCGCAGACATGAAAAAAATAGCGTGGCATGTCCGATCATCTCCTGTCTCCACCAGACTAAACCGCCGAGACGGTGTTTCGATGCAGATAAAGGTCCGAAAAATCGGCCATTTGCCGCAGAATTCCAAGATTTCCGATCGTCAGGCGCCGGGAAATGCGTCGCACAGCGCCAGCATCCTCCAGCAATTTGATCGTCCGGTTGATGTGGACGGGCGTAAGCCCGAGCAAGTCTGCGAGCTGCTCCTGCGTCAACGGCAATTCGAACCCACTGACATCCTCCTGCGCGATCTGCTGTACGCGGTAGAAAATCTCGCAAAGAAGATGGGCGAGCCTGGCCAACGCGTTGCGGCGACCGATGTTGAGGAGCCACTCGCGGCCGATCGAGGCTTCGATCAAGATGTCCACGAGTACCGCCCGCGCGAGGTTCGGTCGCGGGGCTACCAGTTTCTCGAAATCCTTGATCGAGAAAACTGCCAGTTCGACCGGAGTCAGCGCTTGCAGGCTATGATCGGCCGTTTCGACATAGAGCGACTGGAAATCGAGCGCGTCGCCGGGGATTTTGAGGGCAACGATCTGGCGTCCACCATCGGCTGACGTCTTCTGACGATAGGCATAGCCTTGCAGCAGAACCGGACAGACCGTCGCCTTCTCGCCTTCGCGCAGGATATGCTCGTTCGCTTCGAGGCGGCGGATACTGAAGGGAAGGTCGCGGATCGCCTGCTGGTCGTCGGCGGATAACGGGCTGTGGCTCAGGAGCTTGCGAATGAAGATCCCGAGGCGATCCTCTTTTGTCATGGAAGGATCGTCACCCATCCAGCGCACCAACATGGGCATGACTTCTGCCGTATCCGATCAAGGCGTTGTGATGACGCATACAGAGAGAACATCGGGATATCCGCTGGGTTCCGTATACGAACAACGAATGTGTCGCGGTCCTTATGGCCGCGAATTCGCGGTGACGATCCAACATGGATTAAGTCGTCCGAGCAGGCTTTCCGCTAGGGATGCTCGGGGTTTGCCGAGGATGGAGGCACCAGCCTTGTTGACCAGCGAAACTTGGGCCGCGCTTGTCGAAGCGGAGGATCTCTACGGCGAAGGCGCCGAGGCACACGCTCTCGCGATGGCGGCCTCGGCGCGCAAGCAGCGAGACTACAGGCGGGCGCATGTTTGGGCTGCGGCCGCTGCCGAGCTTCACATCCTGCACAACATAAACAGGCAATGGGCCCGGCCACGCGGCCGGCCCTTTGGCGAAGAGCAACCCGCTCCGCAATGAAAGCCTAGCCGTTGACGATCGTGCCGCCGTTCGGGTGCAGGACCTGTCCCGACATGTAACTGCTGTCGTCGCACGCGAGAAAGAGGAAACATGACGCGACTTCGTTGGGTTCGCCCGGGCGCTTCATCGGGGTGCTTTCGCCGAAGGTCTTTACCTTGTCGACCGGAGCGCCGCCGCGGGGATTGAGCGGGGTCCAGATGGGACCGGGGGCGACGGCATTCACGCGGATACCCTTTCCCACCAGATTCTCGCTCAGCGAGCGGGTGAACGCCGTAATGGCGCCTTTGGTGGCGCTATAATCGAGCAACCCCGCGCTTCCCTGATACATCGTCACGCTGGTGCAGTTGACGATCGCTGCGCCCTTCTTGAGGTGTGGTAGCGCGGCTTGGACGAGGTAGAACATTCCGAAAATATTTGTCTGAAAGGTTCGCTCGAGCTGGCGGGGCGCGATATCGCGAATGTCGTCCGCCGGGTGCTGCTCGCCAGCGTTGTTGACGAGAATGTCGAGCCGGCCGAATGCCTTCATCGCTGCGTTGACGATCTTCTCAGCCGCCCTTGGATTGCCGACGTCGGCCTTGACGACGATCGCGCGACTGCCTTCGGTCTCGACGATTTTCGCCGTCTCCGCGGCGTCATCCTTGTTGCTGTGATAGACGATCACGACATCCGCTCCTTCGCGTGCGAACAGCGCCGACACCGCGCGGCCGATGCCGCTGTCGCCTCCTGTTACGATCGCGGCCTTGCCTTGCAATCGCTCTGATCCCGGGAAGCGAGGCTGCCATTTCGGCGCCCGGTCCAGATCGCTTTCGCGGTCGGATGGCGGCGACGCGATCGTCTTGCCGGAGCCTACTTGCTTCTTCAGCTTTGCGGCTGCTTTGCGTTTCCCCGCTTTCTCGGTCGGGGTCTCGCCAATCTTTCCCGCCTTCGGTCCTTTCGCCAAGAGCTTGTTCCTTTTTGGTCGTGGAGGAAGCGATCGGGGCCGAAACATTGTCCGCCCCGATCGACGTCCCGCTCAGCGGCGGACGCGGGCGCGCGTTTCGAGGTCGGCGATGCGGCGCTCAAGATAGGCGCGATCCTCGCTTGTCGGTGTCGTGCGCGCGTAGGCGGCATCGAGCCGTGCGAGATCTCCCGCTTCCACGCGCACCTGTGCCTGGGCGGCCGATGCAAGCCCGCTTGAGCGTAATGCATTCTCGATGTTTGTCAGTCGTGTCCGATTGTCGATTACCGGTGAGCCGCCGCCATACGCCGTATCGCCGACGCGGGCGTCCAGCGCATCAAGGCGGGCATCGAGGTCGTCGCGTTCGCGGGCGCTGATCCCGTCGCGCGCGTAAGTCGCCTCCATTTGGACCAGAGCCGCATAGTCGCTCTTCAGGCGCGTACCTTCGGCGCGACTGATCGCGCGCGCTGAAACGCGCGCATTGACACGCTTTTCGAAATCGCTGCGACCATTGGCGACGTCTAGCTGGTTTGACACGTCCGCGTCGGCATATCCGCCTTCGCTGAGCACTTGCGTGAGAGCGCCGTAGCGGTCGCTTAGTTCGGTACGTTCTGCAGTGGTGAAGCGGTTGTCGGCACCATAACGCGTTTCGAGTTGCACCAGCTCGTCATATTCCGCCTTTATGCGGGCTCCGTTGGCGCTGGTCAGTGCGCCCGACCGTACGTCGCTGTCGATGCGGGTATGGAATTGCGTGCGCTGAGTGGCGAGCGGTTTGCGACCAAAGGCCCATTGCTGCTCGATCGACGCTGAACCGCCAAAGCGATCACCAAAGAGCGTTCCCAGGATCGTGCCTACGCGATCCTCCTGACTCTTTTTCGTCTGAGCTGTTTCAGTTTGCGCAGTGGCAGTGAGTGGCAGGAGCAGCAATGCTCCCGTAACGGATGCGGTAAGGGTCAGGTTCTTCATGTCTTTCTTCCCTTTGTAACCCCTGCATAAAAACTCTCCGTTTCGATCGTGGTTGCAAAAGAGCATTGCTGGGAGAGTCTTCTCGGATGGGAACGCCGGTGCCGCCCAAGCATTTCCTTTCAGGAAAAGGAGGCTTGCCGATGGCTGCACGCGCCTATTGGAAGGGACATATCCGTCTCGCACTGGTGTCGATCCCGGTCGAAATCTATGCCGCGACCAAATCGGGCGCCGCGATAAGCTTTCGCCAGATCCACGAGCCGAGCGGCAAGCCGGTCAAATATGAGAAGGTCGTGCCCGGCATAGGTGCAATCGACACCGACGACATCGTCAAAGGCTATGAGACCTCGAAGGGCAATTATGTCCTGCTCGACGAGGAAGAGATCGAGGCGGTCAAGCTCGACAGCAAGCGCACGCTCGAACTGCTCCAGTTTGTCGACGCAGGCGACATCGACATCCTCTATTATGCCAAGCCCTATTATGTCGTCCCCGCCGACGAGCTTGCCGAGGAAGCCTATATCGTCCTCCGCGAAGCGCTGAAGCGCACGAAGAAGGTCGGGCTCGGCCAGTTGTCGGTGCGGGGGCAGGAACAGCTCGTCGGCCTCCGCCCCTGCGGCAAGGGGCTCGTACTCGAAGTGCTGCGCTACGCCGACGAGGTGAACAAGGCGGCGAATTATTTCCGCGACGTCGGCGATACAAAGCCCGATGCCGACCTGCTCGACCTCGCCGAAACGCTGATCGGCAAGAAGAGCGGCAAATTTGACGCCTCGGACTACCATAATCATTATGTCGACGCGCTGAAGCGCGTGATCGCAAAGAAAGCGAAGGCCAAGGGCAAGCGTGTACTTGAGGACGTTGAGGAGCCGGGTCCGGTGAAAGGCGGCTCGAATGTCATCGACCTGATGGCAGCGCTTAAGGCGTCGGTAGACGGCAAAAGGAAGGCGCCCGCCGCCGAGGCGAAGAAGCCGCCGGCGAAGAAACCGGCGGCGCGAAAGCGCGCCTGACATGGCCCGCGCCGACCCCCTCGCTCAGTATAACGCCAAGCGCGATTTCAAGCTGACTCCCGAGCCCGCGGGCAAAGTCGAAAAGGGCCCAAAAAATAAGGAGGGGGGCAACCGCTTCATCGTCCAGAAGCACGACGCGACACGCCTCCATTACGACTTCCGCCTCGAGGTCGACGGCGTGCTCAAAAGCTGGGCGGTCACCAAGGGGCCGAGCGCCGATCCCGCCAACAAGCGGCTCGCGGTGCGCACCGAAGATCATCCGATGAGCTACGCCGATTTCGAGGGCGTGATCCCCAAGGGCGAATATGGCGGCGGCAGCGTGATGCTCTGGGATCGCGGCACTTGGGCACCGATCGAAGGCAAGAGCGCGAAAGACATCGACGAGGGCCATCTCCACTTCACCCTCGACGGGACACGGATGAAGGGCGAATGGCTGCTCGTCCGCATGAAGCCGCGCCCCGGTGAAAAGCGCGAGAACTGGCTGCTCAGGAAAGTGGACGATAGTTACGCCGGCGGCACCGATGACCTGGTCGGGCGACAGCTCACGAGCGTGCTCACCGGCCGCACGATGGCCGAGATCGCCGGAGACGAAGGCGGCGAACAGTCGCTGAAGGGCGCCAAAGGCGAAGCCTTCGCGAAGAAGATGGCGGCGGCCGCGGCGCACAACCGCAAGGTCGCAAAGCCGAAGTCCAATGCCAAGTCGCCCAAATTCCGCCCGCTCCAACTCGCGACGCTCGTCGATGCGGTCCCGTCGGGCAACGGCTGGTTCCACGAGATCAAATATGACGGCTATCGCGCCGAAATCGCGGCGTCGGGCAGCGACGTCCGCGTTTACACAAGAAACGGCCTCGACTGGACCGACAAATTCGCGCCGCTCGTCCGCCATATCGCCGCGCTCGACCTGCCGCCGTGCCTGATCGACGGCGAGATCGTCGCTTATGGCAAGGACGGCAATCCCGACTTCTCCTCGCTGCAGGCCGTCCTCAAACGCGGCCACGGCGCGCAGGACGAAGCCACCGCGCTCCATCTTTTCGCTTTCGACCTGCTCGAACAGGACGGCAAATCGCTCGTCAAACTAGGCAATCTCGAACGCAAGGAGCGCCTCGAAGCGCTACTCCGCGACGCCCGGCCGCCGATCGCGGTCGCCGACCATGTCATCGGCGCCGGGGAGAAGCTCTACGACGCGATGTGCGGCGCGGGGCAGGAGGGCATCATCTCGAAACGCGCCGACGCGTCTTACGTCGGTCGCCGCAGCAAAAACTGGGTGAAGGTCAAATGCACGCGGCGACAGGAGTTCGTGATCGTCGGCTGGAACCCCTCGTCGGCCAAGGCGCGCCCGTTCGCTTCGCTCCTCCTTGCGCAACGCGAGGGCGACACGCTTGTCTACAAGGGCAATGTCGGCACGGGCTTCGACGCTGACACGATGACCGACCTCGCGAAGAGATTTGCGAGCCGCGAGCGCAAGACAGCCCCGCTCGACGTCGACCCCGCCATCGCGCGGAAGGTGCACTGGCTCAAACCCGATCTCGTTGCCGAGATCGCCTTCGCCGAATTCACCGCGAGCGGATCGGTGCGCCACGCAAGCTTCCTCGGTCTGCGGAGCGACAAGGAGGCAAAGGATGTGACACCCGAAGTCAAACAGCCCGTCCCGGAACCGGAAAGCGTTGTCGTCATCAGCAGCCGCGACCGCATCATCTTCCCCGAAACCAAGGTGACCAAAGGCGATCTCGCCGACTATTACGCCGCCATTGCCCCGGTGATGCTCCCGCACACCGCGCGCCGCGCGATCAGCCTCGTCCGTTGTCCGCAAGGTCGCGGCAAGCAATGCTTCTTCCAGAAGCATGACTCGGGCTCGTTCGGTGAGCATGTCTTCCATGTGCCGATCCGCGAGAAGGACGGCGGGCATGAGGATTATATCTATGTTGAGGATGCCGATGGTATCCTCGCCTGCGTCCAGATGGGGACTATCGAATTCCACGGCTGGGGCAGCCATATCGACGCACTGGAGAAGCCCGACCGCATGGTCTTCGACCTCGACCCCGACGAAGGCCTCGCCTTCGCCGACGTGAAGAAGGCGGCGTTCGACATCCGCCGCCAGCTCGCCGACATCGGCCTAGTCAGCTTCGCGATGCTGTCGGGCGGAAAGGGGGTACATGTCGTCGTGCCGCTCGATCCTGGACACAGCTGGGAAGCGCACAAGGATTTTGCGAAACGCTTTGCCGAGGCCCTGAGCCTCGCCGAGCCCGATCGTTATGTCGCAACGATGAGCAAGGCAAAGCGCAAGGGAAAGATCTTCATCGACTGGCTCCGCAACCAGCGCGGCAGCACCGCGATAATGCCTTGGTCAGTGCGCGCACGCGAAGGCGCGCCCGTCGCGGTCCCGATCGGCTGGGACGCGCTCGCCGATGTGAAGAGCGCCGGCGCTTGGACGGTCAAGGACCTAGCCGACCTGTTGAAACGCGCCACAAATCCCGGCCTAAAGGGTTGGGGCTTTGCGGCTCAATCCATGCCGTCAATATAGCGCGGCTACCTGTGAAACGGCGTCCGTTTCGTCGTGAGGCAGGCTTTCGACGCAATAATGCTGCTTGGCATGATAACCGGAAGCATGCGCTCGGCACGGCGCACGCTTAATCGCGCAGCTGACACGCGATGTGCCGCCCCAGTTGGGCGACCGCTGGCATTTCAACGGGCTTTCGATTCTGGAGCATAATTGGAGGTAAATCGGAGGTTTGGCATTCTTGGTGGCGATATGTTTCTTTGAAATTCAACTGGATTACACGGTGACGGCTATCACCTCTGCCGGACGCTATGTTCGGGCCATTGAATAGCTGAGGTGGATCAACCTCTGCCCGTCAATTACGATCCAAGCTTCCGATACGGGGAGGCGCTCCGGCCGCGCATATTGCATCCGCATTGGGCCTGCCGGCGACATACACCGTCGCCGACTTTGCCCCTTCAGGCGAGAAGGCGCATAGGCTCTTCGACCAGCTGGCGAAACGCCTGCATAAACCGTGCACCGGTTGCGCCGTCGATGGCGCGGTGATCGAAGCTTGCTGTCGCGGCCATCATGGTCGCGAGTGCGATCTGGCCGTCGACTGCCCAAGGCTGCTCGACCCCTGCGCCGATGCCAAGAATCAGCGCTTGCGGCGGATTGATGACCGGAACCATTTCGTCGATGCCGAACATGCCGAGGTTGGAGATCGACACCGTTCCGCCCGCATAATCTTCCGGCGTCAGCTTGCCGTCGCGGGCTTTCGCCGCGAGCGCCTTGCTCTGACTGGCGATCGCGGAAAGCGACAAGGACGCGACGTCCCGCAGAACGGGGGTGACAAGGCCGCCATCGATCGCCACCGCCATCGACACGTCAACGCGGCCGAAGCGATGGAGCGCATCGCCGCCGAACTGGACATTGGCGTCGGGCACCTCTGCAAGCGCATAGGCAAGCGCCTTGATCAGCAGGTCATTGACCGACAATTTGGTCCCGGTTTCGGCAAGAGCGGCATTCAGCTGCTGCCTGACCTCGAGCATGGCGCCCAGATTGCAGCGCGCGGTGAGGTAGAAGTGCGGGACGCTCGTCTTGCTCTCGGTCAGGCGGCGCGCAATCGTTTTGCGCATCGAGCTTAGCTTTACCGTCTCGACAGGTACGCCCGCCGGCGGCGGAGCAATAACCGGAACGGCCGCTGGCACCGACGCCACGGGCGTCTCGGTCGCGGTCAACAGCGAGGATATGCCTAGGTCGGCCCGGACGATCCGCCCGTTCGGGCCACTGCCCGTAACGCCGGCGAGTTCGATCCCTCTCGCCTCGGCAATTCGCGCCGCGAGCGGGCTGACCTTGATCCGGTCAGCAGGCGAGGGGCGCCTGGGAGCGGGCTGCGGAGCCGGCGCTGCGGGTGGCGGCGCGGGGGCTTGTGCTGGAGGCGCTGCAACGGCGGATGGCGCAGCAATTGCCTGCGCGGCCGGTGCTGCAACATCGACGCTGGGCTCCGGCGCCGCTTCGCCAGCCTCTGCAAGCAGGGCGATCACCGCACCGACCAGGACATCGTCGGTCCCTTCGGCTATCACCAGTCTGGCGATGCGTCCGTCCTCGGCCGCTTCATATTCCATCGTCGCCTTGTCGGTCTCGATCTCGGCGATCATGTCGCCCGCCTTGATCGTGTCGCCTTCGGCAACAAGCCATTTCGCAAGCGTGCCCTTTTCCATCGTCGGCGAAAGCGCCGGCATTGTCAGTTCGATCGCCATGTCAATTTCCCAAGAAGAGTTCGGCCGCGGCATCGACGATCGCTTCGGCATCGATGCGGTAGAGACTGTAAAGATCGGGCGCGTCCCCCGTCTGCCCGAAGCGATCGGTGCCGAGCGGGCTGACACGGTTGCCGTTCACCCCGCCGATCCATGACAAGGCACCCGGCGACCCGTCGAGCACGGTGACGAGTCCGGCTCCGGGCGCCAGCCGCGACAGCAGCCGCTCTATGTGGCTGGCTTCGGGCGTGCCGCCGGTCCAGCGCGCGGCACGCTGCGCCGACCAGGACCGATGCAATAGATCGGGCGACGTGATGTTGAGAAGGCCGATGCCCGGCATATCCTCGCTCAGCGTCTGCCAGGCTTCCAATGCTTCAGGCGCGACGACGCCGGTGAAGACGATCGCTGCCTCCGCCTTTTCGCCTGGCGCCTTCAACCAATATCCGCCCTTCAAGGCATCGGCCTGCCAACCATCGTCCGCACGCTCGGTCTGCGCAATGGCGCGGGTCGACAGACGCAGATAGACCGAGCAGCCGTCAGGCCGCTGCATATGATCGAACGCGTGCCGCATCAGCAGCGCGACCTCGTCGGCGTAGGCGGGTTCGTAATAATCGAGGTTCGGCTGACCCTTGCTCCAGCGCAGCGTGAAGAAATCGACGAAGATGCGCTTGTGCGTGATGACGCCCGATATGATCGCGGTGAGCATCGCGATCGCGCATAGTCCGGCCAGCCAGCGCCCCCAGGGGTGCGGTATCTGAAGCTGGAAGTGGAACCGATAGAAATGCTCGCCGCCGCGCGTGTCGCGTGCGCTGAGCGCCTCGCCCGTCGCGGGATTGAGGCGCAGTTCCGAGCGGCGCGGGGCCGGCTTGGCATCGGGATCGGGATTGGGGCGGTCCCTGATGAAGACGCGCGTCGAGGTCGTGCGCGCATCGGGCAGCGAGATGAACCATTGCTCGGCATCCGGCGCCAGCTTTTGCAGATGGGCGACTGCCGTGCTTGCTGCGGTTGCCGTGGGAACGGGGCGAAGCTCGATCTCGGGCTGCATCCAGCGGGTGATCTCCGGCCGGAAATAGCTCGCAGTGCCGGTCAGGAACATGGCGAACAATATCCAGCCCGCCAGCAGTCCCAGCCATCCGTGGATCCATGCCATCGACTGGCGAACGCCCACGGCTGCTTTCGGCGCGGTCTTCGAGGCCTTGCTCACAACGCAGGCCCCAACAGCCAAAGGCATCCGATCGACGCAATGGCGACGCCCCAGATCACCGCCGCAACGCGCGCGAGACGGGGTTCGTGAAAGGCCCAAAGAATAAAGCCGGCATAGACGAGAAACGACAGGATCATTGCCCAGATCGTCGCTTCGGCTCGGTCCATCGGGGCGATCCGCGCGGCGAGCGACACGCTGCCGGCCGCGGCGGCATAGCCGCCGATCATCGCGGTCACGGCGCGCGCCGTCATCCTACCGCTCGCGAAAATTGAACCCGCCATCCGTCCGTGCATCCCCGATTGATCGACTGCGCCTTGCCCTAACCAGAATATGTGACTAGCTGCAACTGCGAATCGATCTCAATAGCAATAAGGGGGTAAAATGAAGCCGAATATGGGTGCCGAAATGGCGTCGAATCTGTCGCGTGTGGCGCTTGCCGCCGCGATGCTTGCAACCGCGCAGCCGGCCTTTGCCGAAGTGAGCGACGAGAGCAGTTCCTCCAGCGAGACGATCGTCGTGACCGGTCTTCGCGATGCCGGCGTGTCGTCGGCGACGAAGACCGGGACGCCGCTGATCGAGACGTCGCAGACGATCACCGTCATCGACAGCGAGGAGCTGGAGCGCCGCAACGCGATCTCGCTCAATCAGGCGGTCGGCTATGTCGCGGGTGTTGCCGCGAACCAGCGCGGCGGCACCGTTTCGCGATATGATCAGATGAATCTCCGCGGCTTTGCCCCCGGCCTGTACCTCGACGGCATGCGGTTGATCGCCGGACCCTATTCGACGCCGCAGACCGATTTCAATCGGATCGACCAGATCGACATCATGAAAGGGCCGGCCTCGGTCCTTTACGGCAGCGGGACGCCGGGTGGCCTGATCAATCTGTCGAGCAAGAAGCCGGAGGGCGAGGCCTTCGGTCGCTTCGAGGCCCAGGTCGGCAATTACGACAGCCTGCGCTTCGTCGGCGACGTCAACCAGCCGCTCGATGCCGAAGGAAAATGGCGCGTACGCCTGGTCGGCGGATGGCAAAAGACCGACGGCTTTACGCGCGATACCGAAAGCGAGCGCTATCATGTCAGCCCGATGCTCGCCTTCGTTCCCGACGATCGGACGAACATCACGCTGATCGCATCCTATCAGCATGCGCCATCGGGCGGCGGCTATTCGGGCGTGCCCGCCTATGGCAGCGTCCTGTCGAACCCGAACGGACCGCTCGACCGCCGGATCAACACCGGCGATCCGGCCTATGAGGTGTACGACCACAAGCAGAAATCGGTGGCGCTGCTGTTCCGCCGCGAGCTCAACGATCATCTGGCATTCCGGTCGAATTTCCGGTTCCAGAACAACAAGCTCAGCTATCGACAGCTTTATGTCGCCGGCTACGCGACGACCGGCACCGGGCTCAACGTCAACACCGACTATAGCCGGATCATTCGCGGTGGCGGCGGTGCGGACGAGGATTTCGACACGCTGACGCTCGACAACAGCCTGAACGCCAAGTTCAACACCGGCGGCATCCAGCATGACGTGCTGGTCGGCCTCGATTATCTGCGGATCGGCCTTTGTCGAGCAGCTTGTCGAACAGCACAGCGGGCTGGTTTACGTCTGCCGTTACACGCTGGTCGACACCGGCCCCTTTCCGCTGACCGATTACAGCGGAACGGTGGTGGTGACGCCGGCGGGCGACGGCTGTTGCCTGAAATTCGGCCATAGCGCGACGTTGGTCGACGTGTCCGAAGAGGAATGGCGGACCGCGTGGCTGGCGATCGAGCACCAGGTGTTCGATTTCATTCGCGGAAAGATTGCGGAGACTCCCGGCCTCTGAAAACAGAGAGGGGCGAAGGCGCGGGCGGGAGTGGGCCGTCCGTGCCTTCGGATCACGCAGCCGGCCTTGGCCTCGGCTGTTTGAACAGGGCCGTTGCCCGGGCGATCTTGCCGGGCGCGCCGATTACGGTGCCGGTCACGAACATCAGGCTGCGCGTGCCGTGCTCCATCGTCACCCGGCTTTCGATCCAATCGCCGCGGGGCGCGCCCTGGAGAAAATCGACGCTGAGGTTGATCGTCGGGCCGCCCCAATCATGGCCGCATATCTCGATCGCGCAGACGCCCAGCGCGATGTCGAGAAAGGTCGACAGCAGGCCGCCGTGGCAAAAACCCAGCCGGTTGCAATGATGCGGCTCCACCGCCAATCCGAAACGAACCGGTTCGGCGGCGTCGCCGGTGTAGAGCATCCGCATTCCGCCGATATGCTCGCAAAAGGGATCGTCGAACCGCAGCGGGCCCCAGTCGCCGGGCGTACGGACCATCGTCACGCCGCCAGGCCCATGAGCCGCGCGGCGAGGGGATCGTTTCGGACATGGACGCCCATGCGGCCGCGAAGCGCGAGCATCGCCGTGGGCGGGCGGGCGAATATCTCGACCAGCGCGATCTGTCCGTCGCCGTCGAGGCAGACGATGTCGACGCCCGAGAAGCGTTTCCCCTCGATCTCTCCCTCGAACCGCAGGGCGAAGCGGTCGCCGTTGCACCAGGCGTCGGTATAGACGAGCCCGCCGAACTCCTGCGCGGCATAGCCAAGCAACCGTCGCACCAGCTCCTTGCCCGTCCATGCCTTGCCATAGGTCGGTGGTCGCAGCTCTACATCGTCGCGCAGATGGGCGTCGATGTCGGGCACGAGCCGTTCGAACAAGGCCTGAAAGGCCGCGACCGACGGCGGGAGTTGCCAGAGCATCAGCTCGTCTCGACCAATTTGCGCCCCGCGGATTCGAACAGCATCACGTCGGGATCGGGGCGGTCGGCATAGAGGCGCGCGACCTGATCGGCGCGGCGTTCGCGCACGACACGCTGGGCGACATTGCCCTTCACCGTGACCTCGCCCGTCTCGAACGAGGCCGGTTCGTCCAGGACCAGCGCCGCGCCGATGCGCCGCGCAGTGCCCCCCTGTGCCGCGTTGAACGCGCGGATGGCGTCGGCGATCAAGGGGCGAGCGTCGGCCGCGCGGCCCGCCTTCAGCCACAGAAGCGCCGAGGGATAGGGCTGGTTGAGGCCGCAGATGACGGCGTCGGAAACATGATCGGCGCACGCGGCCAAAAGCTCCTGCCGCAAGGCCTCGACCGTGACATAGGTGCCCGAAGCGAGCTTGAAATCCTCCGACAGGCGCCCCGCGAAGACCAGGCCCTTTCGCGGATCGTCCGGGTCGGCGAAGCGCACGGCGTCGCCGGTGCGGAAATAGCCTTCCTCGTCGAACAGCGAGGCGGAGGCCGCTCCCGCGCCGATATAGCCGCTTTGCGGCATCAGCGTCGGGCCGTTGACGCGCATCTCGTACCGGTCGTCGATCGGCACCAGTTTGAGGTCGGTCGCCGGAAGGGGCAGGCCGATGACGTCGGTGCCGCCGCCCGTCCAATATTTGAGCGTGCCGAAAAGATATTCGGTGGCGCCGTAGAAGGAGAAGATCGGCACCGCCTTGCCGCGGGCGGCGACCGACAGGGCGACCAGCCGGTCGCGGACATCCTCGGCCAGCACCGCGCCGCCGAAGCCCAGGAATTTGAGGCGCGAAAAGAAATGGCGGCTCAGCTCGGCGTCGGCCTCGAGCGCCTGGCACAGCATCGTGTACCCCAGCGGCACGGTGATGAAATAGGATGGCGCGATGTCGCGCAGGTTCGCCAGCGTCCGGGCGAACAGCTCCGGCGTCGGCTTGCCGTCGTCGATCCACACGGTTCCGCCGGCGGCGATCGTGTTGTTGAAGTTGAAATTGCCCGCCATGATGTGGCTGAACGGCATGGCTTCCAGGATCTGCGGCGGATCGTCGCCGAAATCGAGCAGGCCGAGCGCGCGGTTCTGCGCGATGGTGATGTTCAGATTGGCGTGCGGTTGCGGCGTCGCTTTCGGCGATCCGGTCGACCCCGAGGTATAGATGATGCGCGCGATATGATCGGGGCGGATGGCGCTCATCCGTTCGGTCACGTCGTGACGCGGAACGGTTGCGATCACCTCCGCCCAGGGCACGATGTCGAGCCCGTCGACGCTTCCGCGCGCGGCCACCAGGGTAACGCCGAGCGGGGCGAGCGCGCGCAGCGCCGCAGCATAGCGCGCGGCATCGTCGACGATCACCAGCTTTGCCCCGACCACCGACACGCACTGGCGAAGCTGCGCATGGTCCTTCGACATCAGCGAATAGGCGACGCTGACCGGCGCGATCGCCGCGCCGCTGCGCTGGACGCCGATCGCGGCGATGCCGTGCTCGATCGACGGTTCGGACAGATAGGAGACGACGTCGCCAAAGCCGATCCCCCGATCGATCAGCCATTGCGCCAGCCCGTCGGCGGCGCGGCGCGCGGTGGCATAGTCGATGCCGCGCCAGCCGCCGTCGGGATCGCGCTGGCGCATGAAGATCGCGTCGGGCGTCCGCGCTGCCTGCGCGTCGAAGACATGCGCGAGCGACTGAGGCACCGGGCCCAGCGGCAGGGGCGAGCGCAGGAGGATTGCGCCGTCCTTGCGGCGTTCGAGCGTGACGCTGGGGGGCGGGGGGCTCGCGAACTCCACTACGGCTTTTCCTTCCTGCGCACGCGCCAGACGCAATTGTCGTCGCCCATCGGGCGGCCGTGCGTCGTTTCAACCTCGAAGTCCTTGCCGAGGCCGGCCTTGACGACGCTGTCCATCTCGCGGCCGCACGCCTTGTTGCACGGAAACTCGCCGCGCATCTCGGCGGAAAAGGCCCGCCACTGCGGACAGCCGTGATCGGTGATCGTCAGGCGGCCTTCGCCCTCGTCGATCTGGCGGATGTGGGTCACGCCGCGATAGCCGCTGCCCCACACTTCGGCGCCATAAGCCGCCATCAGCTTGAGCGCGCCGGGGATGTCGGCGGTGAAATCCTCCGGATGGTCGGCGGCAAGCTTGCGGCCGATCGGGCCGGCCCAGCCGGGGCGCGTCTCGTCCGAAAAGCGCAGCCACGCCTCCGGCCCCTGATTCTCCCAGACATGCTCGTCGGTGCGCTGGATGATCAGCAGGCCCTCCCACGCGCAGCGCCGATAGCGCTCTTCGGGGCTCAGGGCGGGCCAGTCGAGTTCGGTCCCTTCGAGGTCGGGTTTCGCAGCCATGTCGCTCTCCTTATGTCATCCTATACATTGTCCGCGGATCGCCAAGCGCGGCGCCCAGCGAGTCCGCCGTCGTGCGCGGCAGGTCGAAGTCGGGGCCGAAGTCCGCCGCCGCGGCGCGATCGCCGGCCGACCGCTGCCAGCGCATCTGCGCGCCCCAGCCGCCGCCGCACTCGACGATCTCGCCGGTCCGCGTCGATCGCGGGTCGAGCAGGGGCAGAAGAAAGGGCGAAATCTGATCGGGTTGCAGCCTTTCCTTCATCCGCTCCGAAAAGACGCCGTCGGTCATCTCGGTCAGCGCCATCGGCGCGATCGCGTTCGCGCGGATGCCCAGGCGCTCGCCCTCGATCGCCAGCGTCTTCATCAGGCCGATGATGCCGCCCTTGGCCGCCGCATAGTTCGCCTGGCCGAAGGCCCCGTGCATCCCGGCGCCCGAGGTGGTGAGCACGATCGAACCGCGCCCCCGGTCGGTCATCGGTCCCCACACGGCCCGGGCACAGGCGAAGCTGCCGCCCAGATGGACGTCGACGACGTCGCTCCACTCTTCGGCGGTCATCTTTGCAAAGCTGCGGTCGCGCACGATCCCGGCGTTGACCACCAGGCCGTCGATCCCGCCATATTCCGACAGGGCCGCGTCGACGAAGGGGGCGGGGTCGCGGATGTCGCATTGCACCGCCACAGCCGCGCCGCCCCGGTCCCTGATCGCCTGCGCGACAGAAACGACCTCTTCGCCGCGCCCCGTGAGAACCAGATTCGCGCCGGCGCGCGCGAGGTCGGCGGCATATTGCCGTCCGAGCCCGCGGCTTGCGCCGACGACCACGACGGTCGAACCGCGAAGGTCGACCGAGGGGAGGGGAGAAGAGGTCACCATCGCCGGGTCAGCGCGTGCCGGAACCGACCTTGGCGCGCGCGGCGAGCATGCGATCCGAAATCTCCGGATTCCAGTGCACGTCGCGATATTGGACATGGCCGTAGACATAGGCCGCCATCGGATCCATCGCCCAGCTGCGGCGCAGCATCTCGGTCGTGCGGACGACGGTCGGTACGGTGGTCGATGCGATCTCCGCCGCCATGCCCTGCGCGGTCGCGAGCAATTTGCCCTCGGGCGCGATCTCGTCGATCAGACCGATGCGCAGCGCTTCCTCCGCGTCGATGCGGCGGCCGGTGAGCACCAGCAGCTTTGCCTGGCTCTGCCCGACGATCCGCTGAAGCGGGTCGACGAAGGGGGTCAGGCCAAAGCGGATCTGGGGAAAGCCGAACCGGGCGTTCGGGCTGGAAATGCGGATGTCGCAAAAGACCGCGATGTCGCAGCCGCCGCCAAAGGTCGGCCCCGCCACCGCCGCGATCGTCGGCTTGGGATATTCGAGCAGCTCGAGATAGCCGTAATAGGTCGCGTCATACCAGCGCAGCCGCTCTTCCTCGCTCTTCCAGTTCATCGTGTCGAGGTCGAGCCCGGCGGAGAAATATTCTTCGGTCCCGGTGATCACGACCGCCGCGACGCTGTCGTCGCGCCGCCACTTGCCCAAGGTCTCGACCAGATCCTCGAACAACTCGGTGCTGAGCGCATTCTTCTTGTCGGGGCGGTCGAGGAAAACCGTGGCGACCCCGCCCTTTACCTCGCTGCGCATCGTGCCGTGTCTTGCCATGTCTAAAACTCCTAAACGTTTGAACCAGATCAGAGATTTCGTGCGATGAGCAGCTTCATCACCTCGCTCGCGCCGCCATAGATGCGGTGGATGCGGCTATCGCGGAAAATGCGGGCGATCGGATATTCGAGCATATATCCATAGCCGCCGAAGAGCTGGAGGCAGCCGTCGACGATCTTCGACAGCTCCTCCGACGCCCAATATTTGGCCATCGAGGCAAGCTCGGGCGTCAGCGCGCCGCGCACGAGCAGATCGGTGCAATGATCGACGAAAACGCGGCAGACGACCGCCTGCGTCTTATATTCGGCGAGCTTGAACTGGGTGTTCTGGAAATCGGCGAGCGTCCGGCCGAACATCGGTCGTTCGCGCGTGTAACGGATCGTTTCGTCGAGCGCCCGCTCGATCATCGCCATCGCCTGCCAGGCAATGACCAGCCGTTCCTGCGGCAGCTTTTCCATGAGCTGCTGCAACCCGCGCCCCGCCACGCCGCCGAGCAGCGCGTCGTCGGCGACGAACAGGTCGTCGAAGAAAAGCTCGGACGTATCCTGCCCTTCCTGCCCGACCTTTTCGAGGTTGCGCCCGCGCCGGAACCCCTGCGGGTCGCCGCGGACGTCGACGATGAACAGCGAGATCGAGCGGCTTCCGCCCGCCGGATCGGTTTTTGCGGCGACCAGGATCACGTCGGCGATCTGGCCGTTCGAGATGAAGGTCTTCTGGCCGCTGAGGCGATAGCCGCCCTCGCACGCGCGCGCGGTCATCCGCATGCCCTGCAGGTCCGATCCCGCGGCGGGTTCGGTCATCGCGATCGCGGTCAGACATTCGCCCGAGCAGAATTTGGGCAGCCAGTGTCGCTTTTGCGCTTCGGTGCCGAAGCTCGCGAAATAGGGGAGGATCACCGCATTGTGCAGGCTGATCGTCAGCGCATCGGCACCGCGATGACCGACAGCCTTGGTGATGATCGCCTCGAACCGAAAGTCCCCGCCGGCGCCGCCAAAATCTTCGTCGACCGAAATGCCCAGAAGCCCGGCCTTGCCCGCCGCCGCCCAGGTCGCACGGTCGACGCGCTTGTTGTCGCGCCAGCGGTCGATGGCTTCCGGCGCCGCATGCGTCGCCAGAAAGCCGTCGACCGAGCGTGCGAACTGGTCGCACTCCTCGGAGGCAAAGATCGCCGAGTTGACGGCGTCGAGGCTCATGGCTTGCCGGCGCGTTCGATCGCGACGCTGTCGCCCGCCTTCAGCCGGTCGAAACCGCGCGCAATGCGTTCGCGAAAGATACCGCGCTGCAACAGGTCGTGCGTGACGGTCAGTTCATATTGCAGCGCGCCGAGATGATCCATGTTCGACGCGCGCAGCGCGACGCCCTTGAAGATCTTTGCGAGCTCGGGGCCCATTTCGGCAATCTGCTTCGCCAGCGTCAGCGACCGGTTGCGCAGTTCGCCCACGGGCGTCACTTCGCTGACGAGACCGATGCGCAGCGCCTCCTGCGCAGCGATCGGATCGCCGGTGTAATACATGCGCCGCGCGTGCTGCTGCCCGACGCGCGACATCAGCGCGTGGTAAAAGCCGTTCATCGCATATTTGACCTGCGTCGATCCGAAGAGCGCGTTTTCGGATGCGATGGTGATGTCGCACATATTAGCGACGTCCATGCCATAGCCCGGCGCGACGCCGGCGACCGCCGCGACCGACGGTTTGCCGAAATCATAGATCGCCTTCATCAGCGCGAGCGCCAGGTCGTTGAACCGGCGGCGGTCGTCATCGCTGGCCGTATTGAGGACATCGACCCTCCAGCCCGCGCAGAAATATTCCTCGTTGCCGATGAACAGCACGCACGAGACCGCGTCGTCATCTTCCCATGCACGCAGCGCGGCGATGATTTCTTCGTGAAGTTCCCAACCCAGCGCGTTGCGCACCTCGGGGTGGTGGAGCTGAAGGATGCCGACGCCTTCCTCGACGCTGGTGATCAGATAGCGGAACTCAGGCATGTAGAAATCCTCTTGTTACCTACTAGGCGGTAACTTTCTAATATGTCGACGCGCAGGGGCTGTCAACTCGCGGCGGAAAAAGCCGGAGGGCGGGCGGATAGCGGCGATTTTCGGAAGGGTTAGGCTTTGCCGATTCCGTCGAGAATCATCGTGATGAACTGGTGCGATACGGCGCCGGGTTCGATCTGCAGCGCGCCGGACTGCCAATGGGTCATCCAGTTTACCATGCCGAAGATGCCGAACGTCACGATACGGGCATCGTCGAACGCGAGCGAGCCGTCCTTGCGGCCGATCTCCAGCCGCTCGAGCAGGTCGCGATTGAGCATGCGTTTATAGTTGCGATACTTGGCCTTGCCCGCGTCGGTCATCACGCGCTCGTCGGCGACGATCATCGACAGGACATTGTCCTGAAGCAGGTCGACATAGGCTTCGATGAAGATACGCATCCGTTCGCGGCCCGACAGGCGTACATCGTCGCGATCGGCGATTTTCTGCTGAAAAAGTATGTATCCGCGCGCGATGCATTCGAGCAATATCTCTTCCTTGCTCGAAAAATGATAATAGAGGCTGGGCTTGGTGATCGACAGGCCCGTCGCGATATCGTCCAGGCTGGTGCGGTCGTATCCGCGCTCGCGGAACATGGCGGACGCGATCGCCATGATCACCTCCTTGTTAACGCTGCCGCGCTTTCGGCCCGGTTTGGCCGGGGCCGGCTTGGCGGGGCGCGTTTCGGCGCGTGCCGTCTTTCGCGGTGCCGCCGTCCGTATCTTGCCCGTTGCTTCAGCCATCGTTTCTTCACCCTCGGCCGGGTTGCGGCACCGATTGCCGGCGCCCCAGCCGCCCCGTCATTTGCTTCGGCATAGGTCCGTAGCAACCCGATGGTCAATAGCGGGTCGTTCGGATCGCGATTTGACACCGTCAATAAGCTATATTACCGACCGGACGGTAACAAAAGGTTTGGACGTCCGATGCGAAATTTGCCGCGGTCGTTACAAGCTGTCATTGGGAGGGAAATTATGGCGCGTTCAAAATTGCATAGGTCATCGTCCCTGGCGGCATTGCTGCTCGCTTCGCTGGCGAATCACGCCGGGGCGCAGGAAGCGGCGCCGTCGGACGATGCCGATGCCGTCGGCACGAACGAGATCATCGTGACGGCGCAGAAGCGCAGCGAAAGCATCAACAGCGTTCCGCTCTCGATCACCGCGGTGTCGGGGAATGACCTGAAGGCGCAGGGCGTCACCGACGTGGCGGGCCTGGCAAAGGTCACCCCCGGCTTCAATGCGATCAACAGCGGCTTCGGCACGCCGGTCTATTTCCTGCGCGGCATTGGCTTCTTCGACAGCAGCCTGGCCGCCAAGCCGACCGTTACCGTCTATACCGACGAAGTGCCCATTCCCTATTCGGTCATGACCGCGGGCGCATCCTTCGATCTGGAGCGGGTCGAGGTGCTGAAGGGACCGCAGGGCACGCTGTTCGGATCGAACGCGACGGGCGGGGCGATCAACTATATCGCCGCCAAGCCGACCTGGTCGCCGGAGGCGGGGCTTGCACTGTCCTATGGCCGCTTCAACCGTTTCAGCGCGGAGGGTTATGCCAGCGGTCCGCTTTCGGAAACGCTGGCGGCGCGCATTTCGCTGCGCCACGAAGGCGGCGGCGACTGGCAGAAAAGCTTCACGCGCGATGCCAGCCTGGGCCAGCGCGCCTTCACCCAAGGGCGCCTACAGCTTGCATGGCGTCCGGCCGACACCGTCCGCCTGAACCTGATGGTCAATGCCTATCAGGATCATGGCGACACCCAGGCGGCGCAGTTCATTGCGCCGTTCCAGCAGTCGGCGGGTTTCTTCGACCCGCGCCTCGTCGCCTATCCGAGTGCGCCGAAGAACAATCGCGCCGCCGACTGGGGCAACAGCTTTCCGCTCAAGAAGGACAATTGGCAGGTCCAGGCGGCGTTGCGCGGCGAGGTGGATCTCAACGACGACATCACGCTCACCTCGATCTCGGCCTACACGCGCTTCAAGGAGGCCTATGGACAGGAATCCGACGGCACGACGCTGCGGCTGACCGACGTGTTTCTGGAAGGGAACATCAAGTCGTTCAGCCAGGAACTGCGGCTCGCCGGTTCGCTGATGGGTTCGGGGACCTGGATCGTCGGCGGCAATTACGAATGGGGCAAGACGCACGAACTGTTGACGCAGCGGCTGAACGACCAGTCGTCGGCGCATGTGTTCGATCGTTTCGGCTTCCCGTCGATCGAGCTTGTCCCGCAGCTCGGCGACACCAAGTATCGCAGCATCGCGGCCTTCGCCGACGTCAGCGTCCCGATCGTCGATACGCTGACGCTGATCGGCGGCATCCGCTATACCGATACCAAGGTCGATTTTTCGGGCTGCACGCTGAATGCCGGCAACGGCACCTATGCCCGCGGGTTCGAGCTGATCTTTGGCCTGCCGTCGGGAACGATCCCGCCCGGCGGCTGCGTCACCTTCAACGATGCCGGCAGGCCGGCGCTGTTCCAGGGCAGCCTGCCCGAAGACAATGTGTCGTGGCGCGGTGTCCTTCAGTGGAAGCCGTCGGCGGGGCAGCTCGTCTATGCGAGCGTCAGCCGCGGCTACAAGAGCGGTTCTTTCGCAACGCTCGCCGGCAATCGCTTCTCGCAATATACGCCGGTCCGCCAGGAACAGGTCACGGCCTATGAGATCGGCTTCAAATCGGCGCTGCTGGATCGGCGCGTGCAGCTCAACGGCGCGCTTTTCTATTATGACTATCTCGACAAGCAGCTGAAGGGGCGGACGATCGTGCCGGTCTTCGGCCCGCTCGAGGCGCTGGTCAACGTTCCGAAATCGCGGATCAAGGGCGCCGAGCTGCAACTGGTCGTCACCCCCGTCGACGGGCTGCGCGCGAACCTGGGCGCGACCTATATCGACAGCAAGGTCACGCAGTCGTTCACCAACTATACGGCGTTTGGCGCGGTCACCGACTTCAACGGCTATCGTTTCCCCTACACGCCGAAGTGGCAGGTCAATGCCGATCTGGAATATCGCTGGGACATCGGCGGGTCGAAGGAGGCCTTTCTCGGCGCCAACTACACATATCGCAGCTCGACCTACGGCGATTTCAAGCCCGACGCGCGGCTGTACATCGACGACTATGGCCTGCTCGACCTGCGCGCCGGCATCGGCCATGCCGACGGCAAGTGGACCGCGAGCCTGTATGCGCAGAATGTGACCAACGAATATTATTGGAACACCGCGGCGCGGCGCGGGGATGCGGTGATCCGCTTCACCGGCATGCCCGCCACCTATGGCGTGAACGTAAGCTTCAAGTTCAAATAGCGGGCGCTTGGCGGGCGCTTCCCGGCGCTGCATCGAAGCGGCGACCGATCAGTCGCGCGGCAGGATGATCCGGGCCTTCAGGCCGCCCATGTGGGCGGTGTCCAGGGTCAGGCTGCCGCGCGCGATCTCCATGGCCTTCAGCGTCGTGGGGAGCCCCAGGCCCGCGCCGCCGACGCGGCCCGTGCGGGCATCGTCCAGGCGCTGAAACGGCAACAGCGCCCTCGCGCGGTCGGCGGGGGCGATGCCGGGGCCGTCGTCGTCGACCTCTATCGAAAACCGGTCGCCGTCGATCGCGCCCAGCCTGACTTCGACACGGCCGGCATGCCGCGTCGCATTGTCGACGAGATTGGCGATCGCGCGCTTCAGCGACAGCGGGCGCACCGTCGCCAGAAGCTCGCCCGGGCCGTGATATTCGACGTCATGGCCCAGGTCCGCGGCGCTGTGCGCGACCGTCGAGACGAGCGCCGCGACATCGACGAGCCGCGCATCCTCCGGGTCGCCGGTACGGAAATAGGCGAGGGTGGATTCGATGAAAGTCTCCATCTCGGCCAGGTCGCCCTCCATCGCCTCGCGCGCTTCGGCATCGTCGATCAGCGATGCGCGAAGCCGCAGGCGCTGGATCGGCGTGCGCAGGTCGTGCGATACCGCGACCAGCGCGTTGGTCTGTTCGTCCATCGTGTCGAGCAGCCGCTTCTGCATGGCGGCGAGGGCATGGGCGACGGTGCGAACCTCCGGCGGCCCGTCGACGGCGAAGCTGCCCGCGCGGCCCTGACCGGTGGCGTCGGCGGCCTTGGCGAGCTGGCGCAACGGACGCACCAGCGCGTGGACCGACAGCATGGCGAGGCCGAGCACGGCGGTGACCAGCAGCAGATGCAGCAGCAGGACCGTCGCGGGATGCGGCGCCGCGGCCATATAGGGGCTGACCCGAAAGCTGACATAGGAACCGTCGGAAAGCTGCCACGCGCCGAGCAGGTCGCGCTGCGCCGAGCCGGGGGTGGGCACGATCGTCAGCCGCAGGTCGCGTCGTCCGCCGGCGGGAAGGCGTTGCAGCATCTCGCCGCGGATCGTCTGAAGGCCGGGGATCGACAGGCTGACGTCCGAAATCACGGTTCGCGGTACCCAGTTGATCGTCATGCCCTTGTGCGCAATCTCGTGCATCAGCCGGCCGCGATCCCGGGGATGCGCGGCGAGGGCGATGCGCTCTGCCTCGACCAGGCGGGCGGCGATCGCGCGGCTGTCGTCGGCTGACAGCAGCTCGCGCTGCTGCCATTTCTCGAGCGCGAGATTGCCCGCGAGCTCCAGCCCGAGCGCCAGGATCAGGATGATCGCGATCCGCCCGACCATGCCCAGCGACTTGATCGTCATTCGGGGGTGACGGTCACGTCCGCCGCCAGCAGATAGCCGACGCCGCGCACGGTGCGGATGATCGGCCGGGTCTTGCGGCCGTCGCCCAGCTTGCGGCGCAGGCGGCTGATCAGGACGTCGATGCTGCGATCGGTGGACGAGGCGATGCGGCTGCGCGTCAGCTCCAGAAGCCGCTCGCGGCCGATCATCCGCTGCGGATTGCGGAGGAGGGCGTGCAGCAGGTCCTGCTCGGCGGCGGTCAGGTCGACCTCGGCGCCCAGCGGCGAGATCAGCTCGCGGCGGCGCGCGTGATAGCGCCAGCCGGCGAAGGCAAAGCATGCGGTTGCGGGGACGTCGAGCGGCATGTGCGCGTCGGCCGCGCGGCGCAGGACGGCGCGCACCCGCGCCAGCACCTCGGCGCGGCCAAAGGGCTTGGCGATATAATCGTCGGCGCCCAGGTCGAACCCCTGGACGCGGTCGCTTTCCTGGCCCCGCGCGCTGATCATGATGATCGGCACGCGGCTGCGCTCGCGAATGTCGCGGCACAGCTCGAAGCCGTCACGCTGGGGCAGCATGATGTCGAGCAGCATCAGGTCGATCTGGCGCGCGTTCATGATCGCCTCCAGCTCGGCGCCGTCGGCCGCGCCGGTGACGTCATAACCGCATTCGCGAAGCACGCGCGCCAGCAGCGTCCGCACGCCGGGATCGTCGTCGACGATGACGATATGATGCGGAACGGCGGGCGTTTCGATCGCAGGTGCCGGACGCTCGCGCGTCGCCAATTGTAACAAAGTGTTGCTCCCGTCCGCTGCGCCGCCATTCGCGATTGACCCGGCCGAGGCTTGGTACCAGTCCGCGCCCCGAAATTGCTAATTATTCTCAATATCGGGGGATTTCAATGTCGGATATTTTCGCGGTGCGTCGGGTTCGGATCGTTGGCGGCGTCTGCATGGCCGCGATGGCGATCGGCCTGTCGGCGCCGGCCGCCGCCAATAACGAGGCGGACCAGGACGCGATCGTCGTCACGGCCGCGGGCTATGAACAGAAGATCGAGGACGCGCCCGCAAGCATCAGCGTCATCAGCCGCGAGGAATTGCAGGAAAAGCGTTACGGCAGTCTGGCCGAAGCGCTGGTCGACGTCGAGGGCATCGACGTGGGGCAGACCGCGGGCAAGACGGGCGGCCTGAACATCTCGATCCGCGGCATGCCGAGCGACTATACGCTCGTTCTGGTAGACGGGCGCCGCCAGAATGCGCCCGGCAACGTTACGCCGAACGGTTTCGGCGAAACCTCGACCAGCTTCCTGCCGCCCTTTTCGGCGATCGAGCGGATCGAGGTGGTGCGTGGGCCGATGTCGACCCTCTATGGCTCCGACGCGATGGGCGGCGTCATCAACCTGGTGACGCGCAAGGTCGGCGATCGCTGGCGCGGCACCGCCACCGGCGAGGCGACGATCCAGGGCGACGGCGATTTCGGCAATATCTATTCGGGCAACGCCTATCTGAACGGGCCGCTGATCCCCAATCTGCTCGGCCTGTCGGTGCGCGGAAGCTATTATCACCGCGAGGCGTCGGACCTGTCGTATGTTGATGCCAACGGCAACCCGGTCGAGGTCAGCAAGCGCGGCCCAAGCCCGGTTCAGGCGGACATCTATACGCTCGGCGGCCGCCTGTCGCTGACCCCGCATCCCGATCACGACATCTGGATCGAGGCCGACATCGCGCGCCAGCGCTATGACAACAGCACGTCGCAGCTCGGCACGGGAACGGTGCAAGGCGGCTATGGTCCCGAGCTGAAGTTTCACCGCGACAATTATGTCCTGGCGCATACGTGGCGCGCGGGCTTCGCGACCTTCGACACGACGCTGACGCGCAACATCACCGAAACCTTTGGCCGCACGATTCCGCCGGGCACGCCGGGCAAGGTCGCGGGCGACCCGCGCGCGCTGAAGGCAACGAACACCATCTTCGACAGCCGCGCGGTCGTGCCGCTCGATCCCTTCACCGTCACGCTGGGCGGCCAATATTGGAAGGCCGAGATGGTCGACGGGGTTGCGGTCAATCCGTACGAGTTCGTCCAGTGGGCGCTGTTCGGCGAGACCGAATGGCGGATTGCCGAGCCCTTCGCGATCACGCTTGGCGCGCGCTACGACGATCATGAAACCTTTGGCGGCAAGCTGTCGCCGCGCGCCTATGCGGTGTGGAACATGAGCGAAGCGGTGACGCTGAAGGGCGGCGTCAGCCGCGGGTTCAAGACGCCCCGGCTCGACCAGATCACGCCGGGGATCACCGGCTTCACGGGCCAGGGAACGCGTCCGACCATCGGTACGCCGGGACTGAAGCCCGAAACGAGCACCAGCTATGAGGTCGGGCTGTATTTCGACGACGGCGGCCTGTTTTCGGGCAATGTCACGCTGTTCAACAATGACTTCACCGACAAGATCGCGACGGGTGTCGGCGTGCCGAACTGCAGCTTCGCCGGGGCCCCCAATCGGCCGAACTGCGTCGACGTCGGCAATTTCCCGCTGGTCGATCTGTTCGCCCAATCGATCAACGTCGATAAGGCGGTGACCCGGGGCGCGGAGGTTGCGGCGCGTTTCGAATTCAGCCCCGCGATCTCGCTCGGCCTCAACTATACCTATACCGAAAGCGAGCAGAAGACCGGCGCCGAAGCCGGGCTGCCGCTCGTCAACACGCCGAAGCACATGATCAACGGCAATCTGCGATGGAAGCCGACCGATCGGATCAGCACCTGGCTGCGCACCGAGATCCGTTCGAAGCGTTTTCGCGGCGTCGGGGTCGAGCAGACCGCGCTTGGCAGCTACAAGGGCTATGCGCTCTTCCATGTCGGGGGCAGTTTCGAAGTGACCCCGGCGTTCAAGCTGGGCGCGGCGATCTATAACCTGCTCGACACGGATTTCGTCAGCTATCAGCCGTACCAGAATGGCCTGGTTACCGCCTATGGCGCCGAATATTCGAACAATCAGGAACCGCGGCGGGTGTTGCTGAACGCGACGATCGACTTCTGACGCGCGCTTTATTGTTCCGGTTCGGCGGCTGCCCCTTGTCGGTCAGCCGCCGATGCCGCCGAGCAGCAAGACCAGGATCAACAGTCCCCACGGCGCCAGCCCGGCGGCTGCGGCGTTCAGGAGGCGGCTCTGGTCAGCGCCTCCGGGCTCGTCGCGGACGCTAGCCGGCCGCCGCATGCGGTACGTCACGGATCAGCTTGATCGCCGCTGCGACCTCGTTCGGCGTTCCGACAGTGATCCGCACCCAGTCGTTCAGCGGCGGGAAGGCGCGTCCGATGCGAATGTCGCGCTTCGCGGCCTCGGCGCGGAACGCCTCTGCCGCGGGCGTCCGGAAATAGACGAAATTCGCCCGGCTGTCGGTGCGTTGAAGGCCGATGGCATCAAGGGCCTCTTCAAGGCGCGTCCGGCCCGCGAGCGTCCAGGCGCGCACGCGCGCAATATAGGCCTGGTCGCCGAGCGCTGCGGATGCCGCCGCAAGGTTCAGGCGGCTGAGGCTGTGCGGTGCCCCGATGCCGGAATCGCGCAGGCCCTTCGCAAGCGGGGCAGGGGCAACGGCATAACCGATCGACAGGCCGGCAAGGCCGTAGGCCTTGGCGAGCGTGCGGAACACCAGAATGTTCGCGCCGGCGCGAAGCTGCCGGATCGCGCTGCGCCCGGCGAGGTCGTCATATTCGAGATAGGCCTCGTCGACGACGACCAGCGTGCGCCCGGACGCCTCGGTCAAAAAGCGGTCGAAGGCGGTCGCGTCGTTCGCCGTGCCGGAGGGGTTGTGCGGGTTGACGAGGTTGACCGCGAGCGTGTTCGCATCGATCGCCGCCAGCAGCGCGGGCAGGTCGTTTTCGAGCCTTTCGTTGAGCGGCACAGGTTTTCCCGTGCCGCCCAGCGGGGCCGCCGCATCGACGAGCGCGGTGTAACCCGGCGCCGAATAGACGACGTTGCCGCCGCCCGTGCGCTGCCGCGCGAGATAGAGGCCGAGCGGTTCGAGCACCTCTCCGATCACGATCTGGTCGGCCGCGACGCCTTCCTGCCTCGCGATCTGTTCGGCCAGCCGGTCCACTTCGGACTGGTCGACATAGCGCGCGATGTTGCCGAGCGCCGCCTCGATCGCCTTTGCCACCCTAGGCGAGGGGCCAAAGGCGCTTTCGTTGAGGTTGAGGCGGACGGGCGCCGCCGCCGCCGTTCGCGCGCCGCACGTCGTCGGTGCCGCGATGGCGGCGGCGACCATGCCGGTCGCCGCCAGCCAATCGCGCCGACTGAAGCCGTCCTGACCTTCGCCAATCATTGCGCCCACCATCAGAAGTTGAACCCGATACGAGCATAGTAGAACGCACCGCTGAATCCGAACGGCGAAAATTCGCTGTACGGAAAGACGCCGAAGGTGTCGGCGCCGGTGAGCGTGGGGGTCGAGGCGATATTCTTCGTCGGATAGATGTTGAAGATATTGTTCGCGCCCAGCGTCGCGGTGACGTTCGGCGTCACCTGTCCGGTGAAGCTGAAGTCGGTCACCCATTTGGGCTTGAGGCGCTGAATCACGTCGACATTGCCCGCCGTACCCGACGCGGTCGGGATCGTGCGGAACGGTGTCGATCCTTGCGCGATCAGTGCGACGTTGGCGGCGGTCTGGTTGGTGAGCGCGACCTGCTCGACACGGCCGTAGCGTGTGCCGCGAATATCGAAGCTGATCGGGCCGATCTTCCAGTTCGCGCCGAGCGCAACCTTGTCGCGCGGCTGACCATGTTCGAGCCGCGTCTGTTCGTTGATGTCGAAGATCGGCGTGGTGATCCCCAGCGCGGTGATCTGGCTCGGCGTAGCCGACAGGCGCCGGATCTGGACATCATTGTAATTATAGGCGGCCGTCAGCTTGAGCTGGCCCGCGTTCCCCAGGTCGACCGAATAGGCGGCGGTCACGTCGACGCCCTGCGTGCGCGTGTCGACGGCGTTGGTGAAATAGCGCACCGACGTGACGCCTGGGATGCCCAGCGCGGCAAGATAGTCGCGCAGCGTGCGGCGGCCCGCCGCGTCGACGAAGTTCGACGAAAGGACGATCTGATCGTCGATATCGATGTGATAATAATCGATCGATGCCGACAGCTTGCCGCTGGCGAAGGTGAGCCCGCCGCCCCAGGATACGGCCTTTTCGGGCTTCAGGTCCTGCGCGCCCAGGGCCTGTGCGAGCGACGAGCCGACGGGCGCGGTTCGCACGAGGACGAATTCGGGAAAGCCGGTGTTGTTGTTGACGATCGTGCGCGAGCTGGTCGAGCTGAAATATTGCTGGGCCAGCGAGGGCGCGTGAAAGCCGGTGCTGACCGAAGCGCGCAGCGCGAAGCCCGCGGGCAGCGCGATGCGGGTCGAGGCCTGACCGTTCCACGTGTCGCCGAAATCGCTGTAATCCTCATAGCGGCCGGCAAGGTTCAGGTTCCAGCCGTCGACGGGTTCGGCGTCGAGCTCGACGAAAGCGCCGATCGCATCGCGGCTGGTATCGATCGCGTCGGCGGGCTGAATCCCGGCAAAGCCTTGCGATCCGATCGTCGGCACGCCGCCCGCATTGGGTCCGTCGAGGATACGGGCGGGGCCATAGGCATAGCTGTCGGGCTCGCCCGGCGTGATCTTGTAGAAGTCCTTTCGGTACTCGGCCCCGATCGCGAAGCCGATCGGATTGGCGAGACCAGCCTCGAAATCGCGCGAGAAGGTGATGTTGGTCGTCCACTGCGCGTTCGAGAATTTGCCGGCGTAGAAGCTGGTCGGCGAACTCGTGCCCAGCGTCGCGTTCAGCGTGTTCGTCGGACGATAGGCGATGCTGTTGCCGCCATAGACGCTCGACAGATCCCAGGCCCATCCGCCCAGGTCACCGCGGACGCCAAGAGCCCCCGAATAGTCGATGCTTTTCGTGTTGATGAAGGGGAGGAAGCCGTTGGGGTAGATGGCGCGGACATTCTCGTCCTGCCCGGCGCGGCGGAACGATGCGTTGGAATGTGCCTTGCTGACGCGGTAGCCGCCGAAGCCGTAAAGCTCGATCGTATCGCCGAGCGGCTTCTCCAGATTGACGATGACGCTGGCGTCCTTGATGTCGCCCTGATCGGCGAACCGCCAGACATTGCGGTCGACCGTCGCTTCGCGCGGGTCGAGCGTGGTTCCGGCAACGCCGCCCGGCGGATTGAGGCCAAGGCCCGCGCCATAGCGCGCGGACAGCGCCTGGGGCGTGCCGGTCGGCGAGATGCCGAAATAGAATTGGCGGGTGTCGGGAAGCGCCCGGTTCGCCGCCTTGTGATCGCGATAATAGCCGGTCGCGTTGATGAAGCCGTCGTCGCCGAGCTTGAAGCCGCCGCCGAGCGAGACTTCATAGGTGTCGCCGCCGCCGTCATAGGTCGTGCCTGCGCTCGCCGAGCCATGAAGCGCCGTGTCTTCGCGGAGCAGGATGTTGATCACGCCCGCGATCGCATCCGAGCCATATTGCGCCGACGCGCCGTCGCGCAGGATTTCGATGCGCCCGATCGAGGCGGCCGGAATCTGGTTGAGGTCGGTGGGCGTCGACCCCTTGCCGATGGTGCCGCCGGTATTGACCCATGCCGCGGTATGGAGACGCCGGCCATTGACGAGGACCAGCGTGGCGTCGGGCGAAAGGCCGCGCAGCGTCGCATTGTGGATATGCGTGTTGCCGTCGGGGGTCGTCGGCGTGGCGAAGGCGAAGCTCGGCGCAAGCTGGCGGAGAATCTCGGTCGTTTCCTGATAGCCCGACGCGCGGATATCCTCGCCGCGAAAGACGTCGATCGGAACCGGCGACGTTGTGGCGGTACGTTCGGATACGCGCGTGCCGGTGACGACGATGTCGGATGCGTCGTCCTCTGCGTCGTTTGCTAGTGCCTGCGCCGGAAGCGGAAGGAGCGCGATCGAGAGCAGAAGCGTGGTCTTGCGAGAGAGTGTGAGGGACATGGCGGTTTCTCCTGTTGCCTGCCCCTAACGTTACTCAACCAATTTAATTGACAAAGATAGTTTTTCTACGTCGCATGAAAATGACCGGCGGTCTAACCCGTTCGCAGATCTTCGGATCTCGCGGCTTTTGATGGCTGTCAGCTTGCTCCGCGTCACCAACGGCTAAAGCGCACGAAGACCGGACGGACCGTCGGATTCGTGCTTTTGTGAAGGAGATACGAAGATGAGAGTTCGCCGACAGGATATTCCCCGCAAGCGCCATCTGGCCCGCGTGCAGCCGCTCCCGCACCCGTCGTGGTCGCCTCCATTGGCTGAGCAGCGCCGCGTCAGCGCGCAGGAATTCTGGCAGCGGTTGGGCCTGTGATCGAGGCTGCCGACGCCGATCCATCCGAACTGACCGACGGCGTTGCAGCCGTCGCCGCCGAGCTTGCCGAGATCAGGCGCGAGTGGCGCGATGCACGCGGCCATGATGCCGAATATGGAAGCGAGGGCTTCCCCTCGCGCGGTGACCTGGCGAAGATCGTCGGCGCGCTGTGCGGCGCCCTGTATCCGCTGCGGCTCGGCCCCGACTTCGTGCGGCCGCACAACGAGCATATATTCGTCGAACAGACGCTGCAGACGACGCTGGCGCGGCTTTACGGACAGGTCCGGCTCGAGCTCATCTATGCGATGTCGGACGACGCGGTCCATGCGGTGGATGCGCGGGCACGCGAGATCGTCCAGCGTTTCACGGAAAGGCTGCCGACGCTGCGCCGCCTGCTCGATACCGACGTCGAGGCGGCGTGGCGCGGCGATCCGGCGGCGCGCAGCGTCGACGAGGTGCTGATCTGCTATCCCTCGATGCTTGCGATCATCCATCACCGGCTCGCGCATCAATTGCATGTGGACGGCGCCAAGCTGGTGGCGCGCATCATTGCGGAAGTGGCGCACGACAAAACGGGGATCGACATCCACCCGGGGGCGCAGATCGGCGACGGCTTCTTCATCGATCACGGTACGGGCGTCGTCATCGGGGAGACGGCGATCCTGGGGCGCAACGTCCGCCTCTATCAGGGCGTGACGCTGGGCGCGCGGAGCTTTGCGGCTGACGATGCGGGCGTGATGGTGCGCAACATTCCCCGCCACCCGATCGTCGAGGACGATGTCGTCATCTATGCCGGGGCGACCATCCTTGGGCGCGTGACGATCGGCGCGCGTTCCGAGATCGGCGGCAATGTCTGGCTGACGCACGACGTTCCCCCGGGAAGCCGCGTCATCCAGGCGCGCGAGCAGAACAGCATCAACGGCGCGCAAGCGGCCCGCGCGGGATCGGCGCCTGGAAAAGACGGCGATGCCGGGCGATGATCGATGAACGCGCGAGCGCGGCATGGCTGGCCTGGCGCCTCAACGCCGGTCTTCGTTCGCAAACGCTCGCCGTTGGCGAATAGGGACGCTTTGCGATAGGGTTCGCAACATGAGCAAAACCGGCCTGCCGATCATCGATATCGACCCCTTGCTCCACATGAGCGATGACGCGGCGGTCGCCGACAGGGCGAGGCAGATCGACGCCGCGTGCCGCGAATATGGATTCTTCTATGCCAGCGGGCACGGGATCGGGTCCGATACCGTGTCCGAACTGCTCGATGCCAGCCAGGCCTTCTTCACCTTGCCCGAGAGCGAGAAGGCGAAGATCGCGATGGACAAGGGCGGCATCGCATGGCGCGGCTGGTTTCCCGTCGCGGGCGAGCTGACCTCCGGCGTTCCCGATATCAAGGAAGGCCTTTATCTGGGCGAGGAACTGGACGCGGATGACCCTCGCGTGCGCGACCGGCTGCCGCTTCACGGTCCCAACCTGTGGCCGGAGGCGACGCCCGCGCTGCGTCCGGCGGTCGAGGCCTACGTCGGTGCGGCGACGCGGGCGGGCGAGGCGCTGATCCGCGGGATGGCGCTGGCGCTCGGCCTGGGAGCGGACCATTTCGCGAACGGACTTACGCGCAATCCGACGCTGTTGTTTCGTATTTTCCATTATCCGGGGACCGAGGATGCCCAGGCGTTGGGCGTCGGCGAGCATAGCGATTATGGCCTGCTCACCCTGCTCGGACAAGATGACAAGGGCGGGCTGGAGGTGCGGACGCGCGACGGTTGGATCGACGTGCCGCCGCGGGGCGATGCGCTCGTCATCAACGTCGGCGACATGTTCGAACGATTGACCCGCGGCCGGTTTCGCTCGGCGCCGCACCGCGTCGTCAATCGGTCCGGGGTCTCGCGCTTTTCCTTCCCGCTCTTCTTCGATCCCGACTTTACCGCGCCCGTCGAGCCCCTTCCGATCGCGGGGGCCGCGGCGCCGGACGAAAAGCGGTGGGACGACATCGATCTGCACGCCCCCATCGGCACCTATGGCGACTATCTGCTCGGCAAGGTCAGCAAGGTCTTTCCGGAACTCGCGGGAGCGGAGCTCCGAAAACCCGGCTAGCGCAGGACGCCCGTTTCGGGCCGGCTACGACGATCAGCTCGTTTCCCGCTCGCGCGGGTCGGAAATCCAGCCGGTCTCGAAAGCGGCCGGATCGCTGTCGAAAAAGCTGATGCCCTCCTCGATGACGCCATTGTCGCGGGCATAGTCGCGCCAGTGCGCGAGCAGTTCGGCGAGCTTGTCGGGATAGGTTTCGGCCAGATCATGCACCTCGCCGCGATCTTTCGACAGGTCATAGAGCTGCCAGTGCGATCTGCCGTCGCTTCCCGGAACATAGACCGCCTTCCAATCGTCCTTGCGGATCGCGCGGCGGCCGAACAATTCCCAGCCGGTCGTGGTCCCCTCCGGATGGATCGTATCGGCGCCATCGAGCCAGGCGAGGAAGCTGCGTCCCGATGGCTCCGCGATATCGCGGCCCTTGTAGCGCGCGCCCGGATGACCTGGAGCAGCTCCGCAAGGGCGAGATCAGCGTCAACGACGCGATGGCCCGGTCGATGCTGGCGAAGCAAATCTTCAACGGCGTCCGACTCTACATGAACGGGACCAAGCTCCTCTCCGACAAGGCGCAGCCGGCGAAGGCGATCGAGGGAGGGCAGGTCGATGGCTGAGCCGCACGATTTTCCCGGCGCGAACTATCACTTCGGGCCGCCTCCCGGCCTTGAGGAGATGATCGGCTGGCTCCACGTTTTCAGCAACGGCCGTTGCACCGTGTCGGCGTGGAAGCCGGACGCAGAGCTTCTCGCGCACCTCAACGCGGGCGGGAGCATCTTCACCTCGCACATGACGGGCAGCGACGAGAACGGGAAGCCCTACGTCTTCCCGACCTATGTCGGCACCGAGGAACAGGTCAAAGCCGCAGTCAGCGATACTGGCGGGGTTTGGTGAGCATGACGTTCGGACAAGCCGTGACCGCCGCGCTGTCGATGCGCGCCGACGATCGTCCCGGGGTGGCGCGCCTGTTTCAGGAGCTGCTCGCGGCCGCGACCGAGCAACCGATCATCGTGCCGGCCGCCGAGCCGGTGAGGCGAATCGTGGGGCACCGGAGCATCGGCAACCGGGGGAACAAATATGGTCGCCGCGGGAAGGCGAAGGCCCTCGCGCTCCCGGCCGCCAAAGGAGACCATCATGTCGGATAACCGGATAGCAGAGGTAACGCAGGCCGATCGCGATTTCTTCATCGTATGGAACGAGGCCCGCAACGAAGGCTTCATCACCGATGACGAAGATGATGCTCGGGCCTGCCTTGAGGGCGGACAACGAAGCGGCTCGACGATGGGCATGGAGTTTGCCGAATGTTACGACGATGATGAGCGTATCCTTGAACGCCACCGCCTGACCCATTCAGGAGAGAGCCGCAACGCGGCGGGGGAGCCATACCCCGGCTGTTACGCGGACCTGCAACGGCGCCGCGTGACGACGCTGGCAAGGCTGGGCCTCATGCTGTCCGTCATGGCTGGCGGTGATGCTGCCGAAGTCGTGGGTTTCGACGCGGCAGAGCTTTACGCCGAAGTGCTGATGGCGCTCGCGATCGAGGACGCCGAGGACACCGACATTGCGCTTGAGGGCGCCCGCGACGAGCCTGACAGCGACATCCTCGCACGCCACCGCACAGCAGCATCGCACGACTCTGATGCGGGGGAGCGTGAAGGCTTAGCGAAAATCATTTGCCAGAACGGCCCAGTGGTTATCGACTTCATGGGCGAAGATATCGCGTGGCGTCCGCTCGATTACGGCACATGGAGACCCCTCGCCACCCTAACCGCTCCCCCGACCAGCGATGCGGGGGAGGAGGTCGAAACGGACGCCTTCCTCGTTGAGTGGGTGCGAGACGGGGAAACGTGGGTTGAGGCACATGCCGATGAGGTTCGCGCTGCCGATCAGGCGCGCAAACACGGTGTGAAGCATATCCCGCTTTATCGCTCTCCCCCGACCAGCGGAGAAGAGACGCGGCTCCGGGAGGAAAGCGCCGGATATCGCGAGATGGTGTCCAAGATGCAGAAGCGTATCCGCAAACTAGAAGGCGCGCTGATGGCGAACCCGCCAATCGCTCCCGATCACGGTTCGTGGTGGTATCCCGAAGGCGACACGTCCAGCGACGCTTGCTGCACCGGGCCATACGAAGCCCTCGAAAGCGCGGCGGACGAAATGGCCGAAGGGGAAACCCGCGTCGTCGTGTTGGAGCGGGCGATGGAACTGCCCGACGTCTACGCCGCTGTCCGCATTTTCACCGACGCGGAGAAGGATGAACGCGACGACGATGAGCCCTGGGACTTCACGTTGCACGCGACAGCTGACGAAGCGCGCGCCGCCCTCAAAGGAGGGGAGTGATGGACCAGAAATGCAAGGATTGCGGCTGCCCGATCATGAGCTGGCGCTGCGAGTGCCCCTCCAACATCATGAACCAGCCAAATCCGGCTCGCGATGAAGCGTTGCGCCTCATGCAAAATGCGCGGCCCTTCGCGTCATCAAAGGGAGCGGATCGTCATGGGTGAACAATATCTGATCTGCAAGAACGGCATGTATTATCGCGCGAACGCTCAGGGATATACGAGCAGCCGCGCGGAGGCTGGGCGATATTCACTTGCCGACGCAATCCGGCACTCGCACCCGAACGGCCCCGACGGTCCGCGCGATGGCATCACATATGAGCTTGCGCCGCCGGAGCAGTCTGCCCCCGAAGCCGCGGACGAACTCACCGCGCTTAGGGAGCGGGACCGGCGCACGATGTCGGATACCCAACGCCTGATCTGGCGTGACGACGTCGAGGGAATTTGCCCGACGCCAGACATGTGCTTCGAGTACGGGGAGCATGTCCGCTGTGGTCCCTGCGCGATCAAGCAGGCGACCGCGTGCGGCGTTGCTTCCGACCTATCGCTTCCCAATCTGCCCGAGGTTTCCCGGCAGCGTCGCGAGATTGCCGCGCTCAATGAGCGGGTGGTGGAGTTGGAGGGGGCGTTGAGCGAGGCGACCGAACATCTGGGTCTCGTACTAGGCAGCGATCCGGGCTGCAGAGAGCAAGCGTGTCGCCAGGAAGCTCTTAAGTGGTGGCTTGCATATGACGCCGGCCAAGAGCGCGCCATCCTCTCCCGCCCTCAACAAGGAGGGGGAGATGCTACGCCGATTCCTGGAGCGTCGACAAATATGGATTGAACCGGTCAACAATAAGTTGACTATATTTCAATTACTTAAGTCCGATTTTTCATGATATAGGTGCGCTTCTTCTACCGAAAGGCGCTTATGAAAAAGACAAAGGATGTACGCTACCACGTTGAATGCCGTTCCTGCGGATCCAGTGGCTTTGTAGATCGCCGCGAGTTTGGCGCGACGCGCTGGGAACACGGCGCGATCGGAGGGTGTGTCGCTTCGGCCGACCCGAGATCTTCATGGAAATGCCGATGCGGTGCAGTGCTGAAGCCTGAGCTGCCGCCAGAGGTGCTTTCGGAGGAATGAGCCGACTTACCTCGCATTTGCAAGGCGGGGCTTGGCGAGCTTCAATCCTGCGACTGATCTACTCGGCTCCGCGGCCCCTTCGGCGACGTGTCCGCGTATCGGATCGGCCGGCCGAGCAGCGCCGCCGGCGGCTCAAGGCCCACGGTGATCAGGTCCGCCCAGGCGCGCGCGATCTCACGGCGTCGCGGCATATATTCAGCCCTATTATAGGCGCCCTCGACCTTGTTCTCGGGAATATGCGCGAGCATCAGGTCGATCACCGCCCGATCGCCGTCGACCTTGTCCGGATGTTGGTTCATGATCGTTGAAAAGCACGCCCGGTGCCCGTGCGGGACGTGTCGCTTGTAATAGCCGGCGCGCATCAGGTGGGACCGCAGCGTATTCTCGGAAATCGGCTCGTGCGGATTCCGCTCGCCGGGGAACATCAAACGATAATTGCCGGTGAGGCGGCGCAGCGCGCGAAACAGTTCCACAGTCTGAGCGGCGAGGGGAACCAGGTGGTCGCCATCCTCCTCGGCCTTGCGATCCTGGTCCCCCTTCATCCGCGCGGCGGGGATGCGCCATAGGGCATCGGGCGCCGGCTCGTTGCTATTCCAGTCGACCCCCTCGATTTCGGCCCATTCGGCGTTGTGGATTTCGTTCGGTCGCACCGAGGTCAGCGCGATCGCGCGTTGAGCGAATTTCGTCGTCGCGCGGCAACGCTCGTCGTCGCACTTGCGCAACAGCTCGCGATAGGCGGCGACCTGCTCGTCAAAATCCTTGAGGCGGTCGATGATGGCTGGCTGCTTCTTCGATCGAGGAACCTTGGGCAGCGCCTTCGCCATGCTCGCCGCCGGGTTGCGCGTCGCGAGGCCGGCCGGGATGGCATAGACATAGATATCGCTGACACGTTGGCAGACGCGGTGCGCCGTCTCGATCGCGCCGCGGTTGACGATTCGGTTGAGCACCGCGAGCACCTTCGGGCTTTCGATGCTCGTGATGGGCAGGTCGCCGATTTCCGGGAAGACGTCGCGATCGAGCGAGCGAAGCACGTCGCCGCTATGCACAATCGACCAGCCCGCATTCTCGCGCTCAATCCAGCTCGGCGCGTCTTTCGGCGACCATTTGCCATCATGCGCGGCACACCATGCGCGGAACTTCTCGACCGACCAGCCGCTCTTGAGCTCGAACCAGCGGAGCGCGACGACCTCGAAGGTGTTGGCGTTTCTCGATGTCTTGACCTGCGCGGCGACCCGGCGCTCGATGGCGGGGTCTTTATCCTCGCGCAACGTGGCCTTCGCCGCGTCGCGCGCGGCGCGTGCTTCGACGAGCGTCATCGAGGGGTAGGAGCCGAGCGCGAGCGTCTTCTGCACCGGCGCGCCCTTGGCGTTCCGGCCGTAGGTATAATTCATCCGCCAATGCTTTCCGCCCGCCTTCGAGACGAGGAGGTAGAGCTGTTCGGAATCGCCCAGCTTGTAATCTTTGTCGCGGGCCTTCGCGGCCTTGATCTTGGCGTCGTTGAGCATGAGCACCCCGATACCATGGATTTCAGCTATGATACCATGGAAAATACCATGGCGCCTTGTGAACGGATGAGAACGAATGTGGACCGGTCGAAATTCGGCTATAGCGTGAAACCCGCGTAAAACGGGGGTTAGTGAACGGGTAAGGACGGATGAGAACGGGTTAATGGCGGAGCGGGAGGGATTCGAACCCTCGATACGCTTTTGACGTATACTCACTTTCCAGGCGAGCGCCTTCGACCACTCGGCCACCGCTCCGCATGCACTGGATTGAAGGCGCGCCCTAATCGCTTGGCGGGGGTTTCGCAAGTCGGATGGGCGTGGCAGACATTGCGCATGAAATATCTCCTCATGGCCGCGGCCGCTGCTTCGCTTGTTTTCCCCGTTCAGGCACAGGAGCCGACGCCGATCCCGTCACCAGGCGAGATTGCGGCCGCGGCGCCCGCTGCCGACTGGATCGCGATCGCGCCGTCCGACCTTCTGGTCATGGATTTGACGCCCGATGCCGCGGGCAAGCCGCGCCGCGTCGTTATCCAGTTACTGCCGGCACCTTTCAGTCAGGGCTGGATCGGAAATATCCGTAAACTGGCCGCGGCGCATTGGTGGGACGGCACCAGCGTCAACCGCGTGCAGGACAATTATGTCGCGCAGTGGGGCGATGCTACCGAGAAGAAGCCGCTTCCCGACGGGTTGGCGACGGTGCCGGAGGGGGACTATGTCTTGCCGGTAAGCCAGCCGAAGATGTGTGCGGGAAGGGCGCTTGCCGTCTGCCAGCCAGCTGCGAACGGGCTGACGTCGAGCGATATCCGCTTTTCGGGCGCGCAATCTCGGGACGCTTACGCCGGCGCGGTCGGCTTTTATCGCGGATGGCCGGTTGCCGCCGACATGCAGATACAGAGCATAAGGCCCGATGCCCAGGCGGCAGGAAGCACGGCATGGCCGATTCACTGTTACGGCGCCGTTGGCGTCGGCCGCAACATGTCCCCCGACACCGGATCGGGAGCCGAGCTATATGCCGTAATCGGGCAGGCCCCGCGTCATTTGGATCGCAATATCGCCGTCGTGGGCCGGGTCATCGTCGGAATCGAGCATTTGGCCAGCCTGCCGCGCGGCACGGGCGCATTGGGCTTTTACGAGGAGCCGGGCGAACGGGTGCCGATCAAGTCGATCCGGCTTGCGACGGAACTGCCGGTGTCGGAACGGCCGACGTTCGAATATTTGTCCACCGATAGCGCCAGCTTCGCCCGCTACGCCGACGCGCGAGCGAACCGGCGCGATCCCTTCTTCATTCGTCCGGCGGGCGGTGCGGATATCTGCAATATCCCCGTTCCTGTTCGCGCCGTCGCGGCGAAATAGCCGCCTTGGAGGATTTCACCGTTACCACGCCGCTGTGGCGCTGGCAGTCGGCAACCGCGCCGGCGGCCTGGTTTTTCGTGACGATCGCAGGTGATGTCGCCGATGGCATCCGCCTCGCCGCGATCGGCGGGCAGTGGCTCAATGGCCGCAAGGGGTTCGGATCGGCGAAGGTTCGCGCGACGATCGGCGATACGAGCTGGAGTACATCGGTCTTTCCGCACAAGGAGAGCGGCGGGTGGCTGCTCCCGGTGAAGGCTGCGGTACGCAAGGCCGAGGGGATCGTCGAAGGCGACGATGTGACGGTGACCGTCAGTCTTTAGATGGATTTTCGGCGTTTGCTTCGCGGGCCTGCGCCTTGCGCTTGCGCAGATTGGCGCGCAGCGCCTCGGCGAGGCGGCGTTCGCGTTCGAGATCGGCGGGAGAGGGCGGCTTGCTCACATCGGCGCGATGCGGCGAAATCGGCGCATCGTCAAGCCTCGCACCTTGACAGGTGCAAGGCGCCCCGCCATAGGCCGCGCCTGCCCAGCGAACATCCGTTCGCAGCCGGCCGGTAAGCTGCTGTAGCTCAGTGGTAGAGCGCACCCTTGGTAAGGGTGAGGTCGAGAGTTCAATCCTCTCCAGCAGCACCATTTCTTACGAAAATCAAAGGCTTCGCCCGATCAGGGCTTTGTGCTGGCCTGTGCCGTCGTCAGGCTCTGCAGCGCGCGAACGCGCATGTCGAGCTCGCGGCGCTCGGAATCGGACAGGCCATCGGCGCTGTAGCGTTCGGCCAGCGCATCGATCTGCCGCGCTTCGCGGCGCAGCGAACGCGCCTCCTGCTTCGTCAGATTGCCGTCTTCGCGGGCGCGCTGGATTTGTTCGCGCGACTTCAGAAGCTCGCGCCCGATCGAAGGCTCGGCGGGCATGGTGCCTCGGTCGGCGATTCCCGGCATTCGTTCGCTGCTCGGGGGCGTGCGCGGCAAGAACTGGGCATGCGCCGTCGCGATGGGGGCGGTCAGAATGGCGATTGAAACGAGCAGGCGCATGACATCCCTCCGGGCGGCGGCGACTGAAATTCGGCGCGCGCGCCTGAATGCCCGCTTAATTCCGGGTCAAATCTTCGCCGCGAGCAGCCAGTCGTGGAACAGCTTCACCGCCGGCTGACGCAACGCGCGCGGTCGGCAGACGAACCAATAGCTGTAGGGGCTGTCCACATCGAAATCGAACAGGCGGACGAGGCGCGGATCGTGCGCATCGTCGAAATGGTGGCCGTGCATGAAGGCGACCCCGATCCCCTGCGCTGCCGCTTCGAGCATCAGCGGGCCCGAATCGAAATAGTCGATGCCCGAGGGTTCGAGATAGGGCATGCCGACCGCCTTTTTCCATTCGGCAAAGGTCTCGGGCATTTCGCGGTGCAGGAGGATCGTCTGGCGCTGGAGCTGTTCGGGTACGGTGATCGGGCGGCTACCGTCGAGTAGCGTCTTCGATGCGATGGGAAAAACCTGATCCTGATCGAGCCGCGCGGCATAGAGCGCGGGATCGATCGAGCGCGCCAGCGCGATCGCGGCGTCGATTCCTTCGCCCAGCCGCGCCTCGGCATGCGACATGGTGTCGATGTCGATATGCAGTTCCGGGTGCTGCTGGCGCAGTTCGGGCAGACGAGGAAAGAGGCGCTGCTGCGCAAAGAGCGGCAGGACGTTGAGGTGGAGGCGCAGCGACGCGTCGGGACTTCCGACCCGGCCCAGGACCCCGCGCAGCTCGTCGAGGATCGGTGCTAGCTGATCCTGCAGCTCTCTGCCGGTTTCGGTCAGTTTCAGACCATGATGGTGGCGATTGAACAGCGGTCGCCCAACCGAATGCTCCAGCGTCTGGATACGCCGCGAAAGGGCGGGCATCGACAGGCCGAGCTCGCTCGCGGCCGCCTTTACGGTGCCGTGGCGGGCGACCTCCAGAAAGGCCTCCATGCTGCTGAGGGGGGGAAGGCGTGGCATGTTCGTCTCGGCACGAATGATGGCATGGCGCTGGCCGACATGCCAGAAAATTTGTGCAGTGCGGCATGAAAGCCTTTGTTTGTTGCGCGCCCTGGTCGCATCACAGGGGTCGAAAAACGGGAACGACCACCCTATCTTCCGCATTCTGACCTTTTTGCGGGAGAAACATCTTGGCCGACGCAGCGGTAAAAGAAAAGCAGGTCAAACTGCAGGTAGCCAATGCCCGCGCCGAGGAAAGCGGGGGTGGCATCGCGCGCATCCCGCGCTCGACGATGGCCCAATTGGGCGTAACCGAGGGCGATGTGATCCAGATCAGCGGCAAGCGTGACACGGTGTCGCGCGTCGTTGCCCCCTATGCTGAGGACGAGGGGCTGGAGGTCATTCGCCTCGACGGCCTGCAGCGTGCGAATGCCGGAGCAGGCGCGGGCGACATGGTCGTGCTCAGCCGTGTGGAAACGCGGCCGGCAACGCGGGTCGTCTTTGCGCCGGCCCAGGAAAACCTGCGCCTCCAAGGGTCGGCGATGGCGCTGAAGCGCAGCTTCTTCGGCCGTCCGCTCGTCGCTGGAGACACGGTGGCGACGGCGGGGCAACAGCGGTTGCCGTCGGGCGACATGCCGCCGCAGCTTCGCCAGATGCTCAACGCGCCCGCCTATGCGCTGGCTGAAGTCCGTCTTCTGGTCGTGTCGGCGAACCCGAAAGGCGTCGTCTTCATCGACGAGAATACCGAGGTCGAGCTGCTTCCCGAATATCAGGAGCCGCAGGATGCCCGGCGTACCGATGTGACCTACGACGACCTCGGCGGCTTGGGCGATACGATCAACCAGCTGCGCGAGATGGTCGAACTCCCGCTTCGCTATCCCGAGCTGTTCCAGCGCCTGGGCGTCGATCCGCCGCGCGGCGTGCTGCTGCATGGCCCGCCGGGAACGGGCAAGACGCGGCTCGCGCGTGCCGTTGCGAACGAAAGCGACGCGCAATTCTTTCTGATCAACGGTCCCGAGATCATGGGATCGGCCTATGGTGAGTCTGAAAAGCGGCTGCGCGACGTATTCGAGCAGGCGACGAAGGCCGCGCCGTCCATCCTGTTCATCGACGAAATCGATTCGATCGCGCCGAAGCGTGGGCAGGTGCAGGGCGAGGCCGAGAAGCGCATCGTTGCGCAGCTCCTGACGCTGATGGACGGTCTGGAGCCTCGGACGAACCTGGTCGTCATCGCGGCGACCAATCGTCCCGATGCGATCGACGAGGCGCTTCGACGTCCGGGCCGGTTCGACCGCGAAATCGTGATCGGCGTTCCCGATGAAAAGGGACGGCGTGAAATATTGGGCATCCACACGCGTGGTATGCCGCTGGGCGAGGATGTCGATCTCGACGAGCTTGCACGCACTACGTTCGGCTTCGTCGGCGCCGACATGGCCGCGTTGACGCGCGAAGCCGCGATCGAGGCGGTGCGGCGGATCATGCCGAAGCTCGACCTTGAAGAAGGGACGATCCCGCCCGAGGTGCTCGACGAACTTCGCGTGACGCGTGAGGATTTCAACAATGCACTGAAGCGCGTGCAGCCGTCGGCGATGCGCGAAGTGATGGTGCAGGCGCCGAAGACGCGCTGGAGCGACATCGGCGGGCTCGACGCAGCGCGCGACAAGATGATCGAGGGGATCGAATTGCCCCTGAAACATCCGGAGGCGTTTCGCCGGCTCGGCATCCGCCCGGCCAAGGGTTTTTTGCTCTATGGTCCGCCGGGAACGGGCAAGACGCTTTTGGCCAAGGCGGCTGCGCGCGAATCCGACGCGAACTTCATCGCGATCAAATCGTCCGACCTTTTGTCGAAATGGTATGGCGAAAGCGAACAGCAGATTGCGCGGCTCTTCGCACGAGCGAGGGCGGTGGCCCCCACGATCATCTTCATCGATGAACTCGACAGTCTGGTGCCCGCGCGAGGCAGCGGGACGTCGGGCGAGCCGCAGGTTACCGAACGTGTCGTCAATACGATCCTCGCCGAAATGGACGGGATCGAAGAGATGCAGTCGGTCGTCGTCATCGGGGCGACCAACCGCCCCAACCTGATCGACCCGGCGTTGCTGCGCCCGGGACGGCTCGACGAGCTGATCTATGTGTCCGTGCCCGATAAGAGCGGCCGTCAGCGCATCCTCGAAATTCAGACGAGCAAGATGCCGCTGGCGGACGACGTCGATCTGGCGGTGCTGTCGGACAAGACCGACCGGTTTACCGGCGCCGATCTGGAGGATCTTACGCGGCGCGCGGGTCTGGCTGCGCTCAAGCGGTCGATTGCCAGCGATACGGTGACTATGGAGGATTTCGAAACCGCGCTGAAGGACACCCGCGCCTCGGTAACCGAGGCGATGGAAAAGGATTATGAAAAGATTCAGGGTGAGATCAAGCAGCAGGCGATGAGCGTCAATCCGATCGGCTTTTTTGCTCCCGGAACGCTCAAGCCCGTTCGCGAGCAGAAGCATCCGGACGAACCGGCGGCCTAAGTTGCGGGCTGGTCCTGCCTCAGCGCGGACCAGCCCCACGCAACCAGCCACACGCAAAAGCCGGCCATCAAGCCATAGGCGACCATCGGATGCCAGTTATACAGCAGCACGCCGATCGCGGGCGAGATGATATAGGCTGATCCGTTGATCGACGCGGTCATGCCCGCCACCGCTCCCTGGTCCCGCCGCGGTACCGACAGCGACGCACCTGCGGTAAAGCCTGGGCGGAATAGCCCGAAACCAAGCGAGCTGGTCGCAAAGCCGATGACGATGCCGTGCAGGTCCTGCGCGAGGCCGGTCATCAATATTCCCAGTATCGCTAGCGCCGCACCCCATAGCACCGTCGGTCGCGGCGTCAGCTTCAACAGCGGGATCATCCCCCATTGTGCCAGCAGCGTCGCGAACGCGCCGCCCATCAGCACGATGCCGGTTATTGCCGCGCCCTCGTCGGGCTTCAGCCGGAGGTGGAGCCGATCGAGAATCAGGAAGCCGATGACGCCCAGCATCATTGCCTGTGCCTGACCGCCGAAGAAGCCCGCCAGCAGCCAGGGGCGAACGCGCCGATCCTGCCAGCTCAACGGGTCCTGCAAAGGCCGGTCGGGCTCATTCTCGTCCTCGCCCGTCGGTTCCGCGGGGCCCGCCGAAAGAGGGTAGGATGCGATAGCCCCGCGTGCGGCAAAGCGCGGTATGTCGTTCGGAAGGCGCCAGCGCAGCATGACCAGCACGACAAGGCCGATCAATGCGAAGACCAGCAACGGACCGGCGAGCCCAACAAACGGCAGAATGAAAAATGGTGCGATTGCCGGCCCAATGACCGTGCCAAGGCCGAAGGAAGAGGAGACCAGCGACAGCGCCTGGGTGCGATGTTCGGGATCTGTGCGGGAGGCGACATATGCCTGCACCGCGGGCGGCGAGGCCGATCCCAGTCCGCCGTAGAGGCTGCGGAAGATCGCGAATATGATGAACGTGATGCCGGCGCCCAGCAGGCCTTCGAGTCCGGCCCAGAGCGTGAGGCCGCATAGCGCCATCGACGAGAAAAAGCCGACCACGCCAAGCGCCATCAGGGCCTTGCGCCCGCGCTTGTCCGACTGACGTGCCCAGTGCGGCGCGGTCAGCACCCACAGGAGTGCGGACCAACTGAACGCCAGGCTGACCCAGACGTCGGGTATATGCAGCTTGGCGCCGATTGCGGGGAGAATCGACTGCATCGCCGTGTTGCCGGCGGCGGCAACCAGCATGATGGCGAACAGGACGGCCATGCGATCAGGCGGAATCGAATGGGATGTGGTCGCCATCTCGTCGCCCTTTCGCTACCGTCTACCGCAGGTCTGCCGTCTCCCTACACGCGGCGGATGTTCTGTCCAGAGTCAAGACAGACTATCTTCTTGCGCGATGGTCACGATTTTGCCACGCATTTGACCAGCCGCAACAACGCGAAAGCCATCATGACCAATCCCCGGGCGCACGCCCAATCGAATGCCACGCCGATCCGCAAGATCCGCGAAAAGCTGAAGCGCTTTTTCGGCCCGTGGGGAATGTTCGTGAAGGGCTTTATCAAGCATCCGGTGATGGTCGGCTCGATCGTACCGTCTTCGCCGACATTGATCCGCCACATGCTTGGTCCCGTCGACTGGAAGAATACGAAGCTCTTCGTCGAATATGGTCCGGGCGTCGGCACTTTCTGTCGGCCGGTGCTGGAGCATCTTCCCGGCGATGCGACGCTGATCGCGATCGATACCAATCCCGATTTCATCGACTATCTGCGCAAGGACATCCGCGACAGCCGCTTCATCGCGGTGCACGGATCGGCCGCCGACGTCGAGGAGATCGTTCGCGCGCATGGTTTCGACCATGCCGATTATGTGCTTTCGGGCCTGCCGTTCTCGACGCTTCCGGCGGGTGTCGGCCCTGCGATCGCGGCCGCGACATACCGCGCGCTTCGTCCGGGCGGGGCCTTTCTCGTCTATCAGTTCCGCGCTCGCGCGCGCGACTTTCTGGCGGCGCATTTCAAGCGCATCGACGATGCGTTCGAATGGGTGAATGTCCCGCCCTGCTTCCTGTTCTGGGGCTGGAAGGACTAAAGCTCGGTTTCCGGGTCCGTTTCGTCGAGGCCAAAGTTCAACCTGCGCGACACGGTATAGTCGGCGACGCCGACGACGAACCATGCGAGCGTCCAGCGCAGCCGGGTCAGCCAATTGGCGCGGGCCTTGTGTTTCTGGACGGTCATCACCTCGCAATCGGGTTCCAGTCCATCGAGGAAATGCCGCATCTGCTGTGCAAAACCGGCGTCTTTGACGCGCAGCATGACTTCGACATTCACGAACAGGCTACGCATGTCGAAGTTCGCGGTGCCGACGTGTACGACATCGTCGATGACGATCAGCTTCATATGCAGGCGGCAGGGCTGATATTCCCAAATTGCCGCCTTTTGGCGCAGCAGATAGCCATAGAGCAGGCGCGACGCGCCGATCGTTGCGGGATTGTCCGATTTCGCCGCCATGACGAAGCGCGCTCGTCCGGTCCGCGCCACGCGCCCAAGTCGGCGCAACATGCCCTGTCCGGGGGAGAAATATGCCATCGCCATGTCGAGCTGGCGTGCGCCCTCAAGGTCGCTGCGTACCGCGCGGGCCCATGGCGATAGGCGCTGTGTGGGGCCGCCGACCAGCCAGGATACCGGACCGCTATCGACCGGCCATTCGCGGATCAGGCGGCGCAGCACGAGCAGCTTGCCGTCGTCCTCGATCGTATAGGCGTAGATTTCCTCGAACCATTCGATCATCCGCGCGACGGTCGGGCCGCGGACGATGATGCCCAGGTCGAACCAGCAATGCGTGCGCCGGTCGCTCAGATAGGGGTCGGCAATGTTGAAGCCGCCCGTCACCGCATATTCGCCATCGATCAACAGCAGCTTTTGATGGTTGCGGACGAGATAGCTCGATCGCCAGCGCCGCGAGAAGAAGATTACCGTTCCGCCTGCTTCGCGAAGCGGTGCAAAGATGCTGTCCGACACATCGCTCGACCCGAAGCTGTCGATCACTGCGCGGACACGGACGCCGCGCTTCGCTGCTGCGGTCATCGCGTCGAGGACCTTTTTTCCGGCCTCGTCATGCTCGAAGATATACATGATCATGTCGACGCTGCGGATCGCGCCGCCGATCAACGCGAGAAGACGGTCCAGCCGTTCGGCGCCGTTGAAGATCAGCTCCAGACGGTGACCCGCGACGTCCGCCTTCAGTGTCTGCGTGTTGCTGGCGGGATGGGCGACGTCGCTCATGCCCCGGTCATAGGCCGGGCGCCGCGTCGGCCGCAAGGGCAGGGGTTTGATTGACATCGGCAGCTTCCCCTGCTAGCGCGCAGCGCTTGCCGCCATGCCTCTGGCTGGCCTCTCCTCGATCAAGGAAATCACATGGCCCGCGTTACCGTCGAAGATTGTGTCGACAAAGTCTCCAACCGTTTTGACCTGGTTCTGCTTTCGGCGCACCGTGCTCGCGAAATCTCGGGCGGTTCGGAGCTGACCATCGATCGCGATCGCGATAAGAATCCGGTTGTCGCGCTGCGCGAGATTGCCGAGCAGACGGTGCGCCCGCACGATCTTCAGGACGCGCTTGTCGGTACGCTGCAGAAGGTCGTCGTCGACGACGACGATACGCCCGATGAAATCAGCTCGATCGCCCGCTCGGCCGAAGCGCTTCGCCTTACTGCCGCCGCGCCGCCGCGCAGCCCGGCTGGTGGTGGCGCCGACTTCGAATAAGCGTCGAAGCCATAATCATCGAAAAGGGTCGCGGGAAACCGCGGCCCTTTTCGTTTTCAGGGAAGGCGGGTCAGCTCTGCCACGCGGATTACGCGCGAAGCGAGCAACGGCTCGAGGATCACGCCGATGCGATGCGCGCGCGGCGATCCTATCTCGATATTGAACAGGCTGTTCGCGATCACGTCGGCGATCTGTACGCCATCGGACCGGCGGCTGTCGGCGAGTGAGGCGCGGCCCCATCCGGAGAGTCCGGTCTGGATCGTCTCGCGGACTCCGGCCAGGATCAGCGGATCATAACGGCCGTCGTCGATCACCACATCGGTGCAAACGCCGCCCGTTTCGGGGAGCCAGCGGCTCACGGCAAGATCAAGTAACGCGGTATAAAGGGCGAGGTCGCTCGGCGGCTTTCCATCGGCCGGGGGCGCAAGCTTCTCACGCTTCGCCACGGCGACCCAGGCGCGGCCACCGGCGCGCTCGAACAATTCCAACAGATAGGCGCGCTCGGTAAGGCTGATCCGGCTGCCCTTGAGCTCGCCGCGAAGGCCGGTGACGGCGCGAAAGCGCGCATGGACCGCGGCGGCAGCTTCGGGCGTAATCATCGCTGCAGCAAAGGTCATTGCCCCCGCGTTAAGCCCACCCGATTCGTCACAATAGATGGTCATCGCTCTGAGGGGCCCGCCAAGCCACTGGACCATGCCATCGAGGTGGGCGCTAGCCGGCGTGCCGTCTTGTTCATTGCTGGCCCCCTGTATTCCGCCATGTCAGGCCGGGCATGGATAGCGCTTGCGCATAAGGCCGTCGAATGCGGAATAGACCGAAATCGATTTGCGCGACGCGGCTGGATAACTGCGAAGATGCGCAAGCCATTGTTCGGGGGTGAGGGTGCCGGTTTCTGGGGGGCAGCTTGTTGTCCGACGACCTGTCTTTCGTTCGGCATCTATCCGGGCCTTGTAGCGCTTGCCCGCTGCGATGACCTCGCCCTTCAGTAGCTGCGCATCGGGTGCTGCGATCGCCAGCGGCCCAAGTCGTTCAAGCACGCTCGCGCGTGCGAGGAAGACCGCGATATTCATATCGCCGGGCGCCATGCCGCATAGCATTATGCCCGCGCCTAGCGCGGCAAAAGCCGATCCGGTCCGCATTCCCGCGCAGGTCATGCGAACCGAAATCGTGCCGAATCAATGAACAAGGTCTGAATCAGACACCTTGCGGATTGGCGTCGCCGAACGGGCGCGGCTTGCGCTTGATCTGCGGCAGGCCGCCGGCATGACCCGAAACCGGGGTGCCCGACTTGTCCTGATCATTCTCGCGCCCGATGTCTTCGCCCTTGATCGCACGGCGCGATTCTTCGCCCGACAGCGTTTCATATTCGAGAAGCGCCGCGGCGAGCAGGTGAAGTTGGTCGAGATTGTCCGTGAGCACCTTGCGCGCGGTATTTTCGCCTTCTTCGACAAGACGGCGAACTTCGGCGTCGATCAGCTTGGCGGTCTCTTCGGACATGTTCTGCGCGCGCGACACGCTGTGGCCGAGGAACACCTCGTCCTGATTGTCGCGATAGCGCAGCCAGCCGAGCTTTTCGGACATCCCATATTCCATGACCATCGCGCGCGCGGAGTCGGTCGCCTGCTGAATATCGTTGGACGCACCGGTATTGAGCTCGTCCTCGCCATAGATCAGCTGCTCGGCAATGCGGCCGCCGAAGCACAGCGCAAGGCGCGCCTTCATCTGCTTCATATTCATCGAATAACGGTCGCGCTCAGGCAGGTTCCACGTCACGCCCAGTGCGCGGCCGCGGGGAATGATCGTGACCTTGTGGAGCGGATCGTTGCCCTCGACATGAAGCGAGACGAGCGCATGGCCCGCCTCGTGATAGGCGGTCGCCTTTTTCTCGTCCTCGGTCATCACCATCGAACGACGCTCGGCGCCCATGAGCACCTTGTCCTTGGCTTCTTCGAACTCGTTCGAGGCGATCAAGCGCTTGCCCTTGCGCGCGGCGAGAAGCGCGGCCTCGTTCGCCAGGTTCGCCAGATCGGCGCCCGAGAAGCCCGGCGTGCCGCGTGCGATTCGGCGAAGGTCGACGTCGGGTGCGAGCGGCTTCTTGCGCGTGTGCACCTCGAGGATCTTCTGGCGTCCCTCGATGTCGGGGCGCGGCACGACGACCTGGCGGTCGAAGCGGCCCGGACGGAGCAGCGCGGGATCGAGAACGTCGGGACGGTTGGTCGCCGCAACGATGATGATACCCTCGTTCGCCTCGAAACCATCCATCTCGACCAGCAACTGGTTGAGCGTCTGCTCGCGCTCGTCGTTGCCGTTGCCAAGGCCGGCACCGCGATGGCGGCCGACCGCGTCGATTTCGTCGATGAAGACGATGCAGGGCGCATTGCGCTTCGCCTGCTCGAACATGTCGCGCACGCGGCTCGCGCCGACGCCGACGAACATTTCGACGAAGTCAGAACCCGAAATGGTGAAGAAGGGTACGCCTGCCTCACCCGCGATCGCGCGGGCGAGCAACGTCTTGCCGGTACCCGGCGAGCCGACGAGCAGCGCGCCCTTCGGGATCTGGCCGCCGAGCTTCGAGAATTTGCTGGGATCCTTCAGGAATTCGACGATTTCCTGGAGTTCTTCGCGCGCCTCGTCGATGCCCGCGACGTCGTCGAACGTGACGCGGCCCTGCTTCTCCGTGAGCATTTTCGCGCGCGACTTGCCAAAGCCCATCGCACCGGAGCCGTTGTTCTTCTGTACCTGGCGGAAGACGAAAAAGGCGATGCCGAGGATCAGCAGGAAAGGAAGCGACTGAATGAGCAGATAAACCCAGACATTGCCGGTTTCGGTCGGCTTGCCGTCATATTTGACGCCATTGTCGTTGAGCATCTTCAGAAGTTCGGGGTCACGGACGACATTCGCCGAGAAGCGGTCGCCGTTCGACAGCGTACCAGTGACGCGATCCTCCGAAAGCACGACCTCCTTGACCGAGCCTTCCTGCACTTTTTGGCGGAACTCGGAATAGGCGAGGGGGCTACCCGTCGGCTGCGATGCGCCGCCGAACATGGACGCGACGAGGAGCATGGCAAGCAGAATGCCGCTCCAGATCATCACGCTCTTCATCCAGGGATTGCCCTGCGGTTCCTTGTCGTCCTGCATCGGAATCTTTCCAAACATCGCGCCTGTCGCGCTTCAGTCCCGATAATGTAGGATAATTGGGTTAAATGACAATGAGCCAGATCGTCCTATTTTAGGGCTTTTCGGCGCGGCGCGGGAGAAATACGCCAGATTGTGCCTTGAAGTCCCGGAACGGCGTCGATCAGCAGCGCGCCGACCATCGCGCGTCGACCGCCCTTCATCGCCGCGATTACCCCGTCCAGAGCGGCGCCACGCACCTGCAATTGGCTGTCATTGGCGCGCAGGCGCTGGGTAACGACGCGACGAAAAATCTCGGGCGGATAGCCATCGTCACGGATTACAGCGATGTCGGACGCGTCGGGCCAGGCGGCGATCAGGCGCTCGACCGCCCAGTCGATCGCGTCATCGGCCTCGGCAAGCCAGTCGGCCGACCGCGCGGCCGCCTCGACATCGAGTATCGCCTGGGAGGCGAGCGCATGGCGAAGGCGCGCTCGGTCGAACCGGCTGTCGCTGTTCGATGGATCGTCGACGAAAGGCAAATCCTCGTCGAGTGCGATGCGAACGAGATCGTCGCGGCGCCAGTGGAGGAGCGGCCGCATGATGAAGCCGTTCTTCGCCCGGATCGCGGCGAGCCCGCCCACGCCGCTCGACCGGTTGAGCCGCATCACGATCGTTTCGAGCTGATCGTCGGCATGGTGGGCGGTCAGGATATAGGCCAGCCCGTTGTCCTTGCGCCACTGTTCGAGCAGGCGGTAGCGCTCGGCTCGCGCCGCCGCTTGCTGCGATCCCTTGATCGGCGTCGGCGGATTAAGCGTGCTGTGCGAGATGAGTTCGCGCGCACAGAAGCCGGCGACCATCCGCGCCTCGTCATCGGAGCCCGGGCGGAGGCCATGATCGACCGTGGCGGCATGGATCTGTCCCGGCAGAAGTGCCGCCATCAGCCAGAGCAGGGCCATGCTGTCGGGGCCGCCGGATACGGCGACTCCATAGTGAAGCCGATGCCAGTCCGGGCCGGCGAGCGCGAGAAGGTCGCGCCCGATCCGGCCTACGGCGTCGAAATCAACAGCCTGCTTTTGCTTTTGCGGCGGCTGCATCGGTTCGGACATCCTGCGGCGCCTTGGCGCCATAGACTTCGTCGAGTTCGCGGAACGCCTTGCAAGCGTCGGCCTTGCGGCCGAGCTTGTCGAGCGCGACGCCCATGTACATCAGGCTGTGCGGCGCGCGCGGACCGCTGGGGCGGTCCTTGTAATTGCTGTAGAATGCAACAGCGGCCAAGCTGGGCTTGCCTTCGTCAAGATAGGCGCGGCCGAGAAGATTCTGTGCATAGCTGGCGGTGCTGCTCGTCGGCCATTTCGTCACGACCTGTTTCAGCTGAGCCTGCGCTTCGGGATAAAGCTTCGCTTCCCACAGGCGATAGCCATAGTCGTAAGCATCCTTCGTCTCGTTGCCGGACGAGGGGATTTCGACCTTCTTGACCAGAGCCAGGCGGGCCGCATCGGGCTTTGTGGCGGCCGCAGGCGTAGCGGCCGGCTTCTTGGTCGGAGCGGCCGCTGCAGGGGTTGGGGCAGGCGTTGCGGCGGCGGGCGTCGGCTTCGGTGCCGTGGCGATCGGCAGGCTTGCGGGTGTCGCGACCGTTTCGGTTCCGGTCGCGGGCGCAAAGCGCTTTTCCATCTCGATCTTGTAAGCGGCGAACTGCTTTTCGAGTTCGCGAAGCTGGAAGGAGTTTTGTTCGGTCTGGCCGGTGAGCGTCTGGAGTTGCGCCTCAAGCGCGTCGACCCGCGCCGTCAGGTCGGCGACGGGCGTCGTCCCCTTGGCTCGTTCGCCCACGGTGCTGTCAGGCGCAATTTCACCTTCGAAGAATGCCGGCGCGCCGCCCGGGAAGACCTGACGTTGAACCGCGCGCATTTCTTTTTCCAGCCGGTCGACACGTTTGGCGACCGTTGCGTCCTGCGCCTGAACGGGTGCCGCCGCTGCGATCGCGATCGCCGCCGCACCCATGAAAGTGACATGCTTCATCATTTGCCGATAGGTCCCCGAAGATTAACCAGTTTTGTACCGGCCCTCATAACGCCGCAAGCGGCGAGTGCGCAAATCCAATTCGGCGCGCCGCCGCCCCGCGTCGCCGGGACGATGCGGATCAGCCCCCGGTCTTGCGGGCCGGCGTCGCGGTTGCGGGCGTCGTGCCGGCGCCGCCTTCTGCGCGGGCGATGAGGTCGGCGGGCTTCAGCGAGATGCCCTTTACCAGGGTGTCGGCGGGGCCGATCGATCCCACGTCACGGCCCCCGACGGTGACCTTCAGCGCCTGCGGAATACTGGTGCGCAGGGTGAATTGCTCGATGTAAGCGGGCGGCACTTCATAAGTCTCGCCCGGATCGAGCGTGCGCCAATTCTCGGTCTTGCCCTGCGCGTCGTCGAAACCGATCCACACTTCGGAGATGCCGGTCAGCACGACCGGCGCATTGGCCGCCACTGCGGCGGCTCCGGCTTTCGGTGTGGCCGCCGGCGCTGCCGCGTCGGGCGCTTCGGACGCGTCGGCCGCCTGGTTCTGTGCGGCGATCAAGGCTTCGTCGGGTTCGACGGAAAGGAACCGCCAGACGCCATAGGCCGACACCAATATGAGTGCGACGATGACCAGGGTCCAGGTCAGGCGCGCGGTCGGGAGGCGTGCCGGATCGGTCGGCTCATAAGCCTCGTAAAGCGGGCGCGCGCCATATTCATCGTCGTCGAGTTCGCGGCGCACGGCAGCACCGATCTCGGCCTCGGGCAGATCCACCGCCCGCGCATAGGCGCGGGCGAAGCCGGTTACATAGGTGCGACCGGGCAGTTCCGAAAAATCCGATCGTTCAATGGCTTCGAGGTGTCGTTGCGTGATACGCGTCCGCGTCGCCACATCGGCGAGCGACAGACCAGCAGCCTCGCGCGCCAGCCGCAGCTTGTCGCCGGTACGCGTGATCGCCAACTCGCCCTGCGTCGGGGCGGTTTCCTCGTCTGCCATTAGTGTCTCCGTATCGGCCGTGTGCAACCCATATCGACCGTGTGACGCTGTTCATCGCATTGACGATGCGCGAAAGTCAAATGAAGTTCGGCAAACGAACGGCTGAAAAGATACGGATTTCGGTTTGCCCGAATTTCCGGGCGTCACGGCCTCTTCAATCCTTGCTGGAGTGGCCGGCATGGGAGAGTCGATCTCCGCACCGCGACGAACGGAGGGGCGTTTGAACAGCCCTCCGTTCGCCTGGTTCAGGATGCAGATGTGCCGCGCTGCGAGGCAGCTACAGGCCAGCTAAAGCACATATTTGCTGAGGTCGGTGTCGCCAACGACTTCGGCGAGCTGTCGGTCGACATAGGCGGCGTCGATTTCGAGCGTGGTGCCGCCGACGTCCTCGGCGGTAAAGCTGATCTCCTCGACGAGCCTTTCCATGATCGTCTGAAGGCGGCGCGCGCCTATATTCTCGACCTTTTCGTTCACCTCCGCCGCGAGTTTCGCGACGCGAGCAATCGCTTCGGGCGTAAAGTTCAGCGTCACGCCCTCGGTCCCGAGCAGCGCGGCATATTGTTCAGGAAGGCCGGCCTTGGTCTCGCTGAGAATACGGACGAAATCCTCTTCGCTGAGCGCGCCCAGTTCGACGCGGATCGGCAGACGGCCCTGCAATTCGGGAAGCAGGTCGCTCGGTTTGGCGACATGGAAGGCGCCCGAGGCGATGAAGAGGATATGATCGGTCTTCATCGGACCATATTTGGTCGCGACGGTCGTGCCTTCGATCAGGGGCAACAGGTCGCGTTGCACGCCCTCGCGGCTCACCGATCCGCCCCGCACGTCGCTGACCGCGATCTTGTCGATCTCGTCGAGGAAGACGATGCCATTCGCTTCGGCATCGGCGAGGGCGACCCGCGCGACATCGTCCTGGTCCAGGCGCTTGTCCTGCTCTTCTTCGAGCAGGCGCTTCCATGCTTCCATCGCCTTCATGCGGCGGCGCTTCTTCGGCCCCCCGCCAAGCGCCTTTCCGAGCATGTCGGACAGGTTGATCATGCCGACCTGGCCCGGCTGGCCGGGAAGCTCAAAGGGCATTGCGGGGGCGTCCGAAACCTCGATCTCGACCTCGCTGCTTTCCAGATGGCCGTCGCGGAAGCGCTGGCGGAAGCTCTCTCGCGTCGCTTCGCTCGCGCCCTTGCCGGTCAGCGCATCGAGCAGCCTTTCCATCGCGGCTTCTTCCGCGGCTCCGCGCACCGCCTCGCGGCGGCGTTCCTTTTCAAGCCGCACCGCCTCCTCGACAAGGTCGCGGGCGATCTGTTCGACGTCGCGGCCGACATAGCCGACTTCGGTGAATTTGGTCGCCTCGACCTTGATGAAGGGGGCGTCGGCCAGCTTGGCGAGGCGGCGCGATATCTCCGTCTTGCCGCACCCCGTGGGGCCGATCATCAGGATATTCTTGGGGCTCACCTCGTCGCGCAGGTCGGGCGAGAGCTGCTGGCGGCGCCAACGGTTGCGGAGCGCCACCGCGACCGCGCGCTTTGCGGCGCTCTGGCCGATGATATGCGTGTCCAGCGCGGCCACGATGGCCTTGGGAGTCAGGTCCTTGTTCATTCTTATTTCCGGATTTCAATGGTTTCTGAGGTGAACTGGTCGTTCGTGTAGACGCAGATGTCGGCCGCGACCTCCATCGCCTTCCTCGCCAGCACTTCGGGGTCCTTTTCATAATCGGCGAGCGCGCGCGCAGCCGACAATGCGTAATTGCCGCCCGATCCGATCGCGGCAATGCCGCCCGCGGGTTCGAGCACATCGCCGTTACCGGTGATCACCAGCGTGACCTCCTTGTCGGCGACGATCATCATCGCCTCCAGGTTGCGGAGATATTTGTCCGTTCGCCAGTCCTTGGCCAGTTCGACGGCGGCGCGGAGCAACTGGCCATTATGGCGCTCGAGCTTGGCCTCGAGACGTTCGAACAGGGTGAAGGCGTCGGCAGTTGCGCCTGCGAACCCGCCGATGACGCTGCCGTCGTGCAGGCGGCGAACCTTTCGGGCGTTGGGTTTCATGACGGTCTGGCCCATCGAGACCTGGCCGTCGCCAATGACGACGACCTTGTCTTTGTTGCGGGCGGAAAGGATGGTTGTTCCGTGCCAGGGCGCGGCACTTTGCGCATGGGGATTGGTCATGCGCCGGATATGGGAGATGGTTGGCGGGGCCGCAAGGGGAGGCGCTTTTCGGTTATTGCGGCGGGTTGGACGCCAGATATTCGACGATGCTCTTCACTTCCTGCGCGCGCTCGCGCGGGATGATCAGGATGTCGTCGCCATGCGTCACGACGACGAGGTCGGAGACGCCGACGACCGCGATACGCTTGCCGCCGTCGGCGCGGAGATAGTTGTTTTCGGCGCCGATCGCGATCACGTCGCCGATCCGGACATTGCCGTCCGCGTCCTTGTCGCCGAGCGCGTGCAGCGCTGCCCAGCCGCCGACATCGGACCAGCCCGGATCGACCGGGACGACGACGACATTCTCGGCGCCTTCCATCACCGCATAGTCGATCGAATCCGCGGGGCTGGCAAGGAAGGCGGCTGTATCGGGATGGACCTGGTGCGCGTCGGTGCGCGCTGCGGCGATGGCTTTTGCACAGCATGACGCCATCGCCGGCTGCTGCCGTTCCAGCTCGGCAAGGAACCGGTCGGCGCGCATCAGAAAGATGCCGGCGTTCCAATAATGGCTTCCCTCGGCCAGCATCGCCTCGGCCTTGTCGCGTTGGGGCTTCTCGACGAAGCGCCGGACTTCGTAAACCCCCGGTGCGTTGGCGAGCTTTTCGCCCGCCGCGATATAGCCATAGCCCGTTTCGGGATGCGACGGCGCGATGCCGAAGGTCGCGAGCGCGCCCGCCTCGACGGCGGGCATGGCCGCCTCGATCGCCGCGAGGAAGGCCGGGACGTCGGTCATGACATGGTCGGCCGGCATGACGAGGATCGTGGACGCGGCATCGTCGGCAAGGGCCGCGAGCGCGGCAAGCGCGATCGCCGGCGCCGTATTGCGCGCGGCGGGCTCGACGACGATGCGTGCGTCGGCGATCCCTGCGGCGGCAAGGTCCTTCTCGACATGCGCGACATGCGCCGGGCCGCATACCACCATCGGCGCGGCGAAACGCTTGCGGTCGATCGCGCGGTCGAGCGTCTGCAGGAACATGCTGCCCTTGCCCGTAAGCGGCTGGAACTGCTTGGGCGCGGCGCCGGTCGACACCGGCCAGAGGCGAGTGCCGGAACCACCGGACAATATGACGGGGACGATCATGGTCTTGTCTCGACTTTCGGGGGCGGGATCATGCCGGCCAGCTCAGCAGCGCGCGGGCACCGGGCGCAAGCAAGATCGCGTCGGCGCGATCGGTCGCAACGCATTCGCCGAGCCGGACGCTCTCGCCATCGACCGTGCAGCCTTGCGACAGCGGCGCGAAGGTGAAGTCGCCGCTGCCGTCAGGCAAAATCGCTGCAGCATCGGGCCCGGACAGATGCAACAGACGAAAATGCGGGCCGTCGACGAGCAGGCGATTGTCGCCGGCATCGACATGCCCGTCGCGCGGATCGGGGCGCGGCGCCGTTTCGGCGACGGCCAGGCCGGCCTCCAGATGCAACTCGCGCGGGCGCCCATAGTCGTAGAGGCGATAGGTGCAGTCGACATTCTGCTGCACTTCGACGACGACCAGCCCGGGGCCGATCGCGTGGATCGTTCCGGCACGATTGTAGACGAAGTCATCGGCGCGCGCCGGGCGCCAGTCGATCATGTCGACGATCGAACCATCGAGCGCGGCGTCATGGAGTGCCTCGCGGGTCGTCGCGGCGGTGAGGCCCACGCCGAGTTCGGCTTCGGGCGTCGCATCGAGGACCAGCCAGCACTCCTCCTTGCCGCGCGGATAGCCGGCAGCCTGCGCTGCCCGATCATCGGGATGGACCTGGATCGACAGCCGCTCCGACGTGAAGAGGAATTTGACCATGATCGCCGCATCGTCGCCCGCGGGATTGGAGAACCAGATTTCGCCGACACGCCGATCGCCGAAGTCACCGAAATCGCTTGGAATATCGGTCCGGCCCCAGGGCTTGTCGACCACGATTGTTTCCAGGCGGGTCAGCATCGTCGGAGCATGCGGAGGGTGTACGGGGGCGTCAAGGTCAATGCGTCAGGCGGCACGATTGAAGCGGTTGCCGTTCCCGCCGTTCGGCTGGTCGAGCCAAAGGCCGCGCGTGTCATAGACGATCTTGTCGCCGCGCTCCTCGATCGGGATCGACTTGAACAGGTCATGGTCGACGAGGACGACAAGGAGATCGCAGGACGCCAGCGCGCTATCGAGGTCGATCAATTCGGCGCCGCTGCCCGCGAATTCCATCGGCAGGCCGCGCGCATAGGGCTCGACGATCTGGATCTGCTTGCCAAAGCGACGCGCGAGCGCGGCGGCGACCTCGACCGCGGGGCTTTCGCGGAAGTCGTCGATGTTCGGCTTGAAGGCAAGGCCGAGGCAGGCGACGCGCGCCTCCGGATGCTGCGACACCAGCATTTCGGCGGCGCCGATCACATGCGCGGTCTTGGCGAGATTGACCTCGCGCGCGGTGCGGATCAGGCGGCTGTGGTCCGGCGCGCCATGGACCAGGAACCAGGGATCGACCGCGATGCAATGGCCGCCGACGCCGGGCCCGGGCTGGAGGATGTTGACGCGCGGGTGGCGGTTCGCGAGGCGGATCACCTCCCAGACGTCGACGCCCATATGCTCCGCCATCATCGACAGTTCGTTGGCGAAGGCGATATTGACGTCGCGATAGCTGTTCTCGACCAGCTTCACCATTTCGGCCGCCCGCGCCGATGTGGTCACGCACGCGCCACGGACGAACTGGCGATAGAAGGTCATCGCCCGGCGCGCGCAGCGCGGCGTGATGCCGCCGATGCAGCGGTCGTTGTCGACCAGCTCGACGAGGATGCGGCCGGGCAACACGCGTTCGGGGCAATAAGCGACGAAGATGTCGGCGGCGCCGGTGCAGGCGCCCGGAACCTTGAGGTCGGGGCGCAATTCGGCGAGCAGCGCGGCGACCTTTTCGGTCGTGCCGACCGGCGAGGTGGATTCGAGGATGACGAGGTTGCCGGCCTCCAGCTTCGGTGCGATCGCTCGCGCCGCCGAGAGGACATAGGCGATGTCGGGGCGATGCTCGTCGTCGTGCGGGGTCGGGACGGCGATGACGAAGACATCGGCCGGCGCGACTTCGATCGAGGCTACCAGCGCGCCGCGCGAAACGACGCCTTGCACCAGGCCGTCGAGGTCGACTTCCTCGATATGGACCTTGCCGTTGTTGACGGTGTCGACGACATGCTGGCTGACATCGACGCCGGTCACCTTGCTGCCCGACCGCGCGATCAGCGCAGCCGTCGGCAGGCCGATGTAGCCGAGGCCGAGGACGGTGACATTCTGTTCGCTATCGATGGGCACGCGCAACTATCTCCGCTATTCTTTCCGCTGCCTTGCCGTCACCGAAGGGGTTATGGGCGCGGGCCATGGCGTCATACGCCCCTTCATCGTCCAAAAGACTGAAAATTTCAGAAACGATCCGATCTTTGTCGGTGCCGACAAGCCGAGCGGTGCCGGCCTCTATCCCCTCGGGCCGTTCGGTCGTCTCGCGCATCACCAGCACCGGCTTGCCGAGCGAAGGCGCTTCTTCCTGAACGCCGCCGCTGTCGGTGAGGACGAGCGTCGAGGCGCCGAGCAGGCGGACGAAATGCGGATAGTCGAGCGGATCGATCAACGCGACATTGGCCAGGGCGCCGAGTATCGGCTCCATCGCGCTGCGGACATGGGGGTTGGGATGGACGGGAAAGATCACCGCGACATCGGGCCGCGCCGCGATCCCGGCGATGGCATCGGCGATCGCCTTCATTCCCTCGCCGAAATTCTCGCGCCGGTGCGAGGTGACGGCGATGATGCGCTTGCCCGCGAAGCGTGCGAGCAGCGGGTCGAGGCCCGCGGCAAGCGAGGGCTCTTCATCGATCCGTGCCTTGGTCGCGAGCAACGCGTCGATTACCGTGTTGCCGGTAATGTGGATATGATCCGCCGAGACGTTTTCAGCGCCCAGCGCCGCGGCTGCGGTTTCGGTCGGAGCGAAATGCAGATCGGCCACCGCGCCCGTAACCTTGCGGTTCACCTCTTCGGGCCAGGGATGGTAGATGTTACCGCTACGCAGCCCTGCCTCGACATGTCCGACGGGGATCTTGCGGAAATAGGCGGCGAGCGTCGCCGCCATCGTCGTCAGCGTGTCGCCATGGACCAGAATGCGATCGGGCTTTTCCCGATCGAAGGTCTCGCCGAGCCCGGTGACGAGCCGCGCGAGAAGGGTATCCAGCGACTGGTTCGGGGTCATGACGTCGAGATCGACGTCGGGTACGATGCGCGCGATTTCGAGCACCTGATCGAGCATTTCGCGATGCTGCGCCGTGACGCAGACGCGGGCGTTGATGCCCTTCTGCGCGCTCAGCGCGTGGACGACGGGAAACATCTTGATCGCCTCGGGGCGGGTGCCGAAAACGGTCATTACTTTGGTCATCATGTCCTCCGGCCGCGAACTGTTTGCGCGTGCCGCCCAATAGTGGCTAACGCGGGATTAAATGGTAAAGCTTGCAACACCCTTAAATCGCGCTGATCTTTTGCAAAAGCCCGCCGTAAACAGCGTCCAGGCAACTTCCGTGCGATGATGGCGTATATTGTCACCTGTCGCTTGACGGTTTAGGGGGGCGGCGACGGCATGCTGGCTCCCCCGACCGGTTTGCTTGCGATTTGAAAGTTGGACTTTTCATGTTCTGGAAGCGTAAGAGCAAGCCGGTTCCTGCGGTAGGAAGCAGCTTTGCGATCCCGGAAGGGCAGCGCGTCTATGCCATTGGCGACATCCATGGCCGCGACGATCTGTTCGCCGAACTTATCGACCTGATCCGCGCCGATAACGCTGCACGTGGGCCCGCGCAGGTGACGCTGATCCTGCTCGGCGACCTGGTCGATCGAGGGCCGCAGTCGGCTGAAGTCGTCGAACGCGCTATTCGCCTGAAGGATGAGTTCGAGGATACCCGCCTGCTGATCGGCAATCATGAGGAATGCTTCCTCGCTGCGCTGACGGGCGACGTCCGGCGCCTGCGCTATTTCATGCGTATTGGCGGCGAGGCGACGGTCGAGAGCTATTGGAACTGCGACGCCAATCTGGCTGAGCTGACCTTCGAGGAAGTTGCCGAACAGCTGCCGGCGATGGTGCCGCAGGCGCATGTCGATTTTCTGAGCGCGGGTGAGGATGTCGTGGCTATCGGTGACTACGCCTTTGTCCATGCCGGTATCCGGCCTGGCGTCGCGCTGGAGAAGCAGTTGCTGGCCGACCTGCGCTGGATTCGAGACGACTTCCTAGATGACGCGCGCGATCATGGCGTGATGATCGTGCACGGCCATACGATTCAGGACGATGTCGATGAATGGCCCAACCGGATCGGCATCGATACCGGCGCCTATAAATCTGGGGTCCTGACATCGATCGTGCTTGAGGGCGCCGAGCGGCGCTATCTGAAGACCTGATCCCGCCTAGACGGCGGCCCAAGCTGGTCAGGCCCTGCCTGTGTAGTCCTTGTACCAGGATACAAAACGCGGGATGCCAACGTCGATGCTCGTAGTCGGGTTATAACCCATTTCGCGGTGAATGGCGTCGATGTCGGCATATGTTTCGTGGACGTCGCCCGCCTGCATCGGCAGGAAATGATATTCGGCCTTGCACCCGCAGGCTTCCTCGATCAGCTCGACCATGTGCATCAGTTTTTCGGGCTTGTTGTTGCCGATATTATAGATGCGGTGCGGCGACACGCTACCGCCGGCCTTGGGTTTGCCGTCGTCGGCGGGTGGATTGTCGAGGCAAGCGATCAGCCCCGTGACAATATCGTCGATATAGGTGAAATCGCGCTTCATCTCGCCATGATTGAAAATGGGGATCGGTTCGCCGGCCAATATCCGTCGCGTAAAGTCCCAGATCGCCATGTCGGGTCTGCCCCACGGGCCATAGACGGTGAAGAAGCGCAGGCCGGTGAGTGGCAGGCGGTATAGATGGGCGTAACTTTCGCTCATCAGCTCGTTGGCCTTTTTCGTCGCGGCATAGAGCGAGATCGGATGATCGACCCGCTGATCGACGCTCAGCGGCTGCTGCTCCCCATTGCCGTAGACCGACGAACTCGACGCATAGACGAGGTGCTGGACCCCGGCGCTTCGCCCAAGTTCCAGCATATTCAGATGCCCGACGAGATTTGATTGCGAATAGGCGTGAGGGTGGTCGATCGAATAGCGCACACCAGGTTGCGCCCCGAGGTGCACGATACGATCGAATGATTGCGGGCGGAGTGTCTCGGCGAGACCGGTGCCGTTAGCGAAATCCTGCTCGACAAAGTGAAAGCGATTCTCGCCGAGAGCCTCAAGAAGCGCAATTCTGTCGCGCTTGAGTTTGACATCGTAATAGTCATTGACGTTGTCGACGCCGACGATGGTTTCACCACGCTCCAGCAGGCGTTTTGCGACGCTCATGCCAATGAATCCGGCGATGCCTGTCACGAGGATTGCACTCATTGCTTTTCTGCCTGATCGTGGGATCGCTGCGGTGAAAGGCACTGCAGCCTTGATGCTTGCGAGGACAGTCTAGCTAGTATGAAACCCTTGTCATGACGTAAATTCCGCGCGACCCTATCTCAACCGACCTTTGGCAGATGTCGGGCGGGGGGGCGACGCGTCGCTTGTCCGGACAAATTATCTCGTTGTAGTTTCATTCCGCAAGGAAATCCGATTGCGCGATGCTGGCGGCGGTTCTAAGGCGCGAAACCTGTCGCTGCGGTACGTGCGAATTTCTTTGCGCCGGAGCATGTTTTGGTGAATGCCGACGGTTCGATGTATTTTGATGCAAGCATTTTGTAGTTTCTGATTTGATGGAATTTCAGTCCCAGGAAACGCCCTTTCTATTTGCATTCATCGTTGCGGTCTTGCGGCGGATGGCGGACTTGCCGCGTCCGTTACGGCGGTTGATCGCATTCCTGATGGATGCCTTGATTTGCATTGGGTCGGCCTGGTGCGCCTATTCTATTCGAACGGGCGAATGGAACCTGTTCGGTACTCCTATTCTCATCGTAATCGCGGTCGTGCTTCCGGCCTGGTTCCTGATTGCAGTCCCTGCCGGTATATATCGTTCGATAATCCGGACAGCGGGAGGACGCACGATCGCGGACATCGCAATGGCGTGCCTTTTCCTGTCGCTTGTAATGCTCACTGTCTTCTCGTTTTTGGGGGTCGATGGTGTGCCGCGCACGATCGGCATCCTGCAGCCGATGATTCTGTTGATGTTCCTTGCGACAAGTCGTGTCGTCATCCGCTACGCTCTTGTCGATGTTCTGCACCTCGTCCATCGCGGTCGGCAGCAGCGGGTCGCCATTTATGGGGCTGGTCGGGCGGGGCAGCAACTTGGCTTGGCGCTTCGTCATGAAAGTCACCTCGTCCTGACCTGCTATCTGGACGATGATGCGAGCATCGTCGGCGATCGCATCGATGGCATCATGATCCATTCCAGCATGGATGTGGGGCGCTGCATCGGCGAACTTGGAATCGACGAAATCCTCTTGGCCTTGCCGAGTGCGACGCGCGCTCGCCGGCGAGAGATCGTGGAAGAAATCAAAAATCATGGGGTTCGGGTCCGCTCGTTGCCCAGCATCGGGAACATCATCGGAGGTGAGGTCTCGATCAAGGACCTAAAGGAAATCCGCGTCGAAGACCTTCTCGGTCGCGATCCTGTTCCGCCGGACGAGCGACTGTTGGGCGGTGCGATCGCCGGCAAGGTTGTTCTTGTTTCGGGGGCGGGCGGGTCGATCGGAGCTGAACTGTGCCGGCAGGTTTTTGCACGCAACCCTCGTTGCCTCGTACTCGTCGAGCAGTCCGAATTCATGCTCTACACCATTCTGACCGAGCTGGAAGAAAGCGGCGCGGCGGGAGGTGATGTGGTGCTGATTCCGGAGCTTGTCGACGTTTCCGACGCTGCAGCCGTTCGGCGTGTGATGGAGAAGCACCAGCCGCAGACCGTTTTTCATGCGGCGGCTTACAAGCATGTGCCGCTGGTCGAGGCGAATCCGATATCTGGCCTGCGAAACAATATATTTGGCACCTACAATTGCTGCATCGAGGCCGAGCGGGTGGGCGCAACGCGGTTCATCCTGGTCAGCACCGACAAGGCGGTCCGGCCGACGAACATCATGGGCGCGTCAAAACGATTCTGCGAACTCGTCGTGCAGGGAAGGGCAGCGGAAGGCGCGTCCGGCACCGTTTTTTCGTCGGTGCGTTTCGGTAATGTCCTGAGTTCCAGCGGTTCGGTCGTTCCGCGCTTTCAGGCGCAGATCAACGCGGGCGGACCCGTGACTTTGACCCATCGCGACGTGACGCGTTATTTCATGACGATCCCGGAAGCCGCGCAGTTGGTTATGCAGGCTGGAGCCATGGCAAAGGGCGGAGAGGTCTTCGTGCTCGACATGGGGCAGCCGGTGCTGATCATGGATCTCGCCCGATCGATGATCCAGCTGTCAGGGTGTTCCGTTCGAGACGAGGATAATCCCGATGGCGACATCCGTATTGAAGAGGTCGGATTGCGCCCCGGCGAGAAGATGTACGAAGAGCTTCTGATCGGCGACAATCCTGAGCCGACCGATCACAGCCTTATCATGCGTGCGAAGGAAAAGCGGTTGGAATGGAGCGAGCTCAGGCTCTGGCTTGACCGGATCGCGCTCGCGCTCGATGCAGGCGACGCGGAAGCTGCAATGGCGGTGGTACGTCACGTCGTTCCAGACTATAGCCCGGCGTCCTTGAGCCCCGAAGATTGCTCATCGGAACGGGTCGGGGTTGTCGCAGAATCAGGCGGTGGTTGAAACAATGCAAAAGACCGGCGTATTTTCGTCGCAATCCAGCACAGCGCCATCGCGGGTGCGATTCGCCTTCTTGTTGCTGGCGGCGCTTCTCTGCACGGGCTTTCTGATCGCCGGGGGTGCCCGTGACGACCTCTTGTCGCTAATTTTCTGGCGCCCGCTGTCGATGCTGTTTCTGACCGTCGTCTTGGCGACACATTGGAGGGATGCCTGGCAGGACGGGCGCGGCATCATGTTGCTGGCGATCGCTGTGATCACGCTTCCCATGTTGCATCTCATTCCGCTACCGCCCGCGATATGGTCGTCCCTCCCGGGACGTGAGTTATTGGTTGCCATTTATCGCGATGCCGGAATGGCGCTGCCGTGGCAGCCTTTGTCCATCGCGCAGGCTCGCACCTGGAACGCGCTCTTTTCTCTCGCCGCGCCGCTCGCCGCCCTGATATTGGTGCTTTCGATCGATATGCGATCGCAGCGCCATCTGGTCCTCATATTGTTAGGGCTTGGCTTTGTGAGCGGTGTGATTGGCATGCTGCAGGCGATAGGGCCGGCGCAGGGCCCGCTTTATTTCTATCGCATCACGAACAATGGGCTCAGTGTCGGCCTGTTTTCCAACCGGAATCATCAGGCGACCTTCTTGGCTGCGATGTATCCGCTGATCGCTGCCAATCTTTCCTTTTTCAAGGGTAAGCCCGAACAGCTCAATTTTCACCGGGCGATAGCGATTGCCGGGGGGTTGTTGCTGGTTCCGTTGATCCTGATGACGGGGTCTCGCGCGGGTATCGTGCTTGGGCTGATGGGGGTCGCGTCGACTTGGTGGGTGTATCGCTCACCCGTCGCCAAGGTGCGCTCGGCCGAACGAAAGACGGACGTTCGCAGCCGGTTCATCGGCTTCGGACTAGTCGGTCTGCTGCTTGTCTTTGCGGTGATCGTCGCGGCGCGCACGACGGCGGTGCAGCGCCTACTCGAAACCGATCCCGCAGGCGAATTGCGTTTCAGCGCCTTGCCGACGATCATGGAAGCGGTCGGCCGCTTTTTCCCCTTTGGAAGCGGGCTTGGCACCTTTGTCGAAACGTATCAGATTTTCGAACCCAACAGCCTGATTGCGGCGACCTATTTCAATCACGCGCACAACGACTTCGTCGAGTTGCTTTTGACGGCTGGCGTTCCTGCCGTGTTGCTGGTGCTGTGGGCGGCCTGGCTCGGTCTTGTGGCGATTCGGTCCCAGATCAGAACGCGCGGCCTGTCTTCAGAGAAGCCGGGCTTTCAGGCACAGGTGCTCGGACGGGCGGGACTGGTGATCATTGGCATGCTTGCACTCAATAGCGCGGCTGACTATCCGCTGCGCGTTCCTTCGCTTATGATGCTTGTGGCAGTTGCCGCGGCGTGGTGTTCCAACGCCTATCGGGCGGCACAGAAATGAAGAGTCTGAAGAGTCTTATGCGACGATCCGAGTTCAGAAATCAGGTCAAGCTGGCGCTGGTAGGGGCAGCGGCCCTGCTATCCATGTCCGTCGCGGGCTGTGCAAACAGCCTGAGCAAGGGCGGGATCGGCGGCCCGAGCGTGACGCGTGTCGAGGCGAGCGAGTTGCCCGGCCCCCAGGGGCAGACCGGGGAGGCTCAAGGTTATGTCTATCGCATCGGCGCTTATGACAAGCTGATCGTCGATGTGCTCGGTATCGAGCAACTGTCGGATCGCCGCGTAACCGCCGACAGTTCGGGCGGCATCACGCTGCCCGTCGCAGGCGCGATCGACCTCAACAATCTGACGATTGCCGAGGCGACCGAGCGCGTGACCCAGCAGTTGCGCGCTGGCCACATGCGCAACCCGCGCGTTGCGGTGAATCTGGAGGAATCGGTCAGCCGGTTCGTAACGATCGACGGCGAAGTCGAGCAACCGGGAAATTATCCTATGGTCGGCGGCATGACTCTGATGCGCGGCGTCGCTGCAGCCAAGGGTGCGACCGATTTTGCCAAGCTTCGCGAAGTCGTTATTCATCGTACGGTGAACGGCCAATCGATGATCGCGCTTTACGACCTCGCGGCTATTCGCCGCGGCGCCTATGCCGATCCGATCCTTTATCCCAACGACATCGTCGTCATCGGTGATTCGCCGTCGCGGCGCCTGCTTCAGCAGCTGGTGACGATTGCGCCGCTGTTGGTCTCCCCTCTGGTTGCGGTTCTCAACAACCGCTGACCTGCTATCCGGCTTGTGTGAGTTTTGATTTGATGTCCAACATGCAATATCCTGCGCAAACCATTGGTAGGGACGCCGTCGCAGGTGCCAAGACCAGTTGGTCGCCGCCCACGCTTCTAGAATATTGGAATGCATTGAAGCGCCACATCTGGTTGGCGGGAGCGATTGTCGCCGTGACACTGGTCATCGGTACGGTCCTGACCCTTCTTATGACGCCGCAATATACGGCGACGTCGCGTATTGAAATCGCGCGCGAGCAGGCCAACGTCACGAATGTCGAGGGGCTTCAGCGCGAAGACAGCACGCCCAATCAGGAATTCTACCTGACGCAATATTCTTTGCTTAACGCGCGCTCGCTGGCCGAGCGTGTCGAACGTCGTCTGCGGCTTGCGACGAATAAGGATTTCTTCACCGCGCATGGCGCGACCCCGGTGGGTGAGGGGTTTCTGTCGGGCGGCAAGAGCGACACGATGTCGGTCAGCAACATCCGCGAACGGCAACGCCAGGCCGTCGATCTGCTGATCGATCATCTGTCGGTGTCCCCTCTTCGCGGTTCGGCGCTGATTGACGTCAGCTATTCCAGCGCGTCGCCCGAGATTTCGCAGCTTGTGGCAAAGACTTGGGTCAACGAATTCGCGCTGCAAAGCATGGATCGCCGACTGGCCTCGACCGCCGATGCGCGCGTGTATCTGGAAACGCGGCTTCAGGGGCTGCGCGAACGACTGGAGCAGTCGGAACGCGACCTCGTGAATTACGCCGCGCGTCAGGGCATTGTCCGTTTATCGGAAACGAAGAGCGTGGAAGGGCGAACCCAGACTACGCAGACCTTGGCATCGAGGAATCTAGACCAGCTCAACAGCTTCCTGGTGCAAGCCAGCGCTGAACGCACGCAGGCGGAGGCGCGGCTGCGTGCAGCGCGATCGGCGGGCGGGACGCAGCTGGGTATTGAGAATCAGGCTTTGGGTGGCCTTCATGAGCGCCGCGCCGAAGCCAATGCGAAATACCAGGATCTGCTTGTGCATTTCGATCCCGAGTATCCGGAAGCACAAGCTGCTCGCCAGCAGGTCGCGGCGCTCGATCGCGCGATCGTGTCCGAGGAAAAGCGTGTTCGCGATGCTTACATGGCCGATTTCGACGCCGCCTCGCAGCGCGAGGAACAATTACGGAGCCGCGTCAACGAGCTGCTCGGGCGCTTCGATGCCGAAAACCGGTCGAGCATCCAGTATAATATCTATCAGCGCGAGGTGGACACCAACCGCCAACTCTATGACTCGCTTTTGCAGCGGTACAAGGAAATCGGCGTTGCCGGCGTCGGTACAAACAATATCTCGGTGGTGGACCCGGCGCCGATGCCTGAAAAGCCGTCGTCGCCAAAACTGCTCATCAACCTGATCATGGCGCTGCTGGGCGGCGTCGGTCTGGCGGCCGTTGCGATCTTCGTGCTCGAAAATCTCGACGAGAGCCTCCGCGAGCCGAGCCAGGTTCCTGCGAAGCTCGACGTCGCCCTTCTCGGTGCGATCCCGGCAGTCGACGACGAGGCTCTCGAAAACATGGACGATCCCAAGTCGGTCCTTTCGGAAGCCTATATGACGGTTCGAACTAACCTCAGCTTCTCGACCAACCATGGGGTGCCCAAGACTTTCGCACTGACGAGTACGTCGCCGGCCGAGGGCAAGTCGACGTCGGCCTATTCGCTCGCGCGCGTCCTAGGCCGGACGTCGGGTTCGGTCGTGCTCGTCGATGTCGACATGCGTCGTCCGATCTTGGCTTCGCGGCTTGGGCTCAAGAACCTGCGCGGGGTCTCGAACTTCCTCGCGGGCGATGACAATTGGCAGGATCTGTTGCAGCAGACCGAAAGCGCCAATGTATTTTTCGTTGCCGCAGGGCCGACGCCGCCGAGCGCGTCCGAACTGCTCAGCGGCGAGCGGCTTGCGCTTTTTGTCCAGCACTTGGCCAGCAAGTTCGAGCATGTGATTCTCGATAGCCCGCCGATGCTGGGCCTGTCCGATGCGCCGCTGATCGCGAACGTCGTTGAAGGCGTGGTCTATGTTATCGAGGCCGATCGCACTGCGGTTCGCGCGTCGCAGTCTGCGATCCAGCGCCTGCGTGATTCGCGGGCGCATATCCTGGGCGCATTGCTGACCAAATATCGCGCGAAGCAGTCGGGCTATGGTTACGGTTATGGCTACGGCTACGGCTATGGCCGCGATCGCGATGGTGCGGAGGACTGATGACTATCGCGCGTTCCAGGCGGTCAACGGCGGAAAAGCCGTCGTTTCGACTAACCCCGAAACTATTTTTCGCCTTGCTCGCTGGGTTGCTGCTTTCCGTGCTCGCTTTTTCGCAGGCCGCGGCATCGACGGGGATCAGCATCGACAGTTTCCGGCCGCTTGGCGGTAGTTTCTTTTCGTGGCGCAGCGGGCAGCGTACGCTGGCGCTCGATGTGTATCAGAAACAGAAGAAGGTAGACGCGAATCGTTTTATCGCTTCGGGCCGCACGGGCCTTGGCTATGCTCCACTTTCGGCGCGGTCGCTGTGGATGATCGGCAAGGGTTTTGAGGCGCAGAATAACCTGAAAGCGGCGCGCCGCGTGATGACGCGCGCCGCGCAGGTTACACGGCGCGATGCCGCTGTCCAGCTGTGGCTGGCGGAGGACGCCTTTCGCCGCGAACGGATCGCCGAAGGCCTGCGGCGCTATGATCTGATCATCCGGTCGGAACCGGCGGCGAGCGCGGAAATCCTTCCTCGACTGGCGGCAGTAATGGTCGCGCGCGAAGGGCGTCGATACCTTCAGCCCTATGTCGGCGCGAAAAATCCCTGGTATCCGGCACTGCTTCGCACGGCGGTCGATACGCTGCCCAAGGCGCGGCCCGTTGGCCTTCTGCTACTCGAAAATGGTGCCAAGGCACCGCGCAGCGACGAACTGGAACCCATTTATGCCAAGCTGGTGAACCGTCTAGTCCAAGAGAAAGCCGAGGACGTCGCACTGCGCCTCTATCCCTTGCTTCCGAATGGCAAGGCCGCGGCGCTCAGCAATGTCAGCGGCATCGTCGATGGACAGCTCGATACCGGCTACCCGCCCTTTATCTGGTCCTTTGCCAACGACGCTTTCGGGGGCACTCCGGTCAGCCTTGATGCCGGTCGCAGCGGGATGGAATTTTTCGGCGCGCCGGGTACGATCGGTATGGCCGCGACCAAGTTGATTGCGCCGCAGGGAAGTTCGCAGCTTCGCTGGCGGGTACATGATCGGGCGGTAAACTTGCAAAGTTCGGCTTCGTGGGTCGCGACCTGCGTTGCCGGCAAGGCAAAGGGCGTTCAGCAGGCATCGGTTAATCTGCTCGATCAGGGCGTGCCGCAGAAAAAGGTGCTGAGCATGCCCTTGCCTGGCAATTGCGAGGTGGTGCGGCTCGACATGCGGATCGCCGGCGGGATCGGAACCAATCCGTCGAGCCTGATCGTCGGCAATCTGGCGCTGGCCAAAGGGGCGCCGGCGAAGTGACATGTGTGGCTGGCCGGTGAGGATTCCGGGCGGCGGTCCGGAACGTCACGCCCCCGGTTGCATGTTTTGTGACGAAATCGCCGATAGAGCGATGCCGGTTGCCGCGGGGAGAATGCGATGACTAGGCCGCTATATGGGATTTATGGTGCTGGCGGGTCTGGGCGGGGCGTGATGCCACTGCTGCGCCAACAGCTTGCTGGCGAGCAGGCCGATCTGGTGTTCATCGACGATGGGGCCACCACGCCGCAGATCAACGGACAGCCGGTTCTGGGCCGGGAGGCGTTTCTGGCAATGGAAAGCGAACGGAAATCGGTCGCCATCGCCATCGCAAACTCGGCCATCCGGCAGAATATCGAGCGCAGCATGCTGGAAAAGGGCATCGGGATTGTCGATGTGCTTTCCGCACACGCGACGATCATGGACGATGTAGTGATCGGCCCCGGAAGCATCATTTCGCCTTTTGTCACGATCACGTCGAACATCCGGATTGGTCGCTCCTTCCACTGTAACATTTCCTCTTATGTCGAACATGATTGCATCATTGGGGATTATGTCACCTTCGCGCCTGGCGTCCGGTGCAATGGCAATGTCCATATCGGCGACCATAGCTATGTCGGATCGGGCGCGATCATCAAACAAGGCATCGCCGGCAAGCCGCTGCGGATCGGTGAGCGCGCGGTTATCGGCATGGGAGCGGTGGTGACTAAGGACGTTCCTGCGGGAACGACGGTGATCGGCAACCCGGCGCGGCCGATGTGATGACATTCCATCGAGAGGAAGAAATGACGCGTGATCGCGGCTTAGTATACGGGAGCTGGGCCTCGTCGTACCTGGCTGGAAAGGCGGGCGGTGGATTTCGGGGCGGGCGGCGCCGGTGAAGAGGCTCTGTGATATCATACTGGCGCTGATCGTCGGCATTCTGTTCTTTCCCGTCGTCGTGCTGACTGCGATCATGGTGCTCGCGTCATTGGGCCTGCCGCTGCTCTTCGTACAACGACGCGCTGGACGGGGCGGCGAAGCCTTTGCGCTCTACAAATGGCGCAGCATGAGCAACGCGACCGATGCAAATGGCAGACTGTTGCCTGACGACATGCGGGTGACGCGTATTGGCCGCCTTGTCCGCCGCCTGCGCGTCGACGAGTTGCCATCGGTGCTTAACATTCTGGCTGGCGACCTCTCCTTCGTCGGGCCGCGGCCCTTGCCGCCGACGATGGAAATCAACCAGATGTTCGGGCAGGCGCGGCTTGCGGTGCGCCCCGGACTGACGGGACTTTCGCAGGTCAGCGGCAACACCTTGCTTTCGAACCACGAGAAACTCGCCGTGGACATATATTATATCGGCCATCATAGCCTGATCGGCGACCTCCGGATCGTCTGGGAAACGTTGATCACGGTCCTGAGGGGGGAGCGCCGCAACGAACTACTGATCCGCCGCGCGCTCGATGAAATGGAGAAGATGGCTTGAACCGACCCCGCATCATATTGATCGGCGCCGTCGATTCGACCCGTGTGGCCTTTGAGGCGGTCGTCGAGGCGCAATGCGCGCTGGATCTGGTGATCACGCTTCCGCTCGAACGATCGGGGATGCATTCGGATTTCGTCGATCTGGCGCCGCTTGCCGCGCGGCATGACGTGGAGCTGCTCGAGACGCATAATGCGAACAGCGATGCGGTGGTCGAGCGTGTGCGCGCGCTGAACCCCGATTTCATCTTCGTCATCGGGTGGTCGCGGCTTGTCGGCGAGGCGCTGCGCGCGTGCGCGGCTCAGGGCGTTCTCGGTTATCATCCTGCTCCCTTGCCCAAGGGGCGTGGTCGTTCGGCGCTGGCATGGACCATCCTGCTCGGTATGCACGAAACGGCTGGCAGCCTGTTCTGGATCGACGAAGGCGTTGATTCCGGGCCGATTGCTGCACAGCAAGCTTTCCCGCTGGCGCCGCGCGTCGATCTTCCAACGCTTTATGAGCAGCATCTTGTGGCATTGAAGGAAATGCTCGGGAGTTTGCTGGCGCGGTTGAAGGCGGGCGAGATTCCCGCTCAGGTACAGGACGCCAGCCACGCAAGCTATTTCGCAATGCGCCGCGCCGAAGATGGCAGGATCGACTGGTCGGCGGATGCAGAGGACATCGATCGCCTGGTCCGCGCGGTCACAAAACCCTATCCTGGCGCCTTCACGACATGGGAGCGGAATCGGCTGATGGTCTGGCGCGGTGAGCCGGTGGGCGCCCCGGAATGGCATGCCCAGACGGGGCAGGTTTTTAGAATTTGTGACGGCGCGCTGTATGTTCGTTGCGGTGGCGGCAGCAGCTTCCGGATAGACGATTACGAGCTTCTGGGCGAAGATGGAGAGCCCTTGCCGCCGTTGAAGGGACAACCGCGACTGGGCGACAGGGGGGGGACAGGTCATGCGTAAAGCTCTGGTCATCGCGCCGCATGCCGACGACGAAACCTTAGGGATGGGGGGCACGATCGCCCGTCTCGCGGCAGGGGGCTGGGCCGTTACCGTCGCCGTCATGACGGGACATGGCGAAAAGCCGCACCCGCTCTGGTCGCCGAGCACATGGGACGTCGTTCGTGACGAGGCCATAAAAGCCTGTGAACGCTTGGGCGTTGCCGAACTGCTGTTCGAGGAGCTACCAGCCTCCTGCGTCGATCTGCATCCGACTCATGATACGAATACGCGGGTCGCTGCGCTGTTCGCGCGCATTGAACCTGAACGGGTTTTTGTGCCCTTCGTCCACGACCTGCACCGCGATCATTACGAGATCGCCTATGCGGCGCAGGTCGCCGCGCGGCCCTATCGCGCGTCTTATGTAAAGATGCTGGCGATGTACGAAACGCCGACCGAGACGCATCTGCGACCGGGCGAGGCGGCGATGGCGTTCGTTCCGAACGAGTTCGTCGACATCAGCGACCATATGGACGCAAAGCTAGCCGCTTGGTCGCTCTATGCGTCGCAGCAGCTCGAAGGACATAGCCCGCGTGCGCCGGAAGCGATTGCCGGGCTCGCCAGCATGCGGGGATCCTATATCGGCGTTCGATATGCGGAGGCGTTCCAAATCCTGTTTCGCCGCTGGTGATCCAGGGTTCCGGCCCTAGGCGCGGTACCGGGCGAAGCCTTCGGCGCAAATCTGGTCCTTCTTCTCGCTTGCCGGATAGTTGATCAGCACCGCGCGCAGGCCGCCCTTGAAGACGAACAGGCTGCCCGCCGATGCGCCGACAGTCCCGCAGGTGCCGATCAGCTCGGCGATGTCGTCGAGCGATCCGGCGCCGCCAAGGATCGTCAGCGGAACCTTGACCCGTTCGCGAATCTCAGCGGCCAGTTCCAAGTCATATCCCGCTTTCGTGCCGTCGCGATCGACCGAATTGATGACAATTTCGCCGGCCCCGGCGCGTTCTAGTTCCTCCGAGAGCTCGCCGGGTGTCATCGAATGTGCGCGCGTCGCATTCCGGGTCGTGACCTCCAGTCCCTTGCGGAACATCCCGGTCCGGCGGCGGACATCGATGATCGCGACGACGCTCTGCCGACCGATGCGTTCGGCGATTTCGGTGAGTAGGGCAGGGCGTTCGATGGCGGCCGCACTGAGCGCTACCTTCTCGACGCCCAAGCTGATGATCCGCTCGGCTTGCGTCACGGTGTTGATTCCGCCGCCATAACACAGTGGCATGCGGCATTCAGCGGCCAGATTGGCAATCATACGATAATCGGGCTCGGCGCCGTTCACCGTCGCATCGATGTCAAGCACGACCAACTCGTCGGCTTCCTTTTCGTTGAAAATCTTCACCGCATTGATTGGATCCCCGACATATTTGGGGTCCTTGAATCCGACGGTTTTGACGAGCCCGCCCTGATGGACCAGCAAAGTTGGAATGATGCGCGGTCTCAGCATGTCAGATCAGCGCGAAGTTGCGGAGCAGTGCTTGCCCCCAGTGATGGCTTTTTTCGGGATGAAACTGCACGCCATAGACGTGTCCGTTGGACACGGCGCAGCTGAAGCGGTCGCCATATTCGGCGGTGGCGAGACTGTTCGCTTCGTTTTGGCACTCGAAATAATAGGAATGAAGGAAGTAGAAGCGCAAGTCGTCGAGCCCGTCGAACAGCATCGCGCCGCCGCGCGCTTCGACGTCATTCCATCCCATATGCGGCATCGGCAGTCCTTTTGCCTTTTTGAGGCTGTCGATTTGCCGAACACGACCCGGCACCCAGCCAAGGCCCGGAAGCTGGCCTTCGTCGCTTCCTTCGGACAGCATCTGCATGCCGACACAAATGCCCAGTACGCGGACTTCCGTTTCGGCGATCAGCCGCTCGACGGGGGCGCGAAAGCCCGAAGCGTCGAACAGGCTCATCGCACGGTCGAAAGCGCCCACGCCAGGCAGGATCACATGACGCGCGCCCTCCAGCGCGGCGGGTTCGGCCGCACGTTCTGCGGGGATCCCGAGACGCTTGTACACGTTCAGAAAGGCCTGGATGTTACCAAGCCCGTAGTCGATGATCCTGATCACCGGAACAGGCGCCTTTCCAATCCCAGCAGGCGCATCGCGGTAGCGCCGACGCCGATTGCCCAGCGCTTGTTGGGATAATCATGGAAGGTCTTGTTCTCGCCTTCGAAAATTTCCTGCAATTCATCGACGCTCAAGTCCAGCTTGTTCGCGACATATTCGAATTCCTGTTTCAGGAAATGCTCGTCCATCTCGGGCCGCGAAATGCGGTCGACGGCGTCCTCGCGCGTCATCTGGCCGGTCATGATTAGGCTCGAGAAATGAGCGCGCCGTTTCTCGTAACCGAATTTGCGCGGCATCCAATAATCTTCGTAAAAGCGTGTGAAGCGCGATTCATGATGTTTGTGCTGAAAGCGTTTCCAGCCGAAACGGCGCTCCAGCTCGGCTTCGGCTTCTGCCTTCACATAGCGGACGAGGTTCAGCGGTTTCACCACCGTCATCCCCAGCACGCGCTGGTACCAGATTTTATAGATCATGATGTCTACGAGCGGAAAGCTTTTCAGCTCGCGCTTGCCGAAACGCCTGTGAATCCCCTTGAACAGGCGCTTGTCTATCCCGGGATACCCACCCCACTCCTCCGGCTCGCGGCAGCATTCGGTCGAATAGTTCGAACCCGTGAGAACGTATTTGATCCCGTGGCTGCGGGCAAATTTGTAAAGGGCGGAAAAGAAGGCGCCGTCCTGCGGAAGGTCTTGGTCGGAGATTTGGGATTTCAGGAAAGCGGTCTGCAAATCCTTCATTTCCTGCCAGTTGACCACTTCGGTAAACAGCTCAAGCCCCAGTCCGTCGACCAGCTTTTCGATATTGCCGACGGCCTGGTCGGTGTTCCAGCCTGCATCGACGTGAAAGAGCAGTGGTCGCAGCCCCATACGCTCGCATGCGATATAGGTCGCATAGGAACTATCGAGACCGCCGCTCAGGCCGATAATACAGTCGAAATCCTTGCCTTCGCCGGCTTTGCGGATGTCTACGGCAAGCCGGTCCAGCTCGCGTGCACCGCGCTCGTTGGTGTGCCAGTTTGGAAGGATGTGTTCGTCAAAATTATGACAATATTCGCACAGCCCGGCATCGTCAAAGACGATGTTGGGGTCCGACGTATCCATGATGCAGCGCGTACAAATCTGGTAGCTTTGCTCGGCCAGCTTACTGGTCATCTTAGCGGGGGCTTTCGTGAATAGTCATTGGGTATGAGGGATAAGGGTTTGGGTGTAGCCAATATTGGCTAAGCGCAAAGAAAGCTATTCTGATTTTTCGAGGCTATCGGCTGCGGCAGTCGTGATCATCTCCTCGATCACCGTCGTTGCGGAAGCGCGATCGAGCCAATGTTGCGCGGGCGGCTCGACAATGGTGCGCATCACGGTGACGTCGGCGACCAGGCAATCCTGATCGACCGGGCGACGGGGCAGGGCGCCGAACTGGAGGAGGCTATGGTCCGCGCCGAGGATGTCGGCCGCCATCGTGCAGACCTCCGCCACTGTCACGCCCGTGCCGGTGCCGATGTTCATGATGGCGGGCGGCATCGCCTCCGGCGACGCATCGCCCAGCGCGGCAAGCGCCTTGCACGCGTCATCGACGTGGATGAAATCACGAAGTTGCTGGCCGTCACTCAGCGGCACGCTTTTGCCGGCACGCAATTTGCTGATCAATGCGGGAAGCAGCCGAGCAGAGCTTTCGCCGGGGCCGTAGACGCCGAACAGCCGGCCAACGCGAACATCGAGGCCGAGCATGGTGCGGAGCGCCAGGGCAAGGCTGGTCCCGGCGAGTTTGGCAGAGCCATAGACGGTGTCAGGTGTGCATTGATCGCTATCGCGAAGCACTCCGGAGCGGCCATATTCGGCCATACTGCCCGAGTATATGAGCGTGCAATGTTGCGGCATCGCATAGGCCAGATTGGCGAGAATGCGCTGCTCTTCCGCGATGCGGGACCAGTCATCGCCGAATCCCGGCGGTCGTGACGCGAGATGAAAGATGTGATCGGGACGAAGATCGGCGATTTGCGCGCGCACAGCGTCGGCATCACGTAAGTCTCCATGCGCGCGCGTCCAGCCTGTGACGCGCCGTCCCGTGCGTTGCAGGTATCGCACCAGCCGACCGCCGACGAACCCGCTGGCGCCGGTCACCAGGGTCGCGTTACTGCCTGCCATGCATCTCGACATCACGCTTGCGGGTTCCCGATGCATAGGCCTCTTCAAGCTGTTCCGCGACGCGATCCCAAGTGAAGTGCCGCTCGAACAGAGACCTAGCGTTTTCGCCCATTGTCCGCAGTTCGTCGTCGGTGCGCGATAGCAATTTGCGAAGCCCGGTCTCAATGTCCGCGGGATCGGGATTGACGACGAAGCCGGCTCCCTCGGATTCGACGAGCGGCAGGTGGCAATAGCGCGTAATAAGAGATGGTTTTCCATGCGCCAGCGCCTCGGTCAGCGCGACCGAAAATCCCTCCGCGTGCGAAGGCAGCACAAAAATGTCGCAGAGCGAGTAGACAAAATGGCTTTCGGGGCCGGTCAGGCTTGTGGTGATGACGATCTGGTCGGGCATCGGGCATTCCTCGATCAGCCGGGCGACCATCGCGCCATAATGTTCGTCCTTCATGATCCCCGCGATCAGCAGGCCGACATCCGGAAAATCACATGCGACTGCATTGAACGCTTTCACCAGCATATCCAAACCTTTTTCTGGATGGATGCGGCTGTAAAACAGCAAAGACCGGCGCCAACCGTCAAACTGCGGTGCGATGACCGACAGACGTTCCCGCGACGCCGGGGGGGTGGGCGTCTGCCCGACGCTCGCCTCGACGCCGTTTGGTATGTAGATCTTGCGCATGCCGCGCACCGGATCCCAGCTTTCATTATCTTCGGTCTCGCTGCCGAAAATAATGCCGTTTGCATCGCGGAACACCGGGCGAAATCCGAAAATCGCCAAGGCCAGTTGCTTCTTAACCCATTTCGCTTTCGACGAGGTCATGGCGCGCCGATCGAGCAGGCCATGGGTTGAGATGAAATAGGGAGTGCCGGTCCGCCGTGCCATTCTGGCGGCGGTGATCAGGGCCGGAGTCCAGAAACCGTGGACATGGACAACGTCTGCCGCTTGGATCGCGTCGGCGATGGTACGATCGACGGCTCGCAGCCCGACAAGATGCTTCAGTCCGACCGGCGCGCAATATCGCAGCTTCACGCCCGCCTTAATCATCGGGGCCCATGTCCGCTCGACATCCGCTTCGTCGCCGGGGATTAGCGTGGTTAGGACCGTTACGTCGAGCCCACGGGTCTTGAGCGCGATGGCCGAACCTGCGATCACGGCGGGCGGCCCCCCGTCGCGTGGATGCATTCCATCAATGACCAGCAATATTCGCATGTCAGTCGACGGAGTTGCGGCCGATCCGGCGGTCGATCATCGCTTGTTCGAACATCTCGATCTGAGCGAGCGTTTTTGCACGGAGTCCGGCCTGATTATCCCGCCAATCCTTGTACCAATCGACCGTCTGTTCAACGAGCATGTCCAGGTGCCAGCAGGGCTTCCAGTGCAGCCGCCCGATCGCCTTGTCGCAGTTGAGCGACAGCAGCGCGGCTTCCTTCGGGTGCGAACCCTTCGACATGGAGGAGGTTGCGCCATCGCCCCATCGTTCCGCCATGAGTCGGACGATGGTGCCGACTGGCTGGACATCGTCGGTCGCTGGGCCGAAGTTCCACCCCTCGCAATAGACGTCCGCTTGGTCGGACAGCAGCCGCGCACCAAGCAGCAGGTAACCGCCCAGCGGTTCGAGGACATGCTGCCAAGGCCGTGTCGCGCCGGGATTGCGCAGTTCGACTTTCTGTCCCGCCGAAAAGGCGCGGACGCAGTCAGGGATGATCCGGTCCTTCGCCCAGTCGCCCCCGCCGATCACATTGCCAGCACGGGCAGATGCGAGTTTTACCGGGCTATTCGCGCCAAAGAAGCTGCGGCGCCACGATGTGACGACCAGTTCAGTCGCGCCCTTGCTCATGCTGTAGGGGTCATGGCCGCCCATCGGGTCGTCCTCGCGATAGCCCCATATCCATTCGCGATTTTCGTAGCATTTGTCGGACGTGACGACGACGACAACGCATGGCGCGTCAAGGGCACGGACGGCTTCGAGCACATTCGCGGTGCCGACGATGTTGGTCGTTACCGTTTCGATGGGATCGTCATAGGACAGGCGCACGATCGGTTGGGCCGCGAGGTGAAAGACGACATCCGGCCGGAAGCGGCGAACGACTTCGCCCAGGTTGGCCGCATCGCGAATATCGCCGATATGATGATCGATCCCGTCGGCGACGCCGCACAGATCGAACATGGCGGGATCGGTCGGCGGCGCGAGAGAGAAGCCCGCCACCTCGGCACCCAGCCGCTCGAGCCACAAGGTCAGCCAGCTGCCCTTGAACCCCGTATGCCCGGTTACAAGCACACGCTTGCCACGAAAGTCTCGCAGGAAATCCGGCGTCATTGCCACGGCACCTTGGGGCCGCTAGCCAGCTTTTCGAGCAGTTCCCAGTCGCGCGCGGTATCCATGCATTGCCAGAAACCGCGATGCGCGAACATCATCAGTTCGCCGTCGAGTGCCGCGCGTTCGAGCGGCGCGCGTTCCAGCATGATGTTGTCGGCATCGGGAACCTCGCAATACCGGCGGACGAACTCACGATCGAGCACCATGAAGCCGCCGTTGATATAGCGATCGGTCTCTTCCGGCTTTTCTTTTAATTCGGCAACGCGGCTGCCGTCGAGATCGAGTTCGCCGAAGCGTCCTGGCGGGGCTACGCCCGTGATCGTTGCCAGGCGGCCATGGTTCTTGTGAAAGGAGAATAGCTCCGCCAGGTCCACGTCGGACAGTCCGTCGCCATAGGTCAGGAAGAAGGGGCCTTCAGGGTCGAGGTAGCGAGCGACGCGGGCGATGCGGCCCGCGGTCTGCGTTTCCGCACCTGTGTCGGCGATCGTCACGGTCCAATCCTCGTCTCCACCGCCCAGGAATTCGACCTCGCCGGTGCGCATGTTGACCCGCATGTCGCCGCCATAGAGTTTGGAATGCAGGAAATATTGCTTGATCATCTCCGACAGATGGCCGGCGCAGAGGACGAAATCGGTATAGCCTTGGCGCGCGTAGCTTTTCATGATGTGCCACAGGATCGGTCGACCGGCGATTTCGACGAGCGGTTTGGGCAGGCGGCGGCCCGTCAACTCGCCAAGGCGCGTACCCTTGCCACCGCACAGCAACACAACCTTCACGTCCATTCTTCCTTTCAGATGTTTCGGTTACAAAGCTAACCGCTTGTCTTGAAGTAGTTTATCGATGCCAGAGAGATTGTCGGGCGCCTATATTCAACTTTGCGGCGACTTGCCAAGTCCGTGCCGGCCGTTTGGCAGCCATCGATTGATCAGCGCGGCCGGGCCGAAAATCAACAACAGGCCCACGAGGATCAGCGCCATCTCGGTGAACTTCAAGTTCGACATCTGGAACGAGAAGATGAGAATCAGATATACGAACACGAAGACGGGATTGAAGCCCGTGCGCACCACCAATTTGTAGGCCCAACCCGTCACGATGCCTTGAAGGAAAAAGAACAGCAGGATGCCCGGGAACCCGAAATTCATATAGCCATTGCCGAAGGTTCGCGGCGGCCACGAATTCTGTGCCATCAGTTCAAGGCTCATCGGCGGTTCGGCAAAGCGTCCGAGATAGAGGTTGTAGATATAGACTCCATCGTCGAGCGATGGCGGGGGAAGACCCTGGTAGTCACCGGTGAACCGGTATTTAAAATCAAGGAATATCTTGCCGTACCATAAATCATTTCTTGAAAAATGATCGACAACGAAAATATAGATGTCGTTGTAGCTGAAGTTGATGAAATAAGAAAAGGCGTCGCGCTCTTCGGCATATCCTGAGGCGCTGTCGCGGATATTCAGGATGACGACGAAGATCGTCACGCAGACCGCGAACAGGGCGACATTCGTGATCGAGAACAAGCGCCGTTTGGGGTTGATGATATAGATGGAGGCCATCGCAAACAGAATGATCTGAATGGGCGTCCGTCGTCCTCCTAGACCCGATTCAATCGCGATAACGATCAGGATGTACAGGATGATCCACATCAGGTGCGGCTTGCCGGTTTTGGCGTGTTGCACGGCCAGAAACAGGATCGAAAGATAAACGGCGGGAAGCTTGATGATCTGGAAAACGCCGGTTCCGGACTGGAACTCTGTCTGGTTGCCGAAATTCTGGATGAAGACGTTGAGGCCACCGACCTTGTCGATCATCAGATACATGGCCAGAATGTAGAGGGCGAACATCAATGCCGAGATCAGATAATAGTTCGGCTCGTAATCGATCGTCAGCGTCGATTGATTGGCGATTCCCCTCATACCACGCCTGATCCCCCATATCATGAAGGCAAAGCCCGCGGCATAATAAAGCGCGAACCGCGGCAAGAGCGCGAGAAGCCCGTCCCCATAGACGGGAAAGATCATCGATTCTTCGGGCCAGATCGCGACAACAAAATAATGGGGAATTACCTGAAGTCCGCTGAGCAGCGCCGCCAGCTTGGCCGGGTTCCGGATGAAATTACCGTCATCGTGCATGAACCACGGCAAGGCGTGGGCCAGGAACAGGATGAAACCCGATCCGAAAATGGCGAGATAGTTAGCCGACACTAAAAAAGCCCAATTCAGTCCATACGTCCGGTTCGCACCGTCTTCAGCAACCGCAAGACAAGAATGAGCCAGCCGATCATCAACAGGCTGCCCGTGAGCGCAGCTAGCATTTCGCTTAGCCCGGCCAAGGCCGACAGTGCAATCGCTATGACGGCCAGCGTGGATACGCTGAGCAGCGAACGCGGCGACAGGGAGAAGTGTAGGCAGCGGCGGAGGAGGAACTGATAGATGAGAAAGAGCGCCGTGAAGGTGACGATATGCGCCATGCCGACGCCCTCGAGGCCGAAGCGTGGAAGCAGAAAAGCGGAAAGCGCCGCGAAAGTCAGCCCTTCGAAAAGCTTCATCAGGAAATAGGTCCGGCCATGCGAAGCGGCGAGAAGAACGAACCCAAGCGGATAGATGGAAAGCCGAAACACATCGCCCACCGCCATCAACCGGACGAGCGACGTCCCGGCCACGAATTGTTTGCTGTAAAGAATTTGCAGCACGAGCGGGCAAAAGGCGGTCAAGGCGATCACCACAGGAACCGAGGCGATGCACAGCGACTGGAATTGGAGGTTGATCGCGGCGTCGCGCACTACGAGGTCGTCCATGCCGGCTGAGATGCGAGGAAAGAATTCGGTCGATGTCGCTACCATCAGAAAATTAAGGTAATAGACGCCGATCGTCCAGGCCGCAGCGAACAGGCCGACTTCGACCATGCCCAATTCGCGCTGGATGCTGAGCCGGACGAGGAATTCGCAAGCCGCCAGCAGAAGCGCGCTCGCCATGACATAGACGCCCAGCTTGAGCATCCCGCTGCCGGTAGCCAGATGCGCGGCGGCCGGCCGGACCCATCGTGGAAAGGCCCCGATCTTCACGACATACCAGGCCGAATAGCAGAGCAGCATCACGGGCGCCGAAATGACCACGATCAGAATGGCCTGATCACGCCATAGCCACAGCGCGGCGACCGAAATGATGCAGGACAAGAGCGCCGACATCACGGTGATCCGGCCGATCTCGCCGACCCGCTGATAGCCGTTCAATATCGCTGTCAGAGAGGCCGCCAGAATGGTCGCCATCACGCCGATCGTGAGCCAGCCCACGTCGTTTGCCAGATTTGGCTGATCGAGCAGACGGAGCGCGATAGTGTCGCGGAACAGAAAAAAGGCGCTGCCTACCACCAGCGCGAGCGCTATGCCCATCCACGCGAGCGTTTCGCGGACCCGGCGAATCCCGTCCTCGTCGCCACTCGCGCGCGCGCGCGAAATCGCACGGGCGCCCGATTGGCGCATGCCCATGTCGCCCAACGTGGTCGCGATGCCGGACACATTCTGCAGCAAGCCGATAATGCCGACGCCGACCGGCCCGAGCAACACCGCCGCGAATTTCATTCGGATCAGCCCGAACACGACGCTCAGCACCGACGCGGTGCCCAGCAGCGAGATGATCTTGAAAATGCCGTGGTAGGAATCGGTCTTGTACGTCGTCACGACCGGTTGCCCGCGATGCTTTGGTCGTCGCGCGTATAGTCGTAGTCGCGAACGGGGGTCTCCCACGATGCGCCATAGCGGTCGTCGAGATAGGTGCGGCAGTCGCCCGGCGCCCGGAAGTCGGTGTCGTAGAAGCGGATGGTGCCAAGCGGGAGCAGGCTGGATTTGCGAACGCGCGAAACCAGTTGCTTGTGCGTCATTCGCGAAGAAAGCCAGGGCAGGGTGAGCAGCCTCCACAGCGGGCGCATGCCGATCAACAGCGATTTCACGCGATAGGAGAGCCGGTTGCCGTGGCTCGACACATGCTCGTCCGAAGCCACATTATAGAGGAAGTTCCAAAATCGTGACGGATGCGTATGATGCGAATAGTCGCCGATAAGCCCGTCGCCGTCATCCTTGTAAAGCTTCAGATTTACCTCGACGCCGGCCGGGCTGAAAAAGCCGACTCCGGTTGTCGCGCGGTTCGCGACAAAACCCGCTGCGATCAGTGCCTCAATGGCCGCGTCGAGCCGCGCATCGTAGTGCGGACAATCAAGAACGCCGATGTCGATGTCATTGTCCCACGGAATAAAGGCGCCGTCGCGTACCGCCCCCAGCAGGGTCCCGGTATCGAGGAAATAGGCGATGCGCTTCGCATCCAGCGCTGCGGTGACGCACGTCAACGCATCGAGCCAGGAGCGGTCCTTCGGGGCAGTCGCGGAAGATGCGCTGGCACTCATGACACAGCCGCTACTGCGCCAGGCTGGCATCGAGCAGCCGCAGCAGGCGTGCTTCGTCGAGGGGCAGGATGAAATTGTCGCTGCGACCGGGGGTGACCATCTCGCCCGCCAGCGCTTTCACGGCTGCCGGAGCGGTCAGCGCTGCCTGCCACTGTCGACGAACCGAGGGTAACGCCAATATCCGATCCAGATGCCCGATCATCGCCGCTGCGTTAGCATATCCTGCCAGCGCGGCAATTTGTTCGATCACATCGGGCCGTTCGGCCAGGACGTCGGCGACCACCGCTTTCATCGTGAAGGCACAGGCGATGCCGTGCGGCAGATCGAAGTGCGCGGTCAGCGGATAGGAAATCGAATGACACACCGCCGTTCGCGTCTGGCTGATGCACAGACCTGCGAGCAGGCTAGCTTCCGCCATACGCGTCCGCGCGTCAAGGTCGGTCAGGTTCGCGGCAAGGGCGGTAAGCGCTTGCATGCCCTGCTGAATCGCGAGCCCCGCGAGGCGGAGCGTATACGGCGATGCGTTTCGGTTCCACGCCGATTCAAAGGCCTGATTCAGCGCGTCGAGCGCAGTGGCGATGGTGACATCTTCGGGCAGGGCCAGCGTCAGGGTGGGGTCGACGATCGCCGTCGCGGGATAGAGGGCAGGGTGGGCGAGCGACAGCTTCCGGCGCGCTGCATGGTCCCAGATCGTTGCAAAGGGCGTCACCTCGGCGCCGGTCCCCGATGTGGTGGGTAGCGCATGGATCGGCGGGCAAGCGAGATTGGCCAGAATCGCGGGTCGATCGATAATGTCCCGCAGCGACAGCTTTTCACGGCGGCAGGCGATCAGCGCCGAAATGGCTTTCGCCGAATCCATCGCCGATCCGCCGCCGAACCCGATGATTGAGCGAACATCGTCGATGGTGGCCTGATCGGCCAGCATCGCAAAGTCCGCGAGGCCAGGGTTCGCCTGGACATTGTCGAACCAGATCGTCCCCGCGCGCGCCGTGACCGGGGCGAGCAAGGCATCAGCCTCGAACTGGGAGCGACCGCGACGCGTCGCGACGATCAGGACCGGGCCGTCGCCGACGATCGCCGCCGCTTCGGAACGGCTGTCGACGCCGAAATGCACCCGCGTCGGGTTGTGGAATGTCCAGGGACGCGGCGCGGACAGGGAAAGGCTATCGGCGATCATGATCCTGTTCCAGGCGGGCCACGAACTTCTGCTTGTTGGCGAGCGGCGTGTCCTTCGGGCGTCCCAAGTCCGACCGGGATCCACGCGAAACATGGATTTCAAGCAGTCGACAACCCGGCTTGTCGCGTAATTCGGCCAGTGCTGACCGGATGTCCTCGACAGTCTTCACCGGCCCTAGCGCGTGGCGATAGCCGCAGGCGATGGCCACGCCCGTCAGCGAGACGTCGAACGCCACCGTGGGCTGGCCGCCGACGCTATCATGTGCGCCATTGTTGAGCACAATGTGCAGAAAATCGCCGCGTCCCAGCACGCCGGCCGTCGCCAATCCGCCCATATGCATCAGCACCGCGCCATCGCCGTCAAGGCAGACGACCCGGCGTCCTGGTAAGGCATTCGACAGGCCGAGGGCGATCTGCGATGCATGGCCCATCGATCCGACGGTCAGAAAGTCCGACGCGCCGTCGTTACCGGTCCGTTGCCGCTGTTCGTACAATTCGCGCGAGATCATGCCGGTCGTTGCGACGATCGTGCTGTCCGCCGGCAACGCTTTGGTGACGGCTAAGATCGCCTCCTCGCGGGTCAGCAGATCGGCCTGCGACGTGGTGTCGCGCCGGGCTTCCGATTTGCTGAACGCACCCTTGCGCGCAAGCAATACCACCGGACCCGAATATTGCTTCGCTGTTTCGGCAGCCCAGCGCGCGTTCGCGAGCGTCTCGTCTTCGTCATCGGTCAGGATGCGATAGGGGATTTCCATCGCATCCAGCATCGCTTCGGTCACCCGGCCCTGCTTCAGATGTTGCGGTTCGTCCTTTTCTCCCGGTGCCCCGCGCCAGCCGACCAGCACGATCATCGGAACCGCGTAAACCTCGGTATCTGCTAGTGACAATAACGGATTGATCGTGTTGCCGAGCCCCGAATTCTGAAGATAGACGAGCGGCAGGTGCCCGGTCGCAAGCTGATAGCCGGTCGCGATGCCGATCGCCGTGCCTTCATTTGCTGAGATGATGTGCGATTCCGGCGGCAGCACCGCGTCGACATAGCTGCAGAATTCCTTCAGCAGCGAATCTGGCACGCCGGTAAAAAAATCGACACCCAGCTCGAACAGCGCATCGAAGAAGACCTTCGGAGACGTCATTATTTGCCCCCGGGGATCAGTTCGAGGATTTCCTTGAGCGGCATCATCCGGGAATCGCACTCATACGACCGCTCGTGCGTCAGGATCGACTGTGCGGTTTCGAGCATCGCCGGATAGGCCGACCGCAACAACTGGTTGGCATAGATGACGACATTCACGCCCTGCGCCTGCAATTCGGTTTCGGTTACCTGATTATAGCTCGACGGCACTGCAACGAGCGTCTTGCGGTTCGGAAGCTCGTTGTATTTTTTGCAGAATTCGAAAATCTCGTCAGGCGTCTTTTCGCGTGAATGGATCATGATACCGTCGGCGCCTGCTTCGAGGAAAGCTTTTGCCCGTTCGATCGCATGATCGACACCATAGCCCGCGATCAGGCTCTCCAGCCGTGCGATGACCATGAAATCGTCGGTCTGCTGCGCCTGCTTGGCCATGATGATCTTGTGCGAAAAGGCTTCGATGCTGTCGAGCGTCTGTTCGACATCGGTGCCGAAAAGCGAGTTTTTCTTGAGTCCCGTCTTGTCCTCGACGATCACCGCCGAGACGCCCAAGCGTTCGAGCGTCCGCACGGTGAAGACGAAATGTTCCGGTTTGCCGCCGGTATCGCCGTCATAGATGATCGGCTTGGTCGTGACTTCGAGAACCTCGTTCAGCGTCACCATCCGCGACGACGTGTCGACCGCTTCGATGTCAGGTTTTCCCTTGGCCGTGGAATCGGTGAGCGAACTGGCCCACATCCCGTCGAACTCGCGGCGACCGTTGGGCGTGTCGACGCCGATCTTTTCGATCACCAGACCGCTCAGCGCATTGTGAAGATCGAGGAAACGCACCAGCGGTTTTGCCTTCAGCATCCGGCGCAGGCTGGCGCGACGGATGTCAGGGGTCGTGCCGATTTCCTTCATCGCATTGTGGAATTTGGTCGATGAAATCCCCTCGGTATAGGGCACTTCGATCAGTTCGCCGCCCCATTTGGCAAGGGTATCGATCACCTTCTGGCGGGTCTGCGACTGTACGCCCGTTTTCCAGTCGTCGCCGTGGACGACATAATCGGGCCGGTTTGCTTCCAGATTGTCGGTATAGTCCAGCGTCTGCTGGGGCACGACGCGGACGACGCCTTTCAGCGCTCCGATGACCGCCGCGCGCTGGTCCCACGACATGAACGGAACGCGTTTGTACGTCGCAATCGCCTCGTCGGTCAAAAGGCCGACGACGACATCACCCAGTTCGGCCGCCCGGTTGACGATATTGATGTGGCCGGGGTGAATCAGGTCTGCGCTCATCCCGACATAGGCGATCTTACTCATTTAAATTTGGCTCCAAGATTATGATGCAAGTCCAAAGCGGTGCTTCGGCGACGCAATTCCATTTGCTGTGATGGCCGGTTCGCAGCGGCTCGGGATGTCGCCGGGCCGTCGCCTCGCCCGGCAATGAAACGGTCGTTGAAAATGGACGGACCTTCTCTCTCCGGACGGAAAAGCTTGAGGCTGCGGGCCGCCAAGTGGCGCGTGTGTAAGGATTTGGTCCTGCTATGTCCAGCATGGTCAGGCGTTTCGCAGTCGCCATTCGTATGCCTGGTCAGGCGGTTGCCGTCCGCAAAACATGCCGGATATTATCGCATTGTACCGCGATTTCTTCGTCGGTCATGGTTGGATGCGTTAGGAACATCAGGCTGGTCTCGCCCAGTTGCCGCGTTACCGGCAGCGATTGCGCCGGGCGCCAGCCCGTGCTGTCGAAGGCCTTTTCCAGATAGACCTCGGAACAGGACCCATGCAGCACGCTGACGTCGCGCGCTCCCATTTCGGCGACCAGCCGGTCGCGTGTCCATTCGTTCGGCAACGCTTCCGGACGCACATAGCCGTACAGGCGGTAATAGGCGTGGGTGAAGCCGTCACCGGGCTGCGGCACACGTACAAGATCGGGGAACTCTGCCAGAACTGAGGCGATCCGGCGCGCAATTTCGGTCCGGCGCGCCGTCCAGCCCGCCATTCGCCGAAGCTGGATGCGACCGATCGCAGCCTGCATTTCCAGCATGCGCCAGTTCGTTCCGATGCTTTCGTGCAGCCAGCGGAAACCCGGCGGATGTTCGCGCTCGTAGACCGCTTCCCAGCTCTTGCCATGGTCCTTAAACGACCACATCGCCGACCAGAGCGCCTCGTCGTCGGTGGTCACCATGCCGCCTTCGCCGCCGGTGGTCATGATCTTGTCCTGGCAGAAGGACCAAGCGCCGACATGGCCGATCGAACCGACCGCGCGCGCGCCGATTGCGGCGCCGTGCGCCTGTGCGCAATCTTCGATCACCTTGATCCCGCGCGGTTCGGCTAACGCCATGATCCCGTCCATGTCGCATGGCCACCCGGCAAGATGCACCGGAATGATCGCGCGGGTCCGGGCGGTGAGGGCTGGAGCGATGGTCGCGGGGCTGATATTGCCGCTGTCGGCATCGACATCGACGAAGACGGGCGCGGCACCGGCATTTACGACGCAGGAAACTGACGCGATGAACGTGCGCGGCGTGACGATGACCTCGTCTCCCGGTCCGATCCCGAGCGCTTTCAACGCGACGTCGAGCGCTAGCGTACCATTGGCTAGCGCAACGGCCTTGCGCGAGCCCGTCCAGTCCGCGAACTCCCTTTCGAATTCGCGGCCTTCGGTCCCGGTCCAGTAATTGACCTTTCCCGACGCAAGCGTTGCGGCGACCGCCGCAACCTCCTCTTCGTCAAAACAGGGCCATTTGCCTTTGTTCGTCACCGTCATCTGCTCCGCTTGAATGGGGCCGGCATCAGGCCGGCGCGGCGATCAGCCGCAGGGTTGTCTCGACCGCGCGGTCCATGCTGAAATGGTCCTGATAATGGGCCAGGCCGCGCTGCCCCATGATGCGGCGTTCGCTTTCGTCCATCGCAGCAAGCCGTTCGATCACTTCGGCCAGTGCCGCGACATCGCCCGGCTTGCAGACCAGCGCGCCGCCCGATTGCCGCAAGATTTCAGCCGCCTCGCCGCTGAGGCCGCCGATGATCGGTTTGCCGCAGGCCAGATAATGCTGGGTCTTTGACGGAATGGTGATCAGATACAGCGGATCGTCCTTCAGATGGACAGCCAATATGTCGGCGGCATCGAATATTCTGTCCATTTGGTCGCGCGGCACGGGGGCGTGAAGGAACAGGCCGCCGTCGGGGCGGGCCGCCGCGCGCTTCGCGAGCATATCGCGCTCGATCCCGTCACCGAACAGGTGCAGGCGCAGGCTAGGTTGTTTTCGCTGCGCCCGTTCAAAGGCGTCGACTAGAATGTCGAGCGCCTGCGCCTGCCCCAGGTTGCCGCCATAGACGATGTTGATATGGCCCACGAACTCGGCGGGAGTCGCCGTTTCCTCTCCGTCCTGTGGGGGCAGATAGGTTGCCCAATTATAGATGCGTGTCATCTTGGCTTCGGGCACGCCACGCTCGATCAGGCGCTGTCGCATCCCGTCCGATTGCGGCACGATATGGTCGGCGGCGCGATAGACGAAATCGCACAGCCGGCTGAGGATCTTGATTACCCCACCGTTGGCCATGCCCGATGCGACGACGCTGTCGGGCCACAGGTCCTGAATCTCGATCACGAACCGCTTGCGATACAGGCGGGTAAAAAGGCCGGCGGCAAGGCCGGGTGTGATCGGCGGATGATAGACATAGACGGCGTCATAGCGCCGCCCGCGCAACAGGCCGAACAGCAGCACTGAGAGAAAAAAGCTCACATAGTTGAGCGCCCGACCGATCGACGATTGATCGTGCGAGGGGTAAAGGAACAGCCGATGGACGGTAATCCCGTCCATCACCTCGCGTCGATAGGGGCGCAGCGAAAAGCCCGGATAAAGGCGTCCGCCCGGATAGTTGGGAAAGCCGGTCGCGACCTCGACCTCATGCCCCGCCGCAGCCAATGCGGCGGCAAAGTCGATGCCCTTGAAGGCAGGCTCTGGCTGAAACCACTGAGTGATGTATAGAATGCGCATCGGGGGCGTGCGTGTGCGGGTCAGATATAATCGTGCATGCGGATACCGTCCCAGTCGTTGGACAGGCGTGCAGTGCCCAGGATCAGCTTGACCACGCGTTCGGCGGTGTTGGCGATCTGGTAATCGGCAGGCACCACTCCGGCGATGCCGGCCGCCTTGCGCGCCGCATGCATGGCGGTGGCGGCCTCGATGCCGCCAAGGATAGCGTCGCCATCCATTCCGGTAACGATGATATTGCCGGTATCCATCGCTTCGGGACGTTCGATCGCGTCGCGCGGGGTGATCGCCGGAAAGTCGAGGATCGAACTTTCCTCTGCGATGGTGCCGCTGTCCGATATCGCGCACCGTGCCTTCATCTGAAGGTAGTTGTAATCGTGAAAGCCAAAGGGCTTCAGATATTGGACACGGGGGTCGAGCGCGACGCCTTCGATTGCTTCCAGCCGGTTGCGGGTACGCGGATGGGTGGAAACGATCACCGGCATGTCATGCTGCTCGGCCAATCGGTTCAGCGTGGTGACGAGCGAGGTCAGCCGTTCGCGGCTGTCGACATTTTCTTCGCGGTGCATCGATACGATGAAATAATTTCCGGCGCGAAGGCCGAGGCGATCCAGCACATCCGACGCCTCGATCTGCGGGCGATAATGATCCAGAACCTCGCGCATCGGCGATCCGGTCAGATAGACGCGGCGATGCTCCATCCCTTCGCCGAGCAGATGGCGGCGTGCATGTTCGGTATAAACCAGATTGAAATCGCTGATGTGATCGACGAGGCGCCGGTTCGTTTCCTCCGGCACATTGCGGTCAAAGCTGCGATTGCCTGCTTCCATATGATAGATAGGGATTTTCATCCGCCGCGCCATGATCGCGGCAATCGCGCTGTTGGTATCGCCTAGCACCAGTATGGCGTCCGGGCGGTCGTCCTTCAGCACCTTTTCGACGCCTATCAATATGCCGCCCAGCACGGCGCCAAGGCTGCTGGTTTCGACACCCAGGAAATGGTCCGGCTTGCGCACGCCGAGGTCGCTGAAGAACAGCTCATTCAGCTCATAATCCCAATTCTGCCCTGTATGGACGATGTGATGGTCGGTATAGCGGTCGAGCATCGCCATCACCCGCGACAGACGGATGATCTCGGGGCGCGTGCCCAGCACGGTCATGACCTTGATCTTGTTCATGCGGCCTTCTCAATTACGGGGTCGGCGAATGTGTCGGGGTTGGCGGGATCGAACAGGCGGTGGGCCCAGAAAAAGGTCACGACCTCTCCGTCGCTGTCATTTTCGATATGATGCGTGTGTAGCGGCGGCATGTCGATAGCCATCGGTGCGTCGCCGGACACTTCGAAACAGTGGATGGTGTCCGTCAGCACCTTGCGGATACGGATCACCGCCTTGCCCGACACCACCAAAAAGCGCTCGACCAGGTCGGTATGGAAGTGGTCGCCGCGCCGTTGCCCCGGCCGGGTGGTCGACAGGAAGGTCTGCGACCCGGCCAGCGATTTGGACGATTCGAACAACCCGCCCCGCACGTCGCTGTTGAGCTTCAGCGGTTTTGGGTAATGTTTCGGATAGCCACCGGTGCGGTAACTGTTGAAGAGCGCCAGATCGAAAGGGTCGGTAAGGTCGGGAAAGATGTTCGTCGCATAGGAAATATGAAAGGCCACCAGCTTTTCATACAATGCAATTATCGACATCTCGCGGCCGGCAGGAACCATCTTCCCGCGATGCCCTTTAAGCCCGCAATCGATCGCAATCTGGGCGGCCGCACCTGCGTGGAGCAATGATACGCGCCCTTCCGGGTTGATGCTCGGTTCGTCACCTGACCAGATTTGTTCGATGAGCGTCGCGGTAACATTGTTGTAATAGGGGCGGGCGCATTCTCCGAAGATGTGTGGAAGAACGAGATTCGTGAAGCCACTTGCTGCGTCTTCCAATATCTCGCCCGCGCGGCGCTTCGAACGGCCGTAGGGCGTATTATGTTCGGCGTGGGTGCTATTGGCATACACGATATGCGCGTTCGTCCCGGTTCGCCTCATGCTGTCGGCAAGTTGCCGTGCGATAGACGGATTGGCTGCCTCGACCTCGGCATCATCGCCGCGGTTCACGCCCGCAAAATGCAGAATGGCGTCCGCACCCTTCACGGCGTCGTCGCGCTCCCCGTCATCCGCGAAAGCTGTGTGGTGCAGCAGCGTGAGAAGATAGGGTTCGGACTCCCCGCGATATCGGGCCATGCAGTTGGCGGCGTGCAATCTGGCTGCGGCATGCCAGCCGAGCAGGCCCGCGGCGCCGGTTATCACAACTTTCCGGGGCGTCACGGCGCCCATGTGTCGAGTTCGTTCCGTACCTCGGACAATGTCAGCAAAAGCGCCTTCACGCCTTCGACGTCCAGACGATCTGCATTATGCGAATGAAAATCCTCCAATTGCGGATTCAAATCGTCGCCCTCGCTGAAATAGGCCGAATAGTTGAGGTCGCGACTGTCGAGTTGAATGCGCCAATAGTCGCCCAGATCCTCGGCTGTCGACAGCTCCTGTGCGCTGGCCAGAGTCTCGGCTAGCTTCTCGGCGTGACGCCACCCGATGACGTGCACAGGATGATCCGGAACGCCGAAAAGCTCCTTCAACGCTGTAACGAGATCGGCAATCGTTGCGGCAGGGGCCTTGCGGACGAAGAGGTCGCCCTGACGGGCATTGGCGAAGGCGAAGCGGACGAGCGCCACGCTGTCGCGCAGCGGCATCAGGAAGCGCGTCATCTCCGGCTCGGTGACGGTTATCGGGCGACCGGCCTTTATTTGGGCGATGAACAGCGGGATCACAGACCCGCGCGAGTACATAACATTGCCGTACCGCACACAGCTGATCGTCGTCGGGGCCTCGGTACCGATCTCGCGCGCGGCGGCGTGTGAGAGCTTTTCCATCATCGACTTGGAAATGCCCATTGCGTTGATCGGATGGACGGCCTTGTCGGTCGAGAGACAGACCAAACTGGCGACCCTATGTTCTATTGCAGAGCGGATGACATTTTCCGAACCGAGGATATTGGTCCGGACCGCCTCAAGGGGAAAGAACTCGCAGGACGGGACTTGCTTCAATGCCGCTGCATGAAAGATGGCGCCGACGCCGCTGACGGCCCTATCGACGCTTGTCCGGTCGCGGATGTCGCCGATGAAGAATCGGACGCGGGCGTCGCGCAATTCATTGCGCAGCGCGTCCTGCTTTTCTTCGTCGCGGCTGAGAACCCGGATTTCCCTGTCGCTAGATGCAAGCAATTCGCGGAGGATCGTCTTGCCGAATGACCCCGTGCCACCGGTAATCAACAACGGGCTTTCGTCCTGGGACAATGATCGAGGCTCCTTCGGTCCGATACGGCCCGTGACAATAAGGGGTTGAGATAGGCCCTTTAGCGCGGTGGTAAAAACAGACCACCCCAAATTTTCTGGTGCGTCGGATCATCTCCGTTGGCGGTTCGAAACTAAGCCGCGCCATATCCCTCAGCATTATCCGACTGCCACCGCCACGACGTCTCACACATATCGTCGACATCCAGCGCTGCCCGCCATCCCAGCAGCCGCTCTGCCTTCGCCGTCGCTGCATAGCTGCTCGCAACGTCGCCCGGACGGCGCGGGGCAATTTCTGCGGCGATGGGTTGGCCGCACGCGCGCTCGTACGCGGCGACCAGCTCTTTCACCGTGATGCCCTGGCCGGTACCGACATTGATCGCTTCGCAGCCCGTCGCCCGGGCCGAATAGTCGATCGCCGCAAGATGTGCCGCGGCAAGATCTACAACATGGATATAATCGCGCTCGCCGGTGCCGTCGCGCGTGTCGTAATCGTCGCCGAAGATTGACAGCTTGGCGCGGCGCCCGACCGCGACCTGCGCGACGAAGGGCATCAGGTTGTTGGGGATGTCCTGCGGATCCTCGCCGATCCGGCCGGACTCATGCGCGCCGACGGGATTGAAGTAGCGGAGCAGCACCGCCGATGCGTCGGGAGTCGCGCTCGCCCAGTCGCGGATCACGCCCTCGGCCATCGCCTTGGTGCGCCCATAGGGGTTGGTCGGCGCGATCGGATGGTCCTCGTCGAAGGGCAGATATTGCGCCTCGCCATAAACGGTCGCCGACGAAGAAAAGACGATGCGCCTGCACCCGGCGGCGTCCATCGCCGTAAGCAGGTTCATCGTACCGGTGACGTTGGTCTGGTAATAGCGGAGCGGGATCTCGTTCGATTCCCCGACGGCTTTCAGACCGGCAAAGTGGACGACGGCGTCGGGCGCGAAATCGGTGATCGCACGGGTCAGCGCGTCATCGTCGCGAATATCCGCTTCGATGGCGACAAGGTCGCGGTTGGTGAGCTGGCGAACGCGCGCAAGCGCGACGGGCGAGCTGTTGTCGTAATTGTCATAGACGCAAACCTCGTGGCCCGCAGCCAGCAGGGCGACCAGCGTGTGGCTGCCGATATAGCCCGCGCCGCCGGTAACAAAGACCTTCATCTGCATTCCTTCCAGCCGGATTCGATCCGGGCGTTATCGGGGAAGGGCATAAAGCAAATGGCGGAAACAGCCAGTTAACTGTCGCAATCGCGCCGGAAATAAAGCGCGTTCGATCCGTCGGTGGCAAAGCCCGGCGCGCGCGCGAAGAGGGCCGGGACGTGCCGTTCGAACTCGGCGCGCGATGCCGGACCTTGCGCGATCAGCCGGCCGCCGCCCAGCCACAGCACCGAATCGGCGAACTGCGCGACGAGCGACAGGTCGTGGAGCACGACGACCACGGTGCGGCCGTTACGGGCAAGCGCCGCGAGGCATTCCATCACGCGATATTGATTGGCCGGATCCAGCGCCGCGGCGGGCTCGTCCGCGAGCAGCACCGGCGTATCGGCGGCCAGCACGCGCGCCAGGCAGGCGAGGGCTTGCTCGCCGCCCGACAGGCTGGTGACGGCGCGGTCCGCCAGATCGGCGCAACCCGTATCGGCCATCGCCTGCGCAATGGCGGCCTCGTCCGCGGCGCTCAGACGGCCGGGTACGGCGCCGAAGGCAAAGCGGCCGAGCGCGACCATGTCGGCAACGCTGATGTCCCAGGCAAGCTCGTGCGCCTGAGGCAAATAGGCGAGGCGGCGCGCGCGCGCGATCGGCTTCAGCGCCTTGAGGTCGGCGTCGCCGATGCGGATGCCGCCCGTCGAAGGAAGAATATTCGCTATGCCCCGAAGCAGCGTCGACTTCCCTGCGCCATTGGGCCCGACCACCGCGGTGAGCTGTCCCGGCGCGACGGTCGCCGAGACGGCGTCGAGCAGCGTTGCGCCGGTTGCGCGAACGGTCAGGCGATCGAGAATCAGGGGATCAGCCATGCTTTGTCCTCCCGCGGCGCAGCACGATCGCCATGAAGATCGGCGCCCCCGCGAGAGCCGCGACGACGCCAAGGCGCAGTTCATTATCGGTGGGCAGCAACCGGACGAACAGGTCGGCGAGGACGAGCAGAAGAGCGCCGAGCCACGCGGACGGCAGCAGCGCCCGCCCGGGGTCGTGTCCGGTCCATGGGCGCACCAGATGCGGCGCGACGATGCCGACGAAACCAACCGCGCCGGCAAGCGCGACCGATGCTCCGGTCGCGATGCCCGTTCCGGCGATGACGAACAGGCGCGTGCGATTGCCGTCGAGGCCGTGGGTGCTCGCGGCCGCCTCGCCGATCGACAACAGCGACAGGTTCGCGCGCTGGCTGAGCAGCAACAGCGCGCCGAGCAGCATCAGCGGCGCCGAGATGGCAAGATCGGACAGCGACCGGTTCGCGACCGAACCGAGCGTCCAGTTGACGAGATCGGATAACGAGAAAGGATTGGGCGCGAAGTTCAGGATCAGCGCCATCAACGCCCCCGCCAGGCTCGACAGGCCGACGCCGGTCAGGATCAGGCTCGCCATGCCTTGCGTGCGGACGGCGACGGCCGCGAGGAGCGCGGTCACGATCGCTGCGGCGGCAATGGCGCCCAACGGGAGGATCCAGGGGGACAGCGCGGCGAGACCGAAATAGAGCGTCGCGGTCGCTCCCAACGTGGCGGCGGCCGAGACGCCGAGAATGCCGGGTTCGGCGAGGGGGTTGCGCGTCAGCGCCTGCAGCGCCGCGCCGCAGATGCCGAGCGCTCCGCCGACGGCGGCGGCGGCAAGGACACGGGGCAGGCGGATGTCGGCGATGATGATCGCGGCCGCGGGATCGCTGCCGCGCAGCCAGTCGGCGATCAGATGGGGAGAAACGCCATCGGGGCCAATGATCAGGGCGAGAGCCCCCGCGAGCAGCAAGAGGAGGGCGAGCAGGGCGTTGAGGCGCAGCATCATGGGGCTTCTTTCTTCGCTGCGGCGAGTTTCGCGACCGCATGGCCGGTAAGCCAGTTGCCGCATGAAATCCACGCGCCGGGCACTTCGACGTCGAGCGCATCGGCCGAAGCCCGGGCAACCACCGGATGGCGCGACGAGGTCCAGTAATCCTGCTGGTAGCGCGCGCTGTCGAAGAAAGCGCGAAAGACGACGTCGGGCGCCTTGTGCACCATCTGCTCCAGCGGCAGCGTGCCCCAGCCGGGTTCGGTGCGATAGGGCTTGTATCCGGCCGCGCCGATTACCTCGGCGACGAGGCCGCCGGGGCCGGTGGTGACGTCGCCGGGGGTCACATACAGGGCGGTACCGCGACCGCTGGGCTGACGCCTCGCCACAGCGAGTTCGGCGTCGAAGCCGGCAACCAGTCGCTTTGCCCGCTCATCGGCGCCGAGTTCATCGCCGACGCGAAGTACATCGCTGCGGACGTCGGCGAGCGTTTGCGGAAAGCCGATCTGGATGACGCGGATGCCGACGGCCTTGAGCTGCCGATCCAGCTGCGCGCCGCCGCCATAGGAGCGAACGACGACCGCTGGCCGCAATGCGACGATATCCTCAAGCTGCGGGCGAAGGCGGGGCAGCCCCTTTGCGAGCGGCTTCGAAAAGCTCGCATCGCTGTCGGTTTCGAAGGACACCGCACGAATTTGCTCGTGTGGGAGCAGCCCAAGCGTCATCTGGTCGGCGCAGAAGTCGATGCTCGCGATCCCGCGAAGATGGGGCAGCGGCGCGCGCTGCTGGCAACCGGTAAGGGTCGCCAGCAAAGCGAGGGCCGCTGCCTGACGCATCAGAAGGCCCAGCGGACCCCGGCATAGGCCGAGCGGCCCGGCGTGCCATAGTTCGCGACGGTCTGATAATGTTCGTTGAACAGGTTTTCGATGCGGCCATACACCTCGATGCCCGCAAAGACCGGATAGCTCGCGCGCAGGTCGACGAGGACATAATCGTCGAGCTCCGTCGAATTGAACCGATCGTCGAAGCTCTTGCCGGCATAACGAACCGCGACCGACAGGTCGGCGCCTTCCAGCGTGCCGCCCGGGGTCCAGGCGAGTTCGGCGTTGGCGAGATGCTTTGGCCGCCGCGCCAGGCGATTGCCTTCGTAAATGCTGCCGGTCGTCCGATCTTGGGTATCCACCAGGCTGTAGTTCGCCCGCAGTTCGACGCGATCGGCAAGCTTCGCGCCGACATCGACCTCGACGCCCTGGCCGCGTGCGCGGTTGATATTGTCATAGGTGCCGAAGGGGCGCGTTCCGCCCGCGCAGATCGCGGGCACCGTGGTACCCGGCGGGCAGGAGACGAAATCGATCAGGTTGCGGCTGTCGCGGCGATACCAGGCGAGGTCGAAATGCCAGCGCCCGGAATCGGAGAGCCGGACGCCGACTTCATAGGATTTCGCATATTCGGGCAACAGGTCGGGGTTGCCATAAGCGCCGGCCGAATCCGACAACTGGAACAGGGTCGGCGCCTTGAAGCCTTCGCGATAGCTGGCGCGCAGCGTCACGAGGTTGCCCAGCTTTTGCCCGATGTCGAAGGCGAGGCTGGTCGCGCTGCCGAAATCGCGGTGGTCGTCGTTGCGGACGCCTGCGGTCAGCGACAATGTATCGGTCGGCTTTGCGACCAGCATGCCCCACAGGCCTGTCGTCGCGGTCTTGCCGCGATCGGGGGCGAAGCCGTCGTCGGTGAAGGAGCGCGTCCATTCGCGTTCCGCGCCGGCGATCAGGCGCACCGCGTCGACCAGGCTCCAGTCGATGCTATAGCTCAGGCGTTCGTTGCGGCCGCGCGCGCGGAAGGTTGGATCGCTGCTGAAATCGGGGTTGAAATTGTCGCGGTTGATGTCGGCAATGCCGAACTGCAGCTTGTGCGAAAAGCCTGTCGTGCTGTCGTTTCCGCCCGGACGATGCTCGATCGTCGCGGCGGCATAATGTTCCTGCGTCTTCTGGAACTCGTTGGTGTCGATCAGGCCATAGGGCGGCGAAAAGCTGAAGCCGTCCAGGTCGACGCGGCTGTCGGCATACAGGCCGAACGCGCGAAACACGATGGTGTCGCCGATTTCGGTCCGGTTGGTTAGATTGAGCGAATATTGGCGGTAGCCGTCGCGCTCGGTCCCCGCGGCCGCGCTGCTGATCCCGTCGGTGCGGACATAGCCGCCGCCGAAGCCGAACTGCGACGCGCCGAAGACGGCGGTGCGAAGCTGGCCGTTGACGCGGACGGTATCGCGCGCGCCATATTCGGCGCCGATGCGGCCCGATGTCGCCTGGTCGGCGGCGAGGCTGGTCGTGCTGATCGACACCACGCCGCCGATCGCCTGGCTGCCCCACGGCAGACTGTTCGCGCCGCGCAGCACCTCGATCCGGTCGATGCTGCCCAGCATCAGGTTTCCGAAGTCGAAGCCGCCGCCGGGCGACGAGGGGTCGCCGACGCGCACGCCGTCGATCACGACCAGCGTCTGCTCGGCCTCGGCGCCGCGAATGCGCAGGCTGGTGACGCCGCCGAGCGTGCCGTTCTGGCTGAAGCTGACGCCGGGCAGGCGCGCGATGGTGTCGACCGCGGGGCCATTTTGCGCGCGATCCAGCTCTTGCTTGTCGATCACGGAAACCGACGCGTTGCTGTCAGCGAGCGGCGCGCCGATGACGGTGATCGAACTACTGTCGTCGATCGCGGCGCTCTCTTCGGCGAGGGCGGGCGACGCCGCGGCGACGGCCAATAGCGACAGGGTGATTCGATAGGCGAATTTAAGCATGGCAAGTCCTTCAAACATAACGGCTCTGCCGTCACGCGAGGATCCTCGCCTGCTCCCGGTGCACCCCGCCCGCGCGCAGATAACGGCGACACTCTGGCAGGTCTCCTGGCTCTCCGGGTCGTCAGCGGAATGCGGCCTTCCCAAGGCAAATGCCCCAGTGGCTAAATGCATCCACCTCGCCGAGTACAGTTGCGGGGGCAGCGCCGGAATTGCACCGGACTTCCCTTTTCATGCCCGTCTCCGGGCAACCCGAGGTCACGAGGGCGCGGCTAGCAGAGGTCCGCCAGCCCCGCAATCTGTTCTTCACCAGGCGTTCGGTCGCCGATCACCGCTGCTTTGGCGCCGCGCGTGCGGGTCAGGGGCGATGGAATATCCTGTCATCATCGTGCTTTCGCCGCTGCGACAGGTCGATGACAGGAAGCGGTGCGTAGCAGGGCGGCCGTCAGGTCGAGCATGATCCGCGACCGGCCTGTCAGGAAAGAATCCGGGCGCGACCGGCCGTGAGTGCCGCGCGGCGGACCCTGCGCCGGTCGCCCTGGTCGTGCTCGGTTGGGATCGAGACGAGCCCCCATGACCGGGGCGTTCGTCTTTTTGCGCAGCAGACCGCTCTTGTCCCGCCGCCTGGAAAAAAGACGAGATCAAAATTCGAAGGAGAATGTCTATGAAGAAGCTGTTCGGCGGTCTTGTTGCCGCGGCCTTGTGTTTCGGCGTCGCCACCGGCGTGGCCGCGCAAACCGCGCCTGCGCCAGCGCCCATCGTCAAGATCTGGAACCCGCCGAGCTACAAGACGCTTGCGCAGGCCGTGATCGACGAGGTCTGGGCGCAGTATAAGGACGATATGGCCGGCATCACCTTTCACGCCAAGCCGGCGGGAATGGACAAATATGCGATGATCGCCGGCACCTGGCTCGATCGCGTCGGCAAGGCTTCGGCGGAAGACGATATCATGTCGGCCGAAGAGGGCTTCATCATCCTCGATCCGCGCTACCGCAAGAACGACCCTGAACCGAAATATCTGGTGATCATCCCGCTCCGCGACCAGTCGTCGACGAACATCGGCGCCATCGTCTTCGGGTTCAAGAATCCGGCGAACAGCGGAAAGAGCGGTCCCGACTATACGGCGATCGCGACCTTCCTGCGCGACGAGATGCAAAAGAAGATCCCCAGCGCCGCCGCGCTGTATCAGCCCGCGCGCTGACCGGGCGATGATCCGGGCCGCAACGCCGCGAGGGCGTTGCGCCGGAATCGCTCGGATGCGTTCGCGCTGAAAGTCAAAGATATGGGGGAGGCGGGCGAAAGCTCGCCTTCATCCGGCCGTACGCGGCCACCCCAAGGCGGAGGCGACAGAAGAATGCGCGTCCGATGTCGCTTCCGCCGCCAGGGACCCGTTTGCCAGAGGCCTGCCTATCGCCGAAAGGCCTTTATGTTGATCGCGTGGCGGGTCAGCTTGTCGTAAAAGGTCTTGCGCGGAATGCCGAGCATGGCGAGCGCGCTGGCGACGTCGCCGCTGCATTCGGCCAGCACCCCCTCTATCACCGTCGCCTCGAAACGCTCGACGCGCTGCGGCAGCGTGGCGAGCCCGTCGGGCGCAAGGCCATTCTCTCCGCCGTCGATATCCAGCATCGCGCGGAAGGCGAAATTCTTGAGTTCCCGAACATTGCCGGGCCAGCCATGTTCCAGAAGGTGCCGCCGGGACACGTCGGACAGGGCGCGGGGTTCGCGCCGCATCTGCTTGGCGGCTTCGGCGGTGAAATGGGCGAACAGCAGGGGAATGTCGGTCCGCCGTTCGCGAAGCGGCGGAACCCGCAGGCGGATTATGTTGATCCGGTAGAGCAGGTCTTCGCGAAAGCGGCCCTCCGCAACGGCCTCCTCAAGGTTGCGCTTCGAGGCGGCGATGACGCGAACGTCGATGTGCCGCGGCTCCTTTGCCCCTAACGGAAGCACCTCTCGCTCCTCGAGGATGCGCAGCATGCGCACTTGCAGCGCCGGCGACATGCTGTCGATCTCGTCGAGGAAAAGCGTGCCGCCATTGGCGGCCTCGACCCGGCCGATCGCGCTGCGCCCCCGTTCGCTATAGCCTTCCTCGCCGAACAATTGCCGCTCGGCGATCTCGTCGGGAAGCGCGCCGCAATTTACCGCGATGAACGGCCGCGACCGACGGGCGCTGCCGCGATGAAGCAGGCGAGCGACCAATTCCTTGCCGACGCCCGTTTCGCCCTCGATCAGGACGTCGACATTGGCGTCCGCGACCTGGGTCACCGTGTTGCGCAACTGCACCATGACGGGCGTCTCGCCGAGCAGGGGCGAGACCACGCCCACGGCTTCCTCCTGTTCGATCCGGGCGCGCAACGCCCGGTTGTCCAGAATAAGCTGGCGATGTTCGAGCCCGCGCCTGACCGTTGCCACGAAATGATCGGCGGCGAACGGCTTGCTCAGAAAGTCGTGCGCGCCGTTCTGTAGCGCGGTCACGGCCATCGCGATGTCGCCGTGGCCGGTAATCAGGATGAAGGGGATCGACGCGTCGATCTCCCGCACCGCCTCGAAAAAGGCGAGGCCGTCCATCCCGGGCATGCGTACGTCCGATACGACGACGCCGTTGAAATCCGGATCGAGCCGTTCCAGCGCGTCGCGCGCGGCGGCGAACGTCTCCACATCGATGCCCGTCAGTTCCAGCGTCTGGCTGTGCGCCGCGCGCTGCATCTGGTCGTCGTCGACGAACAGCACTTTTCCCATTCCCACGAACATCAGGCTTTCCTCAGGCGAAGAGTGAAGGTCGCGCCGCCGCCCGACGCATCGTCGTGGGTGAGTTCACCCCCGAAATCCCGCGCGATATCGAGCGCGATGGCAAGGCCGAGGCCCAGGCCGTCGCGCTTCGATGTGACGAAGGGCGTGAAAACATGGTCGCGCTTGTCGTCGGGAAGCCCCGGACCATTGTCCGCGATGGCAAGGTGAACCCATTTGCCGCGCTGCTCGACGCGAAGTTCGATGCGGGGCGCGTCATGGCCGTCCAGCGCGTCGGATGCATTCTGGAGCAGGTTGATGATCACCTGTTCAAGTCGCACGCGATCCGCCGTCACCGAGACATCGGTGAAGTCTCCAACGCGTTCGATTGCGACACGGCGTAGACGGTCACCCATCAGAAGCAGGGCGCCGTCGATCGCTTCGGCAAGGCGAACGGGGCCCCTTGGATTGTCGCGCCTGGCGAAAAGGCGGAGCTCCGACGTGATCTGGCCGATACGTTTCGTAAGCTCGACGATGTGCGACATATTCTCCCGCGCGCCCGCGAAATTGCTGCGGTCGGACATCACGATCGCATTCGCCGCGAAGGTTCCGATCGCGGTGACGGGCTGGTTTATTTCATGCGCCACGCCGGCGGTGATCTGACCCAGGACGCCAAGGCGGTTCGCCTGCGCCAGCTCTTCGCGCGCCGCCCGCAGCTTTGCCTCATTGCGCCCGCGTTTCGCGTGTTCCAATACCAGCTGCTCGTTCGCGCTGCTCAGTTCGGCCGTCCGTCGGCGTACCTCATCCTCCAGCGCCCGCTTGGCCTCGGCGGCGAGGGCGCGGCGCTCGCGGGTCCGCACGATGAGGCCCGCGACCACCAGAAGGACCAGGGAGGCGGCGAGGCCCGCGAACTTGGCCTGCGTTTCCAGTGACCGTCGTGCGGGATCGAGCGGCTCAACCGCCGACAGCGTCCAGCCCGGCACCGGAACATCGGCCGTGCGAATGAGCGATTGATCGCGTCCGCTGTTGTCGCGGATCGCGCCATTGCCCGGATCGATCGCCACCAGCGGCGGCAGGTCGTCGCCATATTGCCGCGTCTGCCTGACCTCCTGCTGCATTTGCGCGGACAGCGGACGCGTGGCGTGCAGGCGCCACTCGGGACGGCTTGAAATGATGATGACGCCATTGGCGTCGCGGACGAACGTGGGGCCCGATTGCCGTATCCAGTCGCGTTCGATCCGGTCGAACTCCACCTTGACGACGACGACACCGTCGCCGCGACTGCTGCGGCGCGCCAGGAACAGGCCCGGCCTTCGGCTGACGGTCCCCAGCGCGAATTGCTCGGCCGATCCCTTTGCCAGCGCATCCCTGAAATAGGACCGAAAGCCATAGCGTTGGCCAACGAAACTTTCCGGCTGGCGCCAGTTGCTTGCCGCGAGTGTCATGCCGTTGCGGTCGATCACATATATGACCGCCGCGTCCGTTCGACCCGCAAGCATCTCCAGCGTGCGGTTGAGCTTGGCGATGGCGGCGGGAGAGCCCTCCGCAAGGACGGCGTCGACATCGGGATAATCCGCCAGCACCAGCGGCAGCAGCCTGAATTTCTGCAGCTCGCTCGCGATCAGGCCGGCGTTCGACGACAGGCGGGCATCGGCGATCTCTTCGGTTTGCTGCCGCGCGCCGTCATCGACCCATCGCATCGCAAGGAGAAAGGCCGACAGCGCCACGGCGATCAGCGCGGCAGCGGCCAGCATCCACATGGCGATGCGGCGCTTTCCCATCTGCGAATCGATCTCCAACCCCATGTGCGGAAAATCGCTCAAATTTAGATTTTGTAAAGTGGAAATCCGCTCAAAAATTGATCATTTCTTCATAATATCATTTATTATCAATATTTTATTTTGAATAAATTTTTACGTGACGCCCGCCGCTGAGGCCCCCATTTTAAGGTGCAATCGAAAATTCGATGCGTCTGGGGAGGATAGGGCCTTCGTGTTAGTTACTGCCGACACCGTCGATCACGCGCCGCGCCGCGGCCGGATTTATCACGCCCTCTATTTCCAGGTGCTGGTGGCTATCACCCTCGGCATTTTGCTGGGCATGACCGAGCCTGGCTGGGGCGCCGCGATGAAACCGCTCGGCGACGCCTTCATCAAGCTGGTGAAGATGATCATCGCTCCGGTCATCTTCCTGACCGTCGTGACCGGTATTGCCGGCATGGGCGAAATCCGCGCCTTCGGCCGGGTCGTGACCAAGGCCTTTGTCTATTTCCTCACCTTCTCGACGCTCGCTCTCATCATCGGCTGGGCGGTGGCGACGATCGTGCAGCCGGGGGCCGGCATGAACATCGACCCGGCCACGCTCGATGCCGGGGCCGTCAGCGATTATGCGGCAAAGGCGCACGACCAGTCGATCGTCGCCTTTCTGAACGACATCATTCCCGCAACGATGCTCTCGGCCTTCACCGAGGGGAATATCCTCCAGGTCCTGTTTCTCGCGATCCTGACGGGTGTTGCCATCAATCTGGTCGGCAAGCCTGCCGAGCCCGTCACCGATCTGCTCGAACGTCTCGCGCAACTCGTTTTCCGCATGGTCGCGATCCTGATGCGCGCTGCACCGGTCGGCGCATTTGGCGCCATGGCGTTCACCATCGGCAAATATGGCGTCGGGGCGCTCCTGAACCTGCTGGCTCTGGTCGCGACCTTCTACCTGACTTCGCTGTTGTTCGTCGTCGTCGTGCTCGGTCTGGTCGCACGGTACAACGGCTTCTCGCTCTGGGCCTTGCTCAAATATCTCAAGGCCGAACTGCTCCTCGTGCTCGGCACGTCGTCGTCCGAGGCGGCGCTCCCCAATCTGATCGACAAGATGGAGCGGGCGGGATGCGGCAAGGCGGTCGTCGGCCTCGTCGTGCCGACCGGCTATTCCTTCAATCTCGACGGCACGAACATCTACATGACGCTCGCTGCCCTGTTCATCGCGCAGGCGCTCAACGTCGAGCTCACCTTCGGACAGCAGCTTTTGTTGCTTGCGGTCGCGATGGTCAGTTCGAAAGGCGCGGCGGGGGTGACCGGCGCCGGTTTCATCACGCTGGCCGCAACGCTTGCCATCGTTCCGACCATCCCGGTCGCCGGGATGGCGCTTATCCTCGGCATCGACCGGTTCATGTCCGAATGCCGCAGCCTGACGAACTTCATCGGCAATGCGGTCGCGACCATCGTCGTCGCGCGCTGGGAGGGGGCGCTCGATCGCGAACAACTCGCCCGCGCGCTGAGCGGCGAACCGCCGGTCGACGCGAAGGATGTGCCGTCCGAAGCCGGGCCGATTCTCGCCAAGGAACTCGCGGCGTGATCGGGCAGGGGGGGGGATTCGGACCCTGCGGTGCTTGTCCACGCGCGGCCCAAGGGGCTGCTCGCGCGACAGCCGCACGACAGGATCGGGGGAGCATCGCAAAGCTGAACCAGCTCTCACCTTAGGAAATTCGAACGGGAGAGGGGGACTCTCTCGAAAACAAGACCAAGCGGGGACAAGCCCCGTGTGCAATTGGGAGGAATATCATGAAGTCCTGTTTCTATCTTGGCTCCGTCGCACTTCTTGCGCTGTCCGCTCCGGTCGCGGCGCAGGAGACTGGTGCGGCCAACGCCGCCGATGCCGAAACGGCGGTCGACGACACCACCGATGACAGCAGCAATCCCGGCATCATCGTCACGGCGACCCGCAGCGCAAAGGCGATCGACAAGATTCCGGGCGCCGTCGCGGTCATATCGACCAAGGAAGTCGGGCAGCAGTTCCAGGTCGTCGACGATCCGGGCGCAACCCTCGCCGCCACCATTCCGGGCTTCTCGCCCAGCCGCCAGAAGCTGAGCTCCGCAGGGGAATCGATCCGCGGCCGCAATGCGCTGATCCTGCTCGACGGCATCCCGCAGGGCAATCCGCTGCGCGACGGGCGCCGCGAGGGCTATTTCCTCGACAGCGAGCTGATCCAGCGCATCGAAGTCGTGAGCGGCGCCTCGGCGCTGTACGGGCTCGGCGCGACGGGGGGCATCGTCAATTATATCACGAAGGAAGCCGAAGAGGGCACGCACCATCAGGTCAGCGTTCGCGCCGCCAGCCAGTTCAAGAAGGACAATATCGACTGGAAGGCCGGCTATCTCCTGACCCACAAGTCGGGCGGCTTCGACGTCGTTGCCTATGGCGGCTACAACAAGCGCGGCATGCTGTACGATGCCAAGGGCAACCGCCTCGGCGTGACGCCGTCGGTCGGCGACACGATGGACAGCCATTCGACGAACCTCTTCCTGAAGCTGGGCTACAGCTTCGGCGATCAGCGGATCGAGGCGACGGTCAATCGTTTCCGCCTGTTCGGCGAAGGCGACTATATCCCCATTCTCGGCAACGCCGCGGCGAACATCCCGACCTCTTCGCAGCGGGGCACCTATCCCGCGGGTATCGTCCCGTTCAACAAGATACTGACGTCGAACCTGACCTATTCGAACGAGAATGTGTTCGGCGGTGATCTGCTCGTACAGCTCTTCACCCACTCGTCGGACGTGCTTTTCGGCGCGGATACGGCGACGGCCTTCCAGGATCGCAACATTGCGCCGGTCGGTACGCTCTACGATCAGGGACTTCTCTTCGACCGCAAACAGGGCGGAAAACTGACCTGGGTACGCCCCGATGCCTTCTTCACCGGCCTGGAAGTCACCCTCGGTGCCGACCAGTTGTTCGACAAGACGTACCAGAACATGATCCTGACCGACCGTGTCTGGCTGACGCCGCTCAAATATCGCTCGACGGCCCCCTTCATGCAGATCGAGTTCGATCGCGGTCCGTTCACCATTCGCGGTGGCCTTCGCTACGAAATGGGCAATCTCAAGGTCGATGACTATGTGACGCTCGGCTACTACGGCCGCCAGACGAACAACTGGCAGGGCGTGCCGGTCGCGGGCGGCGAACGCAGCTTCTCGAAGCTGGTGAAGAATGTCGGTGCGGTCTGGCGTTTCGCCGATGGCTGGTCGGTTTTCGCCGCCTATTCGGAAGGCTTCGGTCTCCCCGACGTCGGCATCCTGCTGCGCTCGGTCACCGCGCTCAACCAGGACGTCGACAGTCTCGTCTCGTTGAAGCCCATCGTGACGAGCAGCAAGGACGTCGGCCTCAACCTCCGCAAGCCGTTGGGCAGTTTCGGCATCTCGGCCTATGAATCCTATTCGAAGCTAGGCAGCACGCTGCGCGTCGGCTCCGATGGTCTTGGGCAGGTCGTGTGCGTTCCGACCCGCGTGCGCGGTTTCGAGGCGACGGCCGAGCTCAAGCCGGTTCGCGGCCTGACGCTCTACAGCACGCTTGCCTTGACCGACAGCGCCACCGCGGCCGACGTCGGCCAGCCGCTCGATCTCGAACTCGGCGGCCGCGCGCAGGGGCCGAACAAGGTGACGGGTGCGATCGACTACACCTTCTCGCCCGGCACCAGCGTTCGCCTGCAGGGCGTCCATTACTTCGACCGCGATATCAACATCGGTCGCGGCAACGCGCTGGAAGAGCATTTCAACGGCTTCACGACATTCGATCTCACCGCGACGCTGAAAACCTCGGCCGGCACGCTGGGCTTCGGCGTCGAGAATTTGCTGAACAAATATTACATCACTTACTATTCGCAATCGATCCGCACGTCGGCAAGCGATGCCAACAAGCAGTATATGGCTGGTCGCGGACGGACCGCGTCAATCTCCTTCACCACCAACTTCTGACGATCGAGGCCGGGGCCTGGCGCCCCGGCCCAGCAAAGGGTCTATCTCATGGCAACTGGTCTGATTGCACGTGCTACGCTTTCCTCGCTCGCGGCGGCGATGTTCCTGACGGCATCGCCTGCTCTGGCAAAATCCTCCGAATGCCGCGATGGCAAGAGCGACGCGCTCCGTCTCACGGGGCGCGAAGTCTCCATCATGCCGCAGCTCACCCAGGCGCTGGGGAATTTCGAAAAGGAAGGCGTGAAGGTCGAGCTCGTCTTCGAAAAGATTTACGAAGAGCCGCACTACCGAATGCAGCGCGCGCTGAAGCGCTGCGACATCGACATGTCGGTCCACTGGTTCCAGCATGTGTACTTCGGTCACGGCCATGACGAGCCGGCGGTCGCGTTGATGATGTTCAACGGCGCACCCGGCCTGACCGTCATGGTGTCCGACCGCATCAAGGGCAAGGTCAAGTCGGGCGCCGATTTCCGGGGCCTCAAGGTGTCGGAGGGCATGAACTATTCGACCAAGAGCATCGTGATGAACCTGCTCCGCGCGCGCGGCGGTCTGCCCGCGGGGGCCTATACCCCGGTGAACTCGGGCGTCGAGGGTCGCCTTCCCGCGACCATCAAGGGCCTCGACGAGGGCGAAGTCGACATCATCGCCTTTCGCGAGCCGCATGCCAGCGAGATACTGAAGACCGGCAAGGTCAGCGTCCTCTACGACCTCACCACCCCGGCCAAGACGAAGAAGCTGCTCGGCGCCGAGCTGCCCGCCCAATCGCTCTTCGCCTCGCCGAACTTTCTCCGCGACCATCCCGATCAGGTTCAGAAGGTCGTGAACGCTTTCGTCCGCACTATGCGCTTCGTGAACACCCACAGCGCCGAAGAGGTGGCAGCGGCCATGCCCGACTATTTCAAGGGCAAGAATGTCGAGGCCGAGGTGGCGCTGCTTCGCGCGAACATGCCGACCTTCGTGAGCGGGAACTACCGTTTCACGGGCGCACAGGCCAAGCTGATGCAGGAGGCGATCAACTCGGCCAATTATGAAGGAACCGAGGAGGGCGCGTTTCGTCAGCGCGCGCAGGGGCAGCATCTGACCAATGCGCAGCTGTTCGACAACCGCTTCGTCGACCGCGCGATGAAGAAGATCCGCAAATAGAACGAGCTCCCAGATATCCGGGCCTCATCGAAATCCCCGGATATCGACCGGTCGGCGGGCCGGGGAGCCGTGAATTTTCGGCCCGCCGCCGGTATGTGATTATAATCGAGGAAGGCCCCCGCTTTCGTCAGCCCGGATGCCAGGCGCCGCCAAGGCGCTTCGCACGGGCGCGATCGAACAGCGGCCGGCGCTGTTTCCGCGACCAAGCCCGAGGAGTCGAAAATGCCTGCTGGTCCTCCCTATGCCTCGCTCCGTTTCGGTCCGGGCAAGCATGTCCTTATGCGCGCCTGCCTTGCCGCAGGGCTGGTCGCGCTCGCGCCGTCCGCGTCCGCCGCTTCGGGAGCGCCGGCGGAGAAAAAGGCGAGCTATGCTTATGATCTGAGCGCGCTGCCCGACTATGTGCCGGGGCGCGTCGAGGATTCGCTCTATTGCCACGGGTCGACCTGCAACGGCGAATGGGGCGTGATCCGCCTGCAGGCGAGCACGAACATGATGGAGATGATCAACAATTGGCAGAATGCCTTTTACAAATATCATCCCAACATCAAGTTCGCGAGCTTCTTCAACCCGAGCGGCATCGGCGGCATCGTGACGAAGACATATGACCTCGGCTTTCTGGGTCATGCGGCGTGGCGGTCGGACTTCGTGGCGTTCCGCGACGTCTATGGGCACAACCCGCTCGAGATCCGGCTGACCGGCGCGTTCGACGAAGGCACGCAGCCGGCGCCCGTTTTCATCGTGAACAAGGACAATCCGCTCAGGGGGCTTACGCTCGAACAGATCGACGGAATTTTCGGCGCCGAACGCACCGGCGGTTGGACCGACAGCTTCGAATGGACGACGGCGTCGGCGCGCGGGCCCGAAAAGAATATCCGCACCTGGGGCCAATTGGGCCTGACGGGCGAATGGGCCGACAAGCCGATCAGGATCTATGGTTTCGACGCGACGCTCAGCGGCTGGTCGCACCTCATCCAGCAGGTCGCCTTCAAGGGCGGCGACAAGTGGAATTCGAACCTGATCGAAAAGGTGCGCGGAGGGCAAAAGGCGCCCGCCGACGCCGAAATCGCGAAAGCGGTCTCCGAAGACAAATATGCGATCGGCTTCAACATGCACAAGGTGGTCAAGAAATGGCCCGACCTGCGCATCGTGCCCGTTGCCGCCACGGCCGGCAGCCCCTTTGTCCAGCCGACGCGGGAAACGGTCTTCAACCGCAGCTATCCGCTGACGAACAACGTCTACATCTATCTCGACAAGCCCGAAGGACAGCCGCTTCCGCCGCGCCTGGGGGACGATGGTCTGGGACACCGGCGTCGCGCGCGGTCCCGAACAGAATATCCGCACCTGGGGGCAATTGGGCCTGACGGGCGAATGGGCCGATGCGCCGATCGTCCCTTATGGCCCCGCCGGACTTCATCCGGGCGGACAATCCTTCTTTCAGCAACGCGTCATGGGCGGCGCCGATCTCTTCAACGAGGCGACCCGCGAATATGCCGATCGCAATGCGATGGTCGCCGACATGATCAACGACCGGTTCGGCATCGGCTATGGCAGTCTCGGCTACGCAAGGCCGGGCGTGCGGGCGATCCCGATAGCCGACGGCAGCAACCGCGCCTTTGTCGCGTTGACCCGCAAGTCGGTAACCGACCGCAGCTATCCGCTGACGCGGAGCGCCTATATCTACGCGGCCCCCGACAGCGCGGCCGGCGACGCCGCAATGATGGAACCCAGGCTGCTCGCCTTTCTCCAATATGCGCTGAGCCCCGCGGGCCAGCGCCTCGTCGCCCCGACGGGCTTCAATCCGCTTCCGGCAACCATGGCGGCGGAGCAGGCCGCAAGGATCCAGGAGAAACCCCAGGTCTACCGCGTCGACGAATAGGGGGCAGGCGCGGCAACCTGCCCACCTTTTCCGCATTCGAACCTCGCCCCTTAAAAGAGCAGCGAGAAGGAGTTGCCGAAGTTGTGGAGCAGGACGGGGAGCAGCAGACTCCCGGTCTTCACGCGAAGCCAGACTGCGATGAGGGAGGGGAGCGCGGTGAGTGCCATCACCATCGCATCGAACGAGAAGTGGCCCGCCGAATAGCCAAAGGCGTGGGTCATCCCGAACAGCATGCAGGATAATATGGCGCCCCATCCCCAATCGACGCCCAGAAACCGCACGCGGCCGGCAAATGCGCTATCGAGGGCGAACAGCAATATCCCGCGATAGAAAAGCTCTTCCTCGATCCCCGGCATGGACAGTTGAAAAGCGATCTCTTCCGCGTCGACATCGCCGTCTGGGAACATCAGGGCGATGCCGACGAAGAAGCTGCAATAGAGCAGCGCGACCGGAATGGCGGCTCTAAGGCTGCCAGGCGCCTGCGCGAGCGTCAGCCCCGTGCGGCGCCACCCGAATAGCGGCAGCGCCGCAATCGCGAGCGTCGCGACGAGGGCGAGCAGCTTCCCCTGCCAATTCCGGTTGCCGCCGATCATTTCGGGAAGCAGGCCATAGGCGTTCGTCAGAAAGACGTCGTTGATCGCGACGAGCAGCGCCGCGATCAGCAGCCATCGCGGCGCAAATTTTTGTCGGTTGGTGAGCCCCGCGATCGCTCCTGCCAACAGGAGGATGATCAATGTTCCTCCCAGCCCAATCAGCCCATTCACGCTATTGCCTTTCGTCCGATGAAATCATCGGTCACCTAAATGGGCGGAGGCAATCCGGCTCCTCAAAACACGGCATTTCGTTGCTCAGAAGTCGGCTTCTGCACTGAATCTTGCCGGGATTCGTCGATATGCGAAGCTGCCGACGCGGCGGCGCGGTACGCGCTGGGGCTGCGCCCCTCAAATGAGAGAAAGGCTCTGTTGAAGCTGGCGAGCGATGCGAAGCCGCTGTCGAACGCGATCGCGATCAGCTTGTCCTCGGTCCTCGAACGGTCGCTCAAAAGCCGGCGCGCCTCGGCAACGCGATGGTGGTTTAGGAAGGTTCGAAAATGATCGAAACCCAGATGATGATTGATGAATTGGCGCACCGTCCGTTCCGGCGCGCCCATGCGATCCGCGAACGTCGCAAAGCTGATGTCGGGATCGAGAAAAATTCGTTGGGTGTCCACCAGCACCGCCAGTCGAGTGACAAGTTCTTCGTCTGGGCCATTCGCCACCTCGGGCGATGCGGCGTCAATCGCCGTGCGCCCGGCCTCCCGGTCCAGGAAGAAGGTGTCCGGTCGCACGCTCACCGATTTCCCCGCGAGCCAAAGCCCAAAGGCGAATATCATAGCATTCTGGGTCATGGAGAAGGCCAGGGGACGCCATTCGAAGCCGAAGGCCGCGTCCGCCGCCAGATCGACGAACAATATGCCCCCCAATATGATGGCGACCCAGATCCGGGCATCGTGCCTCCGCTGGATCAGGTCTCCGGACCGCTCGGCGACGAGGCGCCAGATCAAATGCGCGACGATCCCGAAGCCGATGGCGACGAGCAGCGGCGATAGCTGCAAGGCTGCAACCGCTTCGCCGAAGAGCCCGCGATCGAGCGCGGCGATTGCGGCCCATATCAGTCCGACTATCAGCGGGCCGCCGCGAAGTCGAAACCGGCTGTCGAAGCAGGACAGGCAGAACCACCAGAGAAAGACGACGGTGAAGCCGCTGGCGGCGTTGGCGATCGTGGCCGGCAATCCGGACAGCCGGGTGGACGCCAATGGCGTGTTCCCGATAAGAAAGCCTGTCAGGCACAGGCTCAGCGGCAGGAACAGCGCCGCGGGCGTACCGATCGCACGCGCTTGACGAGCCATGAGCCAGGCAAGCAACAGGATGGTGGTCAATCCTCCCACCCGGATGAAGATGTCCAGTTGCACAAGGGTCATGGCGACGGTGTAACTGAGTTTACGGTCAAAATGCACCAAGCTTGATCGACGGGCGTCCCGTGCGCCGGGCCATTCGATCGTGCCGGGACATCAAGTCGAACCCGCAAGAAATTGCCGAAGCGTTGCCGCGGGCCGTGTGCTACGGGGCAGTCGCCCCGGACAGGAGAGTTAGATGCCGCTGGAGCCTGTGCCGCAGCCTATATTCCGTTCGATTGCTACCAATGGCATCAACCTGCGTGCGGTGGTCGCCGGCGAGGGGCCTCTGGTCGTACTTGTCCATGGCTTTCCCGAAAGCTGGGCGGCGTGGCGGCATCAGATCGGCCCGATTGCGGCGGCGGGTCATACGGTTTGCGCGATCGATTGCCGCGGCTATGGAGGCAGCGACAAGCCCAACGCCGTTGAAGCCTATGATCTGGAAAACATGACGGCGGATATTGCGGGCGTCGTCGACGCGCTGGGCGCCGGCGAGCCTGCAATTTTGATCGGTCACGACTGGGGCGCGTTCCTCGTCTGGCACACTGCGCTCGTACACGCCGACAAGGTGCGTGCCGTCGCCGCCTTGTCGGTCCCGTTCCTCGGTGTCTCCGAAGTGGCTTTGATTGAGGCCTTGAAGCCGGTCTACGCCGATCGCGGCTTCTTCTTCTATCAGGATTATTTCCAACAGCCGGGCGTTGCTGAAGCGGAAGCCGAGGCCGACCTCGACGGCTTCGTGAGGCGTTTCTATTATTGGCTCAGTGGCGAAGCGCCGACCGGCCTTGGCGACGCCCGCCCGGCAAGTTCGCGCCTTCTTGATGGACTGCCGAATCCGGACCCTTTCCCTTCCTGGATGAGTGATGCGGACATCGCTTATTTGGTGGATGAATTTAGAGGCAGCGGGCTGCGCGGGCCGATCAACCGCTATCGCAACCAACAGCGCGACGTCGACTATCTTCGTCCATGGCGGGGCAAGGCCGTAGAGCAGCCGGCGTTTTATATCGGCGGCAGCCGCGACCTCGTGCTGTCGATGCTTCCCGGCGTCGACATGGTCGCCGCCATGCGAACGCAGGTGCCCAACCTGTCCGATGCCATCATTCTCGAGGGGTGCGGTCACTGGACACAGCAGGAACGCCCGGAGGATGTGACGGCCGCACTTCTTCGATGGCTAAGCGCTCGGAAGTAATATCCTGTCTGAAAGCGATGCAGGATTACACTCCGCAAGCAAGTCACCCATGGCCCGCTGTTCAGGCCCGAGCGTTGCGCCAGGGAGCCATATCGGACACGGATCCGCCGGCGAGATCTGCATTGGGCCGGAGCTGTCGCGATAATGGTCGGATTCTGTAAAGTGCATGACCGACCGCAGCGCTGATCAGATCAGGGATTTCAATCGGTCGATTCCCGTTGCCTCCCGAACTATTCGAGCTGCAAGCGCATTTCCGTTGGTGGCATTGGTGAAGACGATGATCGCGCGGCCGCTTCGGGAGTCGCCGACTCCCAGGGTTTTGAATATCCCGTAATTGCTGCCGCTGTGCTGGAACAGCGGACCTGCTGACGATTGCTCGAGTTCCCAGCCCAGCCCCCGCGAAATGTCACGCCCGCGCACGTCGAGCCGGGGGGTCAGCATAGCCTGCCGGGCGGCATCGCCGATCTCCCAGGCTCCACGCGTCGGTCGGTCCATCATCAGCGCCATGAACTTCGCATAGTCAGAAGCGGTCGTAAGCAGCCCTCCCGCCGAGTTGACGAGGAGATCGTGAGGCGAGGGCGGCTTTTTTGGATCCGTCTCTCGCATTGCCTCGACAGAATCTTCGTAAGTCCAGGACGCGATAGGCTTTCGCCGCCTCGAAGCGACTGGGAGCAGCAGGTCGCCGAGCTCGCGCGTGGGCTGGAGGGGAAGCTTCTGCTCGCCTTCCGGAGGTTCGGAGTGACCGAAAACGGCCGACCTTGCGATCTCTTCGTCCCAACCGAAGGTGCTGTGCGACATTCCGGCCGGCGCGAACAGCTTTTCCTGCATCACACTGCCGAGGCCCATTCCCATGATCTTCTCGACCACCAGTTGGAGCCAGATGAACGCTTCACCGGAATAGGTGTAGATCGATCCCGGGGGGCTACTTGTGCCGAGCGGCTCCGAAGCCCAGTTGGGCAAGCCGGTCGAGTGCTCCAGCACATGACGGGCGGTGATGAGATCGAGCTTCGGATCATTGCCCAAATTCGCCGGCCGGCGATAGGCGACGAGCGGCTTGTCGAGATCGAGGCGTTTCTCGTCGGCGAGCCGCATTACCACATAGGCGAAGACCGGCTTGGTCATCGACGCGGCTTCGAACAGCGTATCTTCCCGCACCGGGTCGCGGGTGAGGATGTTCTTCACACCGAAGCCGCTGTTCCAGGCGAGCTTCCCGCGGTCGACGACGGCGATGGCGACGCCGGGTACTCCGGCGATACGCATGAGGCGCGGAAGCTCCCGAACCAGATCCTCGGACGGAACCCAGGCGGCATTGTCGTCCGGACATTGACTTTGGCGGCCGGCGCGGGCGGGCGAAGAGGCCCCGGCGGCGAGTGCCGCCGATCCGGCCAGCAAAGTCCGCCGCCCGAGTATCGTTCCGGAAGAGCTCATTGTTGGTCGCCGGCGAGCGAGCAGATCGGACTAGCCGTCTGCCATTCTGCGGAACGTAAGCTCGCCCGCGCCGGGATCGAGCGGGTTAGCGATACGGCGAATAGACAGGACAAGCGCTTCATCGGCTTCCACCTCCAATCGGTCCTCTCGTTTCGCCGGGCGGGCAAGATTGGGGACGAAGTCCTCGCTAGCCAAAACATCTGCCGCTGCAAAGGTTCGTCCAAGAGCAACGACGGTGTTCGCCGACCGGGTACGAGCCGCAGATGCAGCCAATTTCGCATCGATGCATCCGGGCGCGGGTGTTTCCGGGGCTGATCAGACGAGGATGCGCGTCAAAAATGTGGTTCATCCAAGAGCTTGGCTCTTGATCTTCAGGAGTATATCGAATCGATATAGAAGGGCCATGCAATATTATTTTTAATATAGGTCCTATCTTCTCACTCTTGCCTCGATCGGTTTTGCGACATCGGGCGTGAGCCGAATACGAGAAGGGGGCGACGCAATGAGGAAGATTTCTGCTGGGAACCGAGCGCTTCTGCTGCTGGGGACGATGTCGGCACTTGTCACACCAGAGCTGGTGTTTGCGCAGGATGCGCCGGCCGCTGGAAGCGGCGGACTGGAAGAGATTGTGGTCACCGCGCGCAAGCGCGAGGAGAATCTGCAATCGGCACCGCTCTCGGTCGCGGCTTTTAGCGGCGACGCCCTCGAAAAGTCCGGGATCGATGAATTTTCCGAAATCGCGAGCCGCGTGCCGGGCTTTACCTTCAACCCCGACAATGTTTCCGAACCGAACATCTTTCTGCGCGGTATCGGCACCGATATCGAAAGCGCCGCGTCGAACCCGGCGATCGGATTTTTCCTGAACGACGTCTATCTGTCGCGTGCGCAGGGTACCGCGATCGAACTGTTCGACCTGGAGCGCGTCGAGATCGTGCGCGGACCGCAGGGCACGCTTTACGGCAAGAATGTCGTCGGCGGCGCGATCAACTTCATCACCCGCAAGCCGACCGACGAATTTCGCGCCGGCGCCGAAGCGGGGATCGGCAATCACGGCAGCTTCGACGTAAAGGCGAACGTGTCGGGCAAGCTGGGCGAGGGCCTGTCGGGTAGCCTCGCGGCGACGGCGCGGCATCATGACGGCTATGCCCGCAACACCTTTACCGGAAACGATGTCGAGGATCTGGACGCCTATGGCGTGATGGCGCAGCTTCGCTATCAGCCCGACGACCGGCTCGACATCCTGTTGACCGGCGACCTGACGCGGCGGCGGGGCGGTGGCAAGTGGATCGACATCCAGACGCCCTCCACTCACAATATTCCGTTCGTGAACCCCGACCATCGCCGCGGCCCGAACAATATCGACGGCAGCCAGGACGCCGATCTGGGCGGCGTGCACCTGAGCGTCGATTATGACGCGGGCGTTGGCACGATCACCTCGGTCACCGCCTATCGCGAGGCTCGCTTTCAGTCGCGAAACAACGACGCGGGCAGCTTCATCGATTTCACCAAGATGATCTATGACACCAATGGTCGGATCGATTTCGGCGCGATCGACCATTCGCTGTTCAACGACGATTATTACATCAACGACAAGAACGAGAAAGCGAAGAGCTTTTCGCAGGATCTGCGCTTCCGGTCGGACTTCGACGGCCCGTTCAACCTGCTTGCCGGCCTGTATTACCAGCATGAGTCGGTCGATCGGACCGAGATCGCGGATTACATCTTCGTCGAATATTATGCGCAGGGTAAGGAGATCGCGCAGACGCGGCTCAAGAGCGATACCTGGGCCGCGTTTGTCGAGGGCACGTTCGACATCACCGACACGCTCGGCGTGACGGCGGGTATCCGCTACACCAAGGACCGGAAACGCTTTGGGGTGTATCGCGAGACGATCGGCGACTTTCTGGGCGCCGACTTCGCGGACGAGAACGGCAATTTCACGCGCGCCTTCTCCGCTTCGGCAAGGCAGAGCTGGGACGCATGGACCCCCAGCCTGAACCTGCATTGGCAGCCGGCGAAGGACGTCTATCTTTATGGCCTGGTGTCGAAGGGATATAAATCCGGCGGCTGGAACGGCGAGAATGCGACCAACCCCGGCGAGGCGCGCGTCGCCTATGATCCCGAATATGCCTGGAACTATGAAGTCGGCGCGAAGACGACGTGGCTCGACAACCGGCTACGTTTCAACCTGACGGGCTTCTGGACCGAATATAAGGATCTGCAGACGCAGCAGTTCGTGATCTTTGATCCGAACCTGCCGGCCGACAACGTCATCTCGAACGCCGGCAAGGCGCGTGTGAAGGGCATCGAGCTCGAAACCGCGCTCGTCCCGGTCGACGGCCTGACGCTGTTCGCCAACTATACCTATATGGACGCCAAGATCACCGGCGACCTGATCAGCACCGAACTGCAATATGATCCGAGCTGCTTCTGCTCGGTCCCGGTGCCCACCAACCTGAAGGGCAACATATTGCGCCGGTCGCCGAAAAACTCGTTCAGCGTCGGCGGCGATCTGACAGTGCCGGTCAGCAGCCGGATCAATGCCTTTCTGCGCGCCGATTATAACTGGACCGACGATTTCTTCTTCGACAATGAGAATAGCGCGCGGACGCTGCAGAAGTCGGTAGGCGTGCTCAACGGTTCGATCGGTGTCACCACCGACGACGACAAATGGGAATTCCGCATCTGGGCGAAGAACCTGACGAACGAGCTGTATGAATCGGGCAAGAGCGACGTCATCGGGTCGGTCCTGGTTTCCTATAATCCGCCGCGCACCTATGGCGCGACGATCCGCTGGAAATATTGATCTCAAGACGGACGAACGGCGATGCGCATCGGATTGATCGGCTTCGGATTCATCGGGGCTGAACTCTACCGGCGCCTCGCCGCCGACCGCGGATCGGCCGAGGTCGTTTTCGTGCACGGTCGCTCGCCCGAACGGCTGGCCGAGCTCCCCGCCGACCTGATCCTCGACGACCTGTCCGAAGCAGGCGCGCGCGCGCCGGACCTGGTCGTCGAGATTGCAGGGCCGGAGGTGAGCCATCGCCATGGCGAGGCCATCCTCGGCTTTGCAGACTATATGCCGCTTTCGCTCACGGCGCTGGCCGACGCCGCGCTCAGCGACCGTCTGGTCGGCGCGGCGGCGCGTTCGGGTCGGTCGCTTCTCGTCGCGCATGGTGCGCTGGTCGGACTGGACAGCCTGGTCGAGTGGCGCGACATGTGGGACGCGGTGGAGATCAGCTTTCGCAAGCCGCCGGCCAGCCTGGGCGAAGGCGAGGGAGCGATCATGGAGGAGACGGTGTTGTTCGACGGCAGCGTCCGCGACATCGCGTCGCGATACCCGCACAATGTCAATGCGATGGTCGCCTGCGCGCTTGCGACGGTGGGGCTGGACCGCTGCCGGGCGCGGCTGGTGGCCGACCCGGCAATCGACCATTTGGAGCTCTCCGTCGAGGCGCGCGGGTGCGATGGGTCCCGCCTATCGATCCGTCGTCAGCAGCCCGCACGCGGCGTATCGGGGAGCGAGATGGCGGCGGCGGTGTACAGCTCGGTACGGCGCGCCTGCGGGCTGTCGGGCACGATGGTCTTCGTATGAGTGCGGACGCATGAGCGCGGATGAGGGGAAGGCCGCTGCGGTCCAGCAGGTCGTCGACGAACTGGGTTTCACCGCCTTCCATGCGCGCGTGCTCGCGCTGGTGGCGGGGGTGATCCTGCTCGACGGTTTCGATATCCAACTCGCGGCCTTTGCTGCGCCCGCGATCCTGGCCGATTGGAAGATCGGATCGGCAGCGCTCGCGCCGGTCATGGCGGCGTCGCTGCTGGGCATGGCGGTGGGGACGAGCGTCGGCGGCCGGATCGGCGATCGCTATGGGCGGCGCGCCGCGTTGATCGGTGCTGCGCTCTGGTTCGGCGTGACGGCCATGCTGACGGCATTGTGCCGCGACGTGCCCAGCTTTTCGGTGCTGCGCTTCATTACCGGCCTGGGGCTCGGCGCGGCTGTTCCCAATGCAACGGCGCTGGTCGCCGAATGGATGCCGACGCGCGCGCGCAACTATGCGCTCACCGTGATCTCGGTCGGGGTGCCGTGCGGCGGCATCGTCGGCGCGGGGCTCGCGTCGTGGCTGATCCCCGCTTACGGCTGGCCCGCGGCCTTTCTGGTCGGAGGCGCGCTGCCGCTGTTGCTGGCCATCGCCATGATGTGGAAGCTTCCTGAATCGCCCATTCTGCTGTCGCGCCGCGGCGATGCCGATCGGCGTATCGCGGGGCTGATCGCGCAGGCCGGCGGGACGGCCGCGGGGCCGTTCGCTCCGCCTCCGCTCGTGGCGGACGGCGGCAATGTCTTTGCGCCGTCTCTGCGGCGTTCGACGATCGGGATGAGCATCGCCTTCTTTGCGGCGTTGATGGCGGTCTATGCCCTGTTGAGCTGGGTTCCGGTTCTGTTGACCGGCGCCGGCTTTGCGATGGCGAGTGCGATCCGCGGCGCGATGATCCTCAACCTGTCGGGCGTCGTGACTTCGTTCGTGCTGACCTGGCTGATGCTGCGCATCGGCTCGCGGCGAACGGTGATCGGAACGATTTGTGGCGGGCTGGCTGCGCTCGCCATCTGGGCGGTGCTGCTCCAGACGCCCGGCGTGCCGCACGCCGCCGTCCTGTTCGGCGTGGCGCTGGCCGGAGCGGGGGTGTTGTCGCTGCAGGTGCTGCTGCTGACCTTGTCGGCGCATGTCTTTCCGGTTGAGTGCCGGTCGGCCGGGATTGGCTATTCGATAAGTGTCGGGCGGCTCGGCGCGATTGCCAGCGCCTTTGGTGCGGGTCTGCTGCTGGCGCGACCGAACGGATTGCTGCTCTTCTTCGGGTTGGTTGCTGCGGCGCTGCTGGTGCTGGCGGCGGCGATGCTGGTCGTCGATCGGCATCTGCCGCCGCGCTCCTGAGACCGCGGCGGCCTCGCCGGATCACGGGCGCGGCGGCCAGGGCTTTGCCGGTGCCTTGAACGACGGCTTGCCGATAAGCGGCGACGATAGCGCATAGAAGCCGTGGTTGGTGAAAACCCACAGGATGTTCCGGTCATATTCGGCAAACACGCCATAGGCCAGATTACCCTGCGACTGACCGCCGGTTTCGGCGTCGGTCGGAAAGCGTGGGATGAAATAGCCGGCAATCTTCGGCTTGGTCGGATCCTTGACGTCGAAAAGCTGAACCCCCGCGTTGTAGAAGGCATAGGCGACCAGACCGTCGCGGAAGCGTCCGGGCTGCGTCAGATAGCCCGATCGTTTCGGACCGAAGCTGCCGCGCCGCTGGCAGAAATCGGTGAAGGCGGCATCGGGTGGCGGGGTCGGGCGAGGGAATTTCGATACGATTCTGAGGTCGGCGGGGTCGTGGGCATCGATAACGAGGATGTCCTTATAGGGCTCATAGCATTCGTCGTTCATCGGGTAGCCGTTAGAGAAGATATAGCCTGTCCGCTCATATTGGCTGAGGTCGACATTATCGAATTCGGTGCCGGCGAATTTCGGCACCTGATTGACATGGCCGACGATGCGGATGTTCGCAGGATCGCTGATGTCGAGCGAATAGAGGCCCAATCCCGCCATCGCGCCGAAGGCGATCTTGCCGCCTTCGTCGGGGGCCTTGGTCATGAACGGGGGCATGCGCGATCCGAACCATGAGGTGCGATTGCCCGCGCGCGGGTTCATCAGATAGGCGGCTTCGTGCGCCGCATCGCCCAAGATCTGGCCGGGCGCGGCGAACTGGCTGACGAATTTCGGATTGGCGGGGTCGCTCATGTCCCACGCCTGGTATCCGGGCGTATAGATATAGTCGGAGAATTCGGTGAGCATGAAGCGGTCGTCGGGGGCCGTCGACAGGAACATGTATTTGCCGCCGGTCCATGCCGGAATGTCGAGCGATCCCGATCCCTGCTGCTGGCCATAGGGCGCGTCGGGATGGCGATAGTCGGTGGTGCGTTCGGCGACGAGCTTCCACTGGTCGGGCAGGGGGCCGTCCATGACATAGACGCGGAAGCCCTTGAGACCCTTCCAGTGCTTCAGCGTATCGACGCCCTCGGGCTCGCGATATTTTTCGTCCATGATTCCATAGCGCGCGACCTCGAACGACTGCACCATCACATATTTGCCAAGGCCCTTGTGCCACGAGATGTTCGCGGCGCCGAAGCCGTCGCCCTTGGCATAGGGGTTGACGATATCGGGCTTGCCATAGGCGCCGACACGCTGGCCGCGGCGATAGACGAGCTTGGCCTTGCGCGGGTCGGTGATGTCGAAGACGCCCATGCCTGACCGGTAATAGGTGTACATGTACCGCTTGCCGCCGAAATCGGCGATCGACTGCCACGTGTGGCCGGTCGAGGGGATGAAGTTGTAGAAGGCCAGCACCTCGACATTCTTCGCATAGCTTTTCTGGCCCCAGTAGCTCAGCTGTCCGGGAAAGCTGGGTGCCTGTCGGACGAGAGGCGTCGCCTTGGGATGGACGAAGCGACCCGTCGCGGCATCCATGCCATAATCCTTGCCCGGGATCGGCGGTTCGGGCTTGCGGTCATAGGTAAGATTCCACCAAGCGCGGATGTCGGGGTCGGGGATGTCGTCTTGGGAGGCCGTGAGCGGCGGACGCTTGTCCGCGGCCGGATCTTCCGCGATTGCGGGAGGAATGACGCCTGCCGCCAATATGGCCATCAACAGCCCCGCGTCCCGGCTTCTGCGAAACATCTTCCGCACATCAACCTCCTATCGAAAAGCTTCCTACGGGGATGTTTGTCGGCGCTATGGCTGTGTCGTTCCAATATCGTCTGGCTGGACCGTTATAATGAGTTGGGAATAATGGCGCGGATGAAATCCCCGAAATCCTTCTATCGATGCGTTGACATGGCATATAGCCATTTCGGAATATTGGAATGACCATAATCTATTATATCGATATATGATCGCGACCTATCCCACCTCCCAATTCAACAAAGCCGGCGTCGATATTGCTCCGTACGAGGGCAGGCGCGCCGGGCTCCTCGGGAGGTGGACGATGACATATAGGCAAAAACTGCGCTGCGTGCTCTTGGCGACGGTGGCGGTGCAAATGATGCCGGCGGCAGCCTATGCGCAGGCGGCGTCGGATGATGCGACCGCGGCGGCACCGGGCGACGAGATCGTCGTCACCGCGCGGAAGCGCGAGGAAAGCCTGCAGGATGTTCCCATATCGGTCCAGGCCTTCAGCAGTGCGGCGCTCGAGCGTGCGGGCATCAAGGATTTCTCCGAAGTCGCTTATCGTGTCCCCGGTCTCAAGCTGAGCGCCGAGCGCGCGGTCGATACCGAATTGTTCATTCGCGGCATCGGATCGGACATCCAGGGCGCCGGCGCAGACGCCGCGGTGGGGATCTTCGTCGACGGCACCTATCTGTCCCGCGGTACCGGTTCGCTGCTCGATCTGTACGACCTCGAACGCGTCGAGGTTCTGAAGGGACCGCAGGCGCTTCGTTTCGGCAAGAGCGTCGTCGGCGGCCTGATCAACTATGTCACCAAAAAGCCCGGTGACACGTTCGAGGGACGCCTGGAGGCAACCTATGGCAATTACGACCGGCTCGACGCCGCGGTGTCGGTGCGCGGGCCGGTTTCGGACACGGTAAGCCTGGGGCTCACGGCAAGTTCGCGGATGCATGACGGCTATGCGAAGAATCTGCGCGGCGGCGACGAGGAAGACCAGAATATGCAGTCGGTACGCGCGCAACTGCGCTGGCGGCCGAACGCGACGCTCGATATCAATCTGTCGGCCGATTATACGCGACACCGCGATGGCGCGCGCTGGGTCGATATTCTCGATCCCGGCGATAGCAGCGAAGTGACCTATCTGGGCTTTTACGCGCCGCCGATCGCCAGCCTGCCGGGCTTTGTGCTGCCGAACCGCAACGCGCCGTTCAAGAGCGCGAAGCACCGGTCGGGCAATCATAATTTCACCGGTTTCCAGAACAGCGACATGTATGGCGTCAGCGGCACGATCGACTGGCAGCCGAGCGACGGGATCAGCATCACCTCGCAGACGGCATACCGCGACAGCTCGCTTGCGGCGCGCGAGGACGGATCGGGGATGTTCTTCAATTTCGCCATCGACCCCGCGACCAACGCGCCTGATATCACCCCGGCGATGGTCGGCGGGCTCGGCACCTATCTGGCGACGGTTCCCGACAGCTATTTCGACAGCGGCAAGGCCGAGGATGTGAAGCAGTTCTCGCAGGAACTGCGCGCGCGCTGGGATAATGGCGGCCCGCTCCGCCTCGAGGCCGGTGTCTATTATCTGCACGAGAATATTCGCCGGGGCGAAGACGTGAATTTCCTGTTCGCGGATTTTACCGCGATCGAGGAATTCGCCTTTGCCATGGCTTATGGCGGCACACCCGCCACGCCGTCGCCGGGTTCGAACCACACGGTCACGGCCTCGCGCAACGACAATATCGGTGTCTTCGGTGAACTCAGCTACAGCATCACCGACAAGCTGACCTTCGAGGCGGGCCTGCGCTATGCCTATGACCACAAGCGCTATTCGAATGACCGTTCAGGCGTGTCGTTCGAGGGGCAGGTGGTCGATTTCACCGTCGGCGAAACGCGAAGCTGGGATGCCTGGCTGCCCAGCGCGACGCTGCGTTTCGAACCGAGCGACGATGTGACTCTCTATGGGCGCTATGCCAAGGGCTACAAGCCCGGCGGCTGGACCGGCGAGGATGCCAATACGCCGGCGGAAGCGCTGGTGTCGTTCGACCCTGAAACCGCCGACAGCTTTGAACTGGGTGCGAAACTGGCGCTTGCCGACCGACGCCTGTTCATCAATGCTGCCGCCTATTACACGCTGTACGACAATCTGCAGACCAATCAGTTCCTGTCCCCGGGACCCGGCGTGCCGCCCGACAATTTCGTCTTCAACGCGACGAACGGCACCCGAGCCTATGGCCTTGAACTCGATTTCCAGGCGCGGATCACCGATGCCTTCACCCTGTCGGGCAACTATGCCTATTCGCGATGCAACTTTACCGGCGAGCTGATCATCGATGACCAAGGCACCGACCTCGACGGCAACACGTGCCGCCGCACGCCAAAGCATGCCTTCAGCGTCGCGGCCAATCTCGACCAGCCGATCAGCGAGGGCCTGGTACTCGTCGCGGGCAGCGACTTTCAGTATACGGGGGCGAATTTCTTCGACAATCCGAACACGCCGGTCCTGAAGTTCGATTCCGAAATCCTGCTGAACGCCCGCATCGGCGTGCGCGACGCCGACGACAAGTGGGAGGTGACGGCCTGGGCGAAGAACCTGACCAACGAGCTGAATTATACCAGCAAGCTCGAATTGTTCGGCACCATCTATTCAACCTATATCGCGCCGCGCACCTATGGCGTGACGGCCCGGTTCCGTTTCTAGCGCAAGCCGGGATCGGATGGGTTTCCGCGGGGAAAGACAGAAAGGGATCGCAATGAAGCGCGGTATCAGGATCATGGCGGGGGCCGGCATGGCGGCTGCGGCGCTGCTCGGCGCGACCGCGCCGATGGCCGCGGATTGGAGCGGCGGGCATGCCGACGCGCCGATCGACGTCCGCGATCCCTGGCTGAAGGCGTGGATCGCCGCTACGCCCGAAAATCCGCCGAAGGATCCGGTGCCGGGGACCGATTACGGGATGAACCCCGACGGAAGCTTTCGTCACCCCGGCTCGACCCGCCTGACCACCGATGCGCCTTCCTTTCCGGGGCAACTCGGCGATTGGGATCAGAAGAGCTATGCGAAGAATGTCGAGGTTATCGCCTTCTATCCGGCGGTAACGTCGCCGTGGCACGCCTGGGCGAACGTCGTCGATTTCGGCGGCCGACGCTATCTCTACACCCACGACCGCGACTATCTGCGCATTCTGGACGTCACCGACCCGCGCAAGGCGAAGATCGTCTGGTCGAAAGGCGGCGTGTGGAGCGCGAAGGGGTCGAGCGAGGATTGGGACGCTTCGGCAGTCACAGACTATTTTGGCGGTGTCACGATTGCCTGGAACAAGAAGCTTCGGCGCAACGTCCTGGTCGCGTCGTACGAGATCGGCCGCTTCGGGCTGATGGAGGACAAGCGGCGCGAGCCCGACAAGGTCGCGGCGCAGCGGCACTATAATTCGCTCAAGGGCTTCAAGGTCTTTGTGATGAATGGACCCACCCCGGACAAATGGGATCTGATCGCGACGCGCACCACCGATTACCAGCATCCCGATGCAAAGATCGGCGAACAGCAGGGATCGGGCGCGCTCGACGCGGTGACGTGGTTCGGTGGCAAATATATGCTGCTGTCGGCGGCCCCCGACGACAGCTATTCGCTCACCGAATATCCCGACTATCTCTATTCGCCCGGCTATCAGGTCTGGGACATGGCCGATCCCGCCGATCCGAAATTCGTGTCGCAGATCACCGTCCCCGGCCAGCGCCTCGGCGATGCCGAGAGCGAGGCGGCGTACCGTGCCAATCCGCGCGCCGGCAACCGGACGAGCTGGATGGGGTCGCGCTATCCGATCGTGATGACGAAGCCGGTCGAGAATGGCGGCAAGATCGGCTTCGGCGGGATGGGCGGCCTGGGTTTCTACAGTTTCGACCTCAGCGATCCGGCCAAGCCGAAAACGCTGGGGCATCTCAGCGTCGCGCCGAGCTTTGCGGGGACCGAGTTCGACAACGTCGACGTCAGCCAATATGATCGCACCGGCTTCGTCTTCTCGAACGGCTATCCGATGAACGAAAGCTGTTACGAGCCCTTCAAGGACATTTATTCGATCGACGTTCGTGACCCGGCGCATCCGAAGGTCGCGGCGACTTTCCCGCGGCCGAAGCCGCCCGCCGACGCGACGTTCACCGACTTCTGCCAGCGACGCGGCAGCTTCGGGCCCAAGCGCTCGGGCGGGCTCGGCCAGCCCGAACGCGGGCGCCAGGGGCTCGCAATCTATGCCTTCTACAACGCTGGTATTCAGATATTCGACGTGAAGGATCCGGCAAAACCTTCGATCGCTGGCTATTTCATCCCGCGCTTTGCGAACGAGACCGAAGTGCCGGGCTATGCGATCGGCAATTCGACCTTTGCGGTCTACACCGAATATGACCGCAATATCATCTGGGCCTTTTCGGTGAACGGCGTCTACGCGCTGTCGAGCCCCTTGCTCGGCAAACCGAATCTCGGCGCCGCGAAGAAGATCTGGCCCGAACGCCGCTAGGCCCACCTGGAGGACTGAAAAATGCGCGCATGCACCTTTGCGCTGGCGGGAGCCTTGCTCCTTGCCGGATGCTCGAACACGCCCGGCGAAAAGGCCGCGGAGAAAGCCGCCGAGCCGGTTGGGGACAATATCCTGCACATCAGCTGGGGCGGGATTGCCGAGGCCGACGCCGGCGAGGCGAAGCGGCACTGGTCGACCTGGACGATCAATCTGGTCGACGGCAGCCCCGCTTATGGTTGGTTGTCCGACAAGGGCGTCACGCTTCCGCACGCGCTGAATTTCGAGCTGGCGGGCAATGGCAAGATCGCCGCCGTCGCGCTCGACAACCGGTTCGAACCGGTGGTGCGCGAGGACGGATCGATGTCACAGACCGCCGAGGGCTCGCCGGTGCGTCGCTTCGCGCTGCTGGGGTCGACCAAGGGACCAGAGGGGCCGTTCGACGTGCTCGTCGAGGGCGAAGCCAAGGCCGATGCGCAGACGGTCGTGAAGCTGCCGAAGGAAAGCACGGCGCGCTGGCTGAGGCTGCGCATCGACAGCAATTGGGCGGGCAAGGGCCAGACGCGCCTTTCCGACCTTGCGGTCATCGGCACGCTTGATCAGCGCGGCGCGGCGGCAACGGCGGACGTCAGCGGTCTCTATTCGCATGAATATGGCCCGATCCTGCTGCGCCAGCAGGGCGACCAGATTTTCGGCTGCTACAACGACGGACTAGGTACGCTGCGCGGCACGATCTTTGGCCGGATCATGCGCCTTGCCTGGTTCTCGAAAGACGAGGGCAGCATCGGTGCGGCAACGCTGGTCGCGGCGAACGGCAAGCTCTATGGCTTCTGGTATCGCCCCGAAGACAGGATGGGCAGCCCGTGGAACGCGGTGAGGGAAGGCGGCCTTGACGGTGCCGACCTCGGCAAGTGCCGCGCGGCGCTCTATCCGAGTTCCTGATTCCGAGGATACCATCCATGAGCCTGCCCTTTTCCGTTGCCGCCGCCACAGCCGAAATCGCCGGCAGCGACGCATCTTTTCCCATTCGCCGTATCTTTTGCGTCGGCAAGAATTACGCTGACCATGCGCGGGAGATGGGCGGCGATCCGACGCGCGAGCCGCCCTTTTTCTTTTCCAAGCCCGCCGATGCGACGGTCGCGGCGACGGCCGGCATCGCGATGCCGCCGCGCACCGACAATCTGCACCACGAGATCGAGCTGGTGGTCGCGCTCGCGAAGGGCGGAACCGACATTGCGCCGGGCGATGCCGCCGCGTGCATCTTCGGCTATGCCGTCGGCAACGATCTGACGCGTCGCGACTTGCAGGCCGATGCCAAGGCCGGCGGTCGGCCGTGGGACATGGCGAAGGGCTTTGATCGCAGCGCGGTCCTCTCACCGATCCGCCCGGCAGCCGAAATCGGCCATCCGACACGCGCGCGCATCTGGCTGTCGGTAAACGGCGAGAGTCGACAGGATGGCGATATCGCCGACATGACCTGGCCGGTCGCGGAGATCATCGCGGAATTGTCCACTTACGTCGAACTAAAGGCGGGCGACCTGATCTATACCGGCACGCCCGCCGGCGTTGGTCGGATCGTGGCCGGCGATCTGGTCGAGGGTGGGATCGATGGCATCGGGACGATCGCAAACCGTTTCACCTGACGGCCTTATATAACGCTTGGAGTATATCCGAGCGGTCTTTCGGTATTATTTGTTTATGGCGCGCGCGCCTAGTCCGGTCGCGACTGATAGCTCTCGCATGAAGGATTGCGCATGAAATCGACCAATGTGGCCCGCAACGTCGTGACGGCGCTTCGCGACATGGGCGTTCGTCACGTCTTCGGCGTCCCGAGTGGCGGCTGGGTCGATTATATGGAGGCGATCCGCACGACCAGCGACATCGATTTCGTGCTTGCGAGTCACGAGGGCGGCGCGGGCTTCATGGCCGACATCTGCGGGCGGCTCACCGGTGTTCCCGGCGTGTGTTTCGGAACCTTCGGACCCGGCGCGACCAACCTCGCGACGGGTGTCGGCGGCGCGACGCTCGACCGCTCGCCGATGATCGCGCTGACCGACGAGATGCCGGAATCGTTGCGTGGCCGGACCGTCCAGATGGGAATCGATCACCAGGCGCTGTTCGCGCCGCTGACCAAGGCGACGATGCGGATCGAGGCCGATACGGCGGTCGATACGCTCCGCGCCGCCGCGCGTATCGCGCTCTCGGGCCGGCCCGGCGCGGTGCATGTGGGCCTGCCGCAGGGGACGAGCGCGGTCGCGGTCGAATCCGCGGTGATCGGTGCCATCGCCGCTGATCCCGTATCGGCGCCCGCCGCGGCCGATGTCGACGCGCTGGTCGCCGCCTTTGCCGCCGCGAAAAAGCCCGTGCTGGCGGTCGGGCTTGGCGCCGTCCACGCGGGCGTGCAGGACAGCCTTGTCGCGCTTGCCGAGCGTTTCGGCCTGCCGGTGCTGCTCACCCCGATGGCAAAGGGCATGGTCGCCGAAGATCACCCCAATTACGCCGGCGTTCTCTTCCATGCGCTCTCCGACACAGTCGGGCTGACGCATGCCGAGGCGGATCTGGTCGTTGCGGTAGGTTATGATCCGATCGAATTCAATTACGAAAGCTGGATGAAGGACGGGCTCGCACTCGCGAACGTCGATATCGCTCCCGCCGACATCGACCGCGACAAGCATCCGGTCATTGCCGAGACCGTCGGTTCGATCGCGCCCGCGCTCGACGCGCTGCTCGCGCTTCCGGCGGCGGCGAAGGACTGGGACCTGCCAGCGCTGCAGGACCGCAAGGCGGCGATGTTTGCCAAGCTGGCGGGCCGTGACGGGCGCTTCGGACCCTGCGCCGCGCTCGACGTGCTGCGCGACGTGCTGCCCTATGACGGCATCATGACATGCGACGTCGGCGCGCATACCCATCTGATCGGTCAGCATTGGCGGACGCCGAAGCCGGGAACGCAGATCATGACCAATGGCTGGTCGGCGATGGGCTTCGGCCTTCCCGCCGCAATCGCCGCGAAGCTTTGTCGCCCCGATACTCCCGTATGCTGTGTGCTGGGCGACGGCGGCTTCCTGATGACGGCAGGCGAGCTTGCGACAGCGGTGCGCGAGAAGCTGCCGCTGGTCATCGTCATCTTTACCGACAACGACCTCGCGCTCATCCGCATCAAGCAGGAAAAGAAGCAGAATCCGATTTATGGCACGCCGGTGCGCGCCGAAGGGACGATCGGTGGTCCCTCGCTGTTCGGCGTGCCGGTGACGGTGGCGCGCGATCCCGCCGAATTTCGTGCCGCGCTGCAGGCGGGCTTCGCCGCCGACGGGCCGGTGATCGTCGAGGCGCTGCTCGACAGCCGCGAATATGACGAGCTGGTGCTGCGCAAGGACAAGCCATGATGCACGTCGCATTCGACGCGGGCCGGTCGCTGCTGATCGGCGGTCGGTGGGAAACGGCGGATGCGACGATGCCGGTGGTCAATCCCTGGTCGGGCGAGGCGCTCGGCGCGGTTGCCTGCGCCGATGCGGGTCATGTCGAGCGTGCGGTCGCCAGCGCCGTGCGCGGGGCGGCGGCTATGCGCGAACTGTCGACCGGCGAGCGCTCGCGTATCTTGCACGCCGCCGCCGCTGCGCTTGAGGGCGAGGCGGAGCGCTTTGCCACCGCGATCACGGCCGAGACGGGAAAGCCAATTCGTAGCACGCGGCGCGAGGTTCTGCGCGCGGTCAACACGCTTCGCCTCTCGGCCGAGGAGGCGGTGCGCCTTGCGGGGGAGACGATCGCATTCGACAGCTTTCCGGGCGGGGAGGCGCGATCGGGGCATTATGTCTATGAGCCTGTGGGTGTGATCGCCGCGATCACGCCGTTCAACGATCCGCTCAACCTCGTCTGCCACAAGCTGGGGCCGGCCTTTGCCGCCGGCAACGCCGTGGTGTTGAAACCGGCCGAACAGGCGCCGCTCGTCGCAATCATGCTCGCCCGGTTGTTGCTCGCGGCGGGCCTTCCCGAAGAGGCGCTGTGCCTGTTGACCGGGCGCGGCAGCGACTTCGGCGACGCGCTGACGAGCCACGCGGATGTCGCGATGGTCAGCTTTACGGGCGGCGCGCGGGTCGGCGAGGCGATCTGCCGTACTGTCGGGATCAAGCGGCTGGCGATGGAACTCGGCGGCAACGGACCGGTGATCGTGATGGACGATGCCGATGTCGAAAAGGCTGCCGCGGCCTGCGTATCGGGCGCCTTCGGTGCGGCGGGGCAGAATTGCATCGGCGTTCAGCGCATCTATGTTCATGACGCGATATTCGACGCATTTCGCCAAGCGCTGGTCGCCGCGACCGACGCGCTGCGCGTCGGCGACCCGATGGATCCCGGCACCGACGTCGGGCCGATGGTGGGGGCAGGGGATGCAGAGCGTATCATGGCCTGGACCGTCGATGCGGTCGGACGCGGGGCAACGCTGTTGGCGGGCGGCGAGCGGGCGGGGGCACTCGTGCGTCCGACCTTGCTGACCGACGTTCCCGATGACGCATGCGTGGCGTGTCACGAAGCGTTCGGACCGATCGCGAGCTTGTTCCGTTTTGCCGATCTGGACCAGGCGATCGACGCCGCCAACCGCGCCGACTATTCGATCCACGCCGCAGTCTTCACCGAATCGCTCCGCACCGCACGCTGGGTCGCCGGGCGGCTCCGCGCGGCCGGCGTGATGATCAATGATTCGACGGACTATCGCCTCGATGCCATGCCGTTCGGCGGCGCGGGACGGGGCAATATGGGCCGCGAGGGCGTGCGCTTTGCCGCACGCGAAATGTCGCAGACAAAGGTAATATGCTTCCATGACGCCTGATGCCGAAATGACAGAATCGATCGACCGTGCAGCCTGCGAGGCGATGGACCGCGCCGATCCGCTGGCACCGCTGCGGGACCGCTTCGATCTGCCCGAGGGGATGCTTTATCTGGACGGCAACTCACTGGGTGCGATGCCGAAGGATGCGAGCGCGCGCGCTCACGACGTCGTTACGCGCGAGTGGGGCGCCGACCTGATCAAGAGTTGGAATAGCGCGGGCTGGTTCGACCTGCCCGTGCGGCTGGGCGACAAGCTGGCGCCGCTGATCGGCGCCGCGCCGGGCGAGGTCGTCCTATGCGATTCCACCAGCCAGAATCTCTTCAAGGTGCTGTCGGCGGCGGTCGCGCTGCGCCCGGACCGCAGCGTGCTGATCCTCGAGGGCAGCAACTTTCCGACGAACAACTATATCGCACAGGGTGTCGCTGCCGCGACCGGCGGGCGCGTAAAGGTGCGGCTCTGCGAGAAGGACGAGATTGCGGAGGCGATCGACGAACAGACGATCGCCGTTGCCATCACCCACGTCCACTACAAGACGGGCCATATCCACGACATGGCTGCGATCACGGCGCGTGCGCAGAATTCGGGCGCGCTTGCGATCTGGGACCTTTGCCACAGCGCGGGCGCGATGCCCGTCGACCTGAACGGCTGCAACGCCGACTTCGCGGTCGGCTGTACCTATAAATATCTTAACGGCGGCCCGGGTTCGCCCGCGTTCCTGTTCGCGGCGAAGCGCCATCAGGGTCAGGCGCTCCAGCCCGTCACCGGCTGGTGGGGCCATGCGGCGCCCTTTGCCTTCGAACCCGGATATCGTCCGCAACACGACATTCGCCAGTTCCTGATCGGCACTCAGCCGATCCTGTCGATGACGCTCGTCGAGACCGGTCTCGACATCCATCTGTCGGCCGACATGGAGATGATCCGGGACAAATCGATGGCGCTCACCGATCTTTTCATCCGCCTGGTCGAGGATCGCTGCGCGGGGCATGGCTTTACGCTCGCCTCGCCCCGAGACGCCCGCGCACGCGGTAGCCAGGTGTCCTTCGCGCATCCCGACGGCTATCCGATCATGCGCGCGCTGATCGCGGCGGGCGTGATCGGCGACTTCCGCGCGCCCGACACGGTGCGCTTCGGTTTCACGCCGCTCTATGTCGGCTACGCCGATGTGTGGGACGCGGTCGACCGCCTGGTCGCGATCATGGACGGTGGCGTCTGGAAATTGCCCGAACATCAGGTACGCGACGCGGTCACATGAGCGCGCGGCAAGGGGGACGATAATGGAAGAACAGGCCTACCTGGACCGCGAAGCGGGTCTCGAACGCGGGCTGAGCAAGGCCCAGATCATCATGATCGGCCTTGGCGGCGCGATCGGTACCGGCCTGTTCATGGGATCGGGCATCGCGATCGGTTATGCCGGTCCCGGCGTGCTCGTCAGCTATATGATCGCCGCGCTGATCGCGGTGATCATGGTGTTCAGCCTGTCCGAAATGGCTGTCGTCCACCCGACCGCGGGATCGTTCGGTACCTATGCCGAAATCTATCTCGGCCCGCTGGCGGGCTTCGTCGTCCGCTATACCTATTGGATCCAGCAGGTCCTGCTGATCGGCAGCGAGGCGGTGGCCGTCGGCATCTATATGGGCTGGTGGTTTCCGGGCACGCCGGTTTGGATGTGGGCGCTCGGCAGCGCGCTGACGGTCGTCTGGGTCAACACCCGCGCGGTGCATAATTTCGGCTCGGTCGAATATTGGCTGACCGTGGTCAAGGTATCCGCGATCGTCGCCTTCATCATCGTCGGTCTCAGCCGCATTTTCGGGATCGTGGGTGATCCGGTCGGGCTCCATAATGTGACCGGGCTTGCCGGCGGTTTTCTGCCCAATGGCTTTTCGGGCGTCTGGCTTGCCGTGCTGATGGCGCTCTTTTCCTTCATGGGGATCGAGTTCGTCGTCGGCACCGCCAGCGAGGCAAAGGACCCGAAGACGGCGATCCCGGCGGCGCTCCGGACGATGGCGGCGCGGCTGTTCCTCTTTTACATTCTGGCGCTATTCATCATCATCGCCTTCCTGCCCTGGACGCAGTCGGGCGCAAAGGTCGTTACCGAAAGCCCCTTCGTAAAGATGTTCGCAAGCGCGGGGATTCCCTATGCGGCGGGCATCATGAACTTTGTCGTCGCGTCGGCGGCGCTGTCGGCGATGAACACCAGCATCTACCTGGGCGCGCGGATGCTCTTCTCACTCGCGCGGGGCGGCTATGCGCCGCGAAAGCTGGGCGAACTCAACGCGCGGCATGTTCCGATGCGCGCGACGATCGTCACCGGCGTCGGCATCCTTGCCGCGGCGTCGCTGTCGATCCTGACCCCGCTCGCCTATAATTACCTATTCGGCATCGTGCTGTTCGGCGGCCTGCTTGTCTGGAGCGCGATCCTGATCAGCCATCTGCGGTTTCGCAGAAAGCATCGGACTGCCGATCTGCCGGTGCGGATGCCCTTCTTCCCTTATGCGCAGATACTGGGCCTGGTCCTGCTCGGTGCGATTACCGTCACGATGGCGCTCGATGCCGACTGGCAGGTCGCGGTGTTCGCCGGCGTACCCTGGCTGGTCGCGATCGTTATCGCCTATTTCGTCTGGCGGCGCGTGGCCCGGGGTTCGGCCAGCCCGCTCTGATCCTGTCCCAGCTCGTCGCGGATTTCGGCGGCGACCTCGTGGACGACGGTCATGAAATAGGCGGCGGCGGCCGACAGTTCGACATTGGCATGCATCGTCGCGCCGATCCGTGAGCCCGCACCTTCCAGCGTCACCGGCAGTGCGGTCAGTCCCGCTTGGCTCAGGCCGACCTGGTGCGGCATCGCGGCGAGCATGTCGGTGCTGACCAGAAGCGCATGGTTGGTCAGGATCGACACCGATTCGATCACGTCGAGCGGCGGTTCCAGATCCTCGTGGCGAAAGGCCTGGTCGATCTGCCGGCGGAGCGATGTTTGCGTCGGCGGCATCACCCAGGCCTGGTCGACAAGATCGGCAAGCGTGAGCGAGGCGCGCGTCGCCAGCGGATGCCCCTCGCGGACCATGATCGACACGGTGTCGAGATAGAGCACTTCCTGTTTAAGGCCCTCGCGCTCGCGATATTCCGGGAGGCGGCCCAGCACGACGTCGATGTCGCCGGTGCGCAACCCCGGCATGAGCCGGTCGATCGTCCCTTCGGCAACCGTCACCGCAATCCCCGGGCGCCGTTCGCGCAGCCGTGCAAGCGCGCGCGGCAGCAGCGAGGTCGACGCCGCAAGCAGGGTGCCGACATGGACGCGGCCCGACAGGCCTTCCTCCAGCGACTGCAACTCCTCGCCCGCATGGCGAAGTTGCGCGAGGATCAGCTTGGCATGCTTGATCATAACATGGCCGAAATCGGTGGGCGTCACGCCACGCGAGGAGCGTTCGAACAGTTGGACGCCCAGCGCATCTTCCAGCTCCTTGATGCTCTTCGTCGCTGCCGGTTGCGCGATGTTCAACGCCTGCGATCCCTTCAGAACCGTGCCTTCGTCGGCGATCGCGGTGAGCAGGCGAAGCTGACGCAGCTTCAGCCGGCTGAGCAGGAAGTTCTCGTGAAATTTAGGCATGATGCGTCTTCCTCCCTGTTTGGAACGGGTATAGCCTTTTTGTAATATCAAGGGCAAGTCTCGGGATTATTGTTGATAGCTGGCCCTCGTTACTCAGCCTGATAGCCCGCGCGCATCGGCGGTCGGCGGGAAGAGAGATGGGATAGGGGTGCGGCTACAATCATGACTGACGATGGCGCGAAACAGGCGGCCGTGATCGATATGCACAGCCACTTCTTCCCTATGATGGACGCCGCCTATCGCGCGCGTGCAGAGGCCGAGGGATTGCCCTGGCTTCGCGACGACGGTGAGGGCAGGGGCTTCATCATGCAGGGCGCGAAGACGTTCCGCCCGGTCGATGACATTCTATGGAACCCGGCGCGCCGCGTCGAGGCGCTCGACGAGCAGGGGATCGACCTGCAGATCATCTGCGCGACGCCGATCATGTTCGGTTACAGCCGTCCGGCGCAGCAGGCGCTCGAATGCGCGCAGCGGTTCAACGACGCTGCGCTCGACTTCTGCTCCCACGCTCCCGACCGAATGATGGCGCTGGCGCAGGTGCCGCTGCAGGATATCGACCTGTCGTGCCGCGAGGTCAGCCGCGCGATGGAAAGCGGTCATCTGGGCGTCCAGATCGGCAACCATATGGGTCTCCGCAATCTCGACGACGAAGGCATATTGACCTTCCTGACGCATTGCGCGGAAGTTGGAGCGGCAGTGCTGGTCCACCCTTGGGACATGATGGCGCGCGAGCGCATGCCCAAATATATGCTCCCCTGGCTCGTCGCGATGCCGGCGGAGACGCAGCTTTCGATCCTGTCGCTGATCCTTTCGGGCGCCTTCGAGCGCTTGCCGCGCAATCTGCGCATCTGCTTCGGCCACGGCGGCGGCAGCTTCGCCTTCCTGCTCGGCAGGGTCGAAAATGCCTGGAAATATCGCGACATCGTTCGCGTCGACTGTCCCAACCCGCCATCGACCTATGTCGATCGCTTTTTCGTCGATTCGGCGGTGTTCGATCCGCGCGCGCTTACCCTGCTCGTCGAGGTGATGGGCGAGGACCGCATCCTGCTCGGCTCCGACCATCCTTTCCCGCTCGGCGAGCAGGACATCGGAGCCCTGGTACGCGAGCATGACGGGCTGTCGGGCGCGCAAAAGGCGAAGATCCTCAGCGGCAATTCGCGGACGTTCCTGAATCTGTAATCACAGCGGTTGGCGGCTTTAGGGCGAGCATCTCTCTCCCTTCCGAAATCGGCAAGAACCATGTCTTTGCTCATGGGCTTTGTCGGCTCAGCGGCTGCGCTGCGTCGCCTAAAGCCGCCTACGACCAAGCCGCGTAGTCTCGGGCGCGCTTGGCGCCTCTGCGGCCTTTATTTCTTCGCCGGCCTACGCAAAGTTGATATCCTCTTTGCAAGGAGCGGATAGCCAACGATATTTTGCTTTTCTATATGAATTGAGACTGTCGTAGCCCGTCCGAAGCACAATGCTGGTGAAGCATGGCGCAAAGCCAGAGTGCTTCGGCGCAGCGTCTCACATGTCTGGAAAAGAATGGCTCCCCAAGGTGGACAGCAGAGGGCACCACTGGGTAGATGATATAGAAGCGCCAGAACTTCAAGAGGTTACGCCCGAAAAATCGACTTCCGCAGACCTCAAAATCGCTCGAACGAGAGTGTCACAAATCTCCCTTCGAGAGCGTGCTGCAGAACTCGCTGCCTCCCGATTAACAGTTCGCACGAAGGAATTTGAGGCCATTGGTGTGCCCCGCCAGTATATGACGATGATGTGCGAAGAGGGCATTCTCGAGCGTGTCGGCTTCGGTCTCTACCGCCTTGCACAGAAGCTGTGATGCGCAGATCCTTGCGCGGTTCGCTTTCCTGCCTAGGAAAGGAGCTTCGACCTGGGAGCGGATGAAATCGTGACGTTAGCAAATGAACTGGGAAATCTCGTCGAGGAGATCGAACGCAAGCGTATGGCCATGCGCCCGCTAGAACCCGACCAGAATGCGTGCGAACGTCTTGGCCAACAGGCGCTGCGCCACGCACTCGACTATTTGAGCCAGATTTCGGAGGGTCCGAGTAACTGGCCCGCGAGCGGCGTATTTGCCAAGCGCCTTGAACCGGAGTTTCCGGAAACTGGCCGGGAAGCTGCGGACATCTTCAACTATATTGCCGAGGCCGTCGATCGTCCCGGCTTCACCGCGACCTCACCGCGTTTCATGGGCTATATTCCTGGTGGCGGCCTGTTCCACAGCGCCCTTGCAGATATGCTCGCCGCCACGTCGAACAAATATTCGGGCTTTGCATCGGCGAGCCCGGGGGCCGTTCGCCTTGAAAACCTTGTCACCCGCTGGCTTGCTGACGCCGTAGGTTTTCCGGCGGAAGCCGCAGGCACGCTGACGTCTGGCGGAAGTATTGCCAACCTCACTGCAATCGTGGCCGCGCGCGATGCGCGCGACGCTGAGGGCGGCGGTGCTATCTATCTCACGCGCTGTGCGCATCACTGCGTCGACAAGGCCCTGCACATTGCAGGCCGCGCAGGCGCTCCGCGCCGGTCGATCGCTACCGATCCGCACCAAAGGATGGACGTGGCGGCGCTTGCCGCCGCGCTTGAGGCGGATCGGGCGGCAAACATCAAGCCGTGGCTCGTAGTTGCCTCGGCAGGAACCATCGACATTGGCGCAGTCGATCCGTTGCGCGAGATTGCAGCATTATGCCGGGACTATGGTGCATGGCTCCACATCGACGGCGCCTATGGCGGCCTTTTTGCGCTTTGCGACGAAGGTCGCGAGATATTGGAGGGCATCGAGCTGGCGGACAGCGTCGCGCTCGATCCACACAAGACTCTCTTCCTGCCTTATGGGACAGGCGCCGTTCTGGTGCGCGACGGCCGTCATTTACTTGCCTCATTCAGTTCGGACGCAGCCTATATCGAGCCCCTTGGCGATTATGGCGTAGGCCCTTCCCCGGCTGACCTGTCGGTTGAACTTACGAGGCACTTCCGCGCTCTCCGGCTATGGCTGCCTTTGCAGCTCGCGGGTGTGGCGCCGTTCAAAGCAGCACAGGCGGAAAAGCTTGCGCTAGCGCGCTATTTCTACGCCCATCTCAAAAATATTCCCGGCATTGAAGTCGGGGCGCCGCCGGACTTGTCGGTGGTCGCGTTCCGCTATGTGCCACGGGCGGGCGATGCCGATGTCTTCAATGAACGACTGCTCAGACAGTTAGTGGACGAAGGGCGCATCCTGTTGAGCGGAACGCGCGTCGATGGTGTGTATTTGTTGCGCTGCGCCATCTTGTCGTTTCGGACGCATATCGAACATGTCGATGAGGCGATCGATGCGATCCGCGACGGGATTATCGCGCTTCAAAAACAAGCGACGTCAATCTGAACGACCAAGGGCTCACAGAAATGCTTCGCGCTTACGTTAACTGAGGGAGATGCGGGAACAAGCTGGCGGTCGAGACATGATCTGCGGCGTCGAGGCAAACCCAGCAATTGCTGTCGAGGAGCGAGCGCATCACATGCGAGCGTTGGTCCTCGGCCAGGATGATCTCACCGTGATCGTCCATCCGGGCGCGTAAAAATTGCGTGACACCGTCACGCCCGGCTTGCGCGACCTGCACGGTCCGGCCCAATTCGCGGTCGAGCCCGAGCTGCCGCCGGATGGCTGCCATAACGAAGAAGCGGAATCCGACCAGTGCTGCCACCGGATTGCCCGGCAGGCCGAAGTAGGGCCGTCCGTCGGGCAGCACAGCAAACAATATCGGCTTGCCCGGCCGCATTGCGATACCATGAAAGATAATCCGGGCGCCGACGCGTTCGAGCGCCTCGCGCACCAGATCATGCGAGCCGACCGAGACTCCGCCAGTCGAGAGGATCAGGTCGGCTTGCGGCGACATGCGGGTCGCATCGAGCGTTTGCCCGAGTTTTTCGCGGTCGTCGGGCACGGGATCCGAGACCTCGATTTCCAAACCCAGCGATCGGCACATCGCACCGATCATCGGGCCGTTGCTGTCGATCCGCTGTGGCGCCCCGAGATTGTTTGATGTGGTAAATTCCGATCCCGTCGAAAGGATCGCAACTTTCGGGAGCTGACGGGCCTCCACCCTAGAGACGCCATAGGCCAGTAACGCCCCGATGAGCACCGGCGACAGGATGGTGCCTTGACCTGCGACCGGTGTACCGACCGGCATATCTTCGCCCCGTCGGCGAATGTTACGCCCCATCGAAACCGGCTCCGACACGAAAAGCCGACCTTCGGCAACGCGGCACCGCTCTTTCGCCACCACAGCATCCGCGCCTTGCGGGATTGGCGCGCCGGTGCTGATCGGCGCAGCGGCATGGCTGGGCAGAGCCCCTGGTGAGTTGGAGGCGGGAATATCGGGGGCGAGATCGAACTGCGCCATCGAAAGCTCCGTAGCGCCAAGTGTTTCCGCGCTGGCGATCGCAAAACCGTCCATCGCGGAGCAGTCGAATCGCGGCGTATCGGCTATTGCCGTCACCGTCTTTGCGAGGACCTGACCATGAGCGATGGCATCGAGGCGGATCATTCGCGGCTGCAAGGGACGGATGTGGCTCTCGATCCTGTCGAGCGCATCGCACACGCGAATTTTCTCAGTCATGTGCGTCGGAGATCGCGGCGAGATCCGCCTCATAGTTGATATTTGCGATGTCATCGAACCCGCTCAATGGGCGGATCCGGGCGCTGGTGGCCCAGGCTCGAACCGACTTTTGGCCATCGGCAGCCAGATACTTCTCGAGATCGACACCCAAATTCGTGGGCCAGATCCCGATCACCGGACAAGTCTCCATAAAGGCGCCATCCGTCAGCTCAGACAGTTCTGCCAACAGTCCTTCCGGAATAAAGGGTGTGTCGCAGGGGAGAGATAACAGATGGGAGTAACCTGCGGCGATCGCGGCTTGCATCGATCCGGCCAGACCGCCCAACGGACCAAAGCCCGGCATTGGACGGTCGTCGACCGTTTCATAGGTTGGATGCCGACGTCCGGCGACCATCAGACGGTCGGCATGTGCGCTCAGACCAGCTAATGCCCAATCCATCATGGGATACCGCGTAAAGGTACGGCAGCCTTGTCGCGGCCGAAGCGGCGGGATTGGCCGCCTGCGAGAACGACGCCCGCGATCCGCATCTTCAACTATCAATCGCGAGGAAAGCATCGGGCCGTGCCAGTACCCTCAACTTGAGCCCTGCCTCCGCCGCGCGCTCGATCGCAAGGCGCGTCGGCGCCGAGATCGTGACCAGCATGGGACAATCGGCGAGTACCGCCTTTTCGACGAGTTCGAACGAGCAGCGGGAAGACAGGAGCGCGAATCCGCCATCCCAAGTCGCGCCCGTCCGGCGCATGGCGCCGACGAGCTTGTCGAACGCATTATGCCGGCCGACGTCCTCCCGGACGAGACGGATTGAGCCCTTCGCATCAACCAAGGCGGCGGCATGGACCGCGCCCGTCCGATTGTTTAGCGCCTGGACATGGGACAAAGCCGCGAGCGCAGCGAAGATCGCCTCCTCGCTGGCGTCGCTGCTTGCGGTGACCGCCGGCAGTGGCCGCATGGCCTGCTCGAGATTTTCGATGCCGCAAAGCCCGCAAGAAGAATCCGAGGCGCGGTGGCGAACTCGGTCGAGCAAGGCTCCCGCGCGATCGGCAGGAAGCGTTGCGCGCGCGACGAGGCCCAGGTCGGTTTTGTGAAGGGCGACGTTGACGACGCTGTCGCCAGCCAGTTGAAGGCGCTCGGCCAGCAAGAACCCCGTCACAAGATCCTCGACGTCGCTCGGCGTCGCCATCAGTACCGCATAACCGATACCATTGAATTCGAGGGCGATAGGAACCTCGTCGGCAAGTTCGCGCTCGATTTGGCAGGTTTCGCCGCTCGCCATGATGCGCCGGAAGGAGATAGTGGCGGCAGATGCGGTCAAGCGGGAGATATCCGGCTGACCGCGGCGCTCGCGATCGGCGAAAGCGCTTCGGGACGGTCGTTCGCCAGCGCGACGATCCTGCGTTTCATCGAAGGGTCCCAGAAATCGCGGATGTGATCGGCAACCATTTGCGCCGAGCGCTCGGGCCCTTGCGCCGCCAGATTCCGTGCGATCTGGTTTGCCATATAGATCAGCCGATCTTCGGTCGACATGACGCCGCCTTCATCCCGCGAATCCATTATTCGGCCGCCTCGACGGGCGCGATCCGGCGGCTCCTGCGCGCATGATCGGCATAGTCTTCCTGCCAGTTCGACGGGCCGTTTGACAGGCCGATCTGGACTGCGGTCACCTTATATTCCGGGCAGTTGGTGGCCCAATCCGAATAGTCGGTGGTGATGACGTTCGCCTGCGTGTCGGGATGGTGGAAGGTCGTATAGACCACGCCCGGCGCCACGCGCTCGGTGATCAGCGCGCGCAGCGTCGTCTCGCCCGCGCGGCTCTTGAGACTGACCCAGTCGCCGTCCTTGATCCCGCGATTCTCCGCGTCGCTCGGATGAATTTCGAGGCGATCCTCGGGATGCCAAGCGGTGTTCGCAGTGCGCCGCGTCTGCGCCCCGACATTATAATGGCTGAGGATGCGCCCGGTGGTGAGCAGCAGCGGAAAGCGCGGCCCAGTCTTCTCGTCGGTCGGGACATAATCCGTGACGACAAATTTGCCCTTGCCGCGCACGAAGCCGTCGATGTGCATCGTCGGCGTTCCGTCCGGCGCAGCATCGTTAGCGGGCCATTGCAGCGACCCTTCGGTTTCGAGGCGGTCATAATGGACGCCGGCAAAGGTCGGGGTCAGCGCCGCGATCTCGTCCATGATTTCGGAGGGATGGCCATAGGACCAGCCAAGCCCCATCGCATTGGCGACCAGCTGGACGATCTCCCAGTCCGCATAGCCATTCAGTGGTGACATGACCTTGCGTACGCGCTGGATTCGGCGCTCGGCATTGGTGAAGGTGCCGTCCTTTTCGAGGAAGGTCGATCCGGGCAGGAAGATATGCGCGTAATTGGCGGTCTCGTTGAGGAAGAGATCCTGGACCACCACACATTCCATCGCCGCGAGGCCCGCCGCAACATGGTGGGTGTTCGGGTCCGATTGCAGAATATCCTCGCCCTGGATGAACAGCCCTTTGAAGCTGCCGTCGGTCGCGGCGTCGAGCATGTTCGGGATGCGCAGCCCCGGTTCGCTGTCAAGCGTCACGCCCCAGGCCTTCTCGAAAATCGCGCGCGCTCCATCGTCGGAAACATGCCGATAGCCTGAATATTCATGCGGAAAGCTGCCCATGTCGCACGCGCCTTGGACATTGTTCTGCCCGCGCAGCGGGTTCACGCCGACGCCCTCGCGCCCCACATTGCCCGTCGCCATGGCGAGATTGGCGATCGCCATTACCGTCGAGGAGCCCTGGCTATGTTCGGTGACGCCAAGGCCATAATAGATGGCGCCATTGCCTCCGGTGGCGTAGAGACGCGCTGCGGCGCGGAGGCTCTCCGGCATCACGCCTGTGAGTGCCTCGATCGCTTCGGGCGACCGGCTCGCCCCGCCGACATAGTCTGCCCAGTCTTGGAACTCGTCCCAGTCGCAGCGCGCGCGGATGAAAGCTTCGTCATACAGCCGCTCGCGCACGATCACATGCGCCATCGCGGTGAGAACCGCGACATTGGTACCGGGACGGAGCGGCAGATGATGCTCGGCCTCGACATGCGGCGATTTTACGAGGTCCGTCCGTCGGGGATCAATTACGATCAGCTTGGCGCCCTGCCGCAGCCGCTTCTTCATCCGGCTTGCGAACACCGGATGCCCGTCGGTCGGGTTGGCGCCGATGACGAGGATGACGTCCGACTGCATCACGCTGTCGAAATCCTGCGTGCCCGCCGAGGTGCCGAAGGTCGTTTTCAGCCCATATCCGGTCGGTGAGTGGCAAACGCGCGCGCAGGTATCGACATTGTTATTGCCGAACCCCTGGCGGATCATCTTCTGGACGAGGAAGGTCTCTTCGTTGGTGCAGCGGCTCGACGTGATCCCGCCGACGGCGCGGGTGCCATACTGCGCCTGGATGCGACGGAACTCGCTCGCTGTGTGGGCAATCGCCTCGTCCCAGCTCACTTCGCGCCACGGCTCGGCGACGCTCGCGCGGATCATCGGATTGAGGATCCGGTCCTGATGCTGCGCATAACCCCAGGCGAAGCGGCCCTTCACGCAGCTATGCCCGCGGTTCGCCTTGCCGTCCTTCCACGGCACCATGCGGACGAGTTCATCGCCGCGCATCTCGGCGCGGAAAGTGCAGCCGACCCCGCAATAGGCGCAAGTGGTGACAACAGCCTTCTCGGGCGTACCGATCTCGACGACCTTCTTCTCGATCAAGGTCGCGGTCGGGCACGCCTGCACGCAGGCGCCGCACGACACGCATTCGGACGACAGGAAATCCTGTCCCTGGCTTGGGCTGACTTTGGTGCCGAAGCCGCGGCCTTCCATAGTCAGCGCAAAGGTGCCCTGGACCTCGTCGCAAGCGCGCACGCACCGCGAGCAGGCGATGCATTTCGACGGATCGAAATCGAAATAGGGGTTCGAATGGTCCTTCAGCTGCCCCATGTTGGTCGCGCCGTCGTAGCCGTAGCGCACATCGCGCAGGCCCACCGCGCCGGCCTGATCCTGCAATTCGCAGTCGCCATTCGCGCCGCAGGTCAGGCAATCGAGCGGATGGTCGGAGATATAGAGCTCCATGACGCCCTTGCGCAGCTGCTTCAGCCGGTCGGTCTGCGTCCGCACAGCCATGCCCTCGGCGATCGGCGTGGTGCAGGAGGCGGGATAGCCTGCGCGTCCCTCGATCTCGACGAGGCACAAGCGGCACGAGCCGAAGCTTTCCAGATTGTCGCTGGCGCAAAGCTTCGGGATCGCGGTGCCGGTCAAGGACGCGGCGCGCATGATCGACGTTCCTTCGGGAAGCGTGACCTGTTCACCGTCGATCGTGAGCGTGACGGTCTTGCCGCCGGCGAGCGCGGGCGGGGTGCCATGATCGATTTCGCGGGTGAAGCCCATGCCCTTACTCCGCTGGCTCGAGAATCGGGCGGGATGCCCCGAAATCCTCGGGAAAATATTCGAGCGCGCTCAGCACCGGATATGGCGTGAACCCTCCGAGCGCGCAGAGCGAGCCATATTTCATCGTATCGCACAAATCGCGCAGCAGCCCGGTCTGTGCACCGGTCGACACGTCGATCCTGTCGGGTGAACGTGAATGGAGCGCCTTACCGAGCGCTGTATCGCCAGCGCTGCCGTGCACCGGCTCCGCTTCACGCGCCGCGATGATCCGGTCCATGATTTCGACACCGCGTGTCGAACCTATCCGGCACGGCGTGCATTTTCCGCAGCTTTCGATCGCGCAGAATTCCATCGCGAAGCGCGCCATATGGGCCATGTCGACACTATCGTCGAAAACAGTGATCCCGGCATGTCCGATCAACCCGCCCGCCGCTGCGAACGCCTCATAGTCGAACGGCAGGTCGAATTTCGATGGCGGGAAATAGGCCCCAAGCGGGCCGCCGACTTGCACCGCGCGAACCGGCCGACCGCTCGCGGTGCCGCCGCCGATATCCTCGACCAGTTCTCCCAGCGTGATGCCGAACCCGATCTCGTACAGCCCGCCATGTTTCACGTTGCCGGCGAGCTGGATCGGCATGGTTCCACGCGAGCGGCCGAACCCGACCTGTGCATAGGCCTCCGCGCCGTCGGACAGGATGAAGGGCACCGCCGCCAGGCTCAACACATTGTTGATGACGGTTGGTTTGCCGAACAGGCCGGCGAGAGCAGGGAGCGGAGGTTTGGCTCGTACCTGGCCGCGCTTGCCCTCTAAGCTGTCGAGAAGGGCGGTTTCTTCTCCGCAGACATAGGCGCCAGCGCCGACGCGCACCTCGAGCACGAAGGGAGCGATGCGGCTTGCCGCAAGTGCGATCGCCGCGCGCATCGTGGTAATCGCAAACGGATATTCGCTTCGAATATAGATGTAGCCGTGACCAGCCCCGACGGCGTGTGCGGCGATCGCCATGCCCTCGATCAGGCAAAAGGGGTCCGCTTCCATCAGCATCCGGTCGGCAAAGGTGCCGCTGTCGCCTTCGTCGGCATTGCAGACGATGTATTTTTGGCTTCCAGACGCGTCGAGAACGGTCTGCCACTTGATCCCGGTCGGGAAGCCGGCGCCCCCGCGTCCGCGCAAACCGCTGGCCTTCACGGTGTCGACCACCGCCTGCGGCTCTGCGGCGCGCGCGATGTCGAGACCGAGCCAGCCGCCATGCGCGCCATAGTCGGCAAGGCTTAGCGGATCGATTATGCCGCAGCGCGCGAATGTGAAGCGCTGCTGAGCCGCAAAGAAGGGAAGGGCGCCAACGTCGCCGAGGCGGGCCGGATGCGTGCCGTCGAGCACCGCGGCGATGTCGCCGGGTCCGACCGGACCATAGCCGACGCGGCCGCCAGGCGTCTCGACTTCGACCAGCGGCTCGATGCTGAACAGGCCGCGCGAACCCGTGCGGACGACGTCGCATCCCGCCTCCGCGAAGGCGTGCGCGACATCGTCGGCGCCGAGCGCCACCGAGGCCATGTCACGACTAATGAAAACGCGCCTCACGCAGCGATCTCGGCAGCGATGCGGTCGAGAGCGGTGGCATCGACGCGCGCGACCGGTCGCCCGTCGACCAGCGCGTTGGGACCGATTGCGCAGAGCCCCAGACAATAGACGGGTTCGAGGGTGATCTGGCCGTCGCGGCGCGTTTCACCCATTGGAACCGCGAATATCCTAGATGCCGCAGCTTCGACCGCGGCGCCTCCGCGCGCTTGGCAGCTTTCCGCGCGGCACAGCTTGACGATGTGGCGGCCCGCAGGTCTGCGGCGATAGTCATGGTAGAAGGTAATGACGCCGTGAACGTCGGCACGCGACAGGTTCAGCGCCGCCGCGATCTCGGGAACGAGCATGTCATCGACATATCCAATCTCGTCCTGGAGATGGTGGAGCATCGGCAGGAGCTGGTCGCGCGCGCGCCCATGGTCAGCCACCCAGGCTTCAATCGATAATTTTGCGTCGTGCAGGCCCATCGTGCCTCTTCCCTCTCAAATCACTTGGTCCGGTGCCACACTCGTGTCCAAACTCGCTGGTGGAGAGGCACTTGCCTCCCGCTCGCCCCGATCCGCTTCAGCCAAGCCGGGCCGCGTGCCAGGCCAGATGATCTTCCATGAAGGTCGAGATGAAATAATAGCTGTGATCGTAGCCGGGCTGCATCCGCAGCGTCAACGCGATGCCGGCTTTCTCACACGCCTCCGAAAGGAGTTCGGGGCGAAGCTGCTCGTCTAGGAAATTATCGGCCTCGCCCTGGTCGACCAGCAGGTCTTTCAGTCGCCCTCCGTCCTCGATCAGAGCGACGCTGTCATGCGCCCTCCAGGCGGACCGATCATCGCTGAGATACCCGGCGAGCGCCTTCTGGCCCCACGGAACCTGGCTCGGGGCGACGATCGGCGAAAATGCCGAAACCGACCGAAACCGGCCGGGTGCGCGCAGCGCAAGGGTCATTGCACCATGGCCTCCCATCGAATGGCCCATGATAGCCTGACGCTCGAGATCGACGGGAAAGGCAGCGGCGATCAGCGAGGGAAGCTCGGCGAGGACATAGCTTTCCATTCGGTAATGAGGCGCGAAAGGAGCCTCAGTCGCATCGACGTAAAAGCCTGCGCCAAGCCCGAAATCATAGGCTGCGTCGGGATCGTCCGCAACACCGTCGCCGCGCGGGCTGGTGTCGGGCGCGACAAATATGAGGCCGAGCCTTGCGCATGCTTTGCGAAACTCGCCCTTCTCGGTGACATTGGCATGGGTGCAGGTCAGCCCCGAGAGATACCAGACGACCGGGAGCCGGGCTCCTGCCGCATGCGGCGGCACGAAGACGGAGAAGGTCATCTCGGTCCCGGTCTCGCGCGATGCATGGCGATAGACACCTTGCGTTCCGCCGTGTGACCGCCACTCCGATACGGTTTCGAACTCGGTCATGCGTCAGCCTTCCTCGGCGATGGCGAGACGCAGCCCGTCGAGCGCGTCGGAGACCGTGATCTGGCATGAGAGCCGCGAGAATTCGATAACATGTTCGGAACTGTCGAGAAGGTCGCGCTCATCCGTGCACACGGCCGCAACACGGTGGAGATCGGCTGGATCGACATGCACATGACAGGTGGCGCACGACATGCATCCGCCGCACAACGCATAAAGCTCGTCGATACCGGCATCGCGAATGGCCTGCATCACCGAGGCGCCGGTCTCGGCCGCAATTTCGTGCTGCTTGCCATCGCGGGTGGTAACAAGAAGCGTTGCCATTAGTACACCACGACCGAGCGGATGCTCGTCCCCGCGTGCATCAGGTCGAACCCCTTGTTGATGTCCTCGAGTCCCATGACGTGGGTGATCATCGGGTCGATCTCGATCTTGCCGGTCATATACATGTCGACGATCTTCGGCACGTCGGTGCGGCCCTTGGCGCCGCCGAACGCCGTGCCGCGCCAGTTGCGGCCGGTGACCAGCTGGAACGGCCGTGTCGCGATTTCCTTGCCCGCTTCGGCGACGCCGATGATGATGCTGGTGCCCCAGCCGCGATGGCAGGCCTCCAGAGCCGTCCGCATCACCTCGGTATTGCCCGTCGCGTCGAAGGTGTAATCGGCGCCGCCGTCGGTCAGCTGCACGATTGCCGCGACGACATCCTCGCGGCTCATGCCCTTGGTGTTGAGGAAGTCGGTCATCCCGAACTTGCGGCCCCATTCCTCGCGGTCGGGGTTGATGTCGACGCCGATGATCTTGTTGGCGCCTGCGAGCCGCGCGCCCTGAAGCACGTTGAGGCCGATCCCGCCGAGCCCGAACACCACCACATTGTCGCCGACCTGGACCTTAGCGGTATTGGTCACTGCGCCGACGCCGGTGGTGACGCCGCAGCCGATATAACACGCACTCTGGAACGGCGCGTCCTCGCGGATCTTCGCGACCGCGATCTCGGGCAGCACGGTGAAGTTGGAGAAGGTCGAACAGCCCATATAATGGAAGATCGGCTGGCCCTTGTACGAAAAGCGCGTCGTGCCGTCGGGCATCAGCCCCTTGCCCTGCGTCGCGCGGATCGCGGTACAGAGGTTGGTCTTGCCCGACAGGCAGCTTTTGCACTGGCGGCATTCAGGGGTGTAGAGCGGGATCACATGGTCGCCGGGCTTCACGCTGGTGACGCCCGCGCCGACCTCGCGCACGACGCCCGCGCCCTCATGCCCCAGCACGCTCGGGAAGATGCCCTCGCTGTCGAAACCGTCGAGCGTATAGGCGTCGGTATGGCAGATGCCCGTCGCCATGATCTCGACCAGCACCTCGCCCGCCTTCGGGCCTTCGAGGTCGAGTTCGACGATCTCAAGCGGCTTCTTCGCTTCGAACGCAACGGCGGCGCGGGTCTTCATTCTGCAACTCCTGATCTATCGGATGATGGAGCCCCGGTCGGGGCATGATGATAGGCTTTCGGGGTCTCGGGGTTTTCTATCGCGCAGCCCGGCTGGTGCTTGCCGATCGCTGAGAAAAAATGGTCGAGTAACTCGATAAACTTGCCGACAAGCGATCGTTGGCGCTTCTCGTCGCGCGCTGCCTTGTGCTCGCTGCTCACTTTGCGGGAACCTCGATGCGCAAATGCGCGACACCCTTCGCTTCGAGTATGAGGATAGGCTCAAGCGAAAATTGCTGGTCGCAAGATGTGCCCGAGTTCCAGCGAAAATTGTGCTTCGCGGTGTCGAAGGTTGATCCGGTGGATTCCATATTCATCTTCCTTTGGGAACCGAGGGGGCACGGCTCGATCGGCGCTCCAGCGTGTCAGGCACGGTCTTTGGGCACCGGATTTTGTGTTGGATCCCAAGTCGCCCAAATCGCGTCGGGGCCGCGAGCGGTCGTATTTGGCGGCGAGAAGGTGAACTCCTGTGGCTCGAGCTGAATGTGAGGCAGACGGCGCGTCAGCTCTTCGAGCATGATCCTCATCTCCAGCTTCGCTACCGGCTGGCCGAGGCAGAGATGGGGGCCGAAACCGAACGAGAGCAGGCGCGTCGCATTCTCGCGCTCGATATCGAATTCTTGCGGATTCTCGAAGACTGCGGGATCGCGATTAGCAGCGCCATTGTAAATCAGAAGCTTGGCGCCGGCGGGGATCGTTACGCCCGAAAGCTCGGTTTCTACGACCGCTTGTCGGCGCCATGCGATAATCGACGAACCCACGCGCAGGCACTCGTTGACCGCGTTGGGAATCTTGGCAGGGTCCGCCACGAGTGCTTCCCAGCGATCGCGCATCGTCAGCAGATTCATGACCGCATTGCCTGACGCGTTGGTCGTCGTCTCATGACCGGCGAAGGTGAAATTCAGCATCAGGCGGACGAGATAGTCGTCGGGCCATTCTTCCTCACCTTCCTCCATCTGGCCGCGGATCGCGTCACTGATGAAGTCGTCGCCAAGATTATTCTTCTTCCACTCGACGAATTCGGTCGAGAATTTCCAGTATTCCCCGAGCGCGTCGGCCATCTCGTTCTGCTCGGCCTCCGTGGGGCGGCCCCAGCTGAAGAGCGCGGCAGGACCTGCCCAATGCTTGACCTTCTGCAGATCTTCCTCGGCCACTCCCAGCAGCTTGAACACCACGAGCGCTGGAATGTCGTAGATGAAATCCTTCATCAAATCGGCGCGGCCGAGCTTCACGAACCGGTCTATGTAGCTGTTGACGAGTGAGCGCACGAACGGCTCGAGTTCGCGGAGCTTCGCGGGTTCGAACTGGCGCTGGAGGCGCGTGCGATGCGCGCGGTGCGTCGGCGGCTGTTCGTTCACCAGTACCGGCCCGTCACTGAAACCCGAAGCCATGAACTTCTGGATCGTGCTGTCGTAGAGCGGCACGATCGGCTCGATCGCGAGTTCAGCGGTGAAGGTCTTGTTGTCGAGAAAGCATTTGCGCACGTCGGCATGCTTGGTGACGACCCAGTAGCCGATCTCGGGCTTGTAGAACACCGGCTGCTCATCCTGGATCTGCGCCAGCACCGGCCAAGGGTCGCTGATGAAATCCTTGTCCCAAGGGTTCCAGTCATTGGCTGCTGCGCTGAAGGGGCAGGCCGCAGCCTGCACTTTTGTCAATTCGGCCATTTCTCACTCTCCCATGCGCGGCGGTCGCTGCCGTCGCTTGCAATCGGATCGCAAGGCGCGTGCCAACTCGCCCAAGAGGCGGAAACGCGTCGGTTTCACCTCGACTATTGGGCGAGCAAGCGATAGGGTTTCCTCAAATAGTGAAACCTGAGGAGCTGGATCTCCGAATGTCATCAAAAACTGAACTCGCTATTACGGGGGAACCGGCCGCGGGCGAGCTGCGCAAGCTTCTTCGCTTCCGGCAGGAGGCGGGTCAGATTTGGCTTGGCGAGCATCGCATGGTGCTGCTGCACGCTGAATATTTGCGAGGTCTGCGCGACGAACTTATGGCGACGCTTGGTCTTGGACGGGCGCAAGGCGTGCTCTTCCGCATGGGCTTTGCGTCGGGGCAGGCGGACGCGGAGCTGGTGCGCAGCCTGCTTCCCGGTGCCGACATTCAGACGGTCATGCGCCTCGGACCGCAAATTCACGGGCTTGAAGGCTTGGTGGTCGGAACGATCGAGCGCCTCGAACTCGACGTCGAGACCGGTCATTATCTGGCCGACGCGTCCTGGCAGAGCAGTTGGGAAAGCGAAGTCCAGCTCGAAGCGTTTGGCGAAAGCAAGGCGCCCTCCTGCTTCAGCCAGACTGGCTACGCCTCCGGCTACGCGAGCGCGCTCATGGGCACGCTCGTCATTTTCAAAGAACTTGCTTGCTTGAGTTGTGGCGCGGCCGCTTGCCGCATCGTAGGCCGACCGGCGGCAGAGTGGGGAAGCGATGATCCGTGGGTAAGGCTGCTCGAGCCGGACAATTTGCAATTCGAGCTCGCCTCGCTGCGCGAGAAGGTGGCGAAGCTTGAGGAGCGACTCGATGTGCGACGGTCGCAAGGCGCGCTCGTCGGCGCGTCGAAGAAATTCTACGAGGCGCTCGACCTCCTCGGGCGTGCGTCGGGATCTTCGATCACCGTCCTGCTGACCGGCGAGACGGGAGTGGGAAAAGAAGCCTTTGCGCGCTGGGTTCACGCCAACAGTAGCCGAGCGGGCAAACCCTTCGTCGCGATTAACTGCGGCGCGATCCCCGAGGATTTGATCGAATCCGAGCTGTTCGGTGTCGATGCCGGCGCTTTTACCGGAGCGAAGGCGGGCCGACCCGGACGCTTTGAACGCGCCGATGGCGGTACGATCATGCTCGACGAGCTTGGCGAGCTCTCGCTCGGGGCGCAGGTCAAACTGCTCCGCGTCCTGCAAACCGGCGAAGTCGAACGGCTCGGCGGGGTGACCACACGCCAGGTCGACGTGCGGGTCATTGCCGCTACCAATGTCGAACTCGAGCAGGCGGTCGCCGATCGTCGCTTCCGGCAGGATCTCTTCTACCGGGTGAACAGCTTCCCGGTGCGCATCGCGCCACTGCGCGAACGGCGCGCCGACATCCTGCCTCTCGTGGAGCTCTTCCTCGCGACCGCGCAACAACGCCATGGCCGATCGATTTCGGGATTGTCCGACATGGCAAGCAATTTGCTCGTTGCGCACGACTGGCCAGGAAATGTTCGCGAACTCGAAAACGTAATTGAGCGAGCGGTCGTGCTGGCGACCGACGGCGGAGAAATTGGAGTCGATCATCTTCTTGTTCCGGAGCGCGCCGCGCCTTCCGACGCCGGTCTGGACGTAGAAGGGCGGCTGAGCCTCGGACCTGCCGAAAGCGATCCGATCGAGGCCTTGCTGGACGGGGAGGGAGGCCTTAGGCATATCGAGCATCTTCTTACGGAAAAAGCGCTCGCTCGGACGAAAGGAAATGTCTCGGCGGCGGCTCGGCTTCTCGGACTGACACGGCCGCAACTCGATTATCGCATCAGAAACAAGTCGATTTCTCTTCCGCGGTAGCGGCCGCGCCACCTCTGCGCTTCAGTCCTCGATCACTCTGCCGCCTCCAGCGCCTCGGCGCCCGAAGGCTCGCCCGGCTCCGCCCGTTCCTCGCGCATCAGGCGCTGCATCAGGCGTTGGAACAAGGTCACACCCTTATCGTGGATGGTCGGCATCGGAAGACGCGTCGGGTCGAGTTCGATGATCTTCTGCTGCCGCTCGATGATAACCTTGTCTTCGAGGAAAGCCGCATTGAGCACCTCGCGCATGATAACCGATTCTTCGGCATTCCCGGTCCGCGCGCTAGGTCCCCAGGTGTAGAAGTACCGCGTCGTTGTCTCGGTCATCGGGGTCACACCCTGCTGCGTATAATGCTCGTACAGCAGGGTCGGATCGTCTTTCGGCGGTTCGCCATTTTCATAAGCGTCGGCGGTGCCGACGGGATAAAGCGCGTTATAGAAATGGAAGACGCCGGGAACGAGATAGTCCAGCTGCGCCCAATGATCGACGCGCTCGTGGCTTGCGGCCTTGCCGAGCTTGGGGATCGGCGGGATGCCCTTGAGCCAGCGATTGATGCGCACGCCGCGCCCGAGCGGCGACACCTGCGGAAGGGTGTTGGTCCAAGTCTCGTCGGCGCCGAAGCTCTGCGAGTGCACCCAGGCAAGGTGGCCGAGATCGGTCAAATTGTCGTTGATGAGCTGGTAGTTGCTCGCATAGTCGAGCACGTCGGTGGGCAGGAACCATTCGGGATTCTCGACGCCATAGACGGGCGGAACTTCGATTTCGTTGGCCTTGTCTGCCTCGCCCATCCAGACCCAGAGCCAGCCGCTGACTTCGCGGATCGGATGCGCCTTGATGCAGGCGCGGGGCGGGATCATTTCCTGACCCGGGATTTCGAGCGCGCGGCCCTGCTCGCTGAACAGGATGCCATGATACATGCAGCGCAGATTGTCGCCTTCGACACGGCCGAGCGAAAGCGGAGCGAACCGATGGACGCAGCGATCTTCAAGGGCGACCGGTGTGCCATTGGCCTTGCGGTAGATGACCACGGGTTCGCCGAGCATCGTCAGGGAAACCATGCCCTTTTCGTTGAGCTCCTGCGTCGTACCCGCGACATACCATGCGTTTTTGAGGAACATGACCTCTCTCCCAATTCTTGTCCTTATCGGCGAAGAATATGGTGTGAGGGGGGAATATGTCTCGACTGAGAGCGACCAGCTTCAGGATCAGAGTGACTCGTCAGTTGTCCTTCATCCGATATTGCGACGGAGTCAGTCCGTGCCGGATCTTGAACAGCCGCGCGAAATGGCTCTGGTCGGCAAAGCCGACGCGCCATGCGATATCGCCGATAGGCGCACGATCGATGTTGGCCTTGAGCAATGCCTCGGCCTGAGAGAGCCGAATATCGTTCAGCATGCGGCCAAAGCTCGACCCGCCACGGGCGAGTACGCGGTGGAGGTGCCGCCGGCTGATCGCGAGTTCGCGCGCGACAGCATCAGGGTCTAGTTCGGGGTCGGCATGATGGTCGCGCAAAAAGTCGAAGATGCGGTGCGGCAAGGCATCTCGCGTTGCTGGCGGAGCGGCAAGGGCTCCACCGAGAAGCATGAACATCGAGCCCAACTGCTCCGACATCGTGGCGCGCGTGACGGTGGTCGATGCCGGTCCGAAATCGGCAATAGCCGTGAGCATGCCCGCAAGCGGGCGGCCCCAGCTATCGCCGCCCGATACGGGTTTGCCAACCAGGCCCGCGGCACCCGGCGACCAGCCCGCCGCCCAATCCTGCGGCATGCGCACCGAAAGACAGTCGCTGCCATCGGGAAACTCAAGTTCATACGCGAGCTGGTCGTTGAGCATGACGAAGCCGCCTTGTGGCGTACTGCTCCTCACCCCCGCATGGTCCGAGAGAATCTTGCCGCGGCGCGCGTAAAGAAGCTCAAAATAAGGTCGATCGCCGCGCGCGACCATCTCGGTCGATCGGGTGACCGTCTGGCGGCCACAGCGCAGGAAATTGAGTTCCAGCGCTTCCATTCCGTAGCGGGTCCAGGAAGCCTGAAAGCTCGGTCCTTCGGGGCTGGTAACCGCCATCTCGGCGATCTGCTCGGATAAAAGAGTCGTCCATTGCGACAGCGCCGGCCTGCTGGCGACCTGATTGCTGGACCATGACCAGTCGCGCGGATCCTCGTTCGCTTTGACCAATGCGGGCTCTCCTGCGCGGAGCCTAGCATAATGTGAGCCAAGGCGAAATCCTGAGCCTTTGGCCTGGCGCGTGCTGCCGTCCGAACGGCAATCGGCTGCCCCTTCGATTGGAAGGGGCAGCCGATCGTCCCGTGGGAGACGGGATGTCAGTTTTTGACGCGTAGGGTTAGGAACCATTCGCGTGGCCGGTTATAGGTGCCGGAGTAGATGGCTTCGGCGTTGGTGTATCCGGACTGGACGAAGCGCTTGTCGAAGATGTTGGTGACGCCGGCCTGGACCTCGAGCTTGTCGTTCGGGAAGCGGTAGGTCAGCGATCCGTTGAACAGGCTGCGCTTGGGGCTGGCGAGGACTTCGGTGTTCGCCTCGTCGTTGTAGGTTTTGGTTGCGTAGGTCCAGTCGACGCGCGGGGTGAGCGAGCCTTCGCCGATCGCGATGCGGTAGGAGCTGCCCGCCTGGACCGTCCATTTGGGCGTGTTGACGAAGGCCTCGTTGCCGGTCAGCGGCACGCCGGGAAGGACGGTCTGATATTCGGCATCGAGATAGCCGACGCTCGCATCGAGCGACCATTCGGGCGTGAACTGGGTGTTGAGCTCGGCCTCGACGCCGCGGATGCGGCCGTCGCCGCCGTTCGCGGTGACCGGCGAGGTCGAGTTCTGGAAGGTCAGCTGGATATTGTCGTACTGCGTCTCGAACGCCGCGAGATTGAGGCGGATGCGGCGATCGAAGAACTGGGTCTTGAGCCCGACTTCCGCGGTCTTCGCCTTTTCGGGGGCGAAGGTCGGCGCGCCGAGACGCTCGAAGGTCACCGGGTTGAAGTTCGGCGCGGTGAGACGGGTCGTCCAGCCGCCGCCCTTGAAGCCCGTGGCGTAGGACGCATAGAGCATCACATCGCGGCTGAACTTGTATTCGGCGCCGACGCGGTAGGAGAAGTTGTTGAACTTCTGCTTGTTGAGGCCGAGCGGATAGAGCCGGTAGATGTCGGTCGGATCGGGATAGACGAAGGGCGGAAGGCCGAGCAGCTGGCCGGCAAAATTATTCTCGTCGCGCTGCGTTCCCGTGAAGCTCTTGTCCTCGTGCGTGTAGCGGGCGCCCAGCGTGATGCCGAGCCGGTCGGGAATGACGTCGATATTGTTGTGGATGAACGCGGCGTAGGACTTGGTGTCATAGGTGTTGTTGGGCGACCAGATCTGGATCAGCCCGCCGGTGAACGGCACGCCGTCGTCGTGCGAGCCCCATTCGTGGAAGTAATAGCCGCCGAGGACGAAGTTCCAGCGGTTGTCCCAGACCTTGCCGATCAGCTGGACTTCCTGCGACAGCTGCTTCTCGTCGTCTGCGAAGGTCGGGTTGAGCGCCGAGAAGGGCGCGCCGCCGATGTCGACGCCGAAGCGCGAGTTGAGCTTGCGGTAGCCGGTGATCGACTTGACCTGCAGCTCGTCGCTCAGATCATATTCGACCTGGAAGTTGAGGCCCCAGTTCTCGACCTCGTCGAAGTTGGCGCCGCTCGCATAGCTGCGGCTCGGGTCGATGCTGCCATCGGCGCGGCGAACGATGAACCGCTCGTCATAAGGCAGATGCTGTCCGGCCTGGCTGGCCAGCGAGGGCTGGGTGCCGGTGGGCGATGCCGGGTTGCCGCGGACGTTGTTGCACAGCTGCGGGATGCCGGGGAAGCCGGCGAGCGCGGTGAAGCCCGCGATCAGCGCCTGGTCGCCGGTGATGCAGGCGTTGTAGATCGCGACATAGGCATTCTGGTTGACCTGGAGCAGCGAGAAGGGCGCCGCGGCCTGGTCGACGGTCAGATAGTCGCCGATGAGGCGGACCTTGAGCCGCTCGGTCGGGGTCCACACGAACTTGGCGCGGAACGACGTCTGGTTCTGGTCGCCCGCGTCGTTGCTGCGCTCCTTGCTCGTGATCGGGAAGGACAGCGCTTCATCGGTGTTGGTGTTGGTCGGACCGCCGAAGGCGCCGCCGGTGGCGAGCAGGTAGATCGGGTTCTGGTCGGTCGGGCCGGTATAGGGGATGCGCTTCTGATAGCCGTCGCGATGACGCGTCGAGAAGGCGAAGCTCGCGTGGAGGACGTTCGGGATCAGCGGAGCGTCGATCGTGCCGCGCACGTCGACCCGGTTGAAGCGCCCGGTCGTGGCTTCGGCCTTGAACTTCCACTCGTCGCCCGGCTCGCGCGTCACGATGCTGAGCGCACCGCCGATCGTGTTACGGCCGAACAAGGTGCCCTGCGGACCCTTCAGCACCTCGACACGGTCGAGATCGAGAAGGTCGACGTTCGCGCCGATGTTGCGGGCAAGATAGACGCCGTCGACATAAAGACCGACGCCCGGCTCGAGGTTGAACGCAAAGTCGTTCTGGCCGATGCCGCGGATATAGGAATAGAGGGTCGCGGTCGAACCGCCGAACGACGCGGTCGACTTCAGCGTCACGCTCGGGGCCTGACCGGCCAGCGCCGCGACATCGGTGATGCCCTTCTCCTGAAGCGCCGCACCCGACACCGCCGTGATCGCAATCGGAACATCCTGAACATTCTCGGACCGCTTCTGTGCCGTCACAACAATGTCCTGAAGTCCGCCCGTTTCGGCCGCAGCCTCCTCGGTTGCAGTGCCTTCGGTCGTTTCGGTCTGGGCAAGGGCTTGGACCGGCATTGCCGATGCGAGCGCGAGTACGGCCAAGGATGCGCCGCGCAGCTTGAGGATATTCATCATCTCTCCCTTCAGGTTCTTGCCATGTTCGCCATGGCTTATTGTCGTCGAACATTTCGGGTGCAGATGAGATGGCGCACGACAGCTGCCGCACGCCGAGCGCTCTCCCTGCCGCCCGTCGATGGTCGGTCTATGGAGGTCGGTCATTACCGGCAAATACTGTTTGAGCGCGCACTCGATACCGTTCAGGTATCAATGGGCGACGCGAGGCTTTGTTTCCCTAGCGGAAGGCCTCAGTCTTCCGCGTTGGCGCGGAGGCGGTAATCCAGCTGCCGCCGCGTCCAACCGAGCAGCTTTGCCGCCTCCGCGACATTGCCATTGGCCCGGGACAACGCCTCGGCGACAAGCGCGTCCTCGACCCGCCGCATCGCCAGGTCTGGCAATCCCGCGACGAGCGAGAGCAGATCGTCAGGGCGCGAATGGACGGCGCCGCGGTCGTCGACGAAAGCGCCGCCTGCCGGAGCCTCCGCTTCTCCCCCAAGGAAGAGGCTGTCCAATTCGACATAGCCGCCAGGCGGACTGAGAAGTACGCCGCGCTCGAGTACATTCTCAAGTTCGCGGATATTGCCGGGCCACGGGTAGGCGGTGAGCGCTTGGAGCGAGCGGTCGGACACGCCGTGCAGGACTTTGCCGTAACGCTTGGCGAGCCGGTCGACAAACATCGAAACGAATAATGGTATGTCGTCGCGCCGGTCACGCAGCGGCGGCACAAGGATAGGGTAGGGGTTCAGCCTGTAGAAAAGATCGGCGCGAAATATCTTCGCATCGACGGCTTCCTGCAACGCGACATTGGTTGCGGCGACGATCCTGACGTCGACCTTGCGCGTCCTGGTATCGCCGAGCCGTTCGATCTCCCCCGTCTGAAGGACGCGTAGCAATTTAACCTGCGCTGCGAGTGGCATTTCGCCAACCTCGTCGAGAAAGAGTGTGCCCCCGTCGGCTCGCTCGAAGCGGCCCGCGCGCGATGAGCCTGCTCCCGTGTAGGCGCCCGCTTCGACGCCGAACAGTTCGCTTTCGACGAGATCTGGAGGGATCGCACCGCAATTTATGGCGACGAATGGATGTTGCCGACGCGCGCTGTTGTCATGGAGCCAGCGTGCGAACATCTCCTTTCCGACGCCCGTCTCACCGAGCAGCAGAACCGTAATCGGAGTGCTCGCCGCTCGCTTCAACAGGTTGAAGGCTGAGAGAAAGCTGTCGGAACGTCCGATCAGTGAACCCGGTTCGAAATCCTGACGCAAATAGGATCGAAGCTGCTGAAGCTCGTCGGCCAGCTCGCGAATTTCGCCCGCGATGTCGTCGGGCTGAAGTGCCGCCAGCATGGGTTCGGTAACGCTGGGAGGCGCATCGGAATCCGCTATTACTGTGCAATATGGATCGCCTTTGCCCCGACAGGTCGTTTCGCGAAAATAGACAGGCTTGCCAAGGAACGACGTGACATAGCCACTCGCATAACCGACCTGGTTCCAGCAGGTGCTATGCTCCCCGATACCGAATTTCTCTATGTGCGTATCGGCTTCCCAACTCCGTTCCCATCGGAATTCGCCCTTGAAGCTGCAGCTGTCCAGATCGAGATCGCTGGATATCGTCTCGACCTTGACCACGCCCTCGAGGCTATGAAGTCGTGGCCCGAGAAGAAAGACGTCCTCGAGCGAGCCATCGCCGACAAGGGTCCGAGCGAGCCGTGCGTCTTGCGTGCCGGAGTCGAAGCCCATCCGCAAAAGCAGGCCGCTCGCCCGGTCTTCGCCGAGGGACTCGACAATCTGGTTCCGGAACGCGCCCAAAGCGCGCGCGTGCAAAAGCACCATCCGGTGCTCGCCAAGCCACACGGTCCCGCTGTCGGTGTCGAAGCGAAGCCGCGACCACAGATCGATCCGATCCGCGGCATCTTTTCCTTCAAGCTCTCCCATCTGCAGCCTTCTCGAGCCTCTACCGACCGGTGACTCCTCGCCAGCTATCACCGATGGAGATCAGATGCGCTTGAAAAGTGGACTACGCACTTGCTGGGCGTCGGCGGCGGAAAAGAATTTCTCCGTGTAAATATCGCGCTCGAAAAGTCGGCCCTGCATAAGCGCTGCGATGCTTGCCTCGATCATCACTGGCGGCCCGCACAGATAGGCCTTGCGCCCTCGAAAGTCGTTTTCGAAGGCCTCGCGTGCAACGTCGTGCACAAAACCGCGCGCACCGTCCCAGTCGCTGTCGATCGGTTCACTCGAGAGTGCCGGGATGTAGCGGAAGTTCGCATGTCGGCTTGCGAGTTCACAAAACTCATCATGGTAGTAGAGTTCGGCGCGGTCACGCGCGCCATATACGAGCGTGATTGGAAGATCGCTTCCGCCCGCAAGGAGGTCGAGAATCATCGAGCGCGGGCTCGAGAGCCCCGAGCCCCCCGCGAGGAACAGCGAGGCCGTTCGAGCCGAATGCCTGACGAAGAACCGGCCATAGGGGCCCGCCAGCTTGACGCTGTCGCCGTCCTTGAGGTCTTGGTGAACCCAGCCCGTTCCGCGGCCTCCCGGAACATGGCGGATATTGAGTTCGATCAGGCTGCCGTCGGCACTCGGGCTGGCAATCGAAAAGGCACGGCTCTCGCCAGGATGACCGCCGATCTCGAGGTTGATATATTGCCCTGCCTGGAACTTCATGGGCCGGTCGAGCCGCAGGAAGATCGCCTTGATCGTCGGGGTAACATCCTCGATCCGTTCGACGGTGCCGACGAAATCCTCGACCGGAATTCCGAGTGCGTCGGGATCGTCCTCGATCTCGGCCTCGATGACGACGTCGCTTTCGAGCCGCGCGCAACAAGCCAGAGTTTTACCCTCGTCGCGCTCGAAATCCATCAGCGCGAAACTCGACGCCTCGCCGTGATCGACTTCGCCGTCGACGACATCGACCTTGCAGGTCGCGCAAAGGCCGTGGCAACATGCGTGCGGCAGCCAGATACCGGCGCGCAGACAGGCATCGAGAATCGACTGGCCATCTTCGACCTCGATCTCGTCGCCCGTGCTCTGGATGGTCAGCGTATGCGACATCAGATGCCCAGCCCCCCGATCCCATCGAGCCCCGGCGTGCGGAAAACGAGCGAGTCCTTGTGGTTCAGACCATTGTCGGCGACCGAGCCGTCCAGGTCTGGCGAGAAAGGTTGGCCATTCCGCGTCCACACCGCTGCGGACCAGTCGATGTTCGCCCAGTCCGGATGCTGCGAGAAGGCTTGGGCCAGCGGCCCGGCAAGGAAGTTCGCGAACGGCAGGTCCGGCGGAAGCGGCCATGCGTAGGGCGAGGCGAACATCATATGCCCGTCCCACCCTGCATATACCACCCGGGCGCCGCCGAAATTGGCTGCCTTATCAAGCGGCTCGAACTTATAGTCTCGAAGTGCCTTGACCGACATCTCAGCCTCCCTCTGCTTCGTTCTCGACCGCGTTGGACGTGGCAAGGCCCCGCCACATGTCGAAGTTGCGTTGGTCTTCCGAACCGTTGAAAAGCCCATTGTCGAGGCCGTTGCGCAGTCGCCAGAATTCGAGAGCCGCAGCTGCCGGGTTGAAGTCCGGGTCGGTCGGGTCGACGCCTTCCGGGATGGCTTTCCCCTTGAACACCTCATGGCCCATGATGATTGCCATCACATATTTCTCGGGCTCATCCTCGAAGATCTTCTGACAATGGTCCGAGCAGAAATGATATTGCTCGCCCTCATATTCGGTGTGTCTCTGTGCCAGTTTCGTCGGTTCGCCGGGTTCAGTGAAGAACATCGGGATCTGGCAAGTCTGGCATTGCATCGGGATCGCGGTCGCCTCGAAGGGTTTGCCCTCGGCCTCGCATTTCGCCCAATATTCGAAGCGTGGCCGGTAGTAGCGATCGAAGGTGTCGGGGTATTTGGCCGAAAGCCAATCCATGTCTTCTGCCGAGGGGAGCCATGTGTGAAAATCGTTGGTGGCGCGGCCCTGATAAAATTGTGACCATGCCATGTGCGAGAGATGGTCGCGTTCCTTTCGAACCTGCTCGACACAGGCCGGCATCTTCACGCCGTACCGCTCGAGGTCACGGAACAAGGCGCCGCAATTTTCCTCGAAGTAGATTTCCCATGCCTCGGCCCAGCTCATTACCCGCTTCGGCAGCATATAGTCCTGCATCATCGCCACGAGCGTCAGGACGCGCACGCCACGCCAGGTCCATTTGTCGAGCCAGCCCTGGACGATTGGCAGGTTGGCCGGATCCTGTTCGAGCACGAACTTGATGACCTCAAGACCGAGCGTCATATGCCGCGCTTCGTCCGACTGGGCTGAAAAGCCGAAGGTCATTGCGCCCATGTCGCCGTTATAGGCGGCGCCTGAAATAAAGGGCACGAAGACGAGGTTGGTCAGGACATATTCGAACGAGAAACCGATGGCGACGATGAACTCGAACGGTCCCGCGGTCGCGGCATCCTCGAAGAAGCTCTTGGGCACCTGGAGGAAAGGCAAATGGTCATAATGGTGGCGGAACTCGCTCATACCATTATAATATTTGCTGTAATTGCTGATAGCATGGACCTGCGTCTGCGAGTGCCGCAGCTCGTCAAGTGATTGCATCATGCAAGCAACGCGCGGGCCGACCCCACGAAACTGCCGCCCGATATGGGCGAAGCCGCGATGTGACATATATTCGAGGGGTGCGAAGCCGTTGATGAAAAGCTTGATCGCGTTGATATAACGCGCATCGCTCAGGCTGAGATGACCATTTGACTGCGCATAAGCGTCTAGAATTGCGTAGAGCTTGCGTTCCTTCTCGGCCTGGTATTTCCAGTAGGCATCCATCGTCAGGCGGAACGGGTCTTCCCATGCCTCCCAGTCGTGAATCTTGATCCCTTCGAACGTGTCCATCGGGAACACGTCATCGACGGCTTGATAGCTCGGCTCCCATCCGAGGCCGCGCGTCATCAGCGCGTAACGCTCCTTGAGCCCCAGTTTCTTCTTGGTAACGGCGATATCCATCGCTTGGATCCTCTTCTCGATTGTTAGTTGTTCCAGGTCAGCGTGAGCGTGTCGTCGCCCTCGTCGACATGTCCGGACAGCGAAATGATGTTGATATGGATTTCCTGCAGGTCGAACTTCCGGCCGATCAGCTCTTCGACCGTGTGGCGGTTCAGCGACATCGTGCCGGGAGCGAACACGCGGACCATGCCTGGCTGTTCGTCAACCTGCGCGTGGGCGTTGTCGGCAAGGATCGCCTCGACGATTGGACGTGTCTCGTCATTCGCCTGAAGCGCGAGGAAGACGTTCGAGATGGGGGCAGTCATGCGCCGACTCCCAGCTTGGCGACGCGTCGCTCGAATTGCGATACGACCTCATCCAGAACTGCCGGGGCATCGTCACCGGCACCGATCTTCGCGAGCGGCACGAGCGACGCAACGGCGCGCGCCTTCCACTTCGCGACCCAATTGGCGATCAAGTCGCGGTTCGCGTGGCTTTCGCCGACAGCAATCTTGATCTGGGCATCGACCCATTTTCCGGTCTCGCCAAACCACTCCGTCTGAAACTGGGTCATCATCGAGATAGCGGAGCCGCCGTCCGCCGCAATACGGTCATCGATGATCGTCTGATAGATCAGCGGATAAAGCAGGCCGTCGATCACGAGATCCTGAGCCACCAGCAATTCGAACCAGTCCTTTTCGACAAACAGGTCCTCAACGAGGCGGCGAAGCGGCTGCCAATCGGCGTCCTCGAGCCAAGCTTGCTTCGCCTCATCAAGGTCTTCGGGACCGCCGAGAAGGAGAGCGGCGCGGGTAATGAACTGGGCTATGCCAAGCTGATCCATCGCGTGGAGAAGAGCTGGCTGGGTCAGGGCCGCGCCGAAGCCGTAGGCGGCGATGAAGTCGTTGTTCATGCTTGCGCCCCACGCGACATGACGTAGCGGAACGAGCAAGCGCTTTGCCGTTGCGACGAGATGCGGCGGTGCCAGCTCGACCAGACGCCGCGTCTCGACGAAATCGAAGGTGCTTTCGGCTGCGTCCTGCTGCCGCGCACGGGCCATGACATAGCTGCCGTAATAATATTGGCGCGGGTCCTTGAAGCTGTACCAATCGGTCATGACGATCGCGGTTCGGCGCGCGTCGAAATATTCATGCTCGGGATCCCACAGCGGCCGATAATGCTGGTTCGCCATCGACTGCATGTCGAGCGTACCTTCCTGGTAACGCGAAGCAGGCTTATCCGCGCCAAGCCTCCTCGCGATATGACCGAAGGTCTGGCGCTGAGGTTTGATCGATACGGTGCGCAAGTCCATTTGCATGGCTGTCATTCACTCCCTTGGGCTGGTTCGCCGGCCAGAACCCGGCTGAGGCGGGCGTCGAAGTCGAGTTCGTCGAGCGCCTCGCCGGTCACATCGACGACATTGTTGGTGGTGCAGAAATCGCGGAATGCGACTTCGGGCATGATCAGTTCGACAAAAATTTCGGGAGCGCTGATCGCGAAATCAAACTCGACAAGCCCGTCGGCGCGGATGTTTCGCACTCGGACGAACTTCTTGTCGAGCAAGGCTGCGCTAGAGCAATTTGCGGATTCCACGATCCTCTCCTCCATCGGACGCTTTCGTCCTTAAGAGGGGCCTCGCAACTACCGTGCCAAGCGTGAAACGCACCGAAAAGCGTGATCGGGCAGCTATCGTAATTTACAATTTTGTCGAAGTATCGAAAGCGCTTTACAAAATTGTCACTTCTGCGCTGCCGTAACCCTCACAGCGCGGCGTCACCCGCAACGCTGCGCAACGTCTCGAGAAAGCGGGCCAGTATCGGCGAATTATCGTCGGTCAAATACACGCAGCTCAAATCGACTTTCGCGGAGTCGGGGAGATCCACAAGCGGCCTGTACACGACATGCTCGATGTCGATCGCGGTCGCGCTTTTTGGTACCATCGCAACGCCAAAGCCCGCGGCGACCAGCGCGACACCGGTCATGACGTCGCCGACCTCTTGCGCAACGCGCGGGACGAACCCGAGGTCGTGACATATGCCGCGCGCCTTTTCGATAAATCCGGGGCGGCCGACGGTGGGAAAGAGAATATAACTCTCCTTGGTCAGTTTCCCCAGTTCCAGCGATGTCGCCCCGGCAAGAGGGCTCTCGCTGTTGATCGCGAGGAAGATCGGCTCGCGCTCGACGCACTCTATGGTGATGTCGGGCAACGGTTCGAGCAAACGGTTGAAGGCAACACTCAAGGTGCGGTTGCGCAACGCATGAATTTGCGCGTCTTTCGTCATCGAGTGAATCGACACATCGATTCCGGGATAGCGGCTCCGGAACTGATGGATGATCTTCGGGATCGTTCCGAGAATGCCCGACCCGAATATGCCAACGTCCAGCCGCCCGAGTTCGCCGCGCCCGGCTCTTTTGACCCTGTCGATGGCCAATTCGAGCACAGATCGTGCGTGGCGGGCCTCTTCGAGAAACAGTTTGCCGGGCTCGGTCAAGGCCATGCCCGAGGCGTGCCGCTCGAACAATGTGACCCCCAGCTCCTGCTCAAGTTGCTGGATTTGGCGCGTCAGAGGGGGCTGCGAAATGTTGAGCCGTGACGCGGCCCGTCCAACATGACCTTCCTCGGCGACAGCGATGAAATAGTTGAGCTGGTGCAGTTTCATGCCCGCATCATAACCTCGATACCTGTATTGTATCAAGGGCGGCTTAAAATGGTATTTGCCGGTATTGCGTCGCCGCCGTATCGCAATGTCAAAGAGGCTGCCAATGCGCGGCCCTCCGACGATAATGGGGCAGGATTGTTCGCTGATGCAGCGTTTCGAGATCAGTTTTGAAGGTCAGTCGCAGCGTTTCCGCGCCGCGTCCGACCGCACGCTGCTCGCAAGCCTCGTCGCCGAAGGTATCACCCACCTGAGCGTCGGTTGCCGCAGCGGAGGGTGCGGCGTCTGCCGAATCAAGGTCGTCGAAGGCGCGTATAAGAGCATGGCGATGAACCGTGCCCGCATATCCCGTGATGACGAAGACCAGGGGATTGTGTTGGCCTGCCGCATCATTCCCGCTTCGGACCTCCGCATCCGCCCGTTGCCCCTCTCGCCCACCGGGCTGCTGAACTGATGGTTCCGCCAATCCTCTCCGCGCCGATGGTCGAGCATATGCTGACCAGCGCCCGTTCGCAGGCCGAGGCCGATGGCGCCCGGCTTTGTATCGCTGTCGTCGATGCCGCGGGTGGGCTCGCAGGATTTCTCCGCATGCCCGAGGCCTTTTCTATTTCGACCGAACTTTCGATCGACAAGGCGTGGACGGCCGCGGGCATGCGACTGTCGACAGCCGATCTTGCCGACGCACTCGCAAAAGAGACCGAACAGGTCCGCAGTGGTCTGTTGCGACGGCCACGCTTGACGGACGTACCAGGAGGGGTTCCCCTGTTTAGCGGGGGCATGCTCGTGGGCGCCGTCGGCGCCTCCGGGGGCTCGACCGAACAGGATATCCGGGCGGCCGAGGCCGCGATCGGCACATATTTGGAGAAAGTTTCGTGACCGAGTTCAAGCATTTCATCGACGGTGCATTTGTCGACAGCGCCAGCGGCAAAAGCTTCGAAAATCGCCGCCCACATGACGGCGAACTTGCCGGTTTGGTTGCCGAAGGCGGCAAGGCCGAAGTCGACGCAGCTGTTCGGGCGGCGCGCGCGGCGCTCGACGGTCCTTGGCAAAAGCTCAGCGTCGACGACCGCTCAGACCTGATGCGAGCGGTCGCCGACGGAATCACGAAGCGCTTCGATGATTTCGTGGCAGCCGAAATGGCGGATACTGGTCAGCCGAAGTCTATGATGGCGCACGCGTTCATTCCGCGCGGCGCGGCGAACTTCAAGGTGTTCGCCGACGTCATCAAGAATGTCTCGACCGAGAGCTTCCAGACGCCGACTCCCGATGGGGCAGGGGCGCTCAACTACTCGATCCGCAAACCCAAGGGTGTGATTGGCGTGATCAGCCCGTGGAACTCGCCGCTTCTTCTCATGACTTGGAAAGTCGCGCCCGCTCTGGCGTGTGGCAATACTGTCGTCGTCAAGCCGTCCGAGGAAACGCCGGGCACCGCGACATTGCTCGGTGAAGTGATGAACGACGTCGGCGTCCCCAAGGGTGTTTATAATGTCGTGCATGGATTTGGCCCGAATTCGGCAGGTGCCTATCTGACCGAGCATCCCGGGATCGACGCGATCACCTTTACCGGCGAAACCCGGACGGGCACCGTGATCATGAAGGCGGCAGCCGAAGGGCTGCGCGATGTTTCCTTCGAGATGGGCGGCAAGAATAGCGCGATCATCTTTGCCGACGCCGATATCGACCAGGTACTCGACGGCTGCGCGCGCTCGGTCTTTCTGAATACAGGACAGGTCTGCCTGGGCACCGAGCGCATCTATGTCGAACGTCCGCTGTTCGACCGCTTTGTTGCGGCCCTCGTGGAGCGCGCCAAGTCGTTGAAGCCCGGCAACCCATCCGATGCCGCCACCAACTTCGGCCCGCTGATCTCCCGCGAACATCAGCAAAAGGTACTGGGTTATTATGATCGCGCCCGGGAGGCAGGAGCGACGGTCTGGACCGGTGGGGGCGCGCCGTCGCTCGAGGGCGCGCTGGCCGGGGGCAACTGGGTTGAGCCGACCGTCTGGACCGGCCTCGCCGACGATCACGCCGTCATCCAGGAAGAGATTTTCGGTCCCTGCTGCCACGTCCGGCCGTTCGATAGCGAAGCCGAAGTCGTCGCGCTCGCCAATGACACCCAATATGGGCTTGCGACCAGCATCTGGACCCGAGATCTCTCGCGCGCGCACCGCATGGCGGCGGCGATCGACGTCGGCATCACATGGGTAAACTGCTGGTTCCTGCGCGATCTCAGGACGCCCTTCGGCGGCTCGAAACAGTCAGGGATCGGCCGCGAAGGCGGCGTTCACAGCCTCGAATTCTACACCGAACTCCGCAACATCTGTATCAAACTGTAAGGCCCATGACGCTCGAAACCGCACAGATTCAATATCATGGCGACGCGCTCTACGAAGCGCTTGTCGGCCGCTCGACCCTGCCGCCGCTCCGCGACCGGGTCGAGGGACTCACCATCGTCGACAGCTATCATATCGCGGCCCACATGGTGCAGCGACGGGTCGCGGCCGGCGAGACGATCGTCGGCAAGAAGATTGGCGTGACCTCGAAAGCGGTGCAGGATGCTATTGGCGTCTTCGAACCGGACTTCGGCCAGCTTACCTCCGACATGGCTTATGGCGATGGCGCTGCGATCGACATCACCACGCTGATCCAGCCCAAGGCCGAGGCCGAGATCGCTTTCGTCCTGAAGTCCGACCTCAAGGGGCCGGGCGTAACCGCCGCCGATGTTCTTCGTGCGACCGACCATGTTCGCGCCTGCTTCGAAATCGTCGATAGCCGCATCGACAATTGGGACATCAAGATCCTCGATACGGTGGCCGACAATGCATCGTGCGGCGTTTATGCGCTCGGCTCGGCCGAGGTCGACCCGCGCGACGTCGATCTCGCGCTGGCCGGCATGCTGGTCGAAAAGAACGGCGAACTCGCCGCTACCGGCGTCGGTGCCGCAGTGCAGGGCTCCCCCCTCAATTCGGTCGCCTGGCTAGCCAACACGCTCGGCCGGCTGGGCATTCCGTTTCTAGCGGGCGAAGTGATCCTTTCGGGTTCGCTCGGACCGCTCATCCCCGTCGCGGCCGGCGACCGGCTCGACATGCGGATCGGCGGCATCGGGTCCTGCTCGATCAGCTTCGCAGGAGCCAACGGACATGCTTGAGACAGCAACTATCCAGGCGATCGCCGATACGGTCGATTGGGCGCAGTCGAGCGCCAGCACGATCGTCAAATTCACCGATGCCCATCCCGAGATGAGCATCGACGACGGCTATGCCGTGCAGGACGAACTGCTGCGCCGATGGGAAGCCAAAGGCCGCCGTCTCGCTGGACTGAAGGCAGGCCTGACCTCGAAGGCGAAGATGGAACAGATGGGCGTCGATGTGCCGAGCTTCGGCATGCTGATGCACGACACCTGCTATCCCGAAGGTTCGCAAATCCCGATGGCAGGGCTTATCCATCCCCGCGTCGAGGCCGAAATCGCCTTCGTCACCAAGGCTGAATTATCGGGTCCGGATGTCTCTGTAGCGGAGATTCTCGCGGCGACCGACTTCATCCAGCCGGCGCTTGAGATCATCGACAGTCGCTTCGAGAAGTTCAAGTTCGACCTCGTGAGCGTGATCGCGGACAACGGCTCGTCCTCGCGCTTCGTTCTCGGCGGCCGCCCGATGCGGCCCGAAGCGCTCGATCTCGCGACCGTCGGCATCGTCATGGAGAAAAATGGTGCGAGCGTCGCGATGACCTCTTCGGCTGCCGTTCTCGGCCATCCCGCGCGCGCGGTTCAAATGCTCATCGCCTGGCTTCACGGGCGCGGGCGTAGCCTTCCCGCAGGCTCGGTCGTGCTGAGCGGCGCGGCCACCGAGGCGGCGCCGGTCGAAGCGGGTGACGTAATCACCACTCGCTTCCAGGACATGGGCAGCATCACGGTGCAGTTCGCATGACCGACGCCGCGCCCGCCATCTGGCCCGAGCGCCAGGAGCCCTTGCTCTATCATGACCTGATGAGCCCACAGGAACTGCTCGACGTTCGCGCCGAGGTCCGCGCCTTCTGCGAGCGCGTCGTCGCACCCCGCGCCCGCCAGATCGGCGAGGGACCCGAGAGCGTGGAGCATTTCCCGCACGATGTGTTCAAGGCGATGGGCGAGGCGGGCCTCTTTCGCATCCCGTTCCCCGCCGATGTCGGCGGGCGGGGCCTTCAATATCCCGCTGCGGCAACCGCCGCCGTGATCGAGGAGCTGAGCTACTACTCGAGTTCGGTCGGCGCGATCTACGATGTGCACTGCATCCTCGCGGGCAATGCGCTCGTCCAGGGTTCGGATTATCTGAAGCAGCACTATCTCGCGCCACTGCTCGCAGGCGAGGTTGTCGGCTCCTTTGCGACCACCGAACCCGAAGCGTCGAGCGACCTTTCGGTATCGTCGATGGTGACCGACGCCGTCGCGGTGGACGGCGGCTGGCGCGTGTCGGGTCAGAAGCGCTTCATCACCAACGCCCCGGTCGCCGGTTTCGTCGTCGCGCTGTGCCGCGAGGGCGGAAGGATGACCGAGCTCGTCATCGATCTGGCAAGCGACGGCGTGCGCGTCGGCAAGCCCGACCGCAAGATCGGCAATAATGGCCAGCTCACCGCCGACATCTATTTCGATAATGTCTTCGTGCCCGAGGTGAATCTCCTGGGGCAAAGCGGCGGCGGTCTCCGTGTCGCGCTAAAGACGCTGACCTATGGCCGCATTGGCATCGCTGCGGCAGGCGTCGGCATGGCCCAGTCGCTGTTCGACCATGTCGTTGCGCGGATGAAGGAACGCCGCCTCTTCGGGAAGGCGCTCGCCGAGATGCAGCACTGGCAGTTTCGCGTCGCCGAGCGGGCGACCGAGATCGAGAATGCGCGCAATCTTTATCTCAAGGCCGCGATCCGCCGCGATCTTGGGACCGAGTTCCCCGAGCCCGAGGCGGCGATGGCGAAATATTACGCCACCGGCATCGCGGGCGATTTCGCGCGCGAGGCGGTGCAGCTGTTCGGCGGTTATGGCTTTCTGCGCGAACTGAGCCACGACGGGTCGCACTGTCATGTCGGCGAAATCTACCGCGACGTCAAAATCGCCGAAATCTACGAAGGCGCCAATGAAATCCAGAAATGGATCATCGCCCGCCACATCTTCGGAAAGGATGTAACAGGCTAATGCCCATCATCTCTGTCATCATCGGCGAAGGCCGCTCGAGCGAAAAGAAGCGCGGACTCATCAGGGCGTTAACGGCGGCTGCCGTCGACTCGTTCGACGTCCGGCCCGAACAGGTCCGCGTGATCCTGAACGAGGTTCCGCTGGACCATTATGCTGTGGCCGGGACGACATTTGCGGAGAAGGCGGAGGCCGAATCCGTCGTTACTGAAACTGCGAGCCCCATTGGAGTTGTGTCATGACCAAGGTCAAATGTGCCATCATCGGCCCGGGTAATATCGGGACCGACCTGCTCTACAAGCTGCTGCGCTCCGATGTGCTCGAGCCGGTGTGGATGGTCGGTGTCGATCCGACCTCGGAAGGCCTCGCGCGGGCGCGTGATCTCGGTCTCAAGACGACCGAGGACGGTGTGGACGGCCTCGTGCCGCACGTCGAGGCCGACGGCATCCAGATCGCTTTCGATGCGACCTCGGCTTATGTCCACGCAGAGAACAGCCGCAAGCTCAACGCACTCGGCGTCCTGATGATCGACCTGACTCCGGCGGCGATCGGACCCTTGTGCGTCCCCCCGGTCAATCTCGTTGCGCTCGCCGAACAGGCGGTGATGAACGTCAACATGGTGACCTGCGCCGGCCAGGCGACGATCCCGATGGTCAACGCGGTGAGCCGCGTCCAGCCGGTCGGCTACTCGGAAATCATCGCGACCGTCGCTTCGAAATCAATCGGCCCCGGCACCCGCAAGAATATCGACGAATTCACGCGCACCACGTCGGGTGCGGTGGTCAAGGTCGGCGGTGCCGATACGGGCAAGGCGATCGTGGTCGTCAACCCCGCCGAACCGCCGCTTATGATGCGCGATACCGTTTACTGCGAGACGATCGACGAACCGCAGGTCGATGCCATCACCCGCTCGGTGCACGACATGATCGCCGAGGTGCAGAAATATGTGCCGGGCTATCGCCTCAAGAACGGGCCGACGTTCGAAGGCAAGAAGGTGTCGATCTTCCTCGAAGTCGAAGGTCTTGGCGACTTTCTGCCCAAATATGCGGGCAATCTCGACATCATGACCGCCGCAGCGGCGCGCACCGCCGAGATGTTCGCTGCAGATATTTTGAGCGGCAAGCTCAAACTCGAACGCAAGATTGAGGAGGCGGTCCAGTGAGCCAGCAAGACAATATTCGCGGCCGTAAGGTCAAGCTGCACGACATGTGCCTGCGCGACGGGATGCACTCGATGCGCCACCAGATCACGCTCGAGCAGATGGTCGATATCGCAACGGGTCTCGACGAGGCGGGCGTGCCTTTGCTCCAGGTAACCCATGGCGATGGTCTCGGCGGCTCGTCGCTGAACTATGGCCGCGGCCTTCATACCGACAAGGAATATATCACCGCGGTCGCCTCGCGGATGAAGAATGCAGTCGTCTCGGTCCTTCATGTCCCCGGCATCGGCACGCTCGACGAGCTCCGCATGGCGGCCGATTGCGGCGCCCGCTGCGTTCATGTCGCCTCGCACTGCACCGAGGCGGACGTCACAGAACAGCATATCGGCCTCGGCCGCCAGCTCGGGATGGACACGGTGGGCTTCCTGATGATGGCGCACATGACCCCGGTCGACGCCTTCGTCGAACAGGCGCTGTTGATGGAAAGCTATGGCGCGACGACGGTCTATTGTACCGACAGCGCCGGCTATATGCTGCCCGAAGAAGTGACGGCGCGGATCGGCGCGATGCGCGCGGCGCTGCAGCCCGACACCGAAATCGGCTTTCACGGTCATCATAATCTCGGCATGGGCGTCGCAAACTCGGTTGCCGCAGTCGCTGCGGGCGCGTCGCGTATCGATGGTTCGGCTGCCGGGCTTGGCGCCGGGGCGGGCAACACCCCGCTCGAGCTATTCGCGGCGGTTGGCGAGCGGATGGGGATGGAAACCGGCATCGACGTGTTCAAACTGATGGACGTTGCCGAGGACCGGGTACTCCCGATGATGCCGAAGCCGCCGCGCGCCGATCGCGACAGCCTGACGCTCGGCTACGCCGGCGTCTATTCGACCTTCCTCTACGCGGCGAAGGATTGCGAGCGCAAATATGGCCTTCCGGCGCGCGATTTGCTGGTCGAGCTCGGCCGCCTCAAGATGATCGGCGGCCAGGAAGACATGATCGAGGATACCGCGCTGACCATGGCCAAGGAGCGCGGCCTCATCGGACATAATAGCCAGGCTCCGGCAACGGTCTGAGCGCCTGCAAGATTAGAGGAGAGAGAAAATGTCGGTTACGGGTGTCCTGCGGCTTGGAGAGGTCTGCGTTCGCGTTCTCGATATGGACGAGGCGCGGACGCACTATGGCGTCCATCTCGGCCTGATCGAGACGCTGCGCGAAGGCGATGAGCGCACCTATTACAAGGCATGGGACGAGCATGACTGCCATAGCGTCGTCGTCGAGAAGAGCGACCAGTGCGGCATCAACTATGTCGCGTTCAAAGTGCTCGACGACGATACGCTGACGGCGCTGACCGGCCGACTGCACGACTATGGGGTCGAGACGCGCGATATCGCCGCCGGCGTTTATCCGCGGAGCGGCCGCCGCGTCGAGTTCACCCTTCCGACCGGGCACATCTGCCAACTCTACGCGACCAAGGAGCAGGTCGGCAACGGCATGGAGAGCAGCAATCCGGGGACGATCCCCGACGATGATTATGTGCGCGGCATGCGGATCATCCGGCTCGATCACTGTCTGCTCGGGGGGCGCGACATCGCCGCCTCGCGCGATCTGTTCCTCAACGTGTTCGGCTTCAACCTCACCGAGGAATTGCAGGATCATGAGAGCCGGGCACCGCTCGCGAGCTTCGTGAGCTGTTCTAACAAGCCGCACGATATCGCGTTCGTTGCGCAGCCCGACGACGCCAGGCTGCACCACATTTCCTTCCTGCTGGAATCGGTGAACGATCTCTATCATGCCGCCGATCGCATGGGGAAATATGACATCCCCATCGACTTCGGGCCGAACCGGCACGGCGTCACGCGCGGCGCAACCGTCTATTTCTTCGACAAGTCGGGCAACCGGAACGAGGTCTTCACTGGGGGCTATGTCTATTACCCCGACAATCCGACCCTGATCTGGGACACCTCGAAATTCGGCAACGCGCTGTTCAGCCAGGGCAATGTGGTCGTGCCGAGCTTCCTGAATGTCACCACCTGAACCAAACGAGCTGGCAGTCGTCGTCGGGGGGAACGGCGCGCTGGGGTCAGCCATCGTCGACGCGCTTGTCGCTGCCGGCCTTCGGGTCATCAGCGTCGCGCGTTCGGCGGGCGCCCCGGCACTGGCGCCGGATGGTCGCGGCCCCAACATCATCCCACTGGTCGCTGATCTTTCGCGCGACGAGGCAATCGACGAGATCAGGGCCGCCATCGACGCGCCTGTGGCCATGGTTGTGCATGCGCCAGGGGTACCGGTAGCGGGAGGCGTCCTCGCTGCCCCGCCGTCGCTGCTCGGCGAGGCCTGCAATATCAAGGCAGGCGGCTTCGTGCGGCTGGTGCGCGCTGTCGACCACCGCCTGCGCGAGAAGTCCCGGCTTGTCGCGATCGGCGGCCATTATGGCTTCGAGCCTACCGCATATGCCGCGACGGCGGGCGTAGCCAATGCGGCCTTGGCCAATCTCGTCCGGCAAATGAGCTGGGCCTATGGACCGCGCGGCATCACCGCGCATCTTGTAGCGCCGGGCCCCGCCGATACCGACCGGCTCAACAATGTCGCCGCCGCGCGCGCTGGGCGCGAAGGGAAGGCAATTGACGAGGTGCTCGCCGACATGCGCGCGGAATCGGCGATCGGCGCCTTTGTCGAGCCCGCTCAGATCGGCTGGGCGGTGCGCACATTGCTCGATCCAGAAGCCGACGCGCTCGCCGGTTCCACACTCTTTCTCGATGCCGGCCGCCGGCGCGCAATCCCTTAGGAGCCAGCCATGCCGATCGTGAATTTCTTTCTTGTTCCGGGTGCCTTCGATGACGAGCCGGTCCGGCAGCTGCTCAAGGAGGCCAGCATATTCTATGTCGAAACGCTCTATCCCGGCATGGATCCGCTGCCGCTCGATCGCGTGCGCGCCTTCGTCACGCTGATTTCGCCGGGCCATTGGGCAACCGCCGGCGTACCGGTCAGCGAGGGCGGCGAAATTGCGCCCTTCTTCACCTGCCTTGCGCTCGAGGGACGTCCGCAGGAACAACTCGAGCGGCTCATGGCCGGCTTCACCGATTTGATCGAGCAGCATCTCCACTGTCGACGGGGCGCGGTGCGCGGACAAATTTTGTCCATCGACCCCGCGCACTGGAGCATTGGCGGCGAACCCGCGAGCCGGATGCGCGCGAATGAGGCGCAACTCCGCCGCGAAGGCGGCCGCCAAGGACATTAGGATGTCGCACTATGACGTGGTGATCGTGGGCGCGGGGCATGGCGGGGCGCAGGCGGCGATCATGCTGCGCACGCAGAAATTCGTGGGCAGCATCGCGATCATCGGCGACGAGCCCGAATTTCCCTATGAACGCCCGCCGCTGTCGAAGGAATATTTCGCCGGCGAGAAGGAGTTCGAACGCATCCAGCTGCGTCCCGCCAAATATTGGGACGAGCGCGAGGTCGCGATGTTGCTGGGCAAGCGCGTCGTGTCGGTCGATCCGGTCGGCCACACGGTCACCACCGACGGCGGCGAGACAATCGGCTATGGGAAGCTCGTCTGGGCGACCGGCGGTTCCCCGCGCATGCTTCCGATTCCCGGCGGCGACCTGCCCGGCGTGCAGGGTGTCCGCACCAAGGCCGATGCCGATGCGATGAAGGCCGCGTCGGAAACCGCACGCCAGGTCGTCGTGATCGGCGGCGGCTATATCGGACTCGAGGCAGCGGCGGTGCTGCGCAAGGCCGGCAAAAAGGTGGTTCTTCTCGAAGCGCTCGACCGCGTGCTGGCGCGCGTCGCGGGCACCGAATTGTCGCGCTTCTACGAACGCGAACATCGCGATCATGGCGTCGACCTGCGCCTCGGCGTCGCGGTCGAGGCGATCGAGGGCGAGAGCCACGTCACCGGCGTGCGGCTGGCCGACGGCGAGGTCATTCCCGCCGATCTCGTGATCGTCGGCATCGGCATCGTACCGGCGGTCGAACCGCTGGTCGCGGCGGGCGCCGCGGGCGGCAATGGCGTGCTCGTCGACCGGCTGTGCAAGACCAGCCTGCTCGACATCTATGCGATCGGAGACTGCGCCGCGCACGAGAATGACTTTGCCGAAGGCGTCGTCATCCGCCTGGAATCGGTTCAGAACGCGAACGATCAGGCCAATGTCGTCGCCAAGGGCATCGTCGGCGATGAAGCGCCTTATCATGCGATCCCGTGGTTCTGGTCGAACCAATATGATCTGAAGCTTCAGACCGCGGGGTTGTCGACCGGACATGACCGCGCGGTGCTGCGCGGCGATCCCGCGACCCGCAGCTTCTCCGTGGTCTATCTCAGGGCCGGCAGGGTCATCGCGATCGACTGCGTCAACGCGACCAAGGATTATGTCCAGGGCCGCATGATCGTCACCGCCGGGATTCAAGCGCTACCCGAACAGCTTGCAGATACGCAAAAGCCGCTGAAGGACCTGCTGGCCTCAACCTGACCCCGACGCAATCCAACCAAAGGGTAAGGCCCGCACCGTCAGACGCGCCGAGCACTGTCCCATATTGAAAGTCGAACCGCATGTACCCGCAACCGAGCCTCTATATTCCGCATGGAGGCGGACCCTGCTTCTTCATGGACGATCCGGCGGCAGTCTGGACGGGGATGGCAGCTTATCTCAAGACGGTCGCGGCCTCGCTTCCCGAACGTCCCAAAGCCATCCTCGTCGTGTCGGCGCATTGGGAGACCGACGGCTTTGCATTTACGGGCACCGCGGAGCCGACCCTCATTTACGATTATAACGGGTTCCCGCCGCACACCTATGCCCTGCGCTATCCAGCGGCAGGCGCGCCTGCGCTGGCAGCGCGCTGCGCCGCGTTGCTCGCGGACGCCGCGATCACCGCCAGTGTCGATCCATCGCGCGGTCTCGATCATGGGGTCTTCATCCCGCTGATGGTCGCCTTTCCGGATGCCGATATCCCCATCGTCGAAATGTCGATCGACCGCAGCCTCGATCCCGCGCTCCATTTGGCGGCCGGGGCAGCCCTTGCGCCGCTCCGAGCGGAAGGCGTGCTCGTGATCGGATCGGGCATGAGCTTTCACAATATGGGAGCCTATGGCGATCCGCGCGCAACGGTCCCGTCGCAGGCCTTCGATCGCTGGCTTGCCGAAACCGCGGCGCTCGAGGCACCGCTGCGATCGACCCGACTGAAAGATTGGGATCAGGCCCCTGCAGGGAGATATGCCCATCCGCATGGGGCGGAGGAACATCTCCTGCCCTTGATGGTCGCAGCAGGTGCATCTTCCCAGCCTGGCAGGCAGACTTATTCCGAGCTGGTGCTGGGAACCGCGATTTCCGGCTTCCGCTTCGACTGATCCTGATCGGCTGTTTGATATCATTTGCAAACACCGCCGCACGATTTCGACGAGTTGACTCGGCGGGCAATGCCTCCTGTGCTGGTGACCTTGGCTCTTCTCTGAGGTGCCATAACTGAGATGTGAAGGACCGAATATATGAGCTTCAAGACGCGTATCACCGAGCATTTCGGCATTGAGACCCCGATCATCATGGGCGGCATGACCGGCGTGGGTTATGGCCCGCTCGTGGCGGCGGTCGCCAATGCCGGCGCCTTGGGCTTCATCACCGCGCATATGTATCCGACGGGCCAGGCGCTGTTCGACGAGATCGAGGCGACGCGCAAACTCACCGACAAGCCCTTCGGTGTGAACCTGACTTTGCTGCCGTCGATCAATCCCATCCCCTATGACGAATATCGCGAGGCGATCATCGCGAGCGGAATCAAGATCGTCGAAACCGCTGGCCGTGCGCCCACCGATCATCTGCCGCGCCTGAAGGAGGCCGGCGTCACCGTCATTCACAAATGCACCTCGGTCCGTCACTCGGTATCGGCAGTTCGAAAGGGCGTCGACATGATCAGCATCGACGGCTTTGAATGTGCCGGTCACCCCGGCGAAGACGATGTCGGTCTTGTCGTTCTCTTGCCCGCGACCGTGGATGCGCTGCCCGACACGCCGATCATTGCCTCGGGCGGCATGGCCGACGGACGTAGCCTCGTCGCGGCTCTGGCGCTTGGCGCCGATGCGGTGAACATGGGCACGCGCTTCTGCGCGACGGTCGAGGCGCAAATCCACCAGAATGTGAAGCAGCGCATCGTCGATGCCAGTGAGCTCGACACCGTCCTGGTCGGTCGCACGTTACGCAACACGGCGCGCGTCGCGAGGAATTCCGTGTCTGTCGAAGTCGCGGAAATCCAGCGCGATCCGGCCAAGACCTTCGACGACGTCAAGCACCTGATGGCGGGCGCGCGCGGGCGGGAGAATGTGCTGCGCGACGGCGATGTCGATGGCGGCATCTGGACCAGCGGCCAGAGCCAGGCACTGATCCACGACATCCCGACCTGCGCCGAGCTGGTTGCTAACATCATGCGCCAGTCCGAGGCGGTGCGCAGCCGTATCGCTGGGTAGTCTCAGCGGTCGGCACCCTCGCTGGGGTGCCGATCCAGGCGCCTCCTTGGCGCTACACCTCCGCAAGAGGGCATAGAGGCCAAGGCCGGCGTTCGCCGACAGTCGCTGACTAAGCGGAACGTCGCGGGCGAGGCCTATTCTTTTTCCGTCCGGCGCTGGCGTTCCTTCGTCGCTGCAGCATCGATCATGTCGGGCAGCCGATCCTCTATCCAGTCGGCCAAGGCTTCTACCCGCACGGCGGCTTCGCGCCCCATTTCGGTAAGCGTGTATTCGACATGAGGAGGAACCACTGGATAGCTCTGGCGAATGAGGAGGCCATGATCTTCCAGTTGCTTGAGCGTCTGCGCCAGCATCCGCTCGCTCACTCCGTTCATTTTGCGCCGAAGCTCGCTGAATCGAAGCGTGCCGGGGCTGAGCGCTATGAGTGCCAGCACCCCCCAGCTACTGGTCACCCGTTTCATGATTTCGCGAGAGGGGCAGCGGGGCTCGAACACGTCGCCTCGCGTCATCCGGTCTGCGAGATGGGTCGAGCTACGGGTCAACATCATACTTACCTTCATGTGCGTACTTACTATTCGTAAGTAAGAACTCTACCTCATTCTCCGCAATCAACGACGGAGAATTTTTATGTATGCAGTCACTGGAGCCTCGGGTCAGCTCGGCGGTCTCGTCCTCGAGGCGCTGCTCGCGAAGGTAAAGGCTGATCAGGTCGTCGCGCTGGTCCGCGATCCAGCGAAGGTCGCCGATCTTGCGGAGCGCGGCGTGAACGTGCGGGCCTTCCATTACAGCCGGCGTGAAACTCTTGTACCGGCTCTGGGCGGCGTAGGAAGGCTTCTGCTCATATCGTCCAGCGAGGTCGGTAAGCGAGAAGCGCAGCACCGCGCCGTCATCGATGCCGCAAAAGCGGCCGGTGTCCGCTTCCTCGCTTATACGAGCATTCTGCACGCCGACCGCAATCCGCTCGATTTGGCAGTCGAGCATCGTGCGACCGAGGCAGAGATCGTGGCGAGCGGCATATCCTATGCGTTCTTGCGCAACGGCTGGTACACCGAAAATTACACCATGAGTGCCGGCGCCGAAGTCGAGCATGGCAGCGTGATCGGCAGCGCCGGCGATGGCCGGATATCCGCAGCACCTCGTGGGGATTATGCCGAGGCGGCGGCCGTCGTTCTGACCGGCGAGATTGACGGCGCCAAGACCTATGAACTTGCGGGCGACGATGGTTTCACTCTCGCGCAATATGCCGCCACGCTGTCCCTGGTCAGCGAAAAGCCCGTCACTTATGTCAACATGCCGGAAGCGGAATTTCGCGGCGCCCTGGAGGGTATGGGCGTGCCTGCGCCGTGGCCCGTGATCCTTGCCGAAAGCAGCGCGAAATCGGCCGACGGTGCGCTATTTGATGATGGCGCTGCACTGAGCGCTCTTATCGGACGCCCAACAACCTCCCTCAAAGAGTCGGTGGAGCAGGCTCTTGCTGGCTGACGACCGCCACAAAATATCGTGCCTGTCGAGCTAGGTCCCGTTCGAGGCCGCGCTCGACGGCCTTAAGATCATGATCGTGCGTGACGATTAATCTGCGCAGCCGGGTGAGGGGCGCTTCGGACAGTCCGCCAGGGGCGCCGCGCCGAAGCTCAGAGGCGCACCGGGCCCGCCCGCGGCAGGCTCCGGCGGACACCTTCGGTGTCCGGAGAGGAAGAGTCCGGCCGGAAACCGTGACGGAAAGAGGTTGGGAGAGAGGCTCCCGGCGTCCGTCATGGAGCAAGGTCATGACCCCAATCACCCAAAATCCGGCGCCCGCCCAGCCGCAGGGCTATAAGGTCGATATTTCCCGCGGCCAGCGGCTCGGCCGCGTTTCATCCGAATGGTTCTCGCGCCCCGACGATGAGCGCTATCTGTCGCTGTCCGATCTTTATGAAGCGGTCCGCGCGCGGGCCGAGGCCGCCACCGCCCGGACGGTCGAAACGCGCGCGATCCTTGTCGAGGCGGCTTCCGACAATCCCGAGCGCTTGGTGCTCCGGCTCCCCGACCGCAGCGAGCCCGTGGCGCCGACCCACTGGTCCTTCGGCCAGCTCTCCAGCCTCGTCGGCGCGCCGGCGGGCTATTTGCGCCAGCTGCCTGCGGCGCTAGCCGGCATCAACATGCAGCATGGCCTTCTGGCCCATCGCGGCGAGCTGGTGAAAACGCTCGAAACCGGCGATGGCCGCACCGAGCTGCGCGCCGTCACTGGCCCCGATTATGGCCGCATCTGGGACCATGAGCTCGTGTCCGCCGTGATGAAGATCGCGGGCAACGGGACCGGCGACACGCGGTGGAAGGTCCCCGGCATGCTCGACTGGTCGACGATGCACCACAATCCGTTCGTCGAGGTCACCAAGGATACGACGACGCTCTATGCCAGCGATCGCGACGTGTTTCTGTTCCTCGTCGACGACGCCAACCCGATCGAAGCCGGGCGCCTCCCGAACGGGGACCCCGACCTTTTCTTTCGTGGCTTTTATTGCTGGAACAGCGAAGTCGGATCGAAGACGCTCGGCATGGCGACCTTCTACCTGCGCGCCGTGTGCATGAACCGGAACATCTGGGGTGCCGAAGGTTTCGAAGAGATCAGCATCCGGCATAGCAAATTCGCGGCCGGCCGCTTTGCGCAGGAAGCCTCGCCCGCGCTCGAGCGATTCGCATCCTCGTCCCCGGGGTCCTTTCTGAACGGGATCAACGCCGCGCGTGCCGCGATCGTCGCCAAGACCGGCGAAGAACGACAGACTTTCCTGCGCAAGCGCGGCTTCTCGAAAGGCGAGACCGACAAGATCATCGCCACTGTCCTCCAGGAAGAGGGGCATCCGCCAACATCGATCTTCGACTTCGTGCAGGGTATCAATGCGCTCGCGCGTGAAAGGCCGCATCAGGATGCGCGCCTCGAGCTGGAAGGAAAGGGCGCAAAACTGCTGGCATCGGTTCGCTGAAGCCCGCTCGGCGCGTCGGTCCGGCGTGGTCCTGTTCCCAAGAGGAAGAGGGCTGCGCCGGAGCCATGACGGGCCAGGGGCCGAGAGAGAGTCTTTCGGCGGCTCGTCATGGAGACAAGTCATGACGAAGCATGTGAAAATCAGCCTCAGCGGGGCGCGCGACATCCCGTTCAGCGCGCTCGTTCTGAGCCAGGCGAATGTCCGCCGCGTGAAGGCCGGAGTGTCGATCGACAGCCTGGCGGCCGACATCGAGCGGCGCGGCCTGCTCCAGAGCCTCACCGTTCGCGCCCAGCGCGACGGCGATGGTCAGGAAACGGGCAAGTACGAGGTGCCCGCTGGCGGCCGCCGCTTCCGCGCGCTGCAGCAGCTCGTCAAGCAGCGTCGCATGGCCAAGACCGAGCCGGTCCCGTGCATCGTTCGCGACGATGACATTGTGTCGGCTGAAGAGGATTCGCTAGCCGAGAATGTCCACCGCGAGCCGCTGCATCCGCTCGACCAGTTCCGCGCGATGCAGAAGCTTGTCGAACAGGGCAGCGACATCGAGAGCATCGCCGCCACCTTCATGGTGACGCCTGCCGTCGTGAAGCAGCGGCTCAAGCTCGCAGGTGTCTCGCCCAAGCTCCACGACATCTATGCCGACGACGGCATGACGCTCGAACAGCTGATGGCCTTCGCGGTCGCCAGCGATCATGGGCGGCAGGAGCAGGTCTGGGAGATGCTCCAGTCGAGCAACACCAAACAGCCTTGGTTCATCCGGGCCCGCCTCACCGAAGACAAGGTGCGCGCATCGGACAAGCGAGTGCGTTTCGTCACGCTCGAGGCCTACCTCGCGGCTGGCGGTCATGTCCTTCGCGACCTGTTCGAATCCGATGACGGCGGCTGGCTCGAGGATGTCGCGCTGCTCGATCGCCTCCAGAGCGAGAAGCTCGAAGCCGACGTCGCTGCGATCGTGGCCGAAGGTTGGAAGTGGGTCGAGAGCGCGGTCGACTTCCAATATGGCCACACCTATGGGTTGCGGCCGATCGACGGCGAGGAAACCCCTGCGACCGAAGGGGATGAATCGCGGCTCGAAGCGCTTCGCGAGGAGGCCGATCGGCTCGAAGACCAGTGGGCGGGTGAGGAGGACATCCCCGACGAGGTCGCCGCGCGCATCCAGGCGATCGACGAGGAAATCGCGCCTCTGGTCTCGCGGCCGCTTGTTTACGACGCCGACGAGGTGGCGATCGCCGGCGCCTTCGTGAGCATCGATGTCGATGGCTCGCTGCACATAGAGCGTGGCTATGTCCGGCCCGAGGATGAACCGGCCGAGCCTGTCGACGAAGATGCAGTCGAGGCCGACGCGGGCTCTGCCGACGCCGAACAGACGGGCGAAGGCGGCGATGACGGTGACGCGGGCGCCCGCGCGGCGGCTGACGGAACCGAGGAGGAGGATCCCGACGACCTTCTTCGCCCGCTTCCCGACAAGCTCGTTACCGACCTGACGGCGCACCGCACGCTTGCATTGCGCGATGCGGTGGCGTCGAGCCCGTTGGTCGCATTCGCCGCGATGCTGCATGCGCTCGTTCTCGAGACCTTCTACACTTACTCTTCGTCGGCGAGCTGTGTCGGCATCTCGGTGCGCAGCAATCGGCTGATCGGCTACGGGTCCGCCCTCAACGACTGCGCGTCGGCGAAGGCGATCAACGAGCGGCATGAGGGCTGGTCGGCGCGGCTTCCCGATACGACCGACACGGTGTGGGAGGTGCTCGCGACGTTCGATGCCGACGATCAGGCCGCGCTCCTGGCGCATTGCGTGTCGTTCGGCGTCGATGCCACCTGGGAGCCGGCGACCCAATATAATCAGGGCCGGGTCTCGGCGCGCGCTGTCGCGGCGAGGATCGAGCATTCGCATATCCTTGCGCGCGCGTCTGGGCTCGACATGGTGGCTGCCGGCTGGACCGCAACGATCGCCAACTATCTCGGCCGCGTGACCAAGCCGCAGATCCTCGCGGCGGTCGAAGAGGCTTGCGGCGCGGATGCCGCGGGCCGGCTCGGCGGCTTGAAGAAGCCGGAGATGGCAAGCGCCGCCGAAGACCTGCTTCAGGGCAAGGGGTGGCTCGCCAAGCTCCGCCTCTTCAGGCTCCGGATCGACCGGATCGAGCCGGGTCTCGGGATCGAGGCGATGCTGCTCGCCGCGCTGCAGGTCGAACCGCTCGCGCCCGAGGCGATCGGCGCGGGGTTCGACACGGCACGCGAGGCGCCCGACCTCGCTCCGCTCGTCGATGCGCTGGCTGGCCGCGCGGGCGAAGCGGCCCTGTTCCGCCTGTCGGCGATCGAAAGCGATGTTCCCGAACGCGCGATCGGCCGCGCCGACCCCTTGGCCAAGCCTGTCGGCTGGCCGGTCTGGGCGCGACCCGTCCGCATGCTGGCGCGGCCCGAAGCCCTGTCGGGCGTCGTGGCCCTGCTTCCCGATCATCCGCCGCGCCGCTTCGCCTGGCGCGGGCGAAGTTACCGCGTCGTCGCGGGCGACGGCCCCGAGCGCATTCATGGCGAATGGTGGCGGCGCGTCGGCGAGATGTGGGCGGTGCGCGACTATTTCCGGGTCGAGGCGGACAGCGGCGAGCGCTTCTGGCTCTTTCGCCGCGGCGACGCCGTTACGGACAATAGCGGCGATTTGAGCTGGTATATGCACGGCGTGTTCGGATGACGGCGCCCACCACGACCTATGTCGAACTCCAGGCGACGAGCCATTTTTCCTTTTTGCGGGGGGCTTCTTCGCCCGAGGAACTGTTCGCGGCCGCCGCGCTTCTCGGCCATTCGGCCCTCGGGCTCTGCGACCGCGGCAGCGTCGCCGGCATGGTGCGCGGCCTCTCTGGCCAAGAGGCGACCGGTGTGCGGATGATCGCCGGATCGCGCGTCGAAGCCCGCTGAGGTTGAATCCGGCAATCGCCGCGTCGCCGTCATTGCTGACGGGCGTCCTTCATTGCGCGGAGTGTGGCGGCTCGATGACGGTGATGACGGGGAAGGGCGGGCGATATCGATATTACGCCTGTGCCAACCGGCGGCGCAAAGGTGCTGTGGCCTGTTCCGCAGGGATCATTCGCACCGAGCTCCTTGAGGATGTCGTCTCGCAATATATCGAGAAGCGGCTTCTCGATCCTGTGCGATTGGGAGCGATCCTCTCTGGTCTTCTCGACCAGCGTGAGGAGCGCGACAAGGAGCGCGGAGAGCGCATTACGGAACTCAACCGGAAGTCGGCCGAGGCGCAGCAACGGCTGGCGCGTCTCTATGCTGCCATCGAGAGTGGCGCTGCGGACCTAGCCGATCCGGATCTCGCCAATCGCGTCGCGACGTTGAAGGCGACACGCGACCAGGCGCAGGTCGACGCCGAGCGTGCGGCGGCCTTGATGGATTCGTCGGCTTCGAAATCCATCTCGCCCGAGCTGCTCGCAGAGTTCACGAAACGCGTGAAGAAAAGGCTGCGAGGATCGAACGGGAAATATCGCCGCGATCATTTCCATCAATTCGCGCAGCGGGTGGAAATTCAGAAGCGCAATATTCGGATCGGAGGGACCAAGGAATCCCTGTTTAACGCCGTTTTTGCTCTTGGAAATGTACAACCAAAGGACCTAGTGCCTTCTGCTGTACTGAAATGGCTCCCCGGGTAGCCAATTTTTTGCCATTTTACCACGTCTCAGCACAGGTCGGTTTGTGTGTCTTAACAACTGATATTGTGATATAATTCTCTCATTACGTTGCATTGTATTTCCCTACAGCGCAACCTCGGTGTGGGAACGAATGTGGGGACGGAAATGATGGCTTCACATGGCGAATTTGACATCTCTGAAGGTAAAAAATGCCCGCCCGGGGACATACGGTGACGGGAAAGGGCTCTATCTGCGCGTAAAGCCTAGCGGGTCCCGGTCATGGATTTTGCGCGTGCAGCATCAAGGCCGGCGGCAGGATATCGGCTTGGGTTCAGTCGACGATGTAAGTTTGGCTGAGGCTCGAGACTCTGCTTCTCGTTTACGCCGAATTGCCCGACTGGGCAACGACGCGATCGCAGAACGCGACCGTGGGAAAATCCGCGTGGTGACCTTCCAAGAGGCCGCAGACCTTGCTTATGCGGAGCTTGGCAAGGGATGGTCGGAAAAGACGGCTCTCCAATTTAAGTCTTCGCTAGACCTCCATGTCGTCCCCTCACTCGGACGGAAGCGCGTAAGCGATATTGAAACTGCCCAGATTTTGGCCGCCCTTGGGCCGATATGGACCGCAAAGCCTCAGATCGCCCGCAAAGTTCGACATCGAATCCTCCAAGTGCTCGCCTTTGCTAAGTCGCACGGATGGCGCACTTCGCCCTTGCCGGAGCTTGCCGACCTTAGTCGGGGTCTGGCCAAACAGCCGAAATCCAAGGGATATTCTGCGCTTCCATTCTCCGAATTACCGACCTTTTACGCCGCAGAGCGAATGAAAGATGCGTCGCCCGCCCGCTTGGCGCTGATATTCACAATTTTGACCGCCGCAAGGAGCGGCGAAGTTAGAAAGGCGAGGTGGGACCAGATCGATCTCAAGGCGCGAGAGTGGCGGCGACCCGGATCGATAATGAAATCTGGCGAGCCCCATGTGGTCATGCTTAGCCAGCAGGCAATCGACGTTCTCAAGCTGGCGAGCGAACAATTCTGCGATGAAGGTCTGATCTTTCCATCATTTCATGGAAAGATGCTGGCAGACATGAGCTTGTCGAAAATGATGAAACTCGCCGGAAGATCGGAAACTGTTCATGGCTTCCGTTCCAGCTTTAGAGACTGGGCTGCCGAGAAGATGCCTCACGTACCGGCGATGGTTCCGGAAATGGCGCTCGCTCACAGCGTAGGTACTGCGGTCGAAAAGGCATATCTGCGAAGCGACCTGAAAGTGCTCAGAATGCAGTTGATGTCTGACTGGGGAGCATTCGTCGCATCGGAGTCGCAAAAACCCCCCGCAAAACGGTCCAAAAAATAAGGCAAAATGGCGGTTCAAGGAGCGCGGCATCAATTGAGCGCACGCTGGCGGCGACAGGCGCCGCCAGAGGTCGCGCGTTTGCACGGTTGGCCGCGCAGCGCTCATGTCTCGCTTCTTGACGCCGCGGGCGCGCGGCTCTTGCGGCGGGTAAACAGCGCAGGGCGCTGTTCCGGGCGCGGCCCTGCCGCGCCCGACCCGCCACCGGGCCGCGCACGCCGCGGCGCCTGCGGCTGCGACAAGGGCGCGTTTGTTGTCCGACGTTGCCGCCGCGCTGACCGCGCGGCCGCGTTGCTGGTGGGCCGGCCACGGACAGCGTGGCAGTCGGCGCACGGCTGTGGGACCGCTCGGCCGGTGCGCAAGCCGGGTCTTCGCCCCGGCTCCTCCACTGCGTTGCGGCCCTTCGGGTGCGCACCGTCCTTGGGCGCGGTCCCGTCGCCTTTCCTCGCCGCCCGCCCCGCCGTCCGGGGCCGGGTGTGGTGGAAGGAAAGGAAGAAGTCATGAAACTCGATTTTATCGACGTGGACCATCTGTCGATTGCGGCGACCAACATGCGCGGGAAGGGCAAAGACCCCGATGTGTCCGACCTGCTCCCGAGCATTCGCGCGCGGGGTGTGCTGGTTCCGCTGCTCGTTCGTCCCAACTGTGCAGAAGGCCAATTCGAGATCGTTGCGGGGCGTCGGCGCTTTACCGCCGTCAACGCTGTGGCGCGCGAGGGCGGCGCTATGAAGCCGATCCCGTGCGCGATCCTCGACGAGGGGGATGATGCCAATGCGCTCGAAGCGTCGATGCTTGAAAATCTCGCGCGGGTCCGGCCCGACGAGGTGAGCCAATGGGAAGCGTTCGTTGCGCTGGTCAAAACAGGGCGCAGCGTCGACGAGGTCGCCAACACGTTCGGGTTTGAGCCGAGTGCGGTGAAGCGGATCCTTGCGCTCGGCAATCTGTTGCCGCGCATCCGCACCCTCTATCGCGGCGGTCAGATCGACGTGAACACGGTCCGCCACCTGACCCTTGCATCGAAAAGCCAGCAGAAGGCTTGGCTGGCGCTATTCGATGACGAGAGCGCCTATTGCCCGACCGGCCATCAACTCAAGGCGTGGCTGTTTGGCGGCACGGCCATCGCGGTTACGCATGCCCTGTTCGACGTCGAGGCGTTCAAGGGCGGCATTGTTGCCGACCTGTTTGGCGAGGATCGCTTCTTTGCCGACAGCGATGCATTCTGGGCCGCGCAGATGGGCGCCATCGAGGTGCGCAAGGCCGACTATCTTGAGGCTGGATGGTCCGACGTGATCATCATGGAGCGCGGGCAGTGGTTCCGGTCATGGGATCATGCCCATGCTGGCAAGCGCAAGGGCGGCCGCGTCTATGTTGAAGTTCGCGAGAGCGGCGAGGTCAGCTTCCACGAAGGCTTTGTCACCACCAAGGAAGCGAAGCGGCTTGGGAGCGGTGGGAGCAGCGAGGAGGGGGCGGTCATCGAGAAGCCGAGCCGTCCCGAGGTGTCGGGTCCGCTCAATGCCTATATCGATCTTCATCGCCATGCGGCGGTGCGCGCCGACCTGCTTGCCCATACCGGTGTCGCACTCCGCGCGATGGCCGCGCACGTCATTGCGGGCGCAGACCTGTGGCGGGTCGATGTCGAGGCGCAGCGCGCTCCGAAAGAAGAAATTGCCGAGAGCGTCGAGACCTGCTCCGCCGAAACCGCTTTCGACACGAAGCGCCGCGTGGTGCTCGCCGTGCTTGGCTTCGATGAAGACGCCCCGACCGTGACCGGCAAGGGCTATCACCGGCCCCCTTTTGCCCCGCTGTTCGCGCGGCTTCTGGAATTGCCCGATCCGGTGGTGATGGAGATTATTGCCATCGTCATGGGAGAGACGCTGCAAGCGGGCAGCGAGGCCGTGGAAATGATCGGGCTACATATCGGCACCGACATGCACCGGCACTGGCAGGCAGACGCGGCGTTCTTCGACCAGCTTCGCGACCGCGAAGTGCTGCTCGCTATCGTTGGCGAGGTTGCGGGCGCGGAGGTCGCGGCAGCAAACGCCGGTGAGAAGGGTAAGGCGCTGAAGGCGATCATCTCCGACTGCCTTGCGGGCGAGAACGGCCGCGCCAAATCCGAGCCGTGGGTTCCGCAGTGGATGGCGTTCCCGCCGTCAGCCTACACGTCGCGCGGCGGTGTCGGCAGCGTGAAGGCTGCGGCGCGTGTGGCTTTCGATCTCTCCGCGAGCATTGTACCTCTCACCGAGGACAGCAGCGGACCGGAAACCGACGAACCGCCATTGGCGGCATAATAACAGGGCGGGCGGCTTTTGGTCGCCCGCCTATTTTTCCTCGCACCGGTAATGGACGCGCTGCCCCTTCGGGCCAGCGCGGCGCTTTCATTTTTGGCGCGCCGCCGCCGCAAGCGGCGACGGCGCGCGGACTCGGCAAGGAAAAAAGGCGGCGCGATAAATCGCGCCGCCTTAAACGATGGTCTGCGTTGCAGAATATCGCCCCCCACCACCGAACGGTCCCCTGGGTCGCAATCAGGGAGCGTCTGACGAAAGATCGTGTTGCAATGCCTATGGCCATTCCCGGTCGGGCAGGATTGTACAGTTCCGCCAAAACGGAGCGATGGCGCGGCGGATCGTTGCATTTCCCGGTGCCTCGGTGGGTTGCCCAATCTGCGCTACGACGCCGGAGGAACCATAATCGCGCAACGCCTGCGATGATCCGTCTGTAATGACCTGTCTTTGGAGAACGGGGCCGTGTCTTTCGCTTGGCCACCGTGCTTCCATGGCGTCACTACCTCAGTGCTGCTGATTGTCATCCCGATCGAGTCGAAGATCATCCCCGGCGACGGGCGAGTTGACCTGGACCGGCGCGGCGCCCCGCGAAAGTCCGGCGGCGCGATTATTTCCCCGCCGGCTGCGCCGGCTCCTCGCGGCCGCTTCGCTCTCAAATAATCGCGCCGCCGGACTCCTCCGCTGCGCTGCGGCCCTGCGGGTTCGCGGATCGCCTCATGCGCCAGTCCTTGGTCCGCCCATGTCGCAGGGATGGTCCCGCGGCACATATAAGGAGACGACCAATGGCAGCTATCGGCTTTGTGAACGGCACCATCGAAGGAGGCTTCGTGGGCCAGTTGAAAACTCTCACGATCCGCGCGGCGATCGAGATCCGCACCAACCGCTCCAAGAGCGGCGACGTCCAGCCCGACTACCGGGTTTATTCCGAAGGCGTCGAGATCGGCGCGGGCTGGGTCCGCACCGGCGAAGCATCGGGCAAGCCCTATGTGTCGCTGACCCTCGCGGCCCCTGAGTTCGGGCCGCGCCGGATTTATGCCAACCTCGGCCGCGCTGCTGGCCAGGACGGCGAAGACGGCTACGCGCTGATCTGGAACCCCGCCGATTGAGACGGACTTCCACCCCGCGCCGCTTCGGCGGCGCGGGGCTTTGCCATGCTTGACCCTAAGCCGCTTCGCGCTTGAGATCGGCGATCGTGAACGCGTGCGGGTTGCGCAGCCACATTTCGACTTCGCCCGCGCGCCAGCCGCAGCAGCGTTCGGCGAGCTTATGCTGTGTCGGGAAGGTCCCGGCAGCGATCTTGCGGTAGAGGGTCGCGCGGCTGAGGCCGGTCAAATCGAGGACTTCGTTGAGCCGCATGAGGCGGAGGGGAGATTGTAATGCCATGCTGTTCTACTCCATCTGTTGAACGATTTTGCGTCGACACGAGATAAAGAAAGCATGAGAGGCGCTAACGTCAACACCTTAGAAAACCGCCATTTTCGGCGTAGTCTTCTGGCGTAGGGCCGCCGGTATCCGTCGGCGTCCATGGAGGTCTGCGGGCGGCCTTGGCGCATCCGCATTTATTTTTCTCACAGCGTCCCACCGATGTCGCGGCCGAGAGCGAATGAGGCCGTCGAGGACGGCCGCGCCCGCCAATGACGCGCCGTAACCGGCGCGGCGTCTGCCCGATTCGCTATGGGGGAGGGCGCCGCTGGCGCGCATGCGGTCGCCGCTGCGCGGCGGCGTTGGTCTGTCCCGGCAGGTCGGGGGCAGGGTGGGCGTCACTCGCCTCTAGCCCCGCCCGGCCGGGCCGCAACCCGCGTACCGCGGGTTCTCCACTTCGTTGCGATCCTGCGGATGCAGCCCGTCCGATGATGCGGGTCTGCCGGCTCCCTCCTGCCGCCCACCCCGCCCCCTTCCGGGCCGGGGTGCGGTGGCTGGAAGGAGAAAGGATATGCGTGCAGAAAGGATAGAGCGGGCGAGCCTATATTCGGAGGTGACGAACCGGATCATCGCCGAGCTTGAAGAAGGACGGCTGCCTTGGGTGCAGCCGTGGGACAGCGCGGCGTGCGGCTGCACGATGCCGCAGAATGCAGGGACGGGCCGCAAATATAGCGGGATCAATGTCCTGATCCTGTGGGCCGAGGTCGTCGCCAAGGGCTATGCCTCGCAGCGCTGGCTGACCTACCGGCAGGCCGAGGCGGCAGGCGGCAACGTCCGGCGCGGCGAGAAGGGAACGGTCATCTGTTATGCGGACCGCTTTACGCCGAAGGCCGAGCAGGAACAGGCGCGCAGCGAGGATCGCGAAGCGCGGCAGGTTGCGTTCCTGAAACGCTTTACCGTCTTCAACATCGACCAGTGCGAGGGATTACCCGAAGACTATCTCGCGCCGATGGTCAGCCCCGACCCGGTGCTCACGATTGCCGAGGCCGACTCGCTGATCGCGGCGACCGGCGCGCGGGTCAATATCGGCGGGAGCGAAGCCTTTTACAGCCCTAGCCATGACTTTGTGCAGGTGCCGTCGCAGGCGGCGTTTCCTGAACCCATCAACTGGTATCGCACTGCGCTGCACGAGCTGGGCCATTGGACCGGCCACGGCAGCAGGCTCGACCGGGACCAGAAGGGAGGTTTCGGTTCCGAGGCATACGCCAAAGAAGAGCTTGTCGCGGAGATGGCGGCGGCGTTCACCTGCGCTTCGCTCGGAATCGCGCCGACCGTGCGGCATTCGGATTACATCGCATCGTGGCTGTCGGTGCTGCGCGATGACGAGAAGGCGATTTTTCGCGCCGCCAGTCAGGCAAGCAAGGCGAGCGACTAGCCGCAGTTCGGGTTCGGAAGATGCGATGATCGAGAAATCGTCGAGCGTCACCGACAGGCGGACGACTTCGTCGACGTCGAAAAAATCGTCGCCGAACGGCGTCAGGATGGCGCGGGCATCAGCATCGCCGCCGCTGGCTCGCTCGATCAGGCCGGCGAGCCTCAGCGACTGCTGCGACGGCTCGACGATCAACTCGCCGACATGCTTGCGGACGCGCTCTGGGGCACCGCGCAGCGCGGCCTCCGTAAGCGCTGCCGATTTGGCTTCGGCAATCACCACGACGCGGTCGAGCTTCGCCACCACATCGGTCTGGTAGCGACGGCCGTCGAGCGACCATGCGATATCCGATTGCACTTGCGCGCCGGGCAGCGCCTCAGCGAGCAGCTCGGCCAGTTCTGTCTCGAGAAATTCAGCGCGGCGACGTTCGAGCGCCTTTTTTAGCTCGGGCGTGGTTGCCAGCCGCCGCATAATCGCGTGGATAAAGCTAAAAATCGACTGCGGCGCCGGGACGAAATAGTCCGATCCGAGGTCGATCGCGGGCACTGTCCAGACCGGATTACCGAGGAACAGATGCTCGCGGTCCATCGACGCGAGAGCGCCCGGCGCAAAGGCGAGTGCGCCAAGGACGGCGTTGACCACCCCGGCAGGGAGCCCCGTCGTCGCCGCTAGATCGTCCGGCGCATAGGAGGCCTGTCTAGCAAGCTGCGTGTCGGCATGAGCAAGGAGGCGCTGCCGCACGGTATCAAGCGGCCATTCGGCGGGAAGCATGGCAAGGAAAGGTGCCGGATCCTCGCTGGGCATGAAGAGCGCATAGTAGCGGCTGACCGCGCCGCGAACGGTCTGTTCGGCGAACACGCGCTGGAGCTGTTGAAAGCGCGCGCTCGATCGCTTTTGATGCAGGTCCAGCATCGCCTTGGCGACCGAGATGAGCTCGGTCCCCGCGAAACCGTGCGCCTCGCGCAGGAGCGGATCGAGAGGCAAATAGAGGCGGCGCGTGATGTCGACGACTTGGCCGAAATGCCCCCAGTTGCGGATCATCTGGGTATGAAGACGAATCTTCTCGCGCAACATCAGGCGATACCGCTCGCTCTTCTCCTCAACATTCTCGGCCTCGAGAAACCGGCGCGCGTGGAACGCGTCAGCCAGTGCCTTCACAGTGTCAACGGCCTGTTCCACATCCTTTGGCGTCGCCGGCGAAACGCCCCATTCGGCGTCGGATAGGGCCAAGGCGAAGGCTTGCATCAGCTCGACATGATGCTGCTGAATTCCTTCCATGAGTGTGCCGTCGGCGATGCCTTGATTAGAAACCGGTGCGAACAGCCCATATTGCCCGACGATCGCGATGAGATGAAGCGGGTGCACGCGGCGGAAAAGCGTCAGCAGGTCGGCCTGCAACTGTGGGAAGGCTTCGACCTGAAAGGCCGCATTGGCGACGAGTTCGTCCTTGATCGCCGCCTGATCGGCCATCGAAACCGGATGCACGGCGAGCCGGTCGGCCACGGGACGGCCGCCCCTTCTACCCTTGCCTTTGGGCGTCGGCGCCTTCCTTTTCCGCGTCACTGTCGATCCTCGTCTCGCTGGGAGCGCATCCGGTTAGGTCCATCAGGACGCCGCATCGAAAATCTCGGCCTCGGTTTCGCGGAGCCGCCGCGAGGCGTGAAGACTGTCGAGATAGCGCCTGCCGAGGCGATAGACTTGCGCATCGCTGCGATCGAGCGCCTTGCCGCCGACTTCACGCAGAATGGCATCGAGAATGTCAAAGCGCCGTGTGACTGCGATCAGTGCGAGGAAACGCGAAGCCGGAATGCGCTGCCCGCGCCGCGCCTCGCTCGCGTAGGCGTCGAGCATCATCACCGAGACTCGCTCGCCGAGCACCAGCGACACAAGGTCTGCGAGTTCGGCGCGATTATCCTCATCGTCAGCGAGGCACCGGCTCACCGCCGACGAGATCAGCCTGTCGAAGCCGGCGAGTTCGCCCTCTGCGTAGTCGATGCCGCGAACATTCCAGATATCGGCGAGGCGCTCATCCGACAGCGTAGGCTTTCGTTTTGCCACTCTCGTTCCTCCATACGTTCCAGTCATGGCTCAGGGCCCCTCGTGGGGCGCGCGGGCATCGGCTTAGCCCAGTTGGGCAAATGGTCGAGATCGATCAGCTCCGCACGGAGCAATCCGTCGAATATTTCGGGAAACAACCGCGCAGCAGCTTCCCAGATCGGATGCTCCTGCCCAACCTGTGCCGTGTGGCCTCTCGCCTCCGCAAGCGCGTTATGGAGCGATGGACGTCCCAGACAATGTGCCATAGCGCTTCTGGCAAGCATGGTCTCGACGAGGTCAGCATAGGGTTTGTAGCTTGAGTTTGAGAGGCGCGCGTTAAGCATCGCGGCCAACCGGCTCTTGTCCTTGTAGCGCGAAACATAAACGCGCTCTTCGCCAACGGCCGCGCTCCGCGCGATCGAAAAGAGCATCGCGGCGACCTCGAAAAAATGCGGACGGCCGCGCGCATTATGCGCGCGCCAGAACTCATTCTTCCATTCCGAAAGTGCGGGCACATACTTTTTGATTGAGTCCCAGGCGGGACCGAACTGTTTGTCCACAATAGGATCAGTGAAATCGAACGGCTTGCCGGTCTTGAGCGCCTGCCACCACTTCTCGCGCACTTCCTGGCCGCGCGAGAGCAGGCGCGGCGTCCGGCGATCCTCGAGAAACACCGAGCGGCCGTTGCCGCGGTCAAGATCGTCGAGCCCCACCAGCCGTGGTTTAAGCCAGCCACCACGACTATCCCCGAGCCACGCCGAGAGCATCAGCCGTCCGCGGTCGTTCGAAGCCTCAAATGCCGCCTGGTCGAACAGAAAGGCATTGCCGCGCTGGAAGGCGATCACGTCGCGAAACCCTTGCGGCAGTTCGGTCGCGATATCGCGGAACAACCAGATAAGTGCGACGCCTTCGGCCCTGTAGTGTAAGTGCCGCGCGGCGATTTCGAAGGCGAAGGGCTTGGAAAGCTGAACCTCGAAAGCAAATTTTCCGGCTTGGCCCAGCTCGGCATAGACATCGGGATAGCGGCCGCGCTCCTCGATATGCGGCTTGAGATAGCGATCGACCGCGACGTGGGTGCAGCGCGGATCGGCCTTCAAAAACGCCGCAATCGTGTCACACATCGAACGATGGAGCGAGCATTCCTGATGGCCACGATATTGCGCGGCGCGCGCGTCGTCGGGGACGAGATTGGCGCCCTGATACCACGGGCAGTCGGCTGGGCTTCCGGCGTAGTGGGCGAACAGCGGGATATGGCCCGCGCGTGTCACCTGCGCCTTGATATAGACGCCGGCGCGGCACAGCCGGCAGCGCGCGAGCGGATTATCGGGATCGGCCTTGTGGCGGAGGTTGATTTCGGCGCGCAGATGTTCCCAGCCTGCCCGGTCCATCGCCATCAGCTCGGAAATCGAAACGGCGCCGCGCGGGAGCTCGAAATCGGCAATCTCGACGGTTCGCTGCATGACCCCGCTTCTTGGCTTTCGCGCGCCGGTCAGGCCGGCAGCGATCGGATCTGCCGCTCGGTGCTCGTGTAGATCGGCGGCGCCCACTGATAGCCCGCGCGCTTCGAGCGGACCTTCCTGAAGGCCGCGGCGACCGTCTCGGCATCGATTCCGGGCGCCAGCGCCGCGATGCGCGCCTGGATATCGTCGCGCGCCGCTTTCTTCGGCTTGTCGTCGGCGTGGAGGTATACTGTGCCGAGCGACATGCCGACCCCGAGCGCATTGCCCTCGGCAACGTCGAGGAAAGTCGTCGCGGCCTTAACGCGCGTCGCGATCCGTTTGGCATGGTCCTCGACGCGGTGCCAGGATTTCTGGCTCTTTCTCTTCTTGTTGCAGCCGACGCCGACCTTGCCGAGGCTCTTGCCGATGACCGCTTGATCGGCGTCATCGAGAAGTTGGATCACGCGCCGTTCTACGATGCGCAGGATCACCTCGATCTGATCGGTATCCTCCTGCGCCATCCATCCGACCTCGCCATAGATCAGCTCGATATAGTCCCACAGGAAGGAACCGTAATAGCCGAGCTCGAGCGCCGCGAGCAGCCGCTCCTTGTTGACGTGAGTCGGCGCGGGCAGGTGTATCTGCGGGTAGAAATTCTTCATAACCTGCGGGTTCAGCGCGAGCCCGTCTACGATCTCGTCCCAGAAGATTATCGCGACCGCGAACTTGTCCAACGCAACGCGCGCTTCGGATAGAAGGCGCACCTCCTGCTGGAGCTTCGAGTCGTGATCGGCCGATGTCGCAATGTACAGCGTACCCAGCTTGCCCTTATACGCCCCGGCGTTCGCGATCTCTTTCTTGATCAGCGCGAGCTTCGGCGCCTGCGCGTAATTCTTGCATTGGATCGCGACCGGGCGGCCGATCTCGTCGACGCCGTAGATATCGACCCCCGCCTGCTTCTGACCCTTGCGGCCGTTCTTCTGAAGATTGGGCGATTGCCAGCGCTGCGCGAGGGCGGCGAGCGTCACGCGCTCGAACTCCTCGAAGTCATTGGGGCGCGGGAGGGTCATCGAGGAGATTACAGGCATGATCGGGATATAGCGCCGCGCTTGTCGTTTTTCATTTTTTATTGGCGCCGCATGGCTATCATCGTCTCATGTTCCAACTGACCAACCGCGATTACGCGCATTTCTATTTCGAAGAGTTCGACCTCGACGCCCAGCTGATCGCGATCCGCGGCGCGCTCGCCGCCGCACGCACCGCAGCGACGCAGCAATCTGACGAAATCGAACGGCTTGCGCAGCGCGCGAAAGAGATCGGTAGCGATCATCTCGTCGGCATGTGGACCGACGAGGTCCATACCTCGGTCTATCATGATGCTGCGCGCAGCGCCGCCGCCGTGGGCATGCTCGCGCCCTTCGTCGAGAATCTGTTCGTCGGTATCTATCGCGGGATCGGTAAGATGGGCGAGGATGTTCTCGGCCACGATCCGGATTCCGAGCGCTCGGTCCGCGCGGTCGCGCGCTTCTGGGATGCGCACTATTATTATGGGAAGAGCGAGGTCCGCGACGATATCGTCACCGGAATCCTCCAGCTCGCCGCGGCGTCGGGTCTCGAGCCGCATTTTCCCACCGATCTGAAAGCCGTGCTCGAAGCGCTGTTCGGCTACCGTAACAAGATTCTCCACAACGGATTCGAGTGGCCGGTTGAGGAGCGTGAGTCCTTCGGAAACCGCGTCAAAAACTGGCCGGCGGGCTGGTTCCAGTCGGCGACGACAAATGGCCGGCCTTGGGTCTGGTACATGTCGGATACCTTCGTCGCCCGCATCTTCACACTCATTGACGAGGTGCTTGAAGCGGCTGGGCAGCACGCGCGACTACACTTCGAGCGGGACGCCGATTCATAAGAGCGGTCCGGGATCGGTGGCGCAATGACCTCCCGCCCGACGCTTCAGGCGACGGGAATCTTAGGCTGACGGCGGAGTGCAAGATCGGCGGCGTTGATCTCGAGCGCCTTTGGAAGTTGATCGAACTTGTCGATCGTCGTCTCGGGGAGCGGGCTGCTCCGGATCGCATACGCCTTTACGCGTGACCTACATTTCGATCCAAAGGTGATCGATGAGGATTGGCGCTAGGCCAGGCTTCCGGACATGGTTGGACTGCAGAGCGGCAAGACGCGCTCCGGCGTCATGGTCGTGCAATGTGATCTTGTCGCTTTCGGACCATCCTTCCACCGGCTCCGCCACAATGCCGTTGATCCAACTATCGAGCTGCGTTCGCCAGAAGGCGCAATCTTCGGCCTGCAAGTACCCGATCATCGCCGCGCGATTGTGCGCAGCCCCATGGTGGCCCGCCTTGAACCGCTGGATTCCGCCCGCGCTGCTGAAACGGCTGATCAGATATTCGCGCTCGTCGCGGTCAGAGCCAGGAGGCGTGGGGAGGCGCTTGCATTCCACGGGCAGCAGGGTCTGATACTCGGTGTAGGCCCGCCCTTCGATCCATATGACATCGCCGCAGGGCGCGACGGCGAGATCGATTGCGCGATTGCCGCTGGTTTCGTCGGGCTCCTCGCGCCGGAACTGAAGAAAATCCCATCCCGGAGTGTGCCTTGTCAGGCTGGCCAGGCGCGCGCAGAGTTGCGCGGTCAACTTCGTCTCCCCTGTCGCCGTTTCGCGGGCAGGATCGTCGCGCCATCCCGGAAGGGCATCGCGTAGGAAGCGGATCAGGGATGAGAACCATTCGCCGGGAAGATGCACGCCGGCGTCAAGCGAACCCGCATGACCAACGCTTTCACCGTCGTCGGCCAGCATATCAGAAACCCTGACCTCGCAGATCGGCGAGAACATCGTCGGCATCGCGAAGAGCGACCGATCGGGTCCAGAAACGGTGCCGGTCGGGTTTAAGCAGAAAAACGAATTCCTTGTCGTACAGTCGCGTAATCCGCGTGATCGTCAGGCTCGAGCCCCGCCGCTCGCGCAGCAAGCTGTCGAGTTTGATGCGTAGTTCATCGGCACCCGTCCAATCGACTTGGCCATCACCGAACGCAAAGGCCCGGCAAATCGCGCCGGACCATTTTTGTGCGGGAAGCGCGCGCAGCGGCTTACGCGAATAGATCGAATTCAACTGCCGCGTGAACACCTTGTCGAAGGCTTCAAGGGCCGCCGGCGGGGCTGCCTGCATGATGGCGGCACCCGTACCAAGCCGAATGAAATCGCGCTGATGCTCGACGATGTCTTCAGCAATGATCCTTTCGTTATCGCTGAGATCCAGATTCCCGCTTTCGGGATAGGGTAGGGCAAGCACGTCTGCGTTCAGGATCGCCGTCGCACGCTGCGTAAACAGGCGGGGGCTGATGCCCGCGATATAGGCTCGCAGAGCTACCGACTCCCGTTCAAGCCACTCGCCGATCGCCGCGAGTTGAGGGAGCTGACCGCGTGGTGCCGCAAGGCCGACGATCTCGTGCTTATAGGTAAGATAGTGACCCGTCCACATCCCGTGGTGCAGATCTTCATGCTCTTTGATGAGCAGGAGCGGCGGCGTAAACCGACGCTCCGTCTTCGTATCCTTGATTGGCTGCTTGGGCACGACAGCAAGATTGCTCGTGTCGAGACCGGCGCTGGATAGCGCGCTGGTGGGAAGGAGCGGTTTGCCGATGAGATGGGTGGCGGGGCGCGAGATATCCTTTTGTCCCGCAATATAGCCCTCGCCGAAATCCCATTGCCGCTGTTCGGCGAATTGCCGCAGCGTGGGATAGGTGCGCAGCCGCTTGATCAGATCGTGCGCCCGGCTGCCGCCCAGCAGATTGGCCCGCCAGATGTCCCGCGACTGTTGGGCATCGATGTTGCGGATCCAGTGAAGATCGTAATAATCAATGTCGAATCCCTGCTCTGCGGTGGCCCGGCCGTTGCGTCGGAAAACTGCGTGCAGGAGGCGGCCGTCGACTTCGGGATCTTCCGCCTCTGCGATTACAACGACAATCTTCGGATCGGCGTTTCCCTTTTTAAATAGTCCCCGGACGGACACAAAGTCCAATAGCTCGCGGACACGCCAGGTTTTGAAGAACGCTTGGCGGACCGAATGGGCATTCTGGTTGTACAGGAACCCCGACGGCTCGATCATTGCTAGAATGCCACCCTTCGTCGCCATCGCCATAGCTTCGTGGAGAAACAGGTAGGCGAGCTGCTTGTCGGCGAGGGGGCCGTATTCCTTCGCGTACGACGCGGCGCAATCGCGAGCACCCTTGGTCGTCAGCGACGAGGCGAAGGGCGGGTTGCCGACAATGATCGCGACCTTCTGCGCGACAAGGCCATTTTTCTTCGCGTCGAAAAAGCAGCTCCAATGGAGCGTCTCGCCGGCAAGGCGTGGGAATAGTTTTACGCTTGCGCGAATATCCTCCGGCTTCAAGGCGTCGCACAGGCTGAGGCAGAGGCTGAATGCTGCGAGTTCGACCGCGCCTTCTTCGAGATCGACGCCATGAATGCGCTGGAGCAGCCCGCGAAGAATTTCCACGCCGGGATGCACCCATCCGTTGCGCGAACGCCAATGGAGCACGAGCCGCTTGTACGCCTCGACGAGGAAAACGCCCGAACCACATGCCGGATCGAGGATGACTCCCTCGCTTTCCATCAGCGCGTCGATCCGATCCCAATCGAGAACCTCCTCGAGCATCAGTCGAACAAGCGCCGGCGGCGTGTAGATGGAGCTGGCCTCGTCTTTCACGAAGAGCTGGTAGATGTTGCTGATCAGCTCGACCGGCAGGTCTCGGAACGAATACAGCCGCCAGAAGCTGAGCTGGCCTGTTTCATCTTCAGAGCCCTGCACCAATCGCGCATAGCGGGCGAGATCGGAAGTTTTGACCAAGGCGGCCCGTTCGCTGTCGCGAAGTCGAAAGACATGGCCGTTGAATCTTGCCTCGAGCGATTCGAGTAGCCTGATCAGCGCCGGACCGTCGGCAAGAACCTCGAAGAAGCGAGAAGCACCGGGCAGGGCGCTCGCGAAATCATGGGGGAGCAAGACCAGTCGCTCTTCGAGATATGCGATAAGCAGTGACAGGATGAGCAGCCGGCGGCGCAGCGCCGGGTCAAGCAATTCGCTGTCCGAAAGCTGTATGGCGAGCGCGCGGACCCCGGCGACCAGTTTGCGGTGAGCAGACTTGGTCGCGGACAGCATGAGCAGGCAGGCGTCGGGGTCATCCCAGATCGCGCCATTGCGGATTCGTTGCGCGTCCCACCAGACGTCTTGCTCCGCGATCGCCGCGCCCAATTCCAGCGTGCGGATCGGATTGCATATAGGACGATCGTCCGTGCCGACGAAATCCGGCTCGTGTGCGCAGCGAAACAACTGTATGACGCCCGGTCCTGCGCGATAGACTAGCGGCACGCCGCCCCAGCTCCATAGTCGCTTGTGAAGCTCGGCAAATTTTTCGTCGTCGGGATGGTCCTTGGTATCGAAGACGAACGCCTGCGCGACCGGGGCCCGTCCTTGTCGCTGCGCCTCGAAGAAGACCGCGCGTGCCCCATAGCTGGCCGCACGCTCGATCATGGCTACGACATCCGGATTCTGCCCTTCGCGATCGAACGAGGCAACCGGAACCAATCCTTCGACGGCCGGGACATCCCCGCGGCCGATCGAAAACAACCATTCGGCGCCAGCGAACGCCGCATCGGGCGCGTGCGCTGTCATCGCCGGAGTCCGGTCAGCCGCGACGGCGCCGTCAGCATCACTTCTGCCGCTTTTTCTTCGTTAGCGCGAAGCCTTCCTTGAGAAGGTCTGTCATCGTCATGCCTTGCGCGACGGCGAACCCTTTGAAGTCCTTCTTGAAGTCGGCGCTCACCTTGAAATTGAGCGACTTGTTTTCGCCATCCGCGGTACCACCGTCCACGATCTGCTTGTCGACCATCAGGCGCCCCCTCCCCATTGCGGCCCGCCCTGGGCGGTTCGCATCTGGCGGAGAAATACAGAAATCGGCCTTTCTTGCAATCCACAAATGTGGATTGCAAGAAATCTGGATATCCAGAAATAAGGAACCCGGGAATGGTGAGCACGCGTCGTCCTCGAATTTGGTCTCCGATTCAAATGCCGGAATAGAACAAATAGGGAACAAATGCACTAAGGAACCTGCTCGGTGCAAATTGTGGCTAAGGGCTCATTGCCGCCTCCGCGATCGCCATTTGGCGATGCTTGGGATAACGGTAAGCCCTTCTAACCTAAGGTCGGAACAACGCTAATGATGGTAGGTCGGCGACAGAAGCCGTTCTTCGAAATGGTAAGGCTGCTCCGCACAATTGAAGCGGATCACGACGATTTTGCTTCGGTCAAAGCCCTAAACCTCCTCGTCTTGAAGGAGATCATTCGCGCAGAGCGGATGCAAGACAAGCATCGCGCTGCGCACAAGGAACTGATCCGGCAATTGAAAACAGGCCGGGGATCGAAGGAAATCAGCAAGGCGCTTAGAACAAAGGTCAAGCGCACAGCGGGATTCATCAACGGATACGCCAAGCAGATTTACATCTGGAAATGCTGTGGGGACGCGCTGGCGTTCATCTATCTCGACAAGTTCGCGATCAAGCACGCCTACTATGACACCGACCACTTCGCCATAAAACGCGATGCCGGGATGATCCGCGGCAAAGAGGGATTGGTTAGCGAGTTGAAGTGCCTATTCAGTGCCCTTGAGCATCAGGTGCCGGCAGTCCTTTCCGACATTACCAACACCATCCGCTATGGCGATGTTTGTCTACTTGGTGCTTCCGATCCCGTGCCTATCGAGGTGAAAAGCAGCCCGAAGCAAGGGGGTCGAGGGAGGCGGCAAGCCGAGAAGATGGAGAAGCTACGCAGCTTCTTGGAGACTGATCGTGCGGTGGGCTACCGAGGAGCGCCTGGTGAGACGATGCGGCAAGCGGTCACCCTCCCTGAGCGCACTAATGTCGAAGCGCTGAACGAGTGCATCGCTGAAGCCAAAAGGACAGGTTTTGCGATTTCTCGCCCGGAACCGGGCATTGCTTACGCGGTAATAGCTGGTGCGCGGCCCGACTATTCAGCGATCTTCGAGCCGTTCGCCCACGAGCGGTGGGTGTTCTGGACTCTGAACGGCGACAAGAACGATTTTGCTTGGGCACCCTACACGCCCTTCATCCTCACCATCCGGGAGTCCCATCACCTTTTAGATTTTATCGAGGGCAACATCTTTATCATCGTCGGGGCGAGCATGGACGAACTGTGCAGGCAGATGGCCGCGCCCGGTTGGCAGATCGAATTTGACCCAGCGAGCGACTATGCTCTTCATTGCATTCACGAAGCCGGGGGCGTGGTTGGCATCGCTCAGCAGTTGGTCGCGCGCGTCGCGTATGAGTTTGTATCGTTGTCTTGGATCGCGGACAGCCAACGAGAGGGTTTGGAATCATCTCGCGCGATGATGATGGACACCTTCGGCCCGTTCCAGCAGTTCGATGTCGAGCAGATCCACAATTACATGTTTGGCGAACGTCGTTGGCTTCGCAGCGATTCCGAGGTGCTGTTCCTACAGGATTCGTCAGCTAGCTAGCGCAGGATGCCCAACCCAACTGACCAAACCAAAGACCTTCGGCGCTGCTTGACGGGTCAGCTATTCGCCTGATCAGCGGGATGCTCTGAGGATTGATGTTGAGATTGATAGACGGCCGTGTTGTGCGCATTGCCAATCCGCCACTTCTCGCGGCCTCTCCGCCAGCTTTCGGCGCAAGCGACATCCCGAGCGCTAAATCGGGACGGCGTATTGTGGTTGGCAGCTGACCCCGAGTTAACGTCAGTTATCCTAGAGAGCGAGCGTTCCAGACTGCATCGGAACGTCAGCTCTCTTTGTTTGGCACCTAAAAGCTGCCTGTCTCCAAACGGCCAGAAATGTTCAACGGGTGCCCGGAATTCCAGCTAATTCGGCTGGCGTCACCACTTGCTCTTTCCGATCCTTGCGCTCCGAATAGCGGTCAACGAGCTGGTCGGCATGCCCGCGGGTGAGGACGGTGAAGCGGACAAGCTCCTCAGCAACGTCGACAATCCGGTCATAATAGCTCGATGGCAGCATGCGCCCGGCTTCGTCGAACTCCTGGTACGCCTTTGCGACGCTCGACTGGTTGGGGATGGTGATCATCCGCATCCAGCGGCCGAGGATGCGGAGCGTATTGACGCTGTTGAACGACTGTGACCCGGCCGACACCTGCATCACCGCGAGCGTACGCCCCTGCGTCGGGCGGAGGCCCTTGTAGGCGAGCGGAAGATGGTCGACCTGTGCCTTCATGATGCCCGTGATCTGTCCATGGCGCTCGGGGCTGCACCAGACCTGGCCTTCGGACCAGAGCGAGTGTCGGCGAAGTTCCTCCACGGCAGGATGGTCGTCGTCGGCAATCAGGTCGGGCAGAGGGAGGTCGGACGGGTCGAAGATGCGTGTCTCGCAGCCGAAGAACTGGAGCAGGCGCGCTGTCTCCTCGACGACGAGCCGCGAATAAGAACGCTCGCGCAAACTGCCATAGAGCAAAAGGATGCGCGGCGCGGGATCGAGCGGTCCGAGGCCGCGCGCGGGCTGCGCGCGAAGATATTCGGGGCTGAGCGCCGGGAGATGGTCCGGGTCGGAGAGTGTCCGCAAGCGGTGATGGGTCTGTTCTGTCATGATACTCGGGCTTCTGAAGGCGTGGTCGCCGGGAACCATCGGCGTCCGAGGCGGAGGGCGACGTTGACGAGGAGGATGAGGACTGGAACTTCGACGAGCGGGCCGATAACCGCGGCGAAGGCCACCGGCGAAGCAAGGCCGAAGGCAGCGATGGCGACCGCTATCGCGAGCTCGAAATTATTGCCCGCCGCGGTGAAGGCGACTGCCGTCGTGCGGGGATAATCGGCCTCGATCAGCTTCCCCATCCAGAAGCTGATAAGGAATTGCACGACGAAGTAGATGGTGAGCGGGATTGCGATCCGGAAGACGTCGGCAGGGATGGTGACGATCTCGCCGCCCTTGAGGCTGAACATCGCGACGATCGTGAACAGCAGCGCGACGAGCGTGATCGGGCCGATCCTGGGCAGGAAGCGCGTCTCGTACCATTCGTCACCTTTCGCGCGGGCGAGGAAGCGGCGCGTGAGATATCCTGCGAGGAAGGGGATGCCGAGATAGATGAGGACCGCCTCGGCGATGGTCCAGAAGCTCACGTCGATCACGCTGCCTTCGAGGCCGAACAGCGGCGGGAGGACGGTCAGGAAGAACCAGGCGTAAATGCTGAAGAAGAGGATCTGGAAGATTGAGTTGAAGGCGACGAGCGCGGCGACATATTGATTGTCGCCCTTGGCGAGCTGGTTCCACACGATCACCATCGCGATGCAGCGGGCGAGACCGATCAGGATCAGGCCGGTCATATATTCGGGTTTATCCGCGAGGAAGATGACCGCGAGCGCGAACATGAGCACGGGTCCGATAATCCAGTTCTGTATCAGCGAAATCGCGAGTACGCGCTTGTCCTCGAACACGCGCGGCAGCTCATCGTAGCGCACCCGGGCGAGCGGCGGATACATCATCAGGATCAGGCCGATGGCGATCGGGATGTTCGTCGTGCCGATCGACATGGCGTCGATCACGGCGGGCAGCCCCTTGAAGACCGACCCGAGCAACACGCCGAGGCCCATGGCAAGAAAGATCCAGAGCGTCAGATAGCGGTCGAGGAACGACAGGCGTTCGCGTTTCGCGGCAGTGGTCATGTTGCTGCCCTCATTCTTGGACGAGATTGCCGGCGGCATCGACGACCTGCTCGCCGTTTTCCTTGGCGAAGGCGCCGTGCTGGCGGGCCGGAAGGATGTCGAGCACGGCTTCGGACGGGCGGCAGAGCTTGACCCCGAGCGGCGACACCACGAGTGGGCGATTGATGAGGACAGGGTGGGCCATCATTGCATCGATAAGCGCGGCGTCGCTGAGGCTCTCGTTGCCGAGACCGAGGTCGGCATAAGGCGTGCCCTTCTCGCGTAGCAGGTCTCGCGGGCTAATGCCGGCGCGCTGGATCAGCTGTTCGAGCAGCGTGCGTGCTGGCGGCGTCTTCAGATATTCGACGACATGCGGCTCGATCCCCGTATTGCGGATGAGCGCGAGCGTGTTGCGCGACGTGCCGCATTCGGGATTGTGGTAGATGACGATGTCGGCGGTCATGCGTCCGCCTCCTGTCCGCCGGTGGCGCCTTCGGTGCGGCCGATCTCCTTCAGCTTCCGGTCCATCGCCATCTCGTCGATGCTTTCGTGCGGCAGCGCGAGGAAGAGCGAGATGCGGTTCGAGAGATAATGCAGGGCATGTTCGAAAGCTTCGCGCTGGCCGCGGCCTTCTACCGCGGCGGGATCCTCGATTCCCCAATGTGCGTTCATCGGCTTGCCCGGCCAGATCGGGCAGGTCTCGCCGGCGGCATTGTCGCAGACGGTGAAGATGAAATCGAAGACCGGGGCATCGAGTTCGGAAAACTCGTCCCAGCTCTTCGAGCGGAGTTCGGCGGTTTCGAAGCCGAGTTCGCCGAGAAGCGCCAATGCCTGGGGGTGGACCTCGCCCTTCGGGAAGCTGCCCGCGCTATATGCGCGGAAGCGCCCCTTGCCGTCGCGGTTCAACAAGGCCTCGGCGAGGATCGAGCGCGCGCTGTTGCCGGTGCACAGGAACAGCACGTTGTAAATCTTGTCGGCCATGAAAATCTCCCTCGGCGCAGGTCGCGCCGATCAGCAGCAGGAAAGTTCGGCGAGGAGCGGTTCGCACAGTTCGGCGCGGCCCTGGCAGCAGTCTTTCGCGAGGAAGAGCATTAGACCCTTCAGCGCATCGATCTCCGCGCGTTGGATGAACTGACGCCCGCGCTTTTCCGATTTGACCAAGCCGGCCTTTGCCAAGACCGCAAGATGTGTGGAGAACGTGCTTTGGGTTAGCCCCGAGGCATCCACGAGCTGGCCGGTCGACAGTCCTTCAGGCTCATGCTGAACCAGTAAACGGAAAGCTTCAAGACGGGTAGGATGAGACAGCGCGGCGAGCGCGGCAAGGGCGGTGTCCGTGTTCATGCATCGGAATTATCCGATAGGTTTTCTCGCGTCAATGCCCATCGGAAATATTCGATGCGTACGGATGTTGGCGTGCGAAGGAGTGGCCCGCGGCCGGGCAGCCTCTACATGTGCCAGACGCAACAGAGGGCGTAATGCCTTGATTGCCCGGAAGTGGCACGCCAGTCTGGACAAAATCTGATTCCGGAGCGGTACAACCATGCATGTGCGTCAAATAGTCATGGGTGATGCGCCAGCCGTTCAGGCCATTTACGCGCCGTATGTCAGTGACACCACCATCTCCTTCGAGGTAGTGCCGCCTGACATTACGGAGATCGAAAGGCGTATCGCCACTATTCTGCCGCACCATCCCTATTTCGTTGCCGAAGTGGAGGGGCAGGTTGTCGGCTACGCATACGCCTCTGAGCATCGCACTCGCGCGGCATACAGGACATCGATCGATGTAGCAGTTTATGTGGCGCCCGGAACGCAACGGAGGGGCGTGGCGGGCGCCTTATACTCCCGGCTGCTGCCCGCCGCAGCAAGCATGGGTTATCACGCTGCCTTTGCCGGCATCGCGCTGCCAAACGAAGCAAGCGTCGGCCTGCATGAAGCTATGGGCTTCGAGCTGGTCGGCATTTACCGCGAAGTCGGACGAAAGTTCGATGCTTGGCATGATGTCGGTTGGTGGCAACGATTGCTGTAAGCGACCTGTGAGCGTTAGAGCGCGCGGCTCGTTGAATTTCATGCGGCCGCCTCCAGGCACGATTTCAATCGCCAATCGAATTGCCGCTCGTGGATCTCAATAGGAGCGTCTGCTTCGTGCGTTCCAAGTCTAGAAGCGGACTGACCGCAACCGGCCAACCTTGATCAGCGCGCCCTTGCACTTGGCGGGCTCAATTGTCGCCGACTCATAGCGGTGGCTTGTAGCGCGACCACGACACTGCAGCTTCGACCTGATCCCGGTCATCGGGCATTCTGTGACGACATTTCGCCGACATCAAATTATGAGCAAACCTCGTTTTGCAACGTGTCAGACGCGCTCAGCGTCGGAAACCAGATGACCAGTTTGACAACCTTTTCAGGCGGCGCTGGATCGATCCATCCGCCTTGAAGCGTTTCAATTCGATGATCGTCGTGCCTGGCGTTACGGATAAGCATCGCCCGTGACACCGGGGCAAAGGTCAGGGCCAGTTTTCGCGGGGGCCAGCCCAATCGGACCAATCTCCCCTTTCTCGACAGCTAGGCTTTTACCAACGCCCCTGGGACGGCACGGCCGAATATATGCGAAAGCCTGAATTCTAATAGCTTGCCGCAAGCAAGTGTTGACCCGTGTGGGGGCGGGGCATTATGGTGCGCAAATTACAACACCGCAGGGTTCTCGGACGCCCGCGAAGGGAGGATGATACGGATGAGAGACAACCATAGCGGCTTTCTCTCGCCATATCGGGTTCTGGACGTCACGGATCATCGCGGTGTGCTGGCCGGGCACATCTTGGCCCAACTGGGTGCAGATGTGGTTCATATGGAGCCGCCAGGCGGCAGTGATGGTCGACTTCAGCCTCCTTTCGCGCCCGATTGGAGTCAAGGTGAAGACTCGTTCTATTGGGCCGCCTACGCCTCTGGGACGCGTTCGATTGTCTGCGATCCGGCGACGGATTCGAAGACTTGGGCGAAGTTGCTAGGGTCGGCGGATATTCTGCTTGATTCCACCGCTCCCAGTGACGGTCGCCCGGACTGGCTCGATCCGGCTGCAGTGGCGGCGCTTAATCCCAGGCTCGTTCACGTATCCATCACGCCTTACGGCCTCACTGGCCCCAAAAAGGACTGGCTGGACAGCGAACTGATCCTCTGGGCTGCGGGCGGGCCACTGTTACTCACCCGCGACAACGAGGGCCGGCCGCTTCGGCTCAGCGCCCCTCAGGCCTATCTACACGGCGCTGCAACCGCCGCCGGAGCTGCCCTGATCGGGCATGCCGAGCGCGGGCGCAGTGGAATGGGGCAGCATATCGATCTCGCCATTCTTCAAACCCTTCCGCAATGCACTCTCGGCGCGGTGCTTGCCGAATCCATCGGTCATGAGAATTTCGTGCCCCGACCCGGCGCCACATTATCGAGCGGCAAGGGTGGGCCAATGGATCTCAGCGGAAGCGGCTCGCTTACCCGGCGATCGAAGTGGCCGATTGCCGACGGGCTTGCGGAAATGCACTTGGCGATGGGACCCGCGACCGGTCCGTCGACCAATAAATTGTTCGCTTGGATGATCGAGGAGTCCGCGCTTCCCGAGACCTTTCACGACTGGGACTGGACGACGCTGCACGGACGGCTCGAAAGCGACATCAGCTGGGAAATGCTCGAGGAGGCTCGCCGCCATGTGTCGGCCTTCCTCGCGCGATTCCGCAAAGCGAACCTCATGCAGATCGCGCTCGATCGCGGCATCCGTATCGCACCGATCGAAACGATTGCCGATCTGCTGGCGAGCGAACAGTTTGCGGCGCGCGGCTTCCTCGCCACGGTGGCCGGCCCGGAAGGAAACTATTCGCTGCCTTGGGGCTTCGGCGGTGCATGCCCGGACGGATTCGCGCGCCCGACTGCCGCGCCGAGGCTTGATGCCGATCGCGCGCAAATTCTCGGCGAATGGTCAGCAACCAGCCAGCCCGAAGAAATCGCAGCCGAGCCCTCGTTGCAACCCCTCGCCGGGCTCAAGGTGCTCGACCTTGCTTGGGTCGTGGCTGGCCCTCTCATCGGCCGAAATCTCGCCGACTATGGCGCGACGGTTATCCGACTAGAGTCGGCAAAGCGTGTCGAGACGGCGCGATTGATGGGACCATTCCCAGCGGGCGATTATGATGTGCAGCGATCCGCCCTCTATGAGACCTGCAACGCCGGAAAACTCGGCCTGTCGCTCGACTTGTCCAAGCCGGAAGCACGTGACATCGTGCGTTCGCTGGCGCGCTGGGCGGATGTCCTCGTTGAATCCTTCACGCCCGGGCAGATGGCGCGTTGGGGGCTGTCTTATGACGAGCTGGCAAGAGATAATCCGGGTCTGGTCATGGTCAGTACGTCATTGACCGGTCAATCAGGACCGTTCGCCAGCTACTCGGGTTACGGCAACCATGGCGCAGCGATCGCTGGCTTCCAGAATCTCGTTGGAATGGAGGGGGCGACCCCGGTTGGACCCTATGGCCCCTATACGGATTTCGTCGCGCCGCGCTTCGGTATCCCCGCCACGCTGGCTGCGCTGGACCATCGTCGGCGTACCGGTCGGGGATGTTGGCTCGACGTGTCGCAGACCGAAGCTGGCGTCCAGTTCCTTGCCGCCCAGATCGCAGAAACATCGGTTACGGGAAATGTTCAGGGACCGATGGGCAATCGGGACCTCGCCATGGCCCCGCACGGCGTTTTCCGGACCAATGCCGAGGATAGCTGGATCGCAATCGCGGTGCAGTCGGATGCGCAATGGGAACGCCTTGCGGCGATCGCGCAAATCGACGAGCCCGCATGGAAAACATTCCAGGGGCGGAAGAGCGACGAGGACGCCTTGGAACGTCGGCTCGAGCAATGGGCTAGGCAGCAGGAGGTCACGGTCATCGAACAGCTTCTGCAGGAAAACGGCATCCCCGCGCATCGTCTGGTTTCGATCGAAGAATTTGGCAATGATCCTCAGATTGTGGCGCGTAATCACCTCGTCCATCTGCCGCATTCTCTCTCGGGCACCGCCGTCGTCGAGGCGTCGCCATTCCAGCTCGCGCGCACGCCCGCCGAATACGCACGATCCGCGCCCTGTTACGGGCGCGACAACGCGCATGTCTTGCGAGACATTCTGGGGCTGGATGCGGCGACGATCGAGGCGCTCGAAGCGGCCGGGATACTCACCTGATCGCGAACCGCTCGGCGCATTTGGTGCGGGACGGGCGGGAAGGAGATCGCGCTGAAGAGAGGCGCAATGGCGTAGCAGTGCTTCACGCCCTTTGCTCGGGGCGGCGCCGCCATTGGGCGTCAAGCCATTAGGCGACCAGAGCGTTCAGCGCTCCGTCCACCGCAATGACCGAGCCGTTGACGAAGGCTCCCGCATCGCTTGCCAGCATGACGACAGGGCCGACCAACTCTTCGATCCTGCCGAGGCGGCGCGCAGGCATTTGCGCGATGCGTTCGATTCCGGTCGGACTGTCGAAAAATTCCTCGTTCAGCTCGGTCTTGAACCAGCCCGGTGCCAGAGCATTGACGCGAATATTATGCTTGCCGAGATCGATCGCCATGGCGCGCGTGAGCTGGATGACTGCGCCCTTCGACGCACAATAGCTCGCCAGCCCGGGTTGCACGCCCAGCCCCAGCACCGACGCCACGTTGATGATCGAGCCGCCCTGCTTGGCCGCTACGAGCCGGCGAGCAGCCATCTGACCCACATTCCAGACGCCCCGAAAATTGGTGTCGAAAACCGCATCCCGGGCCGCCGGTTCGATCTTCAGGAAATTACGGGCATCGGTGACGCCGGCATTGCTCACGATGACATTCATAGTGCCATAGGCGCGCTCCGCGGCATCGAAAGCCCGCTCGATGCTCTCGGCGTCGGTCACATCCGCTTGCGCGGCCAGCGCGCTTCCTCCCGACTGCTCGATTTCCCGCACGAGGCCGTCGAGGCGGTCCGCGCGGCGCGCCACCGCAACGACGCGTGCGCCTGCCGCGGCCAGGCCCAGCGCAAGCTCCCGGCCGATACCGCTCGACGCGCCGGTGACAAGGGCAACACGCCCGGAAAGCGAAAACAGGTCAGCGTTCACGAATAGATCCTTGCTTCTGAAGGGCCGTCGAGGTCGGTCAGGAGCTCCAAGGCAGCTTTAGCGCCCTCGTGCCGCGACAATTTTCCCTGCGACATGTGTTCCACGATTGTGGTCAGGCGCGGGTCGGACGTGCCGAGCAACAGCGCGGCCGCGGCGTCGGCAACGTCCTGAGCGAGCGTCGATCGTGATATCCCGCCTCCGGCGGCGGCGTCGGGCGGGCCGGCCGGAAGCCCAGCGAACCTGTCGTCGATCGCGTCGCCGAGCGCCTTGAGGCCGTCCCGAGTTTGCGTCGATACCGACAGCATGGACCGGCGTTCCTCATGGCCCCGGTGGTGCAGCATGGCTGTCAAATGTGTGGCCGTTCGCGCGGCGTCGGGCAGATCCGCCTTGTTCACGACCAACAGGTCGGCGATTTCCAATACGCCGGCCTTCATCGCCTGCATCTCGTCGCCAAGGCCGGGTGCGCACACGACGATCTTCACATCGGTCAGGTTGGCAACTTCGACTTCTGACTGACCCGTGCCGACGGTTTCGACGATCACGAGGTCCATATCGGCGGCCGCCAGTAGATCCATGACCGATCTTGTGGTTCGCGTCACCCCGCCGAGGTGGCCGCGCGCAGCGAGCGACCGGATGAAAACGTCCGGATTTGCGCTGTGCGCCGCCATGCGAACGCGATCGCCCAGCACCGCACCGCCGCTGATCGGGCTCGATGGATCGACCGTCAGGATCGCGACGCGGCGGTATCTCGGCAGCAATTCGGGCAAAAGCGCATTGATGAGCGAGGACTTGCCGGCGCCCGGTGGCCCGGTCACGCCGAGGGTTCGGCACCGGCTGGCCCGGCCGCGCACCGCGACCGCCAGTTCGGTTCCTACCGCCGTGCGGTTTTCGATCGCGGTGATGGCGCGCGCAATCGCCAGCGGATCGCGATCGCGGACCGCCTTCAGCAGCGAAGCCGCGTCAGATCCTGCGCGCGTCCCGGTCAAACGTGACTCCGATAGGCGCGGGCAAGGCGATCGAACGTCGCGACAACATCGGTCAGCGGTGCGCCGCCGCGGAAGATTTCCCGGACGCCCACGGCTTCGAGCGGCGCGACGTCGAACGGACGAATGACCCCGCCGACCACCACCGGCAAATCGGGGACTTCGCGACGCTGTAGCTCGGCGACGATCTTTTGCGTGGTTTCGACCTGGCCTCCCGACATGAAGCTCAGCCCGATAATATCGACGTCTTCCTGGAGCGCGACGGTGACTACATCTTCGGGCTGCTCATAGTCGATCAGCACCACTTCCATCGCGGCGTCGCGCAGCGCGAGCGCGATGGTCGCAATGGCGCGATCATGGCTGTCGATGAAGCTCTTGGTCAGGAGGACGCGCGGCTGCGGCGCAGTATCTGGCATGGCGATCGGTTTCCTATTTGTTGCGCCCGAAGACTTCGTGAAGAATGGCCTGCATCTCGCCGAGCGTTGCATCGGCTTCGGCGGCGGCGACAAGGTTTGCCATTACCGACCCGATCGCCCGGCCTTCGTTGACCTCGACCGCCGCACGGCGCAGGTCTTCAAGCGCCGCCGCGCAGCGCGTCGCATCGCGTTCGCGGCGGTGCCGCTCGACGTCGGCGATCGCAAGGCGCGCGGCTTCGGGATCGGGCTGGAACACCGCAAATTGCTCGGGTTCGTCGGTGGTATATTTGTTGACGCCGACCATCGTTCGCGCGCCGCTCTCGATTTCCTGACGCCATTGGTAGGCGGCGGCAGAGACCTGCTGTTTGATCCAGCCTGACTCGATGCAGGCGATCAGCCCGCCGCGGTCGTCGATGTCGGCGATGATCTCGAACACCCGGCGTTCGATCTCGTCGGTGAGCGCTTCCACATAATAGGATCCGCCGAACGGGTCGGACACATGAACGGCGCCGGTTTCCTCAGCAATGATCTGGCTTGTGCGCAGCGACAGCGTCACCGCTTCTTCGGTCGGCAGGCCGAGTGCCTCGTCATAGGCGTTGATCGTCATGCCGTTGGCGCCGGACAGGACGGCCGCCAGCGCGCCATAAGCGTTGCGGACGAGATTGTTCAGCGGCTGCTGCGCGGTCAGCAGCGACCCTGCGGTCTGGGCATGGATGCGCGCTTGGAGCGAACCGCTTTTCTTGCAGCCGAAACGCTCGCGGTTCACCTTCGCATAGACGCGCCGCAGCGCGCGGGTCTTCGCGACCTCTTCGAAGAAATTCTCGCCGTAGCGGACGTGAAATCCGAAGCGTGGTACGACGGTGTCGGGGTCGATGCCGAGCTTCACGCACTCCTCGTTGACCGCAATGATCGCAGCGATCGAATAGGCGACGGCTTGGACGTTCGTGGCGCCGGCTTCGCAGATATTATGCTCGCTGATGGTGAGGGGATTCCACAGCGGCACATGCTCGGCGCAATAGGCCGCGATGTCGGCGATCAGCCGGTAGCTGCCGCGCGGCGAGAAGTTCGTTCCGCCGCTATGGCCAAAGAAATCCCAGATATAGTTGGTGAGATTGCCGCCAAGCTTGTCGAATGCAAAGCCGCGGCGCTTGGCCGCTGCGAGATACAGCCCGAGCATGGCCGGCGACCCCGCGTTGAGGACCATCGAGACCGTCGTTTTCGCCAGATCCTTGCCGTCGAGCAGGATCTCGTAATCGCGCGCCTTGCAGACCGAAATGCCGCAGTCGCCGATGCTGCCGCGCACCCCGGGGTGGTCGGGATCATAGCCCATCGACGTCGGCATATCGAAGATGAAATTGTAGGCTTCGCGATCGAAATAGCCCTTCGAGCCGCCCTGTTCGAGCAGAAGATCCATCCGCTCGCGGGTCTGCGAGGGCAGGCCGAAGCCAATGATCTGGAGGTCCATCCACGGCTGGAACTGATAATGGATCGGGTAAATGCCGCGCGTATAGGGATATTGCCCGGGCATTTCGGCTTCGTTGCCATGACGGTCGAGCCCACCGTAAACCGGATCGACCTCGACGCCCGAGCGGTTGCGCGCGACAAAGGAGCGATCCTTGTACCGCGCCGACACCGTTTGCTGCCAAAGCGCATAGGGGCTCTCTTCCGGCTTCGTGTCGGCGCTAATCATGAGACTGACGGCTCCCTTTCAGGCTTTGGGTCTGCGACGACCGCGTCGCGAGCGTGCAAGCGGTCACGCCGCGAAAATGGTCTTCAGATGAAGTGTGTCATTATATTCTTTGACCGCCGCGATGCGGCCATCACGGATCGTGAACAGAAAGTGATATTCATTATTGTAGATGCGCCCGTTCGTGATCTCGCCATGCGCTTCGACCTCGGCAGCGACCTTGTCGCCTTCGCCGATCATGCCGCGGATCCGCATGTCGATACCGCCCGGGATCTTCGCGCCGATACCGCGCAGGACGGCGCTGATCCCTTCCTTGGTCTTCATTCCGGCCTGCGGAAGCTGGTCGGGCTTGCCGCCGATCCACCAGGTCGCGTCGTCGGTTAGGCTGTCAATCAGACCGTCGGCATCGCCGCTTCCGAATTTGGCCAGAAACTGTTGGACAATGGCTTTGTTTGCTTCGATCGACATGGCTTTACTCCGGTAAGATGGTGCGTGAGAGCTGGTGTTCAGGAACGGACGAGATCGGCCGGCACGGCAATTTCCATGCCGAGCAGGATTTGCGCATAGCCCTTGCCCTGCGGATCATTGCGCAGCGAGGCGATGCCGCCGCCGCCCAGAACGTCGTAGAGCATGAAGTTGAGGCCATGGATGCCGGGGAGGTCGAAGCGCCGCACTTCAGCGGGCGCATAATGTTGGAACAGGGCGCCCACGACATCGGGCTGCAGTGCATGCCGGATGTAGGGAAGAAATTCGGGCCGCCGCGCAATGATGCCGATATTGGCGTGATTGCCCTTGTCGCCGCTGCGGCCCCACGCGAGCTCGATCAGCGGAACTTTGGTAAGGCCGGTCGCAGCAAGCGGTGTGGACCGTTCGGGCTCCTGATCGACTGGCGGGTTGGCGGAAGACGGCCTTGGCACATCCGGCAGAGCGACCACTTGTCCTTCGACTTCGACATTCACCTGGACGTCGACGATCGCCTTGTCGACCGCAGTCGAAAAGAGGCGGACGAGCGGCATGACCTTGGGGCGGTTGCCACCCATGCCGGTAAATCCGGGCGCCATCGACGTGCCGGCGGAGGTGAATTCGCGGACCAGCAGCTCCAGCGCCTTGGGATCGCCATGCTTCGCGGCGATCTTGAGCACAACCTCGCGCGCGCCTCGCGCCTGGCTGTTCGCGCCATAGCTCGATTCGGCGCCGATGATCTCGATCGAAGTCTCGCTGAACGGCGCTGAACCCGCCGCGGACAACAGCGACGAGACTCGCGTCACAACTGCTTCGCCCACCTTGGCTGCCTTGCTGGCAGCAGCCTCACCGATAATCGTCCAGGTCGCGCCGACGCGGTAGCCATCCTGCCAGGTTGCGCTGGCCTTGTAGGTTTCGGTCGGTGCACGGCCGCGTGCGCCGGTGACCCGCACCCGCCCGTTATCGGTTTCTTCGATCTCGACCGACCGCCAGTCGCAGCTGACGTCGGGAAGGAGATAGGCCGCGGGATCGCCGATTTCGTAAACGAGCTGCTCGCTGACCGTGCCGCGCGAGACAAGGCCGCCGGTCCCTTGCGGCTTGATGACGTCGAACGCACCATCGGCGTCGATCACTGCGATCGGATAGCCGATATTCGCCCAGTCGCCGACATCCTGCCAATCGGTGAAGAGACCGCCGGTCGCCTGCGCTCCGCACTCGATAATGTGGCCGGCGAGCGATCCGCCCGACAGGCTGTCGAAGTCCGACATGGACCAGCCGAACGCGTGAATGCACGCGCCAAGCACGGTCGCGCTATCGACGCAGCGACCCGTGACGACGATGTCGGCGCCGGCATCCAATGCCGCCGCGATCGGTGCGGCCCCCAGATAGGCATTGAGGCTCATCAGCCGCGACGGCATCGCGGCGCCCGAGAACATTTCCCTACTGGTCTGAAGCTCGGGCTGCATCGCGATCAGATCGTCGCCAGTGACCACGCCGACCCGCAGGTTCAAGCCGGCGGCCGCAATTTTTGCCCGAAGCGCTTCCGCGCAGGCCGATGGATTGACGCCCCCGGCATTCGCAATCAGCTTCACCCCGCGTTCGGCGATCCGCGGCAGGTGACGCTCGACCAGGCTGACGAAATCGGTCGCATAGCCCAGCGATGGATCCTTCGCGCGGGCGCGGGCGAGGATCGACATCGTGACTTCAGCCAGATAGTCGAAGGAGATATAGTCGAGACCGTCATGCTCGAGCAGCTGGGGCAGGGCGATCGAGCTGTCGCCCCAAAATCCCGATGCGCCGCCGATGCTGATTGTTCGCTGCGTCATGCCGGCTCCCCCTCGACGATGAAGAGGATGTCGCGCGCCGCTACCTGCTGGTTCGCGGCGACCGCAACGGTGGTGACTTTGCCACCGATCGGCGCGATGATCTGCTGTTCCATCTTCATCGCCTCGAGCACCGCAAGCACGTCGCCGCGGGCCACGAGCTGGTCCTGGCCGACCCGCACCGCGGTAATGGTGCCGGTCATCGGGGCGCGCATCACGCCGTCACCGCCGGCGCTGGCGCGCGACGGAGCGCGGTAGGTGGTATCCTCGAACCGATAGACCCGCCCGTCGAGATCGATCGCGATCTCATCACTGTCACAAAGATAGACCGCCCGCCGGAGCAGGCCATCGACCTCGAACCGGACCAGCGTGTCGCCGCGTTCGACGATGGCGATCGACGCCGAATGTGCGTCGCTTTGCGCCGACCAGCGCTGCCCGGCCCGGGCTACGCGCACGATGGTTTCGCTGCCGTCGCTGGCGAGATTGACCTGATGCGCCTGCTTGCCATTCGACGACCAACCCTGTCCGGCCGTTTCGGCGGCAAGGATGGCGGCAAGCAGGATCGCAACTGGGTCGCCTTCGCCCGGCTTGAAGCCGTCAGCATAATGCTTGCCGATGAAGGCCGTCGTCGCATCGCCGCGCCGGAATTCCTCGACCGACAAGGCGTCGAGCAGGAACTCGCGGTTCGTCGCGACGCCGAGCAAGTGCGTGCCGCGAACCGCCTGGACGAGGCGCCGCAGTGCTTCGTCGCGGTTCGCGCCGGTGGCGATGATCTTGGCGATCATCGGATCGTAGAATGAACTGATGACCTGGCCCGTCACCAGGCCGTGATCGATGCGCACGCCGTCGCCGGTGGCGGGCTGCCAGATCGACGCGACGCCGGTCTGCGGCAAAAATTCCTGTCGCGGGTCCTCGGCGTAGAACCTTACCTCGATCGCGTGACCCGAGATCGAAATATCGTCCTGAGCAAAGGGCAGGGGCAGTCCCGCCGCCACATCGATCTGGAGATCGACGAGGTCGATGCCCGTGACACATTCGGTCACCGGATGTTCGACCTGAAGGCGGGTGTTCATTTCGAGGAAGTAGAATTCGCCATCCTTGCCGAGCAGAAATTCGACGGTTCCCGCCCCGACATAATCGATCGCCGCCGCAGCGCGAACCGCCGCGTCGCCCATTCGGCGCCGCAGGTCCTCGTCCACCGCAGGCGATGGCGCCTCCTCGATGACCTTCTGGTGCCGACGCTGGACCGAGCAGTCGCGCTCGCCAAGATGCACAACCGATCCGAAGCGATCGCCGAACACTTGAATCTCGACGTGGCGCGCATCGACGACGGCGCGCTCGAGCAGCAGCCGATCATCGCCGAACGCATTCTTTGCCTCCGACCGCGCCGAGACCAGCGCTGCCGCGAGGTCGCTGCGATCGTGGACAAGGCGCATGCCGCGTCCGCCACCACCCGCCGAGGCCTTGACCATGACGGGGTAGCCGATCCGGTCGGCCTCGCGCACGAACAGGGCGTCGTCCTGATCATCGCCCTCATAACCCGGCACACAGGGGACGCCCGCTTCGATCATTCGCCGCTTCGATCGCGCCTTGTCACCCATCACCCGCACCGAATCGGGCATCGGTCCGATGAAGGTGATCCCCTCGTCGGCACACTGCTCGGCGAAATCGGCATTTTCGGAAAAGAAGCCGTATCCGGGATGGAGCGCATCGGCACCGGTCGCGCGCGCCGCCGCCAGCACCCGTTCGGCCGACAGATAGGACTCCTGCAGCGGCCCGCCGCCCAGGCGGAAGGCTTCATCGGCTTCGAGCACATGCCGCGCGCCCGCGTCCGCGTCGCTGAAAACGGCAACCGTCGCATAGCCCTTTGCCTTGGCGCTGCGGATCACGCGGCACGCGATTTCACCGCGATTGGCGATCAGGATTTTCGAAAACGGCTTCATGTCGTGGCCCATGCCGGCGGTCTCTTCTCTTTGAACGCTGCGATGCCCTCGGCGCCTTCGCCGAGGACGGCTTCAGCGAAAACTTCGGCTGCGACTTGCGAAAAGGCGGCGGCGTCAAATCCCGCCAAGCCGTTGAGCAATGCTTTCGTCGCCGCGAGGGCGCCAGGGGCGCAGGCGCGTATCTCGGTCAGGATGACGTCCAGCCGGGCATCGATCGCAGAGCGATCGGCCAGCAATTCATCGACAAAGCCAAGTCTCGCCGCTTGTGCCGCATCGAACCGGCTGCCGGTCAGCGCGAGACGGCGCGTGGTGGCCGGGCCGAGACGCGCGACCACAAAGGGTGCGATCTGAGCCGCTACGAGGCCAAGGCGCGCTTCGGAGAGGGCAAAGCTGGCACCCGGTGAGGCGAGGACGATGTCGGCGCATGCGGCCAGTCCCATGCCACCGCCCATCGCAGCGCCCTCGACCACCGCGATCACCGGCTTGGGGAAGGCGTGGAGGCCGCCGAAAACACGCGCGCCGCGGATCGACAGTTCGACCATCTCGGCATGCGGATCGTCGCTCGATGCCCCGAGGGTCTTGCCGCTCAAATCGGCACCGGCGCAAAATATACGGCCATTGCCTTGCAGAACGAGGGCGCGAACGGCCGGGTCGGCGCGATAATGCGAGAACAGCAGGTCGAAATCGGCCAGCAGCGGGTCGGAAATCGCGTTGCGCGTCGCGGGATCGTCGATCGTTGCGAAAAGCGCGCCGCTGCGCTGCTCCAGCCGCAACACCGACATCTGCGGAGTGTCGATCATGCCCCCGGTCACAGCCGCGCAATCCCGAAATTGTTTCGCGCCGGCTCGCGCGCATCGCCCTCGGTGCATGTGTCCAGGCAGAAGGCCACGACCCGCCGCGTGTCGCGCGGGTCGATGATGCCGTCGTCCCAGAGGCGCGCGGTCGCAAACAGCGCCTCGCTTTCGCGGTCATATTGCGCGATCAGCCTTTCGGACATCGCCGCCAGTCCCGCATGGTCGGGCTCGACGCCGCGCGCCGCGGCACCGTCTTCAGCGACGATCGTCAGGACCTTTGCCGCCTGTTCTCCGCCCATCACCGACAAGCGATTGTTCGGCCATGAAAAGATGAAGCGCGGACCGAACGCCCGGCCGCACATCGCATAGGCGCCAGCCCCGAAACTCGCGCCGATCTGGATGGTGACCTTTGGCACCGACGCGTTGGTGACAGCCTGGATCAGCTTCGACCCATGTTTGACGATACCCGACGTTTCCGCCTCCACCCCGACCATGAACCCCGTCGTGTTCTGGAGGAACAGCAGCGGCGTTCGCGATTGGCAGCAGAGCTGGATGAACTGCGCGGCCTTGGTTGCACCCTGCGCATCGATCGGCCCGTTGTTACCGATGACGCCAAGCTCACGGCCTTCGATCCGGGCGTGACCGCAAACGGTCTGCGGCCCATATTCCGCCTTGAACTCGGTGAAATCGCTATCGTCGACGATGCGGGCGATGACTTCGTGCACGTCATAGGGTTTGCGGTAGTCGGGCGAGACGATCCCGAGCAATTCTTCGCTGTCGTAGCGGGGACCGGGCTTGGCCGGCTGCGGCAGGCTTCGATCCCAGCGCAACTTTGCAAGAACCTCGCGCGCCTGGCGCAGCCCGTCCGCATCGCTTTCTGCCAGATAGTCGCCGACCCCTGTCACCCGGGTGTGCAGCACGGCGCCGCCAAGATCTTCATCACGGGCAATTTCGCCCGTGGCTGCCTTTAGCAAAGGCGGGCCGGCCAGAAATACCTTGGAGCGGCCGCGGATCATGATGACATAATCGGAGAGGCCGACCTGATACGCCCCCCCCGCCGTCGATGAGCCGTGGACCACCGTAATCGTCGGCAGACCGAGAGCGGACATGCGCGAGAGGTTGGCAAAAGTGCGGCCGCCCTCGACGAACATTTCGGCCTGCAGATTGAGGTTCGCGCCCGCGCTTTCGACCAGCTGGATATAGGGCAGCTTGTTTTCGATTGCGATGTCCTGGACGCGGAGCTGCTTCTTGATGCCCATTGGATGCGCAGCACCGCCCTTGATGCCGGCGTCGCTCGCGAACACCATCGCGCGGACGCCCGAGACGAAACCGATCCCGGCGATGACACCGCCGCCATAGACATTCTCGACGCCGTCATCGTCGTGCATGCCGATGCCGGCGAGCGTCGACAGCTCCAGAAATGGCGCGTCACGGTCGAGCAGCAACGCGACACGATCGCGCGGCAGCAATTGTCCGCGCTTGGCGAATTTGGGGCCGGCGCGGGCGGACGCCGCCAGCACCTTGGCTTCGAGCGCCCGAAAGTCGCCGATCAATTCCAGGTGCGCCGAGCGGTTGTGCTTGAATGCTTCGCTCTCGGCGATGGCCATGCTTTCGATAATCGCCACGCTCAGCCTCCGAACAAATTGATGAAGCGATTGCGCAGCTCGACCTTGCGGAGCTTGGAAGTCGCGGTGAGCGGAAGATCGTCGACGAACTCGAAGGCCTTGGGCACTTCATGCGGCGCGAGCATCTCGCGGCAGTACATATGGATATGCCAGGATTCGGCGGTTTCGCCGGGCTTCAACATGATCACCGCGACGACGGCCTCCTGCCAGCGCGGGTGCGGCACGCCGATCACAGCGGCGTTCGCGATCAGATGGCATTGCAGCAGGACCTGCTCGACCTTGACCGACGAAACATTCTCGCCGCCGCTTTTGATCATGTCCTTCAGGCGGTCGACGAAAAGCAATTGGCCGTCGTCATCGATGACGCCCAGATCGCCGGTATGATGCCAGCTGAAGCGCCGCGATTCAGCGGTTGCAGCGTCATCCTTATAATAGCCGAGCATGACGTTCGGACCGCGATGCACGATCTCGCCGATCTCGCCATGTGGCAGCAGCGTGCCGTCCTCCGCCATGATCGCCACGTCGTTGACGATCGACGGCTCGCCCCAATAATTGCCCTCCTTGAGCAACTGCTGCTCCGGACGCAGCATCATCGTGCTCGGGTACATCTCGGTTTGGCCCGAGGACAGGACAAAGGTCGGGCAAAACTCGACGAGCAGCCGCCGCAGCAAAGGTCCGGGCATGGGGGCCATCGCGTAGATGCAGTAGCGCAGCGATGCGAGGTCCAGCGTGTCGCGGACCGGATGCTCCATCATCGCGGCGTACATCATCGGCAGCCCGACGAAGAAGCTCACTTTTTGCTGATCGATCGTCGTCAGCACCTGTCCGGGTTCGAAGCCGTTGTGGAGGACGACGGTCGCGCCGGCGGCGAGGAATGTCGTCAGGAGGCAGTGCGCCGACACATGGAAGAGCGGCAAGACGATCAGGATGCGATCGTTGCGCGTGACCATCCATTCGCCGATGTTGCACATCACGGTGGCATAGACGGCCAGATTGCAGTGCATGACGCCCTTGGGCCGCGATGTCGTCCCGCTCGTGTACATGATCATTGTCAGGTCACGCTCGTGAATCGGCAGATCGGGTTCGCGGTTGGACGCAGCCTCGAGTCTTGCATCGAAATCGGGACCGAGCGTCAGCACCAACGGCTCACCTTCGGTACCGCCAGGGACCGCCTCACCACTGTTCGCATCGGCGATAACGATGGCGGCCTCGGTATGATTGAGAATATAAGCCCGGTCGTCCGCCGAGAGGGCGGGATTGATGGGAACCCAGACGAGCCCGGCCTTGTGAATTCCGAAGATGGTGACGATGAAGTCGATGCTGTTCGCGCAGATGGTCGCGATCCGGTCGCCGGGCTTTGCGCCTTTTTCGAGCAGCATATTGGCGCAGCGGTTCGCTTTGTCGTCGAGCTCGCCGAAGGTGATGGTGCTCGATGGGGTGACCACCGCTGCCTTGTCGCGGAAGCGGCGCGCCGAACGCCGCATCAGGTCGCCGAGAGCCACGCGCCCGATACCCTCGGTCACGAGCGGCGAGGGCTGAAGGCCCAAGCTGACGGGTGAGGTCTTTGAGCCCTCGTAAGACGCCGACCCCGATCGAGCCATTTCGACCGGCGCGCTCAAGACCGGAACCTCAGGCTCGCGCAAGGCCGGGTCGATTTGATCTCCACGATCACAGAATCTCTCCGACCAAATTCTGGCCAAGGCAGTTGATCCAGATATGCGCCAGCCATCGGCATCCTCTTCTCATTCGCTTGTGCTCGGGGAGAGCGCGACTCTTATCGGTCGGCAATAGCTGCCGCGTGGGTCATGGTCAAGACTTGCTTGCCGCAAGCTAGTCTAACTTGCTTGTCATTCGCGCCGAGCTGAGCCGCCGCCTATTCGCTGCAATCCTCGACGCAGCGCGGGATATTTCGCGAGAGGCGGCGCGTGTTTTTCGTGAAGGGGCGGACAACAAAAGTCGGGGAGGGCAGGTGGACGCAAGCCTGCCCAAGTCCCGTCGATGCTTCGAGGTTGCTGAGCGGATTATTGTGCCACGCTTCAGGCTTCGCCGATGAGTTCGCGACCGATCAGCATCCGCCGGATCTCGTTCGTCCCGCCACCGATACCGAGGAGCTTTGCGTCGCGATAGAGACGCTCAACCGGCCAGTCCTTGGTATAGCCTGCACCGCCGAGCGCCTGAACAGCTTCACTCGCCACACGCTCGGTGTTTTCGGCCGCCAGGAGCAATGCGGCCGCTGCATCAAATCGCGTCGTCCGGCCCGCATCGCAGCTTTTTGCGACCGCATAGACATAGGCGCGCGACGAATTGAGCGCGACGTACATGTCGGCGATTTTGGCCTGCATGAGCTGGAACTCGCCGATCGGCTTACCGAATTGCTTGCGCTCCCGCACATAGGGCAAAACGACGTCGAGACAGGCTTGCATGATGCCGAGGGGAATACCGGCCAGAACCGCGCGTTCGAAATCCAGCCCGCTCATCAGCACGCCGACGCCGCCATTCACCGGCCCCAGAGCATTGGCCTCCGGCACTTCGCAATTGTCGAACACCAGTTCCGCGGTTGGCGATCCGCGCATGCCCATCTTGTCGATCTTCTGTCCGATCGAGAAACCCGGCATATCCTTTTCGATGATGAAGGCGGTGATACCGCCGCTGCCTTCCCCGGTCTTCGCGTAAACGACAAGCGTGTCGGCATAGGTCGCATTGGTGATCCAGAATTTGGTGCCGTTAAGGACGTATCCGCCCTGCACGGCATCGGCTTTCAGTTTCATCGAGACGACGTCGGACCCCGCTCCCGCCTCGGACATCGCCAGGCTCCCGAGATGCTCGCCTGAAATGAGCGGCGGCAAATATTTCGTCTTCTGTTCGGCCGAGCCCCAGCGAGCGATCTGGTTGATGCACAGGTTGGTGTGCGCGCCATAGCTGAGTCCGATCGCACCCGAGGCCCGCGCGATTTCTTCGCAGGCAATCACATGTTCAAGGTAACCGAGGCCGAGCCCGCCATATTCTTCGGCGACGGTGATGCCGTGCAAGCCGAGTTCGCCCATGCTCGCCCAGAGCTCGTCGCGCGGAAACCAGTCGTCGGCGTCGACCTTTTTCGCGAGCGGTGCGATTTTATCGGCCGCGAACCGGCGGGTCGTTTCCCGGATCATGTCGGCTGATTCGCCGAGATCGAAGTCAAACAGCTGCATAAATCGCTCCCATCATTTCTGTCACATAAGGATTCACATTCTCACCGGGCCGCCTGGCGACGCCGAAATCTGTCCGGCAGTGCCGGGCAGAGGACGTGTTTGACCGGGAGGCGCGGGCCAAAGGCTGGCCGCCGCTGCGGTATCGGCTTCGGCGAGCGTGAGCCCTCGCGCGGTCGAGCCGTCGGACCCGCCGTCACCGGCGGCGTGACGACGCAGTTCGAGCTTGGCGATCTGGTTGCGATGGACCTCGTCGGGTCCGTCGGCCAGTCGCAGCAGCCGGGCTGTCGCAAAGGCGGCGGCAAGGAAATGATCGTTATTCGTTCCGCCACCACCGAAGAGCTGAATGGCCCAATCGACCACCTGCTGTGCCATGGCAGGCGCGGCGACTTTGATCATCGCGATCTCCTGACGCGCAGCCTTGTTGCCGACGGTGTCCATCATCCAGGCGGCACGCATCGTCAGCAATCGCGCCTGATCGATCAAAATTCTCGATTGCGCGATCCGCTCCAGGGTGACGCTCTGTTCCGACAGCGGACTGCCGAAGGCCACGCGCTCGGTCGCGCGGCGGCACATCCGCTCCACGATCCGCTCGCTAAGCCCGATCAGCCGCATGCAATGATGGATGCGGCCGGGCCCAAGCCGACCCTGCGCGATCTCGAAACCGCGGCCTTCGCCCAGCAGCATATTGGCGGCGGGGACGCGGACATTCTCGAACACAACTTCCGCCGACCGATCGGGAACGCCGTAAAAGCCAAGGACAGGCAAGGCCCGAACGACCCGGACACCGGGGGTATCGCGCGGGACAAGGATCATCGATTGCGCCTTGTGCCGGTCGGTTGTCGCATCGCCGGTGCGGCCCATGAAAATGAAAAAGGCGCAGCGCGGGTCGGTTGCTCCTGTCGTGTACCATTTGCGGCCGTTGATGACATAATCGTCATCGTCGCGCGATATTTCGGAAGCGATATTGGTCGCGTCGGACGACGCGACTTCGGGCTCGGTCATGGCAAACGCCGATCGCGTCTCGCCGGCGAGAAGCGGTTCGAGATAGTCTGCTTTTTGTTGATCGGTGCCGAACAGCAGCAGGGTTTCCATATTGCCCGTATCCGGCGCGGAACAGTTGAAGATTTCCGGGGCAAAAAGCGAACGGCCCATGGCTGCGCATAGCGGGGCATATTCGACATTACTCAGCCCGCTCGCATCGTGCGAGGCCGGGAGAAACAGATTCCACAAGCCTTCGGCGCGTGCGCGGGCCTTGAGATCCTCGATATGCGGATAGATCGCCCAGGGGCCGAGGCGCTCGGCGGCCAGATACAGCTCGCGCTCGACCGGATAGAGATGCGCCGCCATGAAATCCTGCAGCCGGTGCTGCAGGACGACGCTGCGCGCGCTTTGAGTGATGTCCACGTTAGTTCCTCATGAGGCCGGGGCGCCGGCGCGGCGCGCCTGTTCCCAAGCGAGTTCGGCCAGTTCGGGCAGCGCCTTGACGCGCTCGGCGGCTTCCGGCGACGCCGCCGTGCCCCGCGCCAGACGGCCCTTGATGCCATGGATGATGGCGGCGAGCCGGAAGAAGGAAAAGGCCAGGAAGAAATCATAGTCGGACGTATCCGCAATACCCGTGCTCTCGGCGTATAGCGCGAGATATTCCGCTTCGCTCGGCGCGTTCAACATCGCGAGTTCGGCGCCCGCCAGTCCGGCAACGATGTGACCGGGCATGCGATACATCATCGCGTGATAGGCAAAATCGGCGAGCGGATGCCCGAGCGTCGCGAGTTCCCAGTCGAGCACCGCGACGATCCGCGGTTCGGTCGGGTGAAAAATGAGATTGTCGCAGCGAAAGTCGCCATGCACGATCGCCACTCGCTCGGGATTTCGCGGTCTGGCATGGTCAAGCCATGCAATCATCCGGTCCATGTTCGGATCCCGGCCGGCGACCGTATCGGCCAGATACTGCTCGGAAAGCCGTTTTATCTGGCGTTCGACATAGCCAGTCGGCCGGCCGAAGCCGCCGAGGCCAATTTGGTCGGGGTCCAGCGCGTGCAGGTTCGCGATTGCCGCGTTCATGGCCCGGAAATAGTCGGGTCGATCGCCGGTGCTGACGTCGGGAAAGGTTGCATCCCAAAAAATTCGGCCTTCGACCAGTTCCATCAGGTAAAACATCGTTCCGATGACTTCGGGGTCGACGCAGCTTGCGTAAATCCCGGCCACGGGAACGCGCGTGTCGGCGAGCGCGGACTGCACCATCGCTTCGCGATCGACGGCATGGGCGCCCTTTAAAAGCATTCCCGATGGCTGCCGCCGCAGGACATAGGAGCGTGACGGTGTGCCGACCAGATAGGTTGGGTTGGACTGTCCGCCGCGAAACTGCCGCACGCTGATCGGGCCTTCATAACCATCGACATTGGCGCCCATCCAGCGCGCGAGGTTATTTTCATCAAAACGATGACCCTCGCGAACGGGCATGGCGCCAACGGTTCCGGCTATATCGGCGGGTTCGGCCACTTGCAGACATCCTCTCAATCGCGACGCTCTCGGTCGATCCTGGGAGTTTTAGCTTGCTAGGCGCAAGCAAGCAAGTGAGCATTTTGCACAAAATTGTGCTGTTTCGCCGGTATCGGCGGTTTGGGGTGGGCCCACCGGCGGGCTATGCGCGTTGCAAATCCATGCGAAGAACTGCCTGGGCGAAACCGTTGTTGGCCGGGACGGGCTTTCGCAAATTCGCGACACGTAGCAGGGATGGCAAGCGTGTCCGTTCGTCACCGTCGCATTGTGCGCGGACGAGTCTTGCTTTGCCGGAACTATTATCTGCGTTGCAAGCGCCCACGCGAATAGCCGACTTCGCCCCGGATCTATGGGCGGCTTCCCACAGCAAGCGATCGAGCTTGCCGCCACCGGTGGAGTAGCGAGGGCGACAGCGGTGCGGCACAGCACGCCATCCTTCGTCGGGCCACATCAACATCTCATCGCCTTCGAGGCGAATCACTAGCTTGCTCGAAACAAGCGAGTGGACTAGAACTCGGGCAAATCTTCCACAAAAAGGATGGTAAATTGGTACAAATGCGAAGGTTGAAGCCGGCGAGCAGGGCAAGCAACAAGGCGCCGCGACTCACACAGGCGGAACGCACCGCGATTTCCGACGGGCGGATGCTCGAGGCGGCGATGGCGCTGGTCCTGGAGCGCGGAACCCATAACACCACGCTCCGCGAGGTCGGCGAACTTGCCGGCTACAGCCGCGGTCTGGCGAGCAATCGCTTCGGGTCGAAAGACGAGCTGTTCGCCGAATTGATCGACGTTTTCAACGAGCGCTGGAAGAAGGAAAGCAGCGCGCTCGTCGGCAGCAAGACCGGGCTGGAGGCTTTCGACGCCGCGAATGAAAGCATCATCGACTTCATGAACGATAACTCGGATTATATCCGCGCGATGTTCATCCTATATTATGAGACGGTGGGAAGCAGCACCGTGATGCGCGAGCGGCTGGCGGAACAGCACGGCGCCTATCGCCGGGCGATCGCTCGCTATATCAGTCAGGGCATCGCCGAGCAGACGATCAAGAGGACCGTCGATCCAACCCGCGTCGCCCTCCAATATACGTCCTTCTTCTTCGGCCTGGTTTATCAATGGCTCGCGAACCCGGACGCGATCGAGTTCGAGAGCGCATTGCATGATTTTCGCGACGCCATGATTCAGGTTATCGGCGAAACGGACATGGCAGTTCGACGATCCGCCTGATCGCCCGCGATCAAGCGGCGAGGTTAAATTCCTGGTAGTTGGGATCGCGGAGGACGTCGCGATACTCGTCCGGCGTTCCGGTCCAGTTTTCCGGCATGCCCTTTTCGTCCAGATACCAGTTCTTGCAGCCCGTGTTCCAAATCGTCTTCGGCACGGCTGAAAGCACGCGTTCGCGGAACTGGGCCATTGCTTCCGGCCGGGCCTCGATCGAATGAAATCCGTTGTCCGCGCAATAGCGGATGACCTTGACGATATGGTCGACGATCGCTTCCGAATAGGCGATCGCGCTGAAATTACCGCGCGGCGAATGTGGCCCACCTATGAGCATGAAGTTCGGAAACCCCGGGACATGGACCGACAGATGCGCGCCGGTCTCTTTCTTCCACACTTCTGTCAACGATTCGCCGCGGGCGTTGGTCAGTTCGATCGGGCGATGGTAGGCGCGCGCATGGAAACCGGTCGCGAAAATGATCACATCGAGTTCGTGCAAACGTCCCGACTCGTCCAGCAAGCCTTTCTCGGTTGCCCGCACGATCCCGTCGCGCACAATCTCGACATTGGGGCGAGCCACAGCCGGATAGAATAATGTCGACATCACCATCCGCTTGCAAAGCGGCTCATCGGTGGGGGTCAGCTTCGCGCGTAGTGCCGGGTCCTTGACGCGGCTCAGATGCCATTTGCACATGGCGGACAGGAATTTGCGCTGCCAACCCTGCTTGATGACTGCTTCGGCGAAAACGCGTTCGAAGAACCACCCGTAAAAGCTACCCGCCAAGCGCCCGATGAAAGGAAAGGCGCGGACGATGGAGCGCTCCATCTTGCCGAACTGGCGATTTGGCAAGGGAAACACCCATTGCGGTGTGCGGATAAACGCCTTGAGGTTGACCCCTTGATTTGCAATCGCCGAGATGACCTGCGTTCCGGTCGACCCGCTGCCAATGATGCCGACGCGCTTGTCCGACAGGTCGATGCCGTCAAGCCACTCGGCCGTGTGAAACTTGGTCCCTTTGAAATCGTCGATGCCTTCGATATCGGGGAAGGCCGGGACATGCAGCGGCCCCGTCGCCGCAATCAGAAAATCGACGGTGTCGCGCTGACCGTTCGATGTCTCGAGATGCCAACGCTGACCGTCGAACTGCGCCTTCGTCACCTTGGCGCCAAACACGATATCGCGTCGAAGATCGTATTTGTCGGCGATCTTGACCATGTATGACTGGATTTCCGGCCCGAGCGCCAGCCGGTGGCTCCAGCCGGGGTTGTGTTCGAACGAATAATTATAGTGATGCGCCGGGACGTCGCAGGCGATGCCGGGATAGCGGTTTTCGCGCCAGGTGCCGCCGACCTCGTTCGCTTTTTCATAAATGACGAGATCGTCGAAGCCAGCTTCGCGCAGTTTGATTGCCTGCATCATCCCTGCGGCACCAGCTCCGATGATCGCGGTGCGCGGACGATAGGCGGAATTCTGGGTCCGCGACGCATTCGTCGCCGGGCCTTTGGCCATCTGATTTTGCATTACTCTCTCCACTTGCTTGTCACACACTAGTATCGCATTGTCGCCATGACAAGCATATTGAAAGCGAGAGGTGGGTTCGATGGAGCGTGTTCGCGGCAAAAGGGCGCTGGTGACCGGGGCAGCGCAGGGATTGGGTGCCGCGGCTGCCCAAATGCTTGCTCGTCACGGCGCCCACGTTTTGCTGACCGATATCAACGAAGCCGGGGCACAGCAGGTCGCCGAGTCGATCAATCTTGAAATCGGCAGCGAAGTGGCCTGGGGTTTCCAGCACGATGCGACCAGCGCCGAGGATTGGGCAGCGGCGATCGAACAGGCACGCCACCGCATGGATGGCCTGTCCGTGCTCGTCAACAATGCCGGGATGGTACGGACAGGATCGGTCGAGGATCTCGATCTCGAGCAATGGCACCATGTCATGCAGGTCAACACCGACAGTGTTTTTCTGGGCTGCAAACTGGCCTTGCCGATGATGCGCGAATGTCAGCCTGCGTCGATCATCAATCTTTCATCAATCGCCGGATTGATGGCGTCTCCGAACCTCGCTGCCTATAATGCCTCGAAGGCGGCCGTCTGGCTTCTCACCAAATCGGTCGCGCTTCTCGCGGCCAAGAAGGGGTGGGACATCCGCTGCAATTCGATCCACCCGACATTCATTCGAACGCCGATGCTCGACGATCTGCGCGGCGATCGCGACGAAGCGGAAACGCTCGCACGTCTTGCGAAACAGGTTCCATTGGGCCGTCTCGGCGACCCCGACGACGTGGCTTATGCTGTCTTGTATATGGCCTCGGACGAGAGCCGTTTCATTACCGCTGCGGAATTCAAGATCGACGGTGGAATTTCAGCGATTTAGAAACTTGCTTGCGCCTAGCTAGCGTATTAGTTATGACGAATCACCTTCAACGAAGATTGAGGTGGGAGAGGACGAATGAGCGCTAGGAAGCCTAATCAACGCAAAGGCCCATTCATTGCACGGCAGCGCGCTGGCGCGAGTCGCGCGTCAACTGTCCCATTATCGCTGTCACATGTCGGTCGGCGCGAACGCCGGTTCGTGCCGATCCTCGGGAGAATTTCTCTCCCGTAAGTTTCGGGGGATCGGTTTCACAAAAATAAAATCTAGGGAGAGCTTCAATGAACCATGTCAATCGTGCGCTTTTGGGTGCCAGTATCGCTGCTATTGCCGTTGCCGGCCAGGCGCATGCCCAAGCCGTCGCGCCCGCTGCCGATGCCCCCTCCCAGCAGCCGGTTGAGGTTGAAACGGCCAATCAGGCGCCAGATTCGAATGATATTGTGGTTACCGCCAACAAGCGCGAGCAGCGTTTGAACGACGTCGGGATTACCGTTGCGGTGGTGTCAGGGGATGCGCTGCAGAACCGGCAGATCAACTCGCTGGCGGATCTTGCAAACGCGACACCCAGCCTCTCCTTCACGAACAGCGCGAACGGCACACCGGTGTACACTCTGCGCGGCGTCGGCTTTTACGAAACGTCGATCGGTGCTTATCCGACCGTCAGCACATATGTGGACGAAGCGCCGCTCGCGTTTCCAGTCCTTTCGTCCCACTCGGCGTTTGACCTGGAGCGGGTCGAAATTCTGAAGGGCCCTCAGGGCACCCTGTTCGGCCAGAACGCAACCGGCGGCGCGATCAACTATATCGCTGCCAAGCCGACTAGCGAATTGAGTGCGGGCGGCAGCATCTCCTATGGTCGCTTCAACGAAGTCGTTGCCGATGCCTTTATCAGCGGTCCGATCTCCTCGACACTGAGTGCGCGCCTCGCAGGCCGGATCGAACGCGCCGACGGCTGGCAGATCAGCAACTCGCGACCGGGGGACCGGAACGGCAAGGTCGAAAACTATATGGGCCGACTGTTGATTGATTTTGAACCGACAGAGCGGCTGCGTTTCAAACTGAATATAAATGGCTGGAAAGATAATAGCGAAACGCAAGCGCCCCAGTATATTGCGCTGTTTCCGCAAGCGCCTGCGTTCCTGACCCCCCAATTGGCAGCAGCGCAGTTTTCGCCGGAGCGGCCGCAAGCAGCTGATTGGACTCCCGGCGTCCCCCGGCGCAGCAACAGGCTTGGACAAGCCACTCTTCGTACCGAATTCGACGTGAGCGACGACGTCACGTTGACATCGCTCACGTCTTACGCCGATTATAAGCAACGGCAGGGTGATGAGGGCGATGGCCTTCCGCTTTCGACGCTTGACCTTGTCAATAACACGGGCCGCATCAAGAGCTTCAACCAAGAACTCAGGATTTCGAACAATAGCGGATCGGACTTTCGCTGGGTCGTCGGCGCCAACTATGAGCGCAGCACGGTCAATGAACTTATCGACTTATCGTTTCCTGATGTTTCCGTCAGAGGCCTTTATGGATCGTTCGGTTACCCGTTCTTCTCGCTATCCTATTCCAACGATCAAAAGATGGAGAACTACGCCGGCTTCGCGAATATCGAATATGATATCGGCCAACTGACGGTTAAGCTGGGTGGCCGCTATACCAAGTCGAGGACCGATGCCAGCGAGTGCGGGTTCGACGACAGCGGCAGTCCCACGAACACCGGCCCCCTGTTCTACGATGTGCTTTTCGGCGGAGCGTTGGGGCCATATGCCGGGCAATGCTATCAGATCAACAATACGCCGGACACGTATAACGGTGTAGCACCTGGCGCATCGGGCCGCTTCACCGACACTCTGAAAGAGGACAATTTTTCGTGGCGCGTGGGTCTGGATTACAAGCCGGTGGACGACGTCCTTCTCTACGCCAACGTCGCGAAAGGCTATAAGGCCGGCAGCTATCCGACGCTCTCGGCCTCGCTCTTTAGCCAGTATCTCCCGGTCGTGCAGGAGTCTGTGCAGTCTTATGAGGCCGGGTTCAAAGCCACGCTGCTCGATCGGACGCTGCAACTGAACGGTGCGGTCTTCTATTATGATTACACCAACAAGCAGCTGCGGTCGAAGTTCGTAGATCCGAATTTCGGAATTTTGGACGTGCTTCAAAATATTCCGAAGTCGGACGTCAAGGGCTTCGAAATCGAGATGAGCATCCGCCCGACGCAGGGGCTCGTGATCAACAACACCTTCACCTATCTCGACGCCACCATCAAAGAATTCACCGGCATCAACTCAGGCGGCATTTCAGCCAATTTTGCTGGCGCAAATGTCCCGTACACGCCGAAATATCAGTTCGGGAGTAACATCGATTATGAGTTCCCTGTTTCCGACTCGTTGAACGCCTTTCTGGGCACGAGTCTGAATTTTCGATCGAAAACGGTGGCGACGATCGGCGGCGAAACCAATCCTGCGGGAGTCACTTCTCCAGTCACGACCGTTTTCGGCATCGACGATTATGTTCTGATCGATCTTCGCGCTGGCGTGGCAGCGGCTGACGACAGCTGGCGGGTGTCCGTCTGGGGCAAGAATGTGGGCAACGAATATTATTGGAACAATGTAGTTGCCGCGTTCGACACCATTCAGCGCTATGCTGGCAAACCCGCCACCTACGGCGTCAGCGTAAGCTTCCGCTACTAGGCCGCGCGCGTACATAATTTCAATCAAGGACAAGATGATGGCAGACAGACTGAATGGTAAAGTGGCCGTAATTTCGGGCGGCGCGTCGGGCATCGGCGCGGCAGCGGCGCGTCTCTTCGTTTCGGAGGGCGCCCGAGTCGTCGTCGCGGATCTCCAAGAGCCACTCGATGAAAAGCTTGCTGAACTCATCAACAGCAAGTCCGAAGCGATCAAATTTCAGAAATGCGACGTGTCTTCAGAAGATGAGGTCGTATCAGCGATCGACGCTGCAGTCTCGGCGTTTGGTAAGCTCGACACGATTGTTGCCTGTGCCGGCGTAGCCGGAATGGGCGCAGCAGGTGATATTTCGGCGGAACATTGGGACAAAACCTTCGCAATCAACGCACGCGGCGTGTTCCTGTTTACCAAATACGCCATCCCGCACATGATTAAAGCGGGCGGCGGTTCAATCATCAATATCTCCTCTGCGTTCGGGATTGTCGCAGGCCCTCATTTCGCGGCCTATGCTGCATCAAAAGGCGCGGTGCGCAATTTCTCGAAGTCGGTTGCGCTGGACTATATTGGCCAAGGCATTCGATCAAATTCGATCCATCCGGGTTACATTGACACACCCATCGTGCAGAACATCATCAACAACGCCGCGGATGTCGATTCTGCGCAGGCGATCTTCAACAGTCTTCAGCCCGGCGGTCGCCCCGGGGTTCCCGAAGACATTGCGTGGGGCTGCGTCTATTTGGCCTCGGATGAGGCACGCTTCGTCACTGGTGCCGAACTCGTCATCGATGGGGGGCTACTCGCGCGCTAGAAGTGAGGGCTCGCTCCGGAAACGGCTTGCGGCGCCGTCTGCGAGGGGCGCCTTTGCAGCGGGCTCGGTTGTTCACAATTCACGGCCGCTCTACCACCATAAGGGGGCTACTGACGTGACCCTCTGGTTTCTACCAGTCGGAATTAGAGCCCAGTCGATTTGTTGCGCATGAGCGCGGTGTAAGCAATAGCCTAAGGCGTTGTCACTGCCTTGCGCAGTCAAAGGTTCTGTCGGGCACAAAGGCGCTTCGGCATGATCCTGGTGTTGCAGGTTGATGACGCTTGAAGCCCGCCAACTTATTGATTATTTTTTGAGTGGCCAGTTCTTGGCTTTGCTTTCTCACTCACACTCGTGATTTCGTTCTCTTACTGCACGTCATCATGGAAAGTTAAGACATGATTCTGTATGACTCGAATTTCGCTGCTCCCAATCCATACACGGTTCGTCTTTTCGCTCACGAGCGCGGAGGTCTGAACTTCCAGGCAGAGGCGATCGACCTCGCCAACCTTGCCAACCGTGCCCTGTCTTACAGAACCACGGTAAATGCGCGTGGCGAGGTCCCTGCGTTGCGGTTGGACGACGACCGGATCGTGACCGAAATTACGGCGATCTGCGAATATTTCGATGAGATCGCGACAGGTGGTCGCTCGCTCATCGGCCAGACAGCGGAAGAACGCGCAACCGTGCGGATGTGGACGCGTCGCGTCGATCTGGAGGTTGCCGAGCCAATGGTTGCCTGGTGGCGCGGTGGAGCGGATGCCGAGGCCTACTATCGCGGCAACCGCGTACTCACGCCTGCCGCGCAGCAGGACAACCGGCTCATTGCCGACCGCGGCCTCAATCAGCTGGACGACGACCTGTCCGGTCGCGACTTCCTGTGTGGTGATCGCCCGATGATGGCTGACATACTTCTCTATGGCTTCATGGCAACCAGCGTCAGCGTCGTGCCGTGGCTCAACCCTCCTGGCCGCACGAATGTTGCCGCTTGGTTTCAGCGGATGGCCGACCGTCCCGCATCGGCAAAGGCCCTGGATTCTTTCGAAGCGCAGGTTTCGCTGGCACCGAACAGCGCAGCCTGAGGATCACTGGCCGACCTTGCGGGATTGGTTAGGGCCAACTAGCGCGACTACGATCATTGCGAGGGCCAAGCCGTTCGGGCCTCTCTACACTACGGATGTCGCGCCGATGTAATCAAAAATGGAATGCTCCTTGGCGGCGAACGCGCGAGTCAGAGAGGGCAGGACAAATTCTTCCTCATCGAGCCGGATGGCTGCGACAGCCGCGACTGCCTCGGGCGAGGTCAAAGCCCAGCTCATGGCCTCGCTGCTGGGCCACCACATTTCGGTCACCCCGTCCGGCGCCGGTTGCCAGCCTCGCAATTCGGCAAAATCGAATTTCGCTGCCGGATCCCGATGGTTCTGAACATATTAGCAGATGCCTAGCGCCGCCGCGTGCTGCCGGACGAGATCGGCGTGCTGCGCCCGCCAGCGTGCGCTGAATTCCGCTGTGCTGAGGTCCGGTCGCTTCCAGATGTCGATGACTATCTTGACGGCGGTCCCGAAACCGGGCGGCGATCCGTCGGAGATGTCCAGAACAACCTCTTCCTGAGCGACAAATCCGCTGACATTGCTCGTTTCGGTGAATTCCCGCTCATCCACTTCCAGGATGGCGCTGGCCTCTCCGCCCTCGGGCGAGGCGAGCGCGCGCTCCATGCTTTCCCAGCTATCCCACCACAGTTCCGACTGACCGTCCAACGGGGTGCGCCAGGTTTGCCCCGCGGTGAAATTGTCTATTTGGGGCAAGGCGATCCGGTGGGTCTGAACGTAGCGCAAGAAGCCCATCGCCCGCGCGTGGTTACGGACAAGGCTCCCATGCCCCTGGAGATAGCGCGGGTAGAATTCGCCCTCGCTCATGCCCAGTTTCCGAGGCACTTGGCATAACATCTTGATCAAGCGAATCTCCTTAAAGCAGGGGCCGGCCGTTCGCGGCTACCTGTCCAGATGCTTGTCGAAAAACGCGCCTGCCTCCTCGAGTGCAGCCTGACCTTCGTCCAGCATGCCCGTAAACAACTGCCAGACATGAGGAAGTCCCTGATAGACCCGCAGGTGCACCTGGACATCCACCAGAATCGCGGCTCGTAAAAGTCTGAGGGAATCGTCCAGAAGAGCCTCATGACTGCTGACCTGGATCAGGATCGGCGGCAATCCCGCTAGGTCGCCATAGATCGGTGACGCTTCGGGTGATGCGGCATCTGCGCCTGCAAGATAGGTTTCCGCCATGCCGGGAGCCACGCCTTCGGTGACCACAAAATCACGGTCCCGGTTGTCGACAAGCGACTGTCCGGTCGTGCCCATGTCGGCGAATGGCGAAAACAGAACAGCTGCGCGGGGAAGAGCAATATTGCGCGCCTTGCATCGCAGCATCGTGGCGACGACAAGGCCGCCCCCCGCAGAGTCGCCAGCGAAGAAAATGCGATCGGGCGGCGTGCCGCTATCGAGAAGCCACTGATAGGCGGTGACGGCATCATCGATAGCCGCTGGAAAGGGATGTTCAGGTGCCAAGCGGTAATCGACCGCCATGGTGCGCATCGATGCGGCCTGACCCAGTCTCGCAACAAGGCCGCGATGCGACGTGAATGAGCCGATCACATATCCGCCGCCGTGCAGATAAAGTAAGGTAGCGTCGGTTCTGGATCCCGGCGCGACACCGATTTCGCAGGGCACCCCATTGGCATCGACAAGCTCGAACTCGATCGAGGAATCGAACGGCGTAAAATCGCCAAACCCGTCGAACGCCACGCGCAATTCCGGTACCGGCAGCGACCCGAGATCCGGGCCCGAGCGGATCATCTCATTGACTTGTTGTAGCTGGTCTTGGGACATGATCGTCAACTCCGCTCTGTTTCAATGCCTAAAAGGTTCAAAAGTGAATTGTTACGCTCGTCATTCGAAGGAGCACCGCGCTCGGCGTGTGGAATTCGCCGGACTGTGCGTGCTTGCTCGCGGCGCTCGCCGGAATCGCGGGAGCGTTGGCGGGCGTTCTTCGTCAAATGGTCTCAATTGGGCCGCGACGTGAATCGTCCGGTGGCGCCGAGCGTCGCATCTGCAATTCCTCTCCATATTTTGACAGCAACGCTATCCAAATAGCTTGCGGCAAGCAAGTGTTTATAGCGCTTTGCCGGGTCGCGTTTGCTCATCCCTTCAGGAAAAATGGGGCCGCCGCGTGACGTCTCGCCGAAGTTTTGCTCTGGTGAAAAAAAGGAGACCACCCCACCGCTCGGACGATCGAGTGGGAGACTACTCGGGAAAAATGTCAGAAGAACCGCGGAGGAGCGAGGGGCATGCCGCCGGGCTTAGAATCGGCTTCTGAAATGCGATCGAAAGATCAGACCATGCGTAAGCCGACTGCCCTTTCCGGCTAAGCGACGGGTCGCAACGCAATTATTTTGTGGGGATGGATGTGGGGTCATTTTCGCGACCACTGTAAAAACTATCTAAAATCAAAGCTTTAGAGGGTGTAATTGGCTCCCCGGGTAGGATGCGGAAGGCATTTTATATCCCCCTGAAAATATTATGTTTGCTGGCGTTTCGGAAACTTTGGTGCCCCGCACGATGCCCCCAAGCGGTCGGCGCGGGCTCGTCGGTTTAACTGGGGCCCGCGCGCGGTCGCGATGCCTTCCACGCCTCCACGACGCTCTCGCGCCAGCCGCGCTTCTTGCCGCCCAGATTCTCGGGAGGAGGGAAGCTGCCGTCCTTTACGCGGCGCCATAGCGTCGTGCGGCTGAAGGTGGTTTCGCGCCGGACTTCGGCACTGGAAAGGAAGCGTCCCGATGGGGCGCTTGGGGAAACGAAAGTCATTCCATCACCTCTGAGGTAAGCACGACGAAGCCGCCGCTGCGATCGATCAGCCCGGGCCCGGCAAGCCTGGACAGGTAAGTGCCGAAGGTGCCGCCAGTGGGGGACATTTCGACGCGCGCGGCGAGCTCGTCGCGCGAAAGGGGATCGGGATAGGCGCCGATCAGCGCCTCGGCGATGCGCGCGGTTCCCGGAAGCTTCGCAGCCCACCATCGGACGAGACCGGGGCCGGTCGCCGGCGGGGTCTCCACGCTGCCAACAGCATTCGCGCCTGCCTCAGTCGCAAACCAGCGATCAGCTTGGCGCGCGACGAGGCCAGCCTGGACCAGGCGGCTCTTGTACGTTCCCCAGGTACCGCCGCTGCGCTTGTAGCCGGCGGCGATCGCCCATTGCGGATCCGTCAGGCCTGATGGATAGACACCAGCAAGCGCCGCGAGCGGTTTGGCACAGCCCGTCGGCACGCTGCCATCGGCAGAGATCAGGGCCGACTTTGCCTGCGGCTTGTTCCGTGCCGCCGTCGCGCGGCTGGGCGTCGACGGGGTTCCGACAAATCCCCAGATCGCATCGATGGCGTTCTTTGCTGCCGCGACCCCGTGATTGAAGCCGCGCTTTTCGGCCGCCTCAAGATCCGCCGGCGAAACGGCGGGGGCTGTACCGTCGAGCTGTCGCCGCGCCACGCCGAGGTCGCGCGTCAGTTTCGCTACCTCGTCGACCGATGGAGCCTTGGCGAGCTCGTCCGAAACCCTCTGCAGCGCGCGGCGCTCGCTGGCGAGCTCGGCCTCGATCGCGCGGATGCGCGCCCTTAGCTCAGTCGGGTCGCTCGCTTTCGCATCGATCTCGACGGCAGCGAGCTTGCCCTTCAGGGCCTCGAGGTCGAGCGGCTTCAGATCTCGCGCGATGCGCTTCTCGCCGCGCTTAGGCGTCCGGCTGCTGTCAAAGGTCGTTTTCCCCGGAAACTGCGCGGTCGACAGGCCGGTCGACTCCCTCGTCGCATGCCCGGGGAGCCAGATAAGGCCGTTGCCCTTCTCGAGGGTCGGCAACGTCGCCTTCAGCTCGCGCCACTGGTCGAGGTCGGCCTGCCCGCTGACCCACGCGCCGATCGCGTCGCGATCCTGCGAGGCCGTGAGCTTCATTATGATCAGCCCGTCGACCTGGCTAAGCACGTCCTTACTGATCACAGCCGGGCGCTGAGTGATCAGCCAAGGGATGAAGCCATCGATGCGCCCGCGGCGCACGATTTGCTCCATGAGCGCTTGCAGCGCAGGGCCCGCGCCCTTGCCCGGGTTTTGCGGCGCCCATAGATCCGCCTCGTCGAAGATGACGTGCAGCGGTTCGCCGTTCGCCTTGCGGTAGAGCGCATCGAGAAAGGCGAGCATGAAGCGGCGCTCAGCCTCTTTTGTGCCGAGTTTCTTCAGGCTGACGATGCAGGATTCCGACATCGTCGCGACGGTCTCGCCGATGAGCTTGCCGGATCCTTCGGTCAGCGGAAGATCGCCATGCGCACCGCCGAAGATCGGCAGGCTGAAGCGCGAGGGCTTTTTGCCGTCGCCCTGCAGGCGCAATCCCCACCAGACATCAAGAGGATCGACGATCGCCACGCGCGCGCCGCTATCGAGCAGGCGCTCGACGGCGGTACCGGCGGCGTAGGTCTTTCCGCTGCCGCTCGTCCCGGTGAAGCCGAGGCGATCGTCGAGCGCTGCCGCAGGGATGGGGTAGGTGGCCGCCACGCCTACTGCCTCGCAGATTCCATCGCCGGCAGATCGCTCACATGGATGAGCTTTCCGGCCTGTATGGCCTCTCCGACCTTTCCGTACACGACCTCATCGTCGATGGGCTTGCCTGTCGACTGCACCGCATATTCGAGACAAACCGGGTTTCCGTCGCAGTCCATCCACGATTTTCCGGCGACACGATCCCACCAGTCCTCGATCGTGAACTGCCAGCCGGTGAAGCGTCCGCCGGTGACCGTTACAGTCTGACCGGCCTGCGGGTGCGGCTCAGCGTGGAACCTGGTCATTCGGCCGAGACCTTCTCCGACAGGTCGAGCATCGCGAGATATCGATCAGCGTCCCCGTCAAGTGAGCTCATCGCGGCGTCGCGCAGCTGGACGGCGTTCTCGAACCTAGCGATGCAAGGCGGACAAAGCTCTGGCACCGTAAGGCCCTCGCATTCGGGGCAGGTGGTCCGAGCGTGCTCGGCCGCGCTTTGCGCAAGCAGCGCTGATCGCATGGCGGTCAGAAGCTGCCGGTCGGCCTTGATGTCGAAGACCATGTCGGTCACGACGTCGACGAGCGGCCGCGGCTCATGGTCGACGCTGTCGTACCAATGACGGATCGGCTCGATCGATTCCTCGATATCGCCGACCAGGACGTCGGCCGCGGCGCCGGTGTCCGCTTCCCGCAAATGCCGGCGCCACCAGAAGGCGCCGATTTTCTCCGGCTCATAATCGCCGAAATGCAGGCCGTTGATCCCTTCGGTCCCCATGAGGAAGTCGAAGAGTTGGCGCGAGATGGTGACGGGGCCGGTCCGCTCGGGCTCGGGCGGCGCGGCGCGGGCGGGGGATTCTACATCGGCTTCAGGTGACCGGTGAAGCATGGCTCACTCCTTCTCGGGTAGGGGCGTGGGGATGCGATCGAACTCGATGCGCAGGACGGGCGGGTTCGCGGCCCAGAAATTCGATTTGTCGACGCGGGCGCCGAAGAAGCGCGCGTCCTCGTCCCAGCGCACGCGATAGTCGGTCGGGTTCATCCAGCCCGCAGCGTGGATGTCCGCAAAGCCGACGTCGTGCAGCTGCACGCGCTCGATCGACCGCACCCACAAATGCTGGCGATGCCAGACCTTCGGCATTTCGCGGGCGTTCCGGCGATCGCCGAGCTCGGCCGAGCGATAGGAAAGCTGCGCCGGCGCGCGATCGGCGACGAAGATAGGCTCCGCTCCCAGTCGGGCGGCGAAAGTTGGGGCGTGGCCGGCGAACCGTTCCGCCAGGTGGAACGGTTCGCGCACCCAGAGGCGATCGCCTGGCTGGATCGCGGCCAGGCGGCCGACGGGGCGGATCAGCACCGACATGGTTCCGGCGACCAGCGCGCGGATCTCCGGCTCGCGGATCGATACGGGCTGCGTGATCATGGCAGCACACCCGCATTGGTCAGCATCGCGAGCACGGCGCCGATCGCGCAGCCAGCCAGCATGATCGCCGCTCCGCGCAGCACGCCGATCGGGCCGTCCAGCCAGCCGTCGTGGGGTTCCGGCTCAAACATCATCGGGCCTCAAGATCCGGATGCGGCCGCGGCCCAAGGCTGTCGCCTCGGCGCGGATCGCCGTTTGCATTTCGCTTTGTGTCTGGCGGAAGATAGCAGCGGCCTCAGCGCGCGCGGCCGCGCGCTCGCGAAACTCGTTTATCGCCTGCTCGAATGGGCTGAGCCCCATATCCGCGCGAATTTCGTCGACCGTCCACAGGCGCTCGCGGCGCCAGCTCGTCCCGGTCATACCTCCCGGCGGCCGATCATGATCGTAATCGGCAAATGCCGACTCATCGACCCGGGAACGGGAGGGCTTTCGCCCCGGAATGTCGAAGTCGTCCGGATCGAGGGCGAACTTCTCGACGAGCGCCAGGCCCCGATTGAGCGCGGCGGCGCGCTGCCCGTCGAGCAGCTCGGCCCGGGCGGCCATCGCGAAAGCCGCGCGCGCGGTGGCAGCCGGATCCCGCCTCATTGGCCGAACCACAGATCGACGGCCGCCTGCCAACCACCCAGAAGGATCATTGCTGCCGTCGCCCTCCGGAGCAGGCGCAGCATAGGGGGCCAGAGGCTCCCGCTCATTCTGCCGGCACCTTGCGTTGCTCGGCCTGGCGAAGTTTGTCGGCCTTGGCGCGCAGGCTGGCTTTCACCTTCACGCGCGATTCCTCGTCGGCCGACGGCTCGTCCAGTCTGAGGGCCTCGACCAAGGGTGCGCCCTCGTCGGGGCCGAAGGCGATCAGGTCGGGCAGCCAGCGCTCGGCGCGGGCACGGACGCCCGGATCGGTGTGGCGATCGGCCTCGAGCGCAGTCAGCGTCGCGGCCGTGAGATCCGGGTCCTTCAGCTGAATGAACGCCGTATGCGTGGCTGCGTCGACGAACTGCTGGACCGTCGCGAGGCGGAACAGGCGCCCGAACTGGCCGAGCCAGCGCGACGTCGGGGTCCACCAGTTGCGCAGCAGTTTCGCATTGGCGCCGCACGCCTTTGCCACGACGTCGTGCGCGGCGATGCGCCAGCCGGGCGTATCGGCCGATCGGACGAGCGCTTCGCCGGCGACGATCGCCGCGACGTGATCCTTCTCGACGATATCGAGATCGAGGAATATCTGCAGGCTGACTGCCGGATCATCCTCGATCATGAAGGATTGCGCCTTCAGCGCGGCGACGTCGACGAGCCAGTCCCGCTCGGCGATCACGTCGCTGGCGAAGTCGGCGTACATCGGGCCGGCACCGCGATCGCCGTCCCGGAACTCGTCAATGATCGGACGCAAGCCAGTCATGGACGACGGGATGTTCCGGAATAGCGATCGCGCCTGGGCCCAGATCAGATAATCGCGCGCGACGCTGCCGCCCTGGCGAACAAGCAGGGCGCGCAAGAGCGAGCGCCGTAGCGATCGGAACAGCTGCACGCCCTCGCTCGACAGGCCATAGTCGTCTTTCGCGATCGTGTGTGCGCTTTTGGAGAAGTCGCTGTTCGGCATGGTCAGGGCCTCGCCCGCGCGGGCGGTCTTTGCCGTCGGCGTATCGATCCGCGGCGCCGCGACCCTGGTCTCGCCGCGCTCGGCCGCCCCCTTTGCGGTGCGGTTCGCCCACCAGTAGCGCGCGATCGGCTGTCCGTGATCGTTGACGTCGATCGTCGCGACGACGTCGCCGGCGGGAAGCTTGCCGGCGTCGGCCGAGATCTCCAGCGACTTGTCGACCTGGCCCGCATATTGCGGGGGCTGGGTCACGAACCGGAGGTCGGGCCGCTTCGCGTCGCGGCGGATCCGCTCGCGCTCGATCGAAAATCGCTCCTCGGCCAGGCGACGCAACAAGGCCTCATCATGGATGCGGACGCGCGCGTCGGGCCCGTCGGCGAACAGGTCGGGTTCGCACATGCCGCCCTTGCCGACATAGACGGCCTCGCCAACGAAGAGGAGGAGGCGTCCGGCCTCGCGATCGCCGACCTTCAGCGCTGCGCGGATCCGCGTCGGGTTGTGCTCGCGAAAGGGAAGGTGAAGGTGGGCCTCGTACACCTGGAGCTGCAGCACCGTGTCGGCCGTCGCCGCATAGGCGCACGCCTGGTCGTAGGACAGGCGCTCTTCGACATAGGCTTCAAGGATCGGCGCGGCGAGCGTCCCCAGGCGCAGCTGCTGCCGCACCCATTGCTCGCGCTGGCCTATCGTCGACGCGATCTTTTCGACGCTGTCGCCCTGGGCAAAGGCCGTCGCGATCGCGGCGTGAACTTCGTGCGGGCGCAGCGCGCGGCGCAATAGGTTCTCGCTCAGCGACAATTCGGTGATTTCGGCGTCGGGGCGATCGTCGATGGTTACGGGGATCGGCCAGTCTGCCGGCAGCTTCCCCGCCTCGATCAGGCGGCCGATCGCGCGGAGGCGACGGCCGCCGGCGTAAACGCCCCAGGGGGTGGAGCCCTTGTCGCCGACCGGATGCACCGTGAGCGGATGCATCAGGCCGAAACGGTCGATCGAAACCTCGAGCGCCTCGGTCGCTTCCGAATCCTCCGCGTTCGTGCGGACGTTGAGATGCGATTTGTGAAGCTCGGCAAAGGTGAAGGTCCGACTGATCATGACAGGATCCTTTTCAGGCGGGCGGCGATCGGAAGCGCCGTCGTTGAAGGGGTGCTGTGTTTCTTCAGCTGGTCGACGAAGCTTGCGTCCGCCGCAGTCGCCGCGTCGGCGTGCGGGGTCAGTTTGCGAAATCCGCGGGCGTCGAAGGCCAGACCCGGCCAGCGCGAGAAGGCCAGATAGACGCAGTAGGCGCCGCGCGGGTCGCGGCCGAGCGAGATGGCACGCACCACGCCGACGAAGCCGCGCTCCGGACCAGCGAAGAGCTCACCGTCGCGATCGAACCAGGGGCCGACATAGATGCATTCGGCCATGTCGCCGGTCGCCCAGTTGCCGGCGTCGCCGATCGGCGCCGGGAGCTCGCCAAAGCCGAAGGTGGCGCGGATCCGTGACCAGATGCCCATCAGCTGAGCCCCAGCGCGGATTTGTAGACGTCGAGGATCGCCTCCATTTCCTTGCGGTCGTGGACGGGCATTTTGCGCAGCCGGACGATCTGTCGCATGATCTTCGGGTCGTAACCCTGTGATTTGCTTTCCAGATAGACGTCGCGGATATCGTCCGAGAGGCCCTTTTTCTCTTCCTCGAGCCGCTCGATGCGTTCGATGAAGAGGCGCAGCTGGTCGTCGCTGACGGCGCCGTCGCTCATTGACCTTGTTCCTCTCATTCTAGCCATATGAAGTCGGAGTATGAGAGCCCGCGCTTGGCGAACTCGCCCTTGATGAACCCCATCCAGAAGGCGGCATCTTGGATCGTCGGGCTGTTGATTTCCTCGCACCGGTCAACCGCCGCGTCATGGCGGCGGCATTGGCGTTGCCATGCGCGCCCAAGGTCTTCCGGAGACATTTCCCGGTAGCCCGCCATTATCCGCGAGACGCGCTCTTCTTCCTGGCGCTCGTCGTCGTCCCAGCTCATAGCCTGGCCCCTGCCGTGGGGCGCGAAGATCCGGCGGCCAAGATCGCTATCACATGCTCGGCGTTGATCACCCTAAAGCCGATCGCGGCCTCCTTGATCGCTATCGTCTGGACAGCGATCCGCGACATGTCGTCAGGGGCCCGGGCCGCGACCCGCTCGATCGCGGCTAGCGCCTCGTTGATCGCATGGACCACCAGGTCGGCCATCTCGCCTGCCGAGCATGGACCCGGGATCGGATTTTCCTGGAAGCGGCGGCAAAGATCGGAGCGCAGCTGCTCAGGCACGGTTATCGAGAGGGTGCTCATCGCCCCCCCCCCCGATAGTGACGGATCCTCGGAATACGTCTCCGCCTTCAGCTTTTGCGTAGGCGATTATCGCGTCCTCCAGCCTTTCGAGCACGGCGCGCAACGTCGACGACGTTCCGGACAGGACCGCCATACCGACGCCGGCGTTCGCCGAGCGACTGGCGACGCGGTCGATCGCGGTCATGGCGTCGGTGACGGCGAGGAAGACTAAATCCGCAATCTGATCGGCATTTTCGTTCGCGTGGCGGTTCGGCAGCGAGGCGAGCGAAGCACGGAGCGATTTGCGCAAATCTGCCGGAACGAGAGATTCGACAGGGATCATCGTCATGACGCCAGCTCCCGCTCGGCCGCGCGCTCGTCGGCGCCGGTGCATACCGTGCAGCGTTGCGGATCCTCGGCGCTCCAGGAGCAGGGTGGATCGCACGCATCGTGCCAGGTGCAGCCGCAGCCGGCGCAGATGCGCGGGATGGGCAGGCCGCAGTCGGGGCCGGCGGCCGCGAGGTCGACGAGCTTCAGATAGACGTCGACGTCGAACCGCAGGACGATCGAGGCCAGAGAGGCCTGCGCCTGGCTGAGCGGCGCGCCGTTCGCTTCGACTTCGTTCAGCCGATCGACCAGCCGCGCGACATCCTCGATGCGAGGGGTGATGATGAGCATCGGCAGCGCGGCGAGCTGCTCGGCCAGGTCGACGATCGTCAGGCCCTGCATCTCGCGCCGGCGGGCGAGATAGTCGCCGGGCCCGGGGATGGGTGGGAGCGGGGGGAACTTGGCTTCAGGCATCGCAAGCCCTTTCGATCGGACAGCAGAAAACCGCCCCCGAAAGCGCCGCGCGCGATCGGGTGGGCGGGGTTGATGAAAATGGGCCGGTCGAAGAGACAATAGGGGAAACAGCTTCGACCGGCCCCAGCATCCACGCGCGTCGTTTCGCAAGGCGCGCGAGGGGAAGTGCTTTACGGAGGCTGGCCGCCCACCAGAGGAAGGGCGCGCTTCAGCGTGTCGATCGCCTCGGCAATCTCCGCGGCGGCGCGCTGGCGATCAATGTCGGTGGCCGACGGCATCGCGGCATCGAGGATTGCGGTGTTTGCTTCGCCGGTTTCCTTTGCCACTGCCCGCGCATGGCGCAGCAGCTGCAGCTGATCGGCGAAATGGCTGCCCTGGCCCAGGTCGAGCATGTGGGCATAGGTTTCGAAGATCGGCGCGCCGGTTCCGCCGGCAGCGATGTACGCCAGGTCGAGCGCGATCGCGCAATCGATCGGAACCTGTTCGGGTGTGTCGGGATCGCCCCAGTTGCGCACGGTGCGGGCGACGCGGCCCGTGACGGCCGCCATATCTTCGAAGCCGTTCTTCATCTGGCCCGCGATGCGGGACAGGGCGGCGTCGATCGAAAGGGGAGGGCGATGCTTCGTCATGCCGCAGCCCACCGAATTAGCGCGGCGATCAGCCACAGCGAGGCAACGATCACAAGCCACAGCGTGATGCAGCCGGTGGCGATGAACAGCGTCACATTCTTGACCTCTTGGGTCATGTCCTCGCGGATCGGGCGATTCGGATCAGCCACGGTGCAGGCCCTCGCTTGCAATCGCCGCGGCCGATGGCGGGCGACGGCCCGACGCGCCGACGATAGACCGGCGGCCGAGGAGGGGAAGGATGACCCGGAACGTCATGCGGTCAAACCCGACAGCGGCTCAGGGGGTTCGGCGCGGGTGGATGGCGTGGACACACCCCCTCCCGCGCCTGACCCCACAACGCCGGCTCCTGAAGCCGTTACGGCCCCGGCGTCGCGAGGATAGATATCCGGGCGCAGATCTTCCTTGGGGATGCCGGTTGCGGCTTCCACTGTCCGCGCGTGCTTCACAGGAATGGGCTGTCCCTTGACGCACCACCCTGACACCGACTGCTGGGTGACGCCAACGAGCTCAGCCAGCGCAGCTTGCGAGCCAAGATGCTTTACGACGTCTCGCGCCAGCACAGGGAAGGGTGATTCTCGACTCACAACTAATGTTGTTACAAGCAAGCTTGTTATCGAGTCAACAGGATCACGGAAATATATTCCCAACAGGCCCTGTTGTAGGCGAAGCCATGCTTATCGCTGAGCGCCTGAAAGACCAAATGGCAGCCTGCGACCTCTCCCAGGCAGCATTGGCGCGCAAGGTTGGCGTGTCCCAGCAGTCCATAGGCAGATTGGTTTCAGGGGAGGCGATGGGATCGCGGTATCTACATAAAATTGCGACGGTCCTTCGAACAACTCCCGCTTATCTAACTGGCGAAACCGACGATCCGGCTGGTGATTTTAGGGACGACGGCCTGACTTCAGACGAAGAAGAGCTCATCGAGCTTTTCCGAATGCTGTTGCCGAAGGACAAGGCTGTCGTGCGGCAGTTAATACGCTCGCTAGGGGAGAGGCTCCCGTCCGGATCGGTTCATACGCCGTCGCGGAGCTACAGGGCGTAGGAACTTGCCACTGGGACTTTTGGGGGATGGATGGCTGACGTCGTCGAAGACAATAAAGTGTGCCCGTCTTGCGCAGAGACTGTGAAGCGGGCCGCTGTAAGATGCCGGTTTTGTGGCCACGATTTTGCTCGATCTCCGTCATCAAATGCAGATCCGTCTCGCTTTGCCGCCACGGTAGATAAATGGGTCGACGATTCCAGTCGCCGCCGCCAGGGGGGCTGCGGCGCGCCCGTAGGGGTGGTGCTCGCATTGCTCATTGGTGCGTTTCTTATCTTTGGCCGGGAAACAGATGGTGGCGCCGGCAGCCAGGCCGAATCGCAACAAGTCCAACTGGTCGACAAAGAAACTGCCGAGAAGTGTCGGCAGTTGATCAACCAAGGGGAGAGGTCTGGCATCCTCCGCAAAGTCGATAAGGCGGGCGGTCGCCTCTATGTCGATGAGCGTTCATGGCAGGAGCTTGGGCCAGATGCGCGGAAGGGCGTCGCAGGAGCTGCTGTCTGTGACTGGTTTGGGATAAAGATCGGAAGCACGAATTTCGATACGGGCGTCACCATTGTGAGCTGGCAATCCGGGAAGAGCCTTTCTGCGATCGCCAACGGCATGTATTTCGACAATATGGACTGAGGGTCCGATGTCGCGGCAAGCGAAGCGGCGACGTTTGACCATCACAGATCGCTGGCTCTAAGTTCGGCAAATGCCCAAGCCCGCAAAAGCCTATCCCATCCGCCTCGCCGGCACGCGCAGCTACATGGCGGCGATCGCCGCGATCGACGTCGGCGACGTCGTGGAGCTGCTGCGCGAGATCGGGAATCCCCATGACCCTGACGCACTGGCGATTGCCACCAGCGACGGGGCGACGATCGGCTATATCGCGCGCGATAGTTGGCTACGCCGCGCATTGGTCGAAGAGCGGAGGGGTTGCCGAGCTACGGTCGAGGCGATCGAGGACGGCGCCGGCGTGACGATCGCCGTCGTCTTGACCGACGAAGGGCCGATCGGCGAGCGAGGCTTTGCCGCGGCCGACTAGTCGAAGTCGCGATCGGCGACGGCCGCCGCCAATTTCCAGATACCGACCCAATTGGGCCGAAATGTCATATGTACGGTGATGGGACCGATCGACGGCGGAAGCGCGGGGCGGGGCGTTTGTGACCACACCTCTGTGACGCCCACCTCGATCCCGTCGATGAAAACGGACGCGTCCTTGGGTTTCGCCATTGCCCCGTGATGCCAGAAAGCCAGAAAACCAGAAAGCGGGAAAGCCAGATGACATGCGCGTGCGCGCGCGTATCTGGATTGGATTTATGGCGCATTCACCGTAAGTTCCGGCCCGGGGGTGTAGTGCGCCGGCATGGATCAACGGCCCGATGATTTGCAGCCGCCGCGGTTGACCGCGACGATGGCCAGCCAGCGTTTGCTGGTGCTCGATTTCGTGCGCCGGTATTTTGCGCGCTGGCATTCCTCGCCGAGCCTGGGAGAAATCGCCAACGCGCTGGATATTGACCGCATGAAGGTGAAGCGCGCGATCCGCAGTCTGGCCAATGCCGGCATGATTCGTCACACCCCTGGCCCGCGTGGCCTGGCACTACCCGATGCGGAGGCCGACGCGCTCCGCCAGCTGCGGTCGATCGGCTGGATCGTCGACGAGGAAGTCGGCCGTGTTACAAAAGCGACCCTGCTGCCGCCCGCGGCACTCGACTATGTCGGACCCTCCAGGGAGGGCGAGGTTGATGACGGGACGGACATCGCGCCAACGTAAGGCGCGCCTGCAGGCGGCCGAGACCTATCGCCACAAGATCAATTCCGACTATGCGGAGCGCCATCCGGCGCAGGCGCGCGCCGAACGGGCGATGCGCAAGGCCAATGCCGCGCTGGCGCGCGACTGGAGCCACAAGCGCGAAGGCACCCCCGAAACCCATGCCAAGGCCGCGCGCACCGTCCAGGGCGCGCTGGCGCGCCTGTTCATGCGCGGACATATCGACGCCAACCAGCTCGCCTGGTCGGCCGAGATCGCGCGCGTGCATGCGCAGATCGTGCGCGACGTCGTGCCGGCGACGGTCAGCCTCGAGACCAGAGTCGACCAGAGCCGATCGGGCGATGGCGCCTTTTACGAAGCGCTCGGCCGCGTGCGCGCGGAAATGGCCTATTCGGCCTGGCGCGCAGCGCTACCCAAGCCTGGAATCGTCCTGGCGATGATCGTCGAGGATCTGTCGATCACCGTCGCGGCCCAGCGCTTCGGCATGCGCACCGCTTCAGCGAAGGTATTGCTGATCAACGCACTCGACCGCTGGCCCGGGGAGATGGATCACGCGCGGCGCATGGTCGATGCGGCCGACCTTGCGGCGGCGCAGGCGGGATTGCTGTGATGCGCGGGATCGCCTGGGCCGCGATCTATCTGCTCTGCCTCGCCTATCCCGCATTCGGGATCGCGGTCGCCTTTGCCCTTTGCGTCGGGATAGTCCTTGCGGTGGGCCAGCAAAGCAACGGCGGCTGACGCGCGGCGGTGATCGTCAAGGGGGCAATTTCCCGCACTTTTTTTGGCGTGTTACAAAATCGACCCTGCCAAACGGTCATGTTCAAGGGCATTTCCGACCCCGCGACAGCTGCGTCCGTCGCCGCCGCGCGGGGCTGGTCCCTGACCCGGGCGGCAGAACGGGGCGCACAACACAGGATTTAATGTGGGTGACCACATTAAATCCTGTGGTCTGATAGGAGCACGGCTGCATGGCAACATCCCAGCGCCGGCGCCCCCAGTCCGCCAGGCGCACGATCGCTGAGCTGCTCGACGATGAGCTTTCCAACTTCGACAATCTGATGAGCGATGTCCGCCGCGGCATCCGCTCGCCCGAGCATTTTGACCTGCTCGAGGAAAAGGCGACGGCGATCGCGCGCGGGATACGCAACGCGTTTCGCGCCGGCAATGGGCAGGACTGACGCCGTGGGCGTGGATATTCATGCTCTTCGGACCGAGGCGGAGCGCGACGGGACCGACTGCATCGTTACCCGGCGCTGGCTTCGCGAAGTGCTGCGCGAGCTCGAGGAGTCGCGCCAGCCGCGACCAAGCGCGCCGCCCGTCCTTGATTTTAAGACGATCGAACGGCGATGATCGGCGATCTGGCCACGCCCTGCGATCGTCCGCCGGCAGGATGGGGTTGCACGCGCGGCCTCGGACATGACGGCCCCTGTGCGGCGCATCAACTCCGTCCGCTCTGGGCGCCGCTGCTGGCAGCGACGCCGCTTCCCCGGGCAGAGCCGAGCGCGGACGTCCCCGCGGCGCTCATGCATCAGGCGGGCGGACATGGCCGGCTGCTCTGGCACAACAGCTTTAACTGGTCGTCGAATAACTTCGACGGCACGCGCGACGAGATCGCGCTGGAATTCTTCGGGCCCGAGGCGGCGGCCGCTGGCGAGCAGATGATCGACAATCTGCGTCAGGCCATCTTCAACCTCTCCGGTCGAATCGTGACCGACGTGAAGATCGGGTATCACTCCCGACTTCCTTCGCGGACGATCGTCCTGCTCGAGCTCATCATCGTGAAGGATTGATCGTGGCGACCGTTCGCACCCCCAAGACCGTTGGCGCAGCAACTAAGCTGCTCGAGCGCTATGCTGAGCTCGCCGGCGAGATCGCCAAGATCGAAGAGCAGCGCAAGGCCGAGCTCGCCGAGGTCAACGCCGAAGCGGATCGACTGATCGCGCCCTTCCTGCCCGAGTATGAGTCGATCGACGAGAAGCTGACGGCCTGGTGGCCGACGGCCGCGGCCGAGCTGACCAAGGGCGAGCGCAAGTCGGTCACGTTGGGTGGCTGCGAGATCGGCAGCCGTTTGTCCCCGGCGACGCTGGGCGTCGACGGTGACGAGTTGCTCATCGCGAAGGCGCTCTTCAAACAAAAATGGTCGCGTGACCTGGTGCGCGTATCGATGGGGATCGATCGGTCTGCAGTGCTGAAGTCGATCGACGGTGCGCATGCCGAGGATCTGGCCGCGCTGGGCCTGTCCCGCGTCGACGGAACCGAGACGGTGTTCGTCAGGCGCGTTAAGCAGGGCGGGACCCGCGGCGCAACCAAGGCCGGTTGATGGCGGAGGCGCCTCCGGTCTTCCGTCACCCGGGTTGGAGGCCGCGAAAGCCGTGGCAACGATCGCCCTCCATCTTCGCCGATCGGCGCAAGCGAGGTCGAGCAGGGCAACGCGATCGCGCCCAGGTGATGGCAGAGGAACCGTTCTGCAGGATCTGCCTGGCCAAGGGAAAGCACGTAGCCACCGACGTCGTCGATCACATCAAGCCGCTGGCGTGGGGCGGCAGCGACGATCGAAGCAACAAGCAAGGGCTTTGCAACCCCTGCCATGATGCGAAGTCAGCGATCGAACGAGCGTTCGAGTGGGGAGGGGGAGGGTAGTTCCCTCCAACCCTCGACCCCCGGACACCGCATCCCAGACAAATTTTTGCGCGGGCGATTTCAAAGGGAAAAAAATTATGAGCAGCCTGACCAGGCGGATGCAGATCCGCGGGATGAAGCGTCGCGGGTTCTTCCGCACGCCGTTTCGAATCGAGCGCGATGCCGATGGGCAGCAGCGTCCGGTCCGCGTGAAGAGCGGCGGATTGATTCTCAATCCCTTCGGCGCGCTGGTCGGGTACCGCTGGCCGCGGAGCGCGGTTGTCTAAAGGCGGTGCGCGGCCCGGGTCGGGTCGCAAGCGGAAATCGCCGGAGCTGAAAGCGCTCGCCGGCACGACACGCGTCGATCGTGAGAACGTCGTCGGCGTCGCGCCGAGCGACGCGCCGATGATCGCACCGCTCCATTTGTCCGACCTAGCGCAGCTGCACTTCGCGTCGATCGCGCAGATCCTGATCGAGCAGAAACGCTCGAGCGCGCACTATGCCGAGCATGTCGCGCTGCTGGCTCAGCGGCTCGAGCAGATCCAGCGATATCAGGCGGTGCTCGAGATGTCTGGCGACACATTCGAAACCGAGTCCGCGAAAGCAATCGGGAAGGGAGACAACGCACGCGTCGTTGTGACCCGCATGGTTCGCGCGCGGCCCGAGGTCGCGATGCTGTCCGATGCGATGCGCCATACGCAGTCGCTCCTTTCCGAGCTGATGCTCAACCCCGCGGCCGCGCTGCGGATCGCTAGCGGGCATAAGCCCGAGGCCGGCGCCTTCGACGATTTCTGAGGAGATTTGCATGGCCGGCCATGTCCAGCATCAGATCGAGCGCATCGGCCACATCATCGGCCAGCTCCATGACCGCACCATCTTGACGACGAAGGAGGCCCGCACTCTGCTGGGCCTGCCGATCGGCTGCGAGAAATGCCAGAAGCTAGGGGCGGCCGAGCCAGCCCGCCGCTGATGTGGAGACACGAGACTATGCGGCGATCGCGAAGGGGTATGCCCGCGACGTCATAAGCGGGAAGATCCCGGCGGGAAAATCGATCCGCCTTCAGTGCCGCCGGTTCCTCGACGAGCTGAAGATCGAGAAGCGGAAGGGTTTCCCTTATAGGTTCGACGCTGAAAAGGCGGCGCGCGTTTGCCGCTTTATCGAACGGCTGCCCCACTCGAAGGGCAAGTGGGCGCGATCGAAGCAGACCCTTCGCCTCGAGCCTTGGCAGATATGGATCCTATGCTGCACGTTCGGTTGGCTGCGCAAAGCCACCGGGCTTCGGCGGTTCCGCGTCCTTTTCGTCGTTGTGCCGCGAAAGAATGGCAAGTCGGCGATCGCCGCCGGCATCGGTCTGTACATGCTGTGCGCCGACGGCGAGTTCGGCGCGGAAGTCTATTCGGGCGCGACGAACGAGAAGCAGGCTTGGGAAGTTTTCGGGCCCGCGCGCTTGATGGCGCAGCGCACGCCGGCGTTGCTCGCGAAGTTCGGCGTCGAAGTGAATGCGAAGTCGCTCGTTCGCGTCGACGACAACAGCAAGTTCGAAACCATCATCGGCGATCCAGGCGACGGCCAGAGCCCCAGCTGCTCGATCCATGACGAATATCATGAGCACGACGACGACGGCCAGGTCGACACGATGCAGACCGGCATGGGCGCGCGCGAGCAGCCGTTGCAGGCGAAGATCACGACCGCCGGCGATAATCTCGCGGGTCCATGCTACAAGGAAGTGCAGGAAGAGCGCGAGTTTCTGGATGGCGTCGGAGTCACCGAGGATGCCAAGGCCGAGCTTGCCGCACTGGGGCTACCCCCCGGGCCGGCCCTGTCTCACGAAACTTTCTTCGTCGAATATACGATCGACAAGGAAGACGACTGGAAGAGCGAGATAGCCCTTCGCAAGGCGAATCCGAATTACGACGTCTCCGTTGCCGGCGACTTTCTGAAGGCCCGGCAGCGCGATGCGATTGCCAAGCCGAGAAAATCCGGTGTTTTCAAGACGAAGCACCTCAACCTTTGGGTCGCGGCGAAGGCGGCCTATTTCGATATCGAGGCGTGGCGTCGCTGCCATGATCCGAATATCCCGATCCGCAGCATCGATGCGATGGAGCTGGAGCAGCTGCGCGGCCGCCGCTGTATCGCCTCGCTGGACCTGGCGTCGAAGAAAGACATTGCGGCGTGCGAGCTGTTGTTCCCGCCGATCGGCGCGAAAGCCAAGCCCGACGATCCCTATATCCGGATCGGGTTCTATTTTCTGCCGGAGGAAACGGTCCTGGCCGTCCCGGCCTATCAGGATTGGGACAAGGCCGGGCTCCTCAACGTCACCCCGGGTAACGTCATAGATTATGACGAGATCCTGGAGCTGCTGCGCCAGGCGCGTGACTATTTCCAGCTCGAGCAGGTCGCATATGACCCGCACCAGGCCACCTACCTCGCCACCACGGCGGCGAAGGAAGGCTTTCCGATGCTGGAATATCGCCAGATCGTGCTCAATTTTTCCGAGCCGATGAAAGAGCTCGATGCGCTGACGATCGCCGGGACCATCGTGCACGGCGGCGACGGGGTCATGGAATGGCAGATGAGCAATGTCGTCGCCGCGCCCGACCGAAAAGACAATGTCTACCCCAACAAGCCGCGCGACGAGGCGAAGATCGACAATCCGGTCGCGCTGATCGCGGCCGTCGGGGTGGCGATGAACAGCGAAGAGGCGGTCGAGCCTACCTCGCCCTGGGATGATCCGGAGTATAGCATGCACGGTACCGCCGACTGATGGGCTGGAGGGATAGACTCTTCGGCCCGCGCAGCGCGTCGGCCGAGACAAGATCCGTCGATCATATCGGCCGCCAGGTCAGTTGGTCAGATCCGCAGGCAATGATGCAGCTGTTCGGCGTGATGGCCCAGCAGGGAACGCTGCCGACCGTGCCGATCGCCGCCGCGCTTCAGGTGCCGGCGGTCCTTGCGGCGGTCACCTTCCTTTCGCGGACACTTTCATCGCTTCCGCTCCACACCTTCAAGACCGGGGATCACGGCGCCCGCATCGAAGATGACCAGTCGCGACTGCTCAGCGACGCGCCGAACGAAGAATGGTCGAGCTTCGACTGGCGCCGGTATCACTGGCAACAGGTGTTTACCGGCGGCCGCGGCATGAACTGGATCGAGCGCGTAGGCGGACGCGTCGTCGGAATCTGGCCGATGGATCCGGCAAAGACCGTGATCGGCCGCCGCGACGGCCGCAAATATTACCGGCTTGAGGGCCGCGAATATCCGGCGGCCGACGTTATCGATACCCCGTTCATGCTGAAGAGCGATCAGCTCGGCTCATTCAGTCCGATCGTGACCTGCAACAAGGCGATTTCGCTCACGATCGCGATGACCGATTACGCTGGCGGCTTTTTCGTGGGTGGCGGCATTCCTCCGCACGCCCTGGCGGGGCCGCTGCCCGCTGGGCCTGAAGCGATGAAGCGGGCGCAGGCTGATATCAAGCGCGCGATCGACATGGCGCGCAGCGCTGGTCAATCGTTCTTCGGCCTGCCGCCAGGCTACGAGCTGAAGCCCGTCGGCGCCGACCCCGACAAGGGTCAGATGACAGAAGCGCGGCTGTTCCAGATCCAGGAGATCGCGCGCGCCTTCCAGCTGCCGCCGGTCTTTCTGCAGGATCTGTCGAAGGGCACCTTCAGCAACACCGAGCAGCAGGATCTGCAGCTGGTCAAGCATGTGATCGGGCAATGGGCAAAGGCGTTCGAGGACGAGCTTAACCTGAAACTCTATGGCTGGCGCAATCGAAAGCGCCGGGTGAAGCATAATCTCGATGCGCTGCAGCGCGGGACCTTCAAGGAGCGGATCGAAGGCCTCGCTCGTGCGATCCAAACCAGCCAGATGTCGCCTGACGAAGCCCGGGCGATCGAGGATCGGCCGCCGGATCCCAGCGGTCATGGCGCCAAGCTTTACATCCAGGGTGCAACCGTCCCGCTTGGCACCGTGCTCTCCTCGCCGATCGGCCACAATGGCGGCCCACCTTTGGACGACAATGAAAAGGATCCTGCAGATGCCGGAAACGACCCCGCCTAGCGGGCTGGAAAAGCGCGCGCTCAACGAAGGGCTGGAGCTTCGGGCGGCGTCGGCCGAAGGCCCATCGCGCGTCGCGACCGGATATGTGACCCCGTTCAACAGCCCGACCAACATCGGTGACATGTGGACCGAGGAATTCCTACCCGGGGCGTTCACCAAGTCCCTGCAAAGCCGCGACGTCATCGCGATCCATAGTCACGAGACCGCCCGCATCGTCGGCCGCAAGGGCGCCGGCACGTTGACGCTTCGGGAGGATGACCGCGGCCTGGCATTCGAAAACGAGCTGCCGGACACCACCGACGGCCGCGATCTGGCCGTGCTGATCGACCGCGGCGATATCGCCGGCATGTCGTTCGGCTTCATCGCGACCGTCCAGACATGGGACGACACGGCCAATCCGCCCAAGCGCACGATCGCCGAGGCCGATCTGTACGAGATCACTTACACCGCGATCCCCCAGTACGATGACACTTCGGTCGGGCTGCGATCGCTGGAAGGCGCGCGCGCCGAAAAACGCCAGCACAACAAGGTCGGAGCCATCTGCCGCATCTCAGCGCGCAAGGCGCGCCAGGCGCACGCCGAACGCGGGATCTGATCCCGCCCAAATTTCCGGGCCTCCGCCCGAGGTGACGACGGCCGCGCCGATCGTCCTTCCAGCCCCGCTTCGGCGGGGCTTTTTCATGCCCAGGAGAAATCCATGCCTACGCTGAAGGAACTGCAGGAAAAGCGCGACAAGCTTGTGGCAGATGCCCGCGCCGCCCTCGAAGAGATCAACAAGAATACCGACGAAAGCCGTGCTGCCGAGCTCGAGCAGCGTCACGACACGATCATGAAGGATTATGACAAGGCTGATGCGGACGCCCGTCGCGCTCAGCGTGTCGAAGATGCCGAAAAGGCGCTGGAGGAACGCCAGCGCCGCAATCGCCCCAACGGTAACGACAATGAAGTGTCGGGCCAGGAAGGGGATGAGCAGCTGACCCCGGAGCAGCGCAGCGCGCAGCGCAGCGCCGAGTACCGCGATGCGTTCTACGCGTACATCCGCGCCGAGGGTCAGCAGGGTCTGCTGACCACCGAACAGCGCCAGACGCTGCAGCGCGGCTATCAGTCCATCGAGCAGACGCCCGAACAGCGCGCGCTGACGACCGCCACGAATGCTGCCGGCGGCTTCACCGTCCCGACCGAGCTGCAGGCGATCCTGATCCGCACCATGAAGGCCTTTGGCCCCATGTACGATCCCGCGGTCACCGAAGAGATCTCCACCACGCACGGTCATTCGTTCCCCTTCCCGACGATCGATGACACCGCCAATACCGGTGCTGCGACGACGCAGGGTACCGCGCTGACTGACGATGGCAGCGGCGATCCGGTGTTCGGTCAGAAGTCGATCGGCGCCTTCAGCTTCGGCACGCCGTGGGTCCGCGTGTCCAAGGAGCTGGCGGACGACAGCGTCCTGGCGATGGAAGCGCTTCTCGGCAGCCTGCTCGGCGAACGCCTGGGACGCCTTGCCAACTCGCAGCTGACGGTCGGCGTCGGCACGACCGCGCCGATGGGCATCGTCACCGCCACCGCGGCGGGCAAGACGACCGCCGGCGCCGCGGCCGTCACTTTCGACGAAGTCATGGATTTCGAGCATTCGATCGACCCGGCCTATCGCCAGTCGCCGAAGTTCGCGTTCATGTTCAACGACACGACGCTGCTCGCCTTGCGGAAGCTGAAGGACGGCCAGGGCAATTACCTTTGGCAGGCCGGGAACGTCCAGGCGGGGATCCCGAACACCATCAACAGCCGCCGGTACCACATCAACCAGGCGATGGCATCGATGGCGACCGGCAACAAGTTCATGATCGCCGGCGATCTCAGCAAATATTTCGTCCGCAAGGTCGGGGCCCCGCTGATCGGCGCGATCCAGGACAAGGACTTTTGGCCGGGTTTCGGCGTCGCCGGCTGGATCCGCTTCGATGGCAATCTGCTCGATGCGGCCGCCGTCAAGCACATGAAGAACGCCTGATCAGGCGATCCCAAAGGAACCGGGCGGGGCGCGCAGCCTCGCCCGGCTCTTTCCCGATCGCCGCTGCGGCGACGATCCGGAAAGAGTGAGGAGAGCAATCATGCGTATCACGATGAAAACCGGTCTTTCGGGGCCGCTCTATTGCCTGGCGCCCGGCGACGAAGTTGCGTTCGACGAGGAATTTCCCTTCGGCGCGCGCGAGCTCGGCCGCCACATCGATGCCGGGAACTGCATCTATGTAGGCAGCCAGGAAGACCTGGACGCCTGGATCACGGCCAATCCCGATCCGGAGCCCGAAACGGAGGAAGCCGGCACGCCGGAAGCCGGGGTGGGCGCCGCTGTCGTCGATCATGCCGGCACGCCGCCCAACCCGACCGAGGCCGCTGCGCCGAATCCGGAACCGGCAGCGCCCGACGCGCCGGTCGCTGAGGTGCCGGCAGCCGCCGCCCCTGCGGCTGAAGCCGCGCCGAAGCCCGCTGCCAAGGCGGCCGTGAAGAAGACCAGCTGATGGCGTCGATCGTCTATAACGCCGGTGTGCGCTTTGTCGCGACCGGCGCGATCGATCTCGACACCGACACGTTCTATATGTCGCTGCACACCGCGACCTACGCGCCGGACAAGGATGCGCATGATTATGCGAACGATCTGACGGACGAGGTGGCCGGTACCGGCTACACCGCCGGTGGGAAGGCGATCGTCGCGACGGTCGGCGCGGTCGACGCCGCGAACGACCGCGTCGACGTGACCTTCGCTCCGGTGACTTGGCCGACGGCGACGATCACGAACGCGCGCTATGGCGTGATCCGCAAGCGCCGCGGCGGCGCGCTGTCGGCAGACGAGCTGCTCGCCTGCATCGACTTCGGCGCCAACGTATCGTCGACCGCGGCCGACTTCGTCGTCACGCCGTCGTCGCCGCTTCGCTTCCAGAACTGACGTCGTGGCGATCACGTCGTCGACCGCTGCCTTCGATGGCCCGCCGCAGGCCGACGGCCGCCGCCAGGTCATCGAAACGCATGTGTTGTCGACCGGCGCGATCATCACGATGACATATTACGAGGATCCGGACGAGGATATCGACGCGGCCGCAGCTGCTCGGGCGCCTTCGCTGCTCGCCGGCCTGGCCGATGCGGAAGCCAAGGATAATGTCGAACGCGACGGGCCGCCTTCGCTGAGCAATCAGACGGATGCCGAGTTTGCAACGCGGGTGCGCGAGATGGTCCGCGCGGCCGACACGCAGCGGGCTTGCTATCTGGCCTGGTGGCTGGTGCGCCGCATCGAGGCCGGCGACGTCACCGATGCGACATGGCGCGCCGCTTTCGGCCTTAACGCCGGCCAGTGGGCCGCGCTCAAGTCGGCCAAGCTCTATCCTCGCCACGATGCCTGGGCGGCCGTCCTAGCGGCGACGGGGGAATAAATGGCCAATCGCTATGTCTGGTCGGGCGCGTCCGGCGCCGGCACCGGCGCCGACTGGACGAATGCCCACACCACGCTGTCGGCGGCGATCACTGCCGGCGCCGCCGGCGATGTTTATTACGTCGCCCATGATCACGCCGAGACGACCGCGTCCGCGTTGACGATCACGTTCAAGGGCACTTCGGGCACGCCCGATCGTTGCCTTTGCGTCAATCGGGCGGGGTCGGTGCCGCCGGTCGCCGCCGATCTTACGACTGGCGCGAGCGTCACGACCACAGGCAATAGCAACCTGTTCGTCCTGGGCGGTGTCCGCGTTCGGGGCCTGACGTTCAATTGCGGCACCGGCGCGAACAGCACATCGCTTCGATTCGGCGACAGCGCGGTGCGGATGATCTTCGAAAACTGCACCTTCAATATTGTCGCAACCGGCGCGAGCGCGGCGATCCAGCCAAACGGAACCACGGCCGCCGGTCGCGATGTCGAGTGGCGCAACTGCAATGTGTCGTTCGCCGCAACGGGTCAGTCGATCAACTGCTTCGGCAATCGCTTCATTTGGAACGGCGGAGCGCTGCAGGCGGGGACAGCCATTCCCACCACACTGTTCTCTACCGCCAGCAGTACCGGCGGCGAAATTTACGTCGAGGGCTTGGACCTTAGCCAGGCTGGCAGCGGCAAGAACCTGATCAGTGGCGGCGTCACGGGTCGAACGATCTTTCGCAACTGCAAGCTGGGCGCGTCGGTCACGCTCTCGACCTCCCCGATTCAGAACTCCTTGGGCAAGGCGATGCTCATCGGCTGCAATTCGGGGTCGAATGTCCAGCGCAATGAGACAATCCAGTACGAAGGCGTGCTGACCACCGAAACCACGATCGTTCGGACCGGTGGCGCCACGGATGGGACGACCCCCTATTCGTGGAAAATCGTCAGCAACTCCAACAACAAAGAAGATTGGAACTTCGAAACCTTCGAAGGCAGCTTCTGGAACGACGCCGTCGGCTCGGCAAAGACCCTGACCGTCCACGTGGTCACCGACAATGTCACCTTGACCGACGCCGAGATCTTCCTCGAGGTCGACTATCTCGGCGACGGCAGCTTTCCGATCAGCGGCCGAGCAGCCGACTGCAACGCCACGCCGCTGACGGCCGCCGCCAACCAGGCCTCCGACAGCGGCACCGCCTGGACCACGACGGGCCTGACGACGCCGGTGAAGCAAAAGCTCGAGGTGACATTCACGCCCCAGAATAAGGGCCCGATCCGCTGGCGCGTTCGTTATGCAAAGGCCTCTTCCACCGTTTATATCTGCCCTAAGCCGGACTTTACCTAGTGGCTGAGTGGCTGGCGCCTTCGGGCGAGCTGGTCACTCCTGGCGCGGCCGCCTGGCTGACGCCGGGCGGGACCTTCATTCCGGATGCCTCGAGCACGTCTGCCGGCAATGCGACGGGCGCGATCGGCACGGTTACGATCAGCGCCCCTGCAGGCGGTGCGGTGGGTCAGGCCGCAGCCGCCGGCGCGATCGGCTCGATATCGATTGTCACGCCGGCTGGCGGAGCGACCGGCTCGGCCGCGGCGTCGGGCGACGTCGGCGTTATCACGACGTCGGCGCCAGGCGGGATTGCGATCGGCGGCGCCTGCGCCGGCGGACAGATCGGTACCGTTACGCTTTTCGCTCCGTCTGGATCGGCGGCGGGCAAGGCCTCGGCGATCGGAGCGATCGGGACGGTCACGTTCTCGCCGCCAACGGGACAGGCGTCCGGTGCCGGCGTTGGGTTTGCCAGCGGGGCGATCGGGACGATTGGCGTCGCAGCGCCGAACGCGATCGCGACTGGCAAAGCTGCCGCATCGGGCGCGATCGGGACGATTTCTATCGTCGCGCCGCAAGGAATCGCGGTCGGCGGAGGAACGCCCTTCGCCGGGCCCCGCAAGACCGTGCTGCATTCGGTTCGGATCGGCGCCGCGCGCCCTGCACAGCGATCGGGCGCAGCTCGGCCGCGCAATGTTTCGAGAGGTTGAACGATGAGCCTTCGCCTGGTGACGCCGCCGGACGGCTTTCCGGTATCGATCGAAGAGGCGCGCACGATGTGCCGGGTCATCGGCGGCGAAGAGGATGCGATGCTGGGGCCGTTGATCGCGGCAGCTACGACGCACGTGGAGCTCTACATCGGGCGCTCAATTCTGCCCCAGGTTTGGGAACTTCTGCTCGACGGCTTCGACGATAGCATTCTACTTCCGCGCGGACCGGTTACGACAATTGAGTCTGTCGAATATTACGACGTCGACGAGCAGCTGCAGACAGTCCCCGCCACCGACTATGCCCTTGATGCTGCGTCGGATCCTCAATGGCTTGTACGCGCCACCACCGCGAATTGGCCGGGCGTTGCGGGCGGCATAAACAATGTGGTGATCCGATTCACCGCTGGGTATCCGGATACGGCGATCGAGCGCCATGCGATCAAGCAAGCGATCCTGCTGCTGATCGTGCAATGGTTCGACAATCCGAGCGCGGTGATCACCGGGCCGATCGTCAGCTCGATGCCCAATGCGGTCGAGGCGCTGCTTTGCAACGTGCGCAGTTTCAGCTGATCCCATGCAGCAGACCGCCAAATATAACCGGCGCGCCAAATTCTATAGCGTTACGATCGCGCGCGATGCCGCCGGCATTGAAAAGGCGACGCCGGAGCTGATCTGCGAAACCTTCTGCAGCGTGCAATATGGCTCCAGCGCCGATCGACGCGTCGCCGCTGGCACCGAAGCCGGGCAGGCGGTGACTGTTCGCGTGCGATCCAACGCGCCACTGCGTTCCGTTGATGTGCTCGACCGGGTCGAGATCCGTGGCGATCCCGCAATATACGCTATCGAAGGCATCGCTCCGATCGGCCGCGGCGAGGAAATCGAATTCACCGGCATGTCGGCCAAGGGCGCTGGCGCATGACGGGATCCTTGAAGCTCGAGGGGTTTTCGGAGCTCGAGGCCATTCTCGCCAGGTTCGAAGATACGAAAGTCACCGACAGGATCGGATCGCGCGCCGGCAATAGCGCCATGAAATACATGCTGACGGCCCTTGTCGGCGCACTGCCCGTCGGGACGCGGCCGACGTTGCGTCGCCGGAAGCGGAAGGACGGCAGCATCGCCGAGGCTGATTATGGCCGCGTGACGACAAATGTCCGAATTAAGCGGATCCGCAAGGCCGAGGGTACCACTCAGGTTTGGACTGTCAGCACCAACGCCGCCTTCTGGTGGTGGATGAACGAATTCGGGACGGTCAGCCAACCCGCCAACCCGATTATGCGGACAGTTTGGGAACGCGAAGGCCCGGACTTGCCGGCGCGGATCGGCAAGGATCTTTGGACCGGTATCGAGCGCGCCGCAAAATCGCGCGGCGTCAATGTCACGGGGCGGAGTATCTAGATGGATCTCGAGCTCGTGAAGCGGCTCGTCGACGCGGCGTCGATCGCTGCGATCGTTGACCAGGCGGTGAGCTGGCACGAGCGTCCGGCAACGCTAGGCTTCCCTTCGATTGTCCTGACGATTGCCGCGCCTGGTCGCGAATATACGCATGGCGGCGCCGACGGCCTGGATGAACCACGCGTCCAGCTCGACATGTTCGGCCTCGATGCCGTCGAGCTGATTACGCTCAAGCGCGCGGTAATCGCGGAGATGGAATTGCCGCGGGACGTCGATGGCATCCGCTTTCACGAAGGCTTTCTCGAGACCGAGTTCACGCCGCCGGCGGAAATTCTGCCGGACGGACGGCGCGCTTACCGCGTCACCCACGAGTGGTCATTTTTCTGGGAAAATCTGAGTTAATGGAAAGGATTAGGCGATGACTGGTAACGCCAAGAGCAGCTTTGGAACGAAATTTTACCTGGTTCCCGACGGTCAGACGATCACCGGCGGCCTTGTTGCCGAAATGATCAAGACGGGAAAGCCGAAGATCTCGCGCGGCATGCAGGATGTCACGACGCATGATAGCGCCGGCGGCGCGGAAGAAGTGATCCCCGAGGGCACCTACAAGGTCGAACCCTTCACCATCACGATCCATTACGTCGCCAACAGCACTATCGACCAGGCGTTGATCTTGGCCATGACGGGCGGCGCCCTCCAGGACTTCGAGATCCATGAGAAGGGTGCGGCAGGGCTGATCAAGACCCCTGGCTCCGGCTATATCAGCGATTATGGGCCTGACGATGCCGAGGTGCGCGGCAAGCAGACGGCGACCTTTACGGTCACCCCGACCGGCGCACTGACCGCCAAGTCGGCCGTTGCCTGATATGGGTGAGACCATCGCGCCGCCGGCTCCCGAGGTCGAGTTCCATTTCGAAGGCCAGGATTATGTCATGGTCTTCGACTGGGGGGCGCTCGCCTTTTACGAGCGCACCATGTCGGAATCGATCTTCGCGGTCTTTGCCGAGCTCGAGCGATATCAGGTCGCGGCCGACGCAAAGGTTCCGAATATCGAGCGCTATGCGCCGCGCATGTCGGCGGTCGGCGCGCTGGTGAAAGCCGGGCTGCACCATCATCACCCCGCGATCAGCTTCGACACGGCCATGCGCATGTTCTCAGATCCCGCCGTGCAAGCGGCGCTGGGTTCCGCCAGTGACGCGTCGATGGGCGGCGGGGAAGGTGCAGCGGGAAAGCCGATGCCCGCGCCGCAGAAGGCGCGGGCGACGAGGAAACGGGCTTCGACTGGGACCAAGCCATCGCCGGCTGGGTCGAAGCCGGCGGCACGATCGAAGAATTCTGGCGCTCGACGCCGCGTTTGACGGTCATCCAGATTCGTGGCGCCGCCCGGCGCCGCGACCTCCTGGCCTGGCAGATCGGCCGAGCGGTCCGCGATACGTCGATAACCAACCTCGCTGATTTTATAGGCGAGGATGAAGAGGGCGATCGACCCGGGCGTCGTGAAGCGCCCCAGTCGGCGGTCGAGATGGCCCACAATCTGGCGGTCTGGCGCGCGATTTACGGGCTGCAGGCGATCCATGTTCCGAATGACGAGGAGTAGGCGATGTCGGGTAAAAGCCTGATCGGCGCGCTGCGCGTTACCCTTGGCCTGGATTCGGCGCAGTTTTCGAAGGGTTCGGCCAAGGCGAAAAAAGAGCTCAACGATTTTCAGAAGTCCGCGCAGTTTCTTAAAAACGCTCTTGTCGGTCTGATCGGCGTCGATTTGATCGGTCAGTTTCGCGAGCTCGGCCGCGCGGCCCTAGATAGCGTTGGGGGTCTAGGCGAAGCTGCGGCGCAATTGGGCGTGACGACCGATGCCCTGCAGGAGTTCCGCTTTATCGCGGTGCAGACGGGGCAGTCGCAGGAAGATCTCGACCTCGCACTCGGCCAGCTTACGAAACGCCTGGGCGCTGCGGCCGACGGAGCGAAAAAGCCGACGGCCGCGTTGGCGAAGCTCGGCGTCGTGTTGAAAGATAGCGACGGTAAGGTGCGGGGGACCGACAAAGTGTTGCTCGATATCGCGGGCGGACTTGAGAAGGTTGCCACACCGGCGGAGCGTGCGGCGATCGCCACCGACCTGTTCGGTAAATCGGGCATGAAAATGCTTCCTTTCCTGGAGGAGGGAAAGACCAAGCTCAAAGGCTATATCGACGAAGCGCATCGTCTGGGCGTCGTCATCGACGAAGCGACGATCGCCAGCGCCGACAAAATCGCCGACGAGCTGGCGGTGCAGGACAAGGTGATCGAGATGCGCATGAATGCGCTTCTCGCATCGAGACGAGAGCAGATCGCATCGCTCGAAACATCCTGGCAGGATATCAAGATCGGCTCGATCGACGCCGGCGCCTCGGTGATCAAGTTCTTCTCCGATTGGACCGATTGGGCCGCCAAGGCTCAAGTCTGGATCGATTCGACCGACGCCAAGATCAACAACTTCTTCGCGGGCATCTGGCGCGGCGTCGAAAATTTCAACCAGCGATCGATCGCGGCGGCCGACGCCGTCGTGGCGATGTTCGCCGCCTTGCCTCGCAACGCCATCACTTCGATGCAGCGCCTTGTCTCGGGTGCGCGCGAGTGGCTTGGCAATCAGCTGACGGCGATATTCGAGGGGCTTCGGCGCCGGATCGAGGCGGCAGGCAAGTGGTTCTACGATCTGTACGATAAGGTTGTCGGGCACAGCTATATTCCCGACATGGTCGACGAGATCGGCGTCCACATGGCGCGCCTCGATGTCGAACTGGTCAAGCCCACCGAGAAGGCCACGACGAAAGCGGCGGAAGCCTTTCGTGCGCTTCAGCAGGAAGTATCGAGCATACTTTCCCGCCTGTTTCCCGAAATGGCGGAACTCAACCAGTTCGAGGCCGAAAAGAAGAAACTGAACGACTATTTCGATGCAGCGAAGAAGGGCAGCAAGGACGCCCTCGCCCTGGAGCAGCAGCGTGCCGCTGCGGTCGAAGCTTTGTCGCGCGCATATCTGGGGCTGAACCGCGATATCGCCGGCGCCCAAGTCGGCGAGGGGGCGACCGATATCGAGCTGCTGACTGGCGGGAAAACTATCGAGGAAATCAGCGGCGAGATCGACGACCAGTTCGCCGAGACGATGGGCAAGCTGAAGAACCAGGCCGACGTTGCGAAGGTCAAGATCGTCGAGAGCTTTTCGCAGATGGTCGATGGCGCGCTGCGCCAGCTCGACCGCTTCATCGGCGGGATAAAATCGGGCAATTGGCTCGATATCATCGGCGGACTTCTCGGCGCGATCGACGGGATCGCGGCGACCCTGACGGGCGGTAAGGGGTTCAACCTCGGCCCGCTTGTCTTCGGCAACGGCAGCGCGTCGGGCGGGGTACCCGGTTTCGCGAGCGGCGGATCGATGACGCTCGGCGGCTTTCGAGGGATCGATCGTAACCTGCTGTCGATGAACGGCAATCCGATCGCGCGGGTTTCGGAGAATGAGCGGCTGACGATCACGCCCGCCAATGATCGCGGTGGCGGCGGCGCAAGCCGGGTCGACGTCTTTGTTCACCCCTCGGGCGAATTCGATACGCGCGTCGCCACGACGGCGGACCAACGCGTCGCCGCGCACGCGCCATCGATCGCGCGCGCCGGCGCCTCGATGGCGGTAAGCCAGCTCCGCCGACAGGCCGGACGCAGCCTGGACTGAGTTATGGCATTTGTTGATCTGCCGGCGTCGCCGGGCCCGGCGTCGTGCCGGTTCATACCCGTGCGTTTTAGCGAGCTGCTGACGCCGCCGATGGGCGGCGAGGATCAGCAGATCAATCACCTGGGCAACCGCTGGGCGATCGAGGTGCGTCTGCCGCGACTTTCGCTGGCGCAGGCGCGCGAATGGTCGGCGGCGCTGACGGACGGCGCCCGCAACGGCGCGCGGTTCAAGCTCCGCCAGCTCGACCTGGTGATCGGCGCGCCCGGTACCGTCCTGGTCAACGGGGCCGGGCAGGGCGGACTGACGCTCAACGTCGACGGGATGACGCAATGGGCGGGCTGGACCCGTGGCCAGTTCGTCAACGTCATCACCGGCGGCCGCCGGCTGCTCTACATGTTCAGCGCCGCTGGGCATTCGGCCGACGGGACCGCGGCGTTGCCGTTCAACACTCCGCTGCGTCGGTCGCCCGCCGACAATGATGTCGTCGACTTCATGCCGCAGATCGAGGGTACGCTGAGCGGCGCCGACGACTGGGAAATCGACGATCTGCGCCTCGGTACCGCGCCGCCGTTCATGATCCGCGAAATGGTCTGAGACGTGGCGGCCTTGAACGATCCGGTCATCACGCTCGTCGGGCTGATGAAGATCGACATGCCAGGCGGCGAAGTGCGCCTGTGCGATGGCGGCCGCGCGATGTTCGATAGCGGATCGGGCGCGCAGGAATATCTGTCGGCGCATAGCGTATGGGGCACGATCGCCGGCGCCGAAGAGATCGAGGACGCGATCAACGATAGCGCGCCCGGGGGCGGATTGGCCTTGTCGCCTGCACCTAGCACGCCTCTGTCGACCATCATCAACCCGGCCCTGCAGTTCTGCCGCGTACGTTTCTGGCTCGGACTGGTCGATGCGGACATGGTCACTGTGTCGAATGCGATCTTTCTCGGCGACAAGTTGATCGACGTGCCGACCTGGCATCCGGACGCCTGGCGGCTCGACTTCGAGCTGATCGACCGTACCGAGCGACTGTTCCTGCGAAACGAGGGAAATGTCTGCTCATCGGCATTTCACCAGTCGATCTGGCCGGGCGAACGGGGTTTCGACAATTGCACCGACACACCGGGCCAGGTGGCGTGGGGCACCGAATCCACGCCCAGCGGTACCGCCTATGGGACCGGTAGCGGCGTCGGCGGAGGCGGGGGCGGTGGAAGTCGATCCTTCTCCGAGCGGATGCTGAACGAGCTGCAATGAAAACGCTGACTTTGCCCGAACGGGCTGCCCGGACCGGAAAGGTGCTCGAGCGATATCGCATGCGCCCCTTTAGCTGGAATGGCGCGAGCTGCATTCACCTCGCGCGCGCGCAAGCAATCGCGATGGGACATCGCGTGCCCCAGCTCGGTACGATCCGGTCAGCGATCGGCGCGAAACGCGCCCTCCGCGACCAGGGCCATGAAACGGTGCAGGATCTGCTCGACAGCCTATTTCCCCGGGTCACGCCGTTGGCGATGCTGATCGGCGATGTCTGCACGCTTCGCGGCGAAGATGACGAGGACACAGGACTAGCAGCGATCTGTATCGCCGACGGGCAGGGCAATCTGTTCGGGTGGCACGCACAGGATCCGTCGCAGCTCAGGACAATCAAGTTCGGGCTGGCTGACGTGGACGGAGCGTGGCGTCTGTGAGCAAGGTTTTCCGCACGCTCGGGAAGATCAGCGGGATCCTCTCGGCAGTCTTGGCGCCAATTAACCCGGTCATTTCGGCCGCGCTCGCGGTCAACTCCGCCTTGATGTCGACGGCCGCGCAGCTGACAGCGAAACCACCGCCGGCGAAGGGGCAGATCAACGAGCGGTTGATCGGCCGCAACAATCCCATGCCTTACCTGGTTGGATCGCGCGTCTATTCGGGCGGTGTCACCGTGTGGGACGTGGGCTGGGGCGGGACGATCGACAAGGTCGCCAACCCCTATCGCTTCATTCCCGCGGTCTACTCGTGCGCAGGCCCGGTAGGCGGGCTGATCGCGGCGCAACTCGACTTCGAGACCGTGTCCTTCAGCGGCAATGCCGCCACCGGATATTATTCCGGGTTCCTCTATCGCGATTACCAGCTCGGCGCCTCGCCAGAGGCCGACGCGCTGGCCCCGCAGTGGAGCGGCGCGCCAGGCTGGGGCAGCGCATACAAGCTGTCGGGCTTCGCTGCGATTGGCTGGTCGTTCAAATTCGACAAGAAGGGCAAGGTCTTCGTCCAGGGCATTCCGCAGATGGGCGGGATCTGGAGCGGCGTTGCCGTCTATGACCCGCGCAAGGACAGCACGCGGCCCGGCGGATCCGGATCGCAGCGGATCAACAACGAGGCCACCTGGAGTTTTACCGGCAACGACAATCCCGCGCTGCACGCGCTCGCCTATGCCTATGGCCGGTACCAGAACGGGCTGAAGGTGTTTGGCGTCGACCTAGGTGGGGCCGCGATCGACATCATGGGCGCCGCCGCCTGGGCGAATGTTTGCGAGGCGAACGACTGGAAAGTCGGCGGCACGATCTATGAGCCCGGTAACAAGTGGGACAATCTGAAACGGCTGTGCGAGGCCGGCGGCTGCTCGCCCGTCTTGTCGGGCGGCATGTTGACCTGGCATTACGAGGCGCCGCGCGTCGCGCTGGACACGATCCGCGCCACCGACATGGCGGGCCCGGGCGCCGCCGTGCAGATCGTCCAGCCCTGGGCAAGCCGGGTCAACACAATGGTCGCGCGTTTCCGCAGCGAGGCGCATCAATGGGGCTATCCGCAGACCGATGCGATCAACGTCGCCGCGTTCGTGACGGCCGACGGCGAGGTAAAGCGCGAAGAGCGCCAGTTCGACCTTGTGCTGAGCGGCGATCAGGCCGTCGAGCTGTTGCTCTATGACCTTTACCGCCGACGCGAGGCCGGGCCGTTCGTGATTCCGTGCAAGCCGCGGATCGCCGACTATGGTCCCGGCGACGCCCTGACGATCGCGGCCGACTGCAAATTGTGGCCGACCGACATATTGGCGATCGTGACGAAACGCGGGATCGATCCGATCCGGGGATGTCCGACGCTGGAGCTGGTTGGCGAGACGACGGCCAAGCACGCCGCGATCCTTGGCGCCACCGCGACGGTCGCGGCCGCGCCGACACTGCCGACGCTGGCCGAAAAGGCGGCGGTCTATGGGCAGAACAGCGATCCGGCTGGCTATGGCCTGGCGCTGATCCAGACGAGCTATATCTCAGGCGTCGGCGGCGCGACGCTCACGTCGGCCGACGTCGGCTCGACGGCGTCGATCGTCGCGGCCGCGCACAACCGCGTTTACCCCGACCGCACGGTCGCGGTGAACGGCGCGACCGTCGGCACGGCATTCGGGTTCGGCGCCGGCGTCTGGGTCTATTACGATGACCCAAACCGCGCCGGCGGGGCTGTGACCTATGTCGCGACGACAGATCCGCTGATCGCTGCAGCCAGCGATGCACACCCCGACCGGCATTTCGTCGGCTACATCGTCACCGCGACCGATGGCGGCGCCGGCACGGGCGGCGGCGGCGGCTCTCCCCCGGGATGGGGCGGTAGCGGGCCCGACGGGCCGCTGCCCTGATCCTTCAGAAAAGGAACGAAGATGGCCGTTGGCCCCGACTATGTCGCTGCGATCCGCGCGGCGGGAGCGATCTATTGGCCGCTTGCGACGGCGAAGTTTCGTCCCCGCAAATGGCAATGCGTCTTTCGCGGCATCGATCTCTCGGCCGCGACCTTCGCCGCCCAGGTGCGCACGATGCCCGACGCCGGCGGCGCCGCGCTGCTGACCTTCAGCTGCTCGGCCGCGCTCGCCGGCGCCGACACCTGGCTGACGCTGCAGGCGGCCGAGGCCGACATCAACGCGCTGCCGGCGCCGCCGGAGCTGGGACGCAACGCCGAATTCTATTGGGACTGCAACATGACGCCCGCCGGTGACGTGAAGCGCTTGATTTTCGCGGGTGAATTCATCCGCATTGGGGGAGTGACGCAATGACCAGTCTTGCCGTGGCCGGATCGGTCATCGAAGTCGCGCTGCCGGGCGATATCGCTTACGCGAAACAGCAGGCCTCCCTGGCCGACGCCGCGCGCGTGCTGGCGGAAACGGCCGCAGGCGTCGCCACCACCGTGGCCCAGGGCCGGTATTATGGGAGCTATGCGGCGGGCAATGCCGCAACGACGGCAGGGCAATATTTCGCGGTCTTCACTGGGGGCAATTACAGTTTCCATGTGAACGGCAATGCGACGCCGGTTTTCGTGATGCCGAAGGTCGACACGTCGGGCAACATGACGCTGGTCAGCGCACAGTTCCCGATGATCATTTACGAACGCACGTCGGTGGGCACCTGGTCGACGGGCTACAGCGGCACGTCTGGGGACAATAGCTGGACATTGCGGGTCAACGGCACGCTCGTCTTGGGTGCCCTCCCGAGCGGCAATGTCGGCATAGGTGTCGCGGTCCCCGCTGCGCGACTGCATGTAAAGTCGACGGTTGAAATCATGCGCCTCGAAACGACCACCGCTCGCGGTGGGGGCAATGGGTTCATTGGTATCTACGACCCGACGGGATTGAAATCGGTTGTCGGTCACGCCGCTTCCGATGACCGCCTGCAGTTGGTCAACTACATGAATGCCGCGCTACGGCTGGGCATGAATGCGAGCGAACTTTGGGAAATCAACGGATCGCGCCTGATGCCTTTGGCCGACAACGGGTACGCTTTGGGCGGTCCCAGCAATCGGCCCAACACCATTTATGCTGCGACCGGTTCCATCAACACGTCAGATGGCCGCGAGAAGACGGCAAAGCGCGCCTTCACGGCACCCGAACTTGCCGCTGCCAAACGGATCGCCGCTGAAATCGGCATCTTCCAGTTTCTTGATGGCGTGCGCGATCATGTCGGCGTCATCGCGCAGGAAGTCTGGTCGATCATGGCGGACGAGGGGCTGATCGACCCGATCGTTGAGGGCGAGACGCCGAGCAGCTCATACGCCTTCCTCTGTTACGACGAATGGGACGCGACTGATTCGGTCGCGCCGGTCGAAGCGATTGATGAGGAGCTGGACGGCGACGGTAACGTCCTGGTCCCTGCGCGACCTGCCATCCCCGGACAGGCAGGCCGGGAGGCAGGCAACCGCCTCGGTATCCGTCCGGACCAGCTTTCCCTCTTCCTGATCGCCGCCCAGGAGCAGCGCCTCGCCGCGCTGGAGGCGGCGCTGTGATGATGCGGCTGCTTGGCGGCGCCGGGCTGCTGCTGATCCTCTTCCAGTTGAAAGGGGCGGTCGTACCCTATGTGATCGCCGCCACGTTTTGCGGTGCGCTTCTTCGCGCGCGATCGCGCGCACCGACCCCAAATTGACAGGAGAATGACGATGCCCACCCGCAATGTCGCGGCGGCGCCGAAGGCGCCGTCGCAGAAGATCTATGACGCCTATCGCAATGCGAAGGGCAAGCCGCGGCGCCCGGTCGCCGAGATCGGCAGCGTCGAGTTCGGCGAGCTCACGCGCCAGGCGCCGTCGGCCGACGGATCCGCACGGCCGTGAACCTGGAATCGCACGGTGGCGAAATCGCCGCGACTGCAGGCAAGCTTTCGCCGCCGCTCGCCGTGAGCGGGATGGTCGTCATGGGAATTCCGCTCAACGAGCTGGTGCTGATCGCGACGCTGATCTTCACCGTCCTGCAGATCGCGCTCCTGGTCTATAATTTCGTGAAAGCTCGGCGCGATGGTGACGCAGATTAATCCCGTCCCGTCGCCGGCGCCGGCAACACCGCCGGCGCGTACCGGCGGGTTGAAGGTTGCCGGCGCGATCGGCGCGGCGATCGCGGCGATCCTCGGCGGCGTGTATGCCAATGAGGGCGGGTATGTGAACAATCCGAACGATCCTGGCGGGCCGACGCGCTTTGGCGTGACCCAGGCCGTCGCGCGCGCCGCCGGGTACCGCGGCGACATGCGATACTTCCCGAAGCATTGCTCGGGCCCGGTCACCGTCTGCGCCGACGACATATACCTCAATCGTTATATCGTGGCGCCCGGGTTCCTGCCGATCGTCGAAGCGGATCCCGCGGTCGGCGGTGAGCTGGTCGACAGCGCGGTCAATTTCGGGCCGACGCGCCCGAGCTGCTGGCTGCAGCAGACCCTCAACGAATTTCATGCGTCGCCCGTGCTGAAGGTCGATTGCAAGGTCGGACCTCGCACGGTTGCCCGGTACCGCCAGGTGCAGCGCAATATGGGGAAGGTCACCGCCTGCGTTCGGACGCTCGACGGGCTCGATTCGAAGCAGCGCGCGGAATATGACCGGCTGATCCGCGTCAATCCGAAGCTCCGCACCTTTCACAAGGGCTGGATCGCGCACCGCATCGGCAATATCGACCGCAAGACGTGCGGGCAGGGGATCGATTGATGATCGGCAGCTATATCCGGATCGGCGTCGGCGTCGCCTTCCTCCTGCTCCTGGGTTGGGCGCTTCGGCTCGACGCGCTGCGCGCCGATTGGCGCGAACGGTTCATCGGCCTTCGCGACCAGGCCGGGTCGGTTCTCGCGTCGATCCGTATCGCATCGGACAATCCGGACCTGGAATGGAAGGACGCCGCGCGCCAGGTCGACGAGCTCGACAAGTCGCTGACCGGGTGGAAGTCGCAGGCCGAAACGCTGAGCGGCGCGGTCGACGCGATGGGCGCCGAGACGAAGCGACTGCAGGCCGAGAATGCCGCGCTGACCGAGAAGGTCCGGGCGCTCAACGCCAGGCGGCGCGAACTGATCGCCAGCCTCGAGCAGGACGCGCTGGATCCGGGCGACGTCGCCGATTGCTGGGCGCAGATCCGCGAGGTCGACGACTCCCTCAATCAGCTTCGCCAGGAAGGCTTCTGATGCGCCCCATGATCATCGCCTCGCTGCTCCTGTGCAGCTGCAGCTCGCCGACGATCGTTCGCGATCGGCCGACGTCGATATCGGTGCCGGTTATCCAGAAATGCGCCGGCGAGAAGCCGGCCGCCGTAACGCCGCTGAAGCAGCGCGTGACCGACGCGCAATGGGACGCGCTATCGCCGAAGCAAAAGGCGGAGCTGGTCGCGGCCCAGGGGCTTCGCCGCATGAACAATGGCGACGAATTGGCGGCCGCGACGTCGGCCTGCTGATGCGCTGCACATATTGCGGCTCGAGATCGCACACCGAACTTTACTGCCCAAGGACACACGCCGGGCAGGGCCGGCGGATGGATTTGCGCTGTTCATATTGCGGGAGCGCGAAGCATAATCGGGACGCCTGCCCGAAGGCCTGGCCCGGCCCGAACCCCGTAAGGTTGCTCGACTAGACTGACTCAACCTGAGTCAGATCCACGATCGATATCGCCGCCAAAGCTGCGCCCAAAGTGGGGGTATCGGTGGGGGTATCGACGCGTAGCTCATCGCCGCCGCGCGGCAGAAAACCGAGCTTTCGCCTCTCCAATAGCGGGGAGGGATTATCCGCGACACTCATTCCGGCCGATCGGCGGAAAACCGCGCTTCATTAGAAATCACTGGAGATCATTACATGTTGACGATCGGCGCGGCGAAAGCCGCGGCGCCGCAGGCGCGCGCCTATAAGATGGCCGACGGGGGAGGACTCTTCCTGTTCGTCACGCCGGCGGGGCACAAGAGCTGGCGGCTCAAATACCGCTGGCGCGGTCGCGAGAAGCTGCTCGTCCTGGGCAGCTTTCCCGACATGCCTTTGCCGGCCGCGCGCGGCGCGCGTGAGCTCGCGAAGCAGCAGCTCGCCGCGGGCGTCGATCCGGGCAAGCGCGCCGATCGGGGCGAAGGCCTCGAGGCGATCGCGCGGGCTTGGCATGCGCACCAGTTGCCGCACTGGTCGCCGGCGCATGCCGAGGATGTTCTCGCCAGCCTAGCCCGCGACGTCTTCCCGACGATCGGGGCCCGGCCAATCGGTTCGATCGAGCCGGCCGAGCTGCTCGCGATCGTTCGCGAGGTCGAGCGGCGCGGCTGCCTCGAGAGCGCTGGTCGACTCCGCCAGCGGCTGTCCGCAATCTTCGGCTTTGCGATCGCCGAAGGCCATGTGGCAACGGATCCGGCCGAGAAGCTTGGCCGTGCAATGAAGGGCGGCAAGCTCGCCACGCCGCACCCGGCGCTGACGACGATCGCCGAATGCCGCGAGCTGCTCTCCGCATGCGCCGAGCTCGAGGTGGCGCCGGCCGTCCTGGGCGCGTCGCAGCTGCTCGCACTTACGGCCGTGCGCCTCGATGCCGTGCGCGGCATGCGATGGGACGAGATCGAGGACCTGGACGGCGCCGCGCCGATCTGGCGGGTACCGCCGGCGCGGATGAAATTATCGCGCGCGAAGAAGGGCGAAGAGCGTTTCGCGCACCTGGTGCCGCTGTCGCCGGCCGCGGTCGACGTCCTGCGCGCGGCCGCCCGTCGACGTCGCGGATCCGCACTCGTCTTTCCTGGGCGCGATCGCGCGCGGCCGATCGGCGAGGCAACGCTGCGTGAGCTCTATTCGCGGACGGCGTTCGCCGGCCGCCATGTGCCGCACGGGTGGCGCGCCAGCTTCTCGACGATCCTGAATGAGGAGCTCGACGAGCTATGGTCCGCCGCGATCGATGCCGCGCTCGGGCATAGCGCGAAGGACAAGGTTGAGGCGGCGTACAACCGAGCCGAGCGGCTGCAGCGCCGGCGCGAGCTCTTGAACCGATGGGGCGAGATGCTGGCCGGCTAAGGGGCCGACCCTAAGGCCGGCCCCGGAAAGACGAGTATGTGCACTCGAGCCCACCTAGCCCCGATTTGGTCGCACGCATCGTCGCAACCGTCAATCTGCATTCCCGCGCTGCAGATTTGTCCGAAGAATGCCGCATCTTTCGGACAAAGGGCGCTGCCCGATCGTGCCGAAGGGGCGGGGCAGGGTGGCACGGATCGTGCTCTCGGCCCCTGCCGAGCCCCGCGACGGCGCAGCCGGCGCGCACGACGGTGCGGCCAGCGGTAACGCTGGTGGAAGGTTTTCCGGGTAGGGGTCGGAGCAGATCTTAAGGCGCGTGCCGAAGGCACTCCTTTCACGGGATATTATTTATATCCCCCGGGTTTCAACGTCGCTCGACGATTCGCGCTCCTGGTCCAACAGGGCTGCGATGCGGGCGAGGGTTTCTCCCGCCAGCTCATCGCCGGCCCACGTCGTCGCGTGGAACTCGGCCGAGCTCATGCTGTCCAGCGTGGCCTGCCAATCCTTGGCGTGCTGCTCGCGCGCCCAGTCGGCGTCGTCGGGCGTCGGCGCGTTGCCGAGCAGTTGCTTCACCATGCGCTCGAGCGGCTTCGGAAGCAGCAGGGCATAGGCATTCGAGATCTGCTTGACCTGAGGGCCGGCGCCGTCGGCATCTTCGATGGGCTCGCTTCGTCGGACCCAATGAAGGAAGCCAGCCTGGCGGAGACGGCGCAGCGCGGCATGCACGGCGGCATAGCTATGGCCGACGGCTTCGGCGATCGTCGAGACAGCGGGATCGAGGCGGCCCGTCCGGAAGTCGAGATAGCGCGTGTACATCACCTCGAGTACCGCCAGGCCGATATGTCCGATCATCCCATTGCGGCTGCCGGCATGTTCGCGTTGGCGCTCGCGCCTGGTGCGCTGCTCGAGGTGACGCGCCGCCTTCAGGATCGCGCCGATGCGGCGTTTCGCCCCGCGGACGTTGCCGCCCATGAAGGGGCGCCAGATCCTGTCCTCTATCTGGCCCTTGTAATAGCTGTTGCGCCACACCGGTTGGCCGGTGTGGCGCGAGCTCGGGCCCGAAGGAATGCCGCCAAGGACGGCGCCGATCGTTCGCGCGGGGGCGTTCATGCAACGCCTCCCGTTGCTGTCAGGCGGGCATCAGCATGTCCGCCCAGGCCTGCGTGATCTCGCGCCGGCGCGGCATATAGGCCGCGCGATTGTACGCGGGCTCCACGCCTTCCTTGATATGCGCGAGCATCATGTCGATGATTTCGCGATCCTGGTCGCGCTCTTCGACGGCCGCGCGTTCGTTCATGATGGTCGAAAAGGTAGCCCGCCAGCCGTGCGGGACGTGCCGATCGCGGTAGCCGGCGTCCCGATAGTGCTTGCTGATCGTCGAATCGCTGATCGGCTGATGCCCGCCACCATAGCCCGGGAAGAGCCACCGCCGGCGCATATTGCCTGCAAGGGCCGTCCTCACCACGGCGACGGCCTGCCGCGAAAGCGGAATGACAAATTCGAAGGTGACGTCCTCCTTGCGCTCGCGCGTGAGCTTCATCTTGCTGGCCGGTATCCGCCAAAGTGGATTCGGGCCGTCGAGATCCTCGAACTCGCGCGGTTCCGCCAATCGAACGACACCCGGGCGCGCGGCCGTCAGGGCCAGGAGCTGGGAAGCCAGGCGCGTATATCGCCAGGTCGCGAGCGCTTCGCTCGCAGCCAGCATCGCGCGCGCGTCCTCGATGCGCGTCAGCGCCGGGCGAAGGCTCTTCGATCGCGGCTTCAGCGCTTTGCGGATGACGTCCGCCGGATCGCTGTCCGCCAGGCCGGACGCGATCGACCATACGAACACGTCCGAGACATGAAGGCGCACCCGATGCGCCATTTCCTTCGATCCCCGTGCTTCGATCTTCCGGATCGCGGCAAGAACCATCGATGATGTCACGTCGCGCAAACCGACCGTGCCGAACTGGGGAAAGATATCCGCCTCGAGACGGTCGAGGATCTGTCGAGCGTATCTCGGCGCCAACGTCACCTTGCGATCCTCGTGCCACGCCCGGGCCGTTGCCTCGAATGTGTGAAGCGAGGCTTCGTGCGCGCGGGCCTTCGCTTGCTTGCGCGCGATCGTCGGGTCGATGCCCTGCGCGACTTGCGCTCGCGCGCCATCGCGCGCGAGGCGCGCCTGCGACAGCGAGGTCGCGGGATAAAGACCGAGCGTCAGCTGCTTTTCCTTGCCGCCGAAACGGAACTTGTACCGCCAGGACTTCGCGCCCGATGTCTTGATGAGTAGGAAGAGGCTGCCGCCGTCGGTCAGCTTCCAGTCGCGGTCGCGCGGCTGCGCGGATCTGCAGGCTGCGTCGGTCAACGCCATGCGTCGAATCCGATGCCCCCACTGCCGCGCGTTCGATACCCCATCGTGCCCCCGCTGATGCCCCCACTTGAGGGGGGATCGATTGAAACAGGCTGAAACAACCTGAACCCGTCTCTCCAATGAAAATCTCGGAAACGCAAGCGCTTCGGGCTTCATTGGAACATGTTGAAACAGGAAAGTGGCTCCCCGGGTAGGATTCGAACCTACGACCGATCGATTAACAGTCGATTGCTCTACCGCTGAGCTACCGAGGAACACTCCGCCGAGGCGGGCAAGGCGGCTCCTTTGCCGTCGCTTGCGGGATTAATCAAGCCCTCAAACGATAAATTGTTCCATCGCGATGCGTTCGTCCAATCCCTGGTCGGGATCGAACAGCAAAGTCAGCGGTCGGCTGCGGTCTGTCGTGACCAGAACGGTCTTCACGTCGCGGATTTCGCGCTGGTCGGCGACCGCGCTGACCGGGCGTTTGGCGGCTTCGCGGACGTTGAAGCGGATGCTCGTCGATTCGGGAACGAGCGCGCCGCGCCAGCGTCGCGGGCGGAAGGGGCTGATCGGGGTCAGCGCGAGCATCGCCGAATCGAGCGGAAGGATCGGTCCGTTGGCGGACAGGTTGTAGGCGGTTGACCCGGCTGGGGTGGAGACCAGAACGCCGTCGCAGGCGAGTTCCTCCAGCATCGTCTTTTCGTTGATCATCACCTCCAGCTTCGCGGCCTGGCGCGTTTCGCGGAGAAGCGAGATCTCGTTGATCGCGGGCAGGATGTGCCGTTCGCCGCTGATCGTCGTGATGTCGCCCGACAGGGGATGGATCAGATAGGGCCGCGCCGCAGCGATGCGGTCGAGCAGGCCTTCGACGCGGAACTCGTTCATCAGAAAGCCGATCGTACCGCGGTTCATGCCGAAAACGGGCAGGCTGCGGCGCTGGTCGAGCAATTGGTGCAGCATGTGAAGCAGGAAGCCATCGCCGCCGAGGGCGATGAGCATGTCGGCTTCGTTCAGGTCGACGAAGTCGTAAAGCGGGCGAAGTTCAGCCTCAGCTTCCTCCGCTGCGGGCGCGTTCGATGCGACCAGCGCGATCTTGCGATGCATTATGATCCCCCCAAAGGCGGAGTGTCAGCCGCCCGTTGCACTCATATGACGCGCGACCGCCGGTGTGGACTTTCGTTCGATATGAAAGTCATGCGCGCGGGGTTTGCCAGCCAATGCGGCATCAATCAAGCCATCGACATCGCCGCCGTCGCGCAGCGCGGCGCGGAGGTCGACATGATCATCCTGTCCCAGGCACATGTAGATGCGGCCCTCGACGGTCAGGCGGATGCGGTTGCAGGTCGAACAGAAATTGTCGCTGAGCGGCGTGATCAGCCCGAGCGTCACCGGGCTGTCCTCGATTGCGAAATAGCGCGCCGGGCCGCCGGTCGCCTTGTCGACGGGCCAGATCGACCGTTCCGCGCGCAGCGGCGCGATGAACTGGTGAAGCGGGGCGTAGTGATCGCTGCGATCGGCCTCGACTTCGCCGAGGGGCATCGTTTCGATCAGAGTCAGGTCGCAGCCGTTTGCCGCGCAGAAATCGAGCATCGGCAGCAACTGATCCTCGTTGAGGCCGGCGAGCGCGACCATGTTGATCTTGACCGCCAGCCCCGCCGCCCGCGCCGCCGCTATTCCGTGCAGTGCCAGGTCGAGGTCGCCGACGCGCGTGATATGGCGAAAGGCCTGCGGGTCCAGCGTGTCGAGGCTGACGTTGATGCGCCGCATGCCGGCCCGGGCGAGCATCGGCGCATGATCGGCGAGGCGCATGGCATTCGTGGTCAGCGTGAGCTCGTCGAGACCGCGACCGATCAGGCCGCCCAGCCGTTCGGCAAGCATGTCGATGCCGCGCCGCACCAGCGGCTCGCCGCCGGTCAGGCGGATACGGCGAACGCCGCGCGCCACGAATCGTTCGGCCAAGTCACCCATCTCTTCGATGCTGAGCACTTGCGACCGGGGCAGGAAGGTCATGTCCTCCGCCATGCAATAGCGGCAACGGAGGTCGCAGCGGTCGGTCACCGACAGGCGCAAATAGCTGATACGGCGGCCGATGCCGTCGACGAGCGGTGCAGGCTGAACTGCGGATGGAGGCGAAATTACGGCCATCGACGCGATAGTGATGCAAAAGGGAAGGGCTTGGCAAGTAATGCCTGCTATGGCGGCCCCCATGAATCGAATGATTGACTCGGACGCGGCAAGCGTTCGGCAGATTGAATTGCTGCAAAAACAAGCCGGTGCGGACATCGGCGTGATTCTCGTGCAGGTCGACCAGCTTGCGCGTATCAACACCAGTGCGGGCCCCGAAACCGGCGATGCGCTGCTGGAAGAGGTCGCGCGGCGGCTTGAGAGCTTTGCCGGCGACGAATTCGGCCGGGGTTCGCTGGTCGAGCGGCTGGGCGGCCCCCGTTTCCTGATCGTCCCCGCGGCGGCGCTGTCGCTCGGTGCGCTTCGGGTGCAGGAACGCGCGCTGCATGTCGCGCTTGCCGAACCGATGGTCGGCGACCCGAACGGACGTCTGGCAATCCGCATCGCGGCATCGCTGATCATGCGGGCGGAGGATATCGCCGCGCAACTGCGCATCGCCAGCGATCAACTGGGTCGTCCGGCGTCGGCACGCGATGGCGCGATGGTGCAGGCGGCGTTGTCGCGGAACGAAGTGAACATATTCTACCAGCCGCAATATGACGTAGCGACCGGCGAGATGGTCGGGGTCGAGGCGCTGCTGCGCTGGCAGCATCCCGAGTTGGGCCTTCTGGGCGCCGGACCGCTGGTCACCGCGGCGCGTGCGGCGCGGCTCGAACGTGAGCTGACCGAACATGCCCACCGCGTCGCGCTGGCCGAAATGGCGGGCTGGCCGAAAGCGCTGTCGAAGCTGCGCGTGTCGCTCAACATCACCGCGGCCGACCTGGGCGATCCCGATTTTGCCGACCGCTTCGCAATGATGGCGAAATGGGCGGGCGTCGATCCCGACCGGATCACGCTGGAACTGACCGAACAGGCGATGCTGAGCGATCCGGCGAGCGCGGCGGCGCAGCTTGCGCAGATCCGCGCGCTCGGCTGTGCGATCGCGATCGACGATTTCGGTACCGGCTATTCCAGCCTGTCGCTGCTCGCGCGGCTGCCGATCGACTATCTGAAGATCGATAGCGGCTTTACGCGCAGCCTCGATGGCAGCGACCGCGACCGCATCGTCGTTCGAGCCATCGTCGATCTGGCGCGCGCGCTGGGCCTGCTGGTGGTTGCCGAGGGGATCGAGAAGGAGCCGCAGCTCGAGCGGTTGAAAGAACTGGGCGTTGCGACCTGGCAGGGTTTCCTGAAATCGGGGCCGGTGCCGGGGGACCAGTTGGAGGGGCTGCTGGAGTAATCCGACGTCGGTGGGAACATGTCACGCATCGCAATGTCGAGACCTGAAGCCCCGCGCTCCGCCAAGCAGTCGCCGAAGCGGCGCCTTTTGCGGCCTTAACGCGACAAAGTATCCCTATGTGCTGCGCGGGGAGGACGGTTTACCGACGGAATCAAATAGCCGAGGCGAGGTTCGCACCGTGGGAGGTTTTCGCGGCGCGCGCGGATTTATGAGGCTGAGCCTAGGTGGCCTGCCGCGCCAGCTTTCCCAATCCCTTGGACAGTTGCAGCGCGCCGTTGAGACGCGCGCCCGCGCTTGCCCAGTCGCCGCTGATCGACAGCTTGTTGTCGGGGCGGATACGCGCGCGACCCTTCAGCCGCTCGACATAGGCGATGAGGCCCGGGACGTTCGCGAACTGGTCGCCGTGGAAGCTGACGAGCGCGCCCTTTGTGCCGACGTCGAGCTTGGCGATGCCCGCGACCTTGGCATTCGCCTTGATCTCCATGAGCTGAATGAGGTTTGCGGTCTCGGGCGGCAGCGGACCGAAGCGGTCGATCATCTCGGCCGCGAAGGCGTCGAGCCCGGCGCGATCGCCGGCATCGTTGAGGCGGCGATAAAGCGCCATGCGCAGCGGCAGGTCGGGGACATAATCTTCCGGAATCAGGATCGGCGCGTCGACGGTGATGACCGGCGACAGCGCTTCACGCGGCGGGGCGGCGCCCATACCCTCGGCCTTGGCGACGAGGATCGCCTCTTCGAGCATCGATTGATACAGTTCGAAGCCGACTTCGCGGATGTGGCCCGACTGTTCGTCGCCGACCAGATTGCCCGCGCCGCGAATGTCGAGGTCGTGGCTCGCGAGCTGAAAACCGGCGCCCAGCGTGTCGAGATCGCCCAGCAGCTTCAGCCGCTTTTCGGCGGTGTCGGTGATCGCGCCGCCTTCCATCGTCGTCAGATAGGCATAGGCGCGCGTCTTCGACCGTCCGACGCGGCCGCGGAGCTGATAGAGCTGCGCAAGGCCGAACCGGTCGGCGCGATGGATGACCAGCGTGTTGGCGCTGGGGATGTCGAGCCCGCTTTCGACGATCGTGGTCGAGACGAGCACGTCATATTTGCGGTCGTAGAACGCGCTCATCCGTTCCTCGACCTCGCCGGGCGCCATCTGGCCGTGCGCGACGACATATTTGATCTCGGGAACGCGGGTGCGCAGGAACTCCTCGATATCGGGCAGGTCCTTGATGCGCGGCGTGACGAAGAAGCTCTGCCCGCCACGATCATGCTCGCGCAGCAGCGCCTCGCGAATGACGACAGGATCCCAGGGGGCGACATAGGTGCGGACGGCGAGGCGATCGACGGGCGGGGTCTGGATCACGCTGAGTTCGCGCAGCCCCGACATCGCCATCTGGAGCGTACGCGGGATCGGCGTCGCGGTGAGGGTGAGCACATGGACGTCGGCCTTCAGCTGTTTCAGCCGTTCCTTGTGCACGACACCGAAGCGCTGTTCCTCGTCGACGATGACGAGCCCCAGATTCTTGAACTCGACCGCCTTGGCGATCACCGCGTGCGTACCGACGACGATGTCGATCGTACCCGCCGCCAGCCCGTCGCGCGTCTTCGCGGCTTCGGCAGCGGGGACGAGGCGCGACAGCCTGCCAATATTGATCGGGAAGCCTTTGAAACGCTCAACGAAATTCGTGTAATGCTGGCGCGCGAGCAGGGTGGTGGGGACGACCACCGCCACCTGTACCCCGGCCATTGCGGCGACGAAGGCCGCGCGCAGCGCGACCTCGGTCTTGCCGAAGCCGACGTCGCCGCAGACGAGGCGATCCATCGGGCGGCCCGACGCCATATCTTCGAGCACATCGCCGATCGCGCGATCCTGATCGTCGGTTTCCTGATAGGGGAAGCGGTCGGCGAAGGCAGGGTAGGAGGCGTCCTGTGCCAGCACCTCACCCGAACGAAGCGCGCGCTGCGCCGCGGTCGCGAGCAGTTCGCCCGCAATCTCGCGAATCCGTTCCTTCATCCGCGCCTTGCGGCGCTGCCAGGCCTCGCCGCCGAGCTTGTCGAGCGCGACGCCTTCGCTCTCGCCGCCATAGCGAGAGAGGACGTCGAGGTTTTCGACCGGGACGTAGAGCTTGTCGCCGCCAGAGTAGGTCAGCGCGACGCAATCGTGCGGGCTGTTGCCGACGGGGATCGAGGTCAGCCCCTCGTAACGGCCGATGCCATGGTCGAGGTGGACGACGAGGTCGCCGACGCTGAGCGTCGCGAGTTCGGCCAGGAAGGCGTCGGCGCTCTTGCGGCGCTTTTGACGGCGGACGAGGCGTTCGCCTAGGATGTCCTGTTCGGTGAGGAGGCTGATCGCGTCGCTCGCGAAGCCATGATCGAGCGGGAGGACGACCATCGCGGTCGCGCCGCCCACTTCGGCAGACGCGGTGCCCAGCGCATCCTGCCAGCCATCGGCGGGGGCGAGCGAGGTGACGCCATGATCGCGGAGCAGCCCCGACAGACGTTCGCGCGCGCCGCCCGAATAGCTGGCGATAATCGTCTTGCGTCCCTTGCGGCGCTCGTCCGACAGATGGTCGGCGACCTTGTCATAGACGTTGAGGTCGGCGGTGCGTTCGGGGGTGAAATCGCGCGCGGCGAAGGTTTCGAGGTCGATCACCGTCGCCGAGGGCGGCACGTCGAAGGGCGAAACGATGTGGATCGGGCGCTCGCGTTCGGCGTCGGCCCATTCCTCGGCGGTCAGATAGAGGGTTTCGGGCGCGAGCGGACGATAGCTGCCCGCCTGTTCGCGTTCGGCGGCGACGCGGTTCGCATGATAATCGCGGATGGCGTCGAAACGGGTCTCGGCCGTCGCATCGGTCCGGTGGCCGCGCAGAACCGGTGTCGCCGCGTCGACATGGTCGAACAACGTCGCCAGCCGTTCCTCGAACAGCGGCAGCCAATGATCCATACCCGCCTGTCGCCGGCCTTCGCTGACCGCCTGATAGAGCGGGTCGCCGGTCGCCTGCGCGCCGAAGATCTCGCGGTAGCTCGACCGGAAGCGCTTGATCGTCGCCTCGTCGAGCAGCGTTTCGGCGGCGGGCAGCAGTTGCAGGGCCTTGGCGGGGCCGAGGCTGCGCTGGTCGGCGGGGTCGAAGCGGCGGATGCTTTCGATCTCGTCGCCGAAGAAATCGACGCGCAGGCCGCTTTCCTCGCCCGCCGGGAACAGGTCGACGATGCCGCCGCGCACTGCGAATTCGCCCTGGTCGGCAACGGTGTCGACGCGGCTGAAACCGTTGGAGACGAGCAGCGCGGACAGTGCGTCGCGGTCGATTCGCTGTCCCGGCGACAGCGTCGTCGCGAGCTGGCGAATCCGGAACGGCGTCAGCGTGCGCTGTGTGATCGCGGCGACGGTCGTGAGGATCAGCTCGCCGCGCTTTGCCGGCGTCTGGAGCGCGGAAAGCGTCGCCAACCGATCGGCGCTGACGCGCATCGACGGGCCGGCGCGGTCGTAGGGGAGGCAATCCCAGGCCGGAAAGCGGTGAACGATCAGGTCGGGCGCAAAGAAGGGAGCGGCGTCGGCGATCGCCTGCATCGCCGTATCGTCGGTCGCGACATAGACGAGCCGCTTGTCGCTGGCGCGCGCGAGGTCGGCGAGCAGCACGGGCAGAAACCCGTCCGCTACGCGCGCGAGCGTCAGCGGCGCCGATGCCGGCGCGATGGCGGCAAAAATGTCGGCGGCCGAACGGGTCATGGGAGCGGTATATAGTCCAGTCGGCGCATCGCGGCGATCAGCGACGGATTGTCGAGATGCGCGGGCGGATGCCCGGTGCCGAGCGCCCAGGCCATGATGTCGACGTCATCTTCTTCGACGACGCGTTCGTACCACCCGATTTCCTCTTCGCCCCAGGCGGGCGAATAGCGGTCGAAGAAGCCGCCGATCATATAGTCGGCTTCACGCGTGCCGCGGTGCCAGGCGCGGAATTTCAGACGTTTCAGGCGATCTTGCATGGTTGTTCTTCTTGAGCGGCTGCGCGATATCAACGGTCGTTCCCCATCCCGGTCGCGTTCAGCGTGATCGAGATGCCCATCGGCCCGTCGGTTGCCGTCGGGGGTGTCTCGACTTCGCTCGACACGAACGGAAAGACGAGGCTAGACACGCCCTAGCCATGCGACCAGAAATCCTCAACCCGCTGTTTGCCGCGCTGACCGACCTGAAAGGTGTCGGGCCGCAGCTTGCCAAGCCCCTGGCGCGGCTGGGACTCGAGCGGGTCGTCGACGTGCTGTTTCATCTGCCGACGGGGCTGATCTCGCGCTTTCCGGTCGATCGGCTCGACGAGGCGCAGGCGGGGCAGACGATCATCGTCGACCTGACCGCACAGGATTATCGCTCCGGTCGAAGCCCGCGGGCGCCGTTCGGGGTCGAGGCCTTCGACAGCGCGGGCGATCACGTGCGGCTGGTCTATTTCGGCCGGACATCGGGTCTGGCGCGCAAGCTGTTTCCGCTGGGTGAGAAGCGGCGCGTGTCGGGCCGGCTCGACCTGTATGGCGACATGCGGCAGATCGTGCATCCCGACCATGTCGTCGAGCCGGGCGACGAGGCGGACATCGCGGTTCACGAACCCGTCTATCCGCTGACCGAAGGGCTGACCAACGCACGGCTGTCGCAGCTTGGCGCGGTGGCGCTCGACCGCCGTCCTTCGCTCGCCGAATGGATCGATGCGCCGTTGCTGGCGAGCCGGGGGTGGCCGGCGTGGCGCGAGGCGATGGAGCGCGCGCATGCTAGTCCCCGCGACGAGGCCGCGCGCGACCGGCTGGCGTATGACGAGATTTTTGCGAGCCAAGTTGCGCTGATGCTGATCCGCGAAGGCCTGCGCGCGCGCAAGGGCAGGGCGATCGTCGGCGACGGGCGGCTGACCGATGCGTTGCAACTGCCGTTCGGGCTGACCGGGGCGCAGGAGCGCGTCGGGCGCGAGATTGCCGGCGACATGGCGCAGGACCGCCCGATGCTGCGGATGCTGCAGGGCGACGTCGGGTCGGGCAAGACGCTCGTCGCGCTGCGCGCGATGCTGACCGCGGTCGAGGCGGGGACGCAGGCGGCGCTGCTCGCGCCGACCGAAATCCTGGCGCGCCAGCATTATGCGACCTTGCAGCGGATGCTCGGCGGGCTGCCCGTGAACCTGGCGATCCTGACCGGACGCGACAAGGGCAAGGCGCGCGAGTCGACGCTGATGGGGCTGGCCGACGGCAGCATCGACATCCTGGTCGGCACGCACGCGATCTTTCAGCAGGCGGTCGCGTACCGCGATCTGGCGCTTGTCGTCGTCGACGAACAGCATCGCTTCGGCGTCGCGCAGCGGCTGATGCTGACCGCGAAGGGCAATCGTCCGCCGCATCTGCTGGTGATGACCGCAACGCCGATTCCGCGCACCTTGCTGCTGGCCAATCACGGCGAGATGGACGTCTCGCGCCTCGACGAGATGCCGCCCGGGCGCACGCCGGTGGATACGCGCGTCGTTTCGGTCGATCGGCTGGACGAGGTCGTCGACGGGCTCGACCGGCACCTGGCGACCGGGGCGCAGGCCTATTGGGTGTGTCCGCTGGTGGCCGAGAGCGAGGGGAGCGAGCTGGCGGCGGCCGAGGACCGGGCAGCGCTGCTCCGCGCGCGCCTGGGCGAACATCGCGTCGGGCTGGTCCACGGGCGGATGAAGGGTCCCGAGAAGGATGACGTCATGGCGCGGTTCCAGGCGGGCGAGATCGGCGTCCTGGTCGCGACGACGGTGATCGAGGTCGGCGTCGACGTTCCCGCCGCCAGCCTGATGATCGTCGAGCATGCGGAGAATTTCGGCCTGGCGCAGCTTCACCAGCTTCGCGGCAGGGTCGGACGCGGCGCGGCGAAGTCGGTGTGCCTGCTGCTGCGATCGCAGACATTGTCGGAGACGGCGCGCGAGCGGCTGGCGCTGATGCGCGACACGAACGACGGGTTCGTGATCGCCGAAAAGGACCTGGAACTGCGCGGTGGCGGCGAGCTGCTGGGCCTGAAGCAGTCGGGCGACGCCGACTATCGGGTCGCGACGCCCGAACAGCTCGTGCGGCTGTTGCCGGTCGCGCACGACGATGCACGGCTGTTCGTCGAACGCGACGGCGGCATGGAGGGCGATCGGGGCGAGGCGGTGCGCCTCTGCCTCTATCTGTTCGAGCGCGACGCGGCGGTGCCGCTGCTCAGAAGCGGTTAGTTGACGTCGCCTCTGGCGCGCGTCGTCAGTTGACGTCGCCTCTGGCGCCCATGGCCCGGATCATCGGCAGATAATCCTCGGCCGCGATCGACTTTTCGAACTGCACACCCGTCTTGCCGCCCAGCGACCAGACGACCTTCGCGGCGGTCCGGCCGATGATCGGCATGCGGAACACGACAAGGTCGCCGGGCTCCAGCCCGCGTTCGTAGCGCATCAGCAAACCGTCGGCGCTGATGTTGACGCAGGTGCACATTTCCTGCCGCCCGTCGGGCAGCACGAAGGGAAGGCGGCAATAGACGTCGCTACGCGGCGCAATCCGCTGGTCGAGGCCGACATAATGGGCCTTGTTGGTATCGATCTTACGCATACGTCCCGGACCTTTTTGGTTTACCGAGGAGCATTGGTACGAATGCTGAAGAAACCGTAAAGGCCTTTCGGGCGATCAGCGCGTCACGAGGCCGTGTTTCTTCGATCCCAGGCTCACCGGAACGTCGCCAGCGGAGGGCTGGATTCGATGCTGCGGATCGCGGATCACGACCCCCTCGACCTTGACCGCGCCTTCGTCGAGCTTGCGCCGCGCTTCCTTGTTCGACGTCGCAAAGCCCAGTTCGCGCAAAGCGTCGATGACGGTGATGCCGTCCGCGGGTGCCGAGACCTGTGGCAGGTCGCCACCAATCTGGCCCTTTTCAAAGGTTTGCGTCGCTGTTTCGGCAGCAACCCGCGCAGCTTCCGCGCCGCGGCACATCGCGGTCGCCTCGTTCGCGAGAATCTTTTTCGCCTCGTTGATCTCGGCCCCCTCGAGCGCTTCCAGACGCGCGATCTCGTCCAGCGGCAGATCGGTGAACAGCTTCAGGAAGCGGCCGACGTCGCGGTCGTCGCAGTTGCGCCAATATTGCCAATAGTCGAAATGGGGCAACTGTCCCGAATTGAGCCACACGGCGCCCGCCGCGGTTTTGCCCATTTTGGCTCCCGCGGCGGTCGTGAGCAGCGGAGTCGTGAGACCGTAGAGATCGGCGCCGTCCATCCGGCGGCCGAGTTCCATGCCGTTGACGATGTTGCCCCACTGGTCCGATCCGCCCATCTGGAGGCGCACGCCGCGCTCCTTCGACAGGTGACGGAAGTCATAGCCCTGGAGGATCATGTAGTTGAATTCGAGGAAGGTCATCGGCTGTTCGCGTTCGAGCCGCAGCTTGACCGAATCGAAGGTCATCATGCGGTTGATCGTGAAGTGCGTGCCGACTTCCTGGAGCAGCTCGATATAGCCGAGCTTGCCCAGCCAGTCCTGGTTGTCGACCATCACTGCATCGGTCGGCCCGTCGCCGAAGGTCAGGAACTGCTGAAAGATGCTGAAGATCGATGCGATGTTCGCGGCGATCGTTTCGTCCGACAGCATCTTGCGGCTCTCGTCGCGCCCCGTGGGGTCGCCGATCCGCGTGGTGCCGCCACCCATCAGGACGACGGGCTTGTGCCCCGTCTGCTGGAGACGGCGCAGCATCATGATCTGGACAAGGCTGCCGACATGCAGGCTTGGCGCGGTTGCGTCGAAGCCGATATATCCCGGGACGACCTGCTTTGCGGCGAGAGCATCGAGCCCTTCCGCGTCGGTCATCTGATGGATATAGCCTCGCTCATCGAGCAGGCGAAGCAGGTCGGATTTGTAATTCGTCATAACGGCCTCATAGAAAGCGGGGGGCGCTTAGCATGGGGTTTGCGGTTTGGATAGCATGCGGAAAGAGCTGATCTGCCACCCCGATACGCCGGCGAGGGCGATACGGTCGGTCGCGGTCGAGGTCGACCTGTCGTTCGAAGAAGGATTTGCGCTGCGCTTTATCGTCGAGGGCGAGATCGGCGCGATCGTCCTGCCGCAGGGCGAGGGTGAACTGGTCATCGCCGACGGCGGCACCGACGGGCTGTGGCAGAGCACCTGTTTCGAGGCTTTTCTGACCGAGGAAGGCCAGCCCGACTATACCGAGTTCAACTATGCCCCCGATGGCCGCTGGGCCTGTTATCAGTTCGACGATTATCGCTCGCTCCTCCGATCCGACGACCTAGCCCCCTGGACGATGGAGGTCGAGCGCGGCGTTGGACGCTATACCATCCGCGTCGAACCAGGCATCTTTCCCGACGCCGGATCAAAGCTTGCGCTGGCGGCGGTGGTCGAGGAACTCGATGGCACGAAAAGCTATTGGGCGCTGGTGCATCCCTCGGGCAAGCCTGACTTCCATCATCCCGATTGCTTTGCGCTCACGCTTGAGGCACGCGGGCGGGCATGACGACCCTTTTCGGTATCGACCGCCTGCTCACCGACCCGACGCTTCGCGGAGCGCTGAAAGGAAAGCGCGTCGCGCTGCTTGCGCATCCCGCGTCGGTCACCGCCGAATTGACGCACAGCCTTGATGCGCTGGTCGCCGCGGGGGTCGAAGTTTCCGCGGTGTTCGGGCCGCAGCACGGCGTGCGTGGCGACCTTCAGGACAATATGATGGAGTCGCCCGACTTCACCGATCCGACCTATGGCATGCCGGTGTTCAGCCTGTATGGCGAAGTTCGACGTCCGTCGGGTCAGTCGATGCATACGTTCGACGTCATGCTGGTCGACCTGCAGGACCTTGGTTGCCGCATCTACACCTATGTCACCACGCTGCTCTACATCCTCGAGGCCGCGGCCGAGCATGGCAAGGCGGTCTGGGTGCTCGATCGACCGAATCCGGCCGGTCGGCCCGTCGAGGGTACCCGCCTTCGCGAAGGATGGGAAAGCTTCGTCGGGGCCGGCCCGATGGTGATGCGCCATGGCCTGACGATGGGCGAGATGGGGCATTGGTTCATCCGTCACTTCGCGCTCGACGTCGACTACCGCGTGATCGAAATGGCAGGGTGGGAGCCCGCGGGCCCCGGCTTCGGCTGGCCGGCCGAGCGCGTCTGGATCAACCCGAGCCCGAACGCCGCAAACGTCAACATGGCGCGCGCCTATGCCGGCACGGTGATGGTCGAGGGCGCTACCCTGAGCGAGGGGCGCGGCACGACGCGGCCCCTCGAACTCTTCGGTGCGCCCGATATCGACGCGCGCGCCGTGATCGCAGAGATGCACCGCCTCGCCCCCGAATGGCTGACGGGTTGCAGGTTGCGCGATATCTGGTTCGAGCCGACCTTTCACAAGCATATGAAGCAGCTGAACAGCGGCGTTCATATCCATGCCGAAGGCGCGTGGTACGACCATGCGGCATTCCGGCCCTGGCGCGTGCAGGCGCTGGGGTTCAAGGCGATCCGGTCGCTCTATCCCGACTATCCGATATGGCGCGGCAAGGACTTCAAATATGAATACACCGACGACGTGCTTGCGATCGACGTGATCAACGGTTCGCCGCTGCTGCGCGAGTGGGTCGACAATGCCGGGGCGGCGCCGGGCGATCTGGATGCGCTGGCGCTGCCCGACGAAACGGCGTGGCGCGAGGAAGTTTCGGACCTGTTGCTCTATCGATAAAGGGGGATGGCGATGCATCGGCGGCAATTTCTGGGCACGGCGGCGCTAGGCGGTCTGGCCGCCAGCTTGCCGGCATCGGCATTCGCGGCGGACACGGCCGATCTTCCCAACCTTGCCGCAAAGGCGGTTCCGATCGGCAAGGCCGAACGCGTTGCGCGGATTGCCCAGGCAAAGGAACTGATGCGGGCGAACGACATCGGCGCGCTGCTGATCGAGCCTGGGTCGAGCCTGATCTATTTCACCGGCGTCGAGTGGTGGCGGAGCGAACGGCTGACGGCCGCGATTCTGACCCGCGAAGGCGAGGCGGCGATCGTCACGCCCTTTTTCGAAGAGCCGTCGGTGCGTGAAAGCCTGGGCATCGAGGCCGATGTGCTGACGTGGAACGAGGACGAAAATCCGCTCGCCGCCGTCGCCGGGTGGCTCGGCAAGCGCGGCTTGACCAAAGGGCGGATCGGGGTCGAGGAGACGGTGCGCTATTTTGCGGTCGACGGGCTGCAAAAGGCGATGCCGAACGCAACGGTCGTCAATGGCGCGCCCGTGGTGCGCGGTTGCCGCATGCACAAGTCGGCGGCCGAAATCGCGCTGATGCAGATCGCTGCCGATATCACGATCGCCGCCTATCGCCACACCGCGCCGCGGATCGAGGCGGGGATGACGCCGGGGCAGATCGGCGCGATAATGAAGGCGGCAACCACTGCGCTGGGTGGGCAGAGCGAGTTCGAGCTGATCCTGCTGGGTGAGGCGAGCGCCTATCCGCACGGCAGCGGCAAGCCGCAGGCGGTGAAGAGCGGCGAGGTCGTGCTGATGGACTGCGGCGCGACGGTTCATGGCTATCAATCCGATATTTCGCGCACCTTCGTCTATGGCAAGGCCAGCACGCGGCAGCGGCAGGTCTGGGACCAGATGCGCAAGGGGCAGGATGTCGCCTTTGCCGCGGCTAAGCTGGGCACGCCCGCCGGAGAGGTGGATGATGCGGTCCGCGCCTATTACCAGAACCTCGGCTGGGGGCCCGGTTACCGGCTGCCCGGTACGTCGCACCGCACCGGTCACGGGATCGGACTGGACGGTCATGAACCGGTCAATCTGGTGCACGGCGAGACGACGAAACTGGCGCCGGGCATGTGCTTTTCGAACGAGCCCGGCATCTATATCCCCGGCGAATTCGGCATTCGCATGGAGGATTGTTTCCATATGACCGACGCCGGACCGCAATGGTTCAGCGAACCGCCGCCGTCGATCGATCAGCCGTTTGCCTGATTTTCCGGCGCCTGATCGGGCGCCTTCGGGCGCTGGACCAGGCTGACCAGGACGAAGCTGATGATCATCAGCAGGTACCAGCTTCCCAGCTTTTCGATCCCGACCATGTGCCAGCCGTCCTGCTGGCTGGGATAGGTCCAGGCGCGGGCGAAGGTGCCAATATTCTCCGCAAACCAGATGAACAGCGCGACGAGTGCCCAACCGACGAGCAACGGCATGCGGCGGTGGACGTGCAGCGGGCGGAACCACACCTGGCAGCGCCAGAAGAGCAGGGCGGTCGCGGCGAACAGCAGCCAGCGGATATCGGGCAGCCAATGGTGGGCGAAGAAATTGACGTAGATTGCGGCGGCGAGCACATAGCTGGTCCACGCGGGCGGATAGCGGGTGTAGCGGAAGTCGAAGATGCGCCAGACACGGGCGATATAGCTGCCGACCGCGGCGTACATGAAGCCGGAGAAGAGCGGCACCGCGCCGATGTGCAGCAGGCTTGCCTCCGGATATTGCCACGATCCCGACGCCGTCTTGAACAATTCCATCACCGTCCCGACGACGTGAAAGATCAGGATGACGATCGCTTCCTTCGGCGTTTCGAGCCGGAAGGCGAGCATGGCGAGCTGGATCAGTACCGCGCCGATCGTGATCGCGTCATAGCGGTGCAGCGGAGCATCGGCGGGCCAGAAGAGGTGCGTGCCGAGCAGCAGCGCGAGCATCAGTCCGCCGAAAAGGCACGCCCAACCCTGTTTGAAACCGAAGACGAGGAATTCGAGGAACCAGCCGCGCGGCCCCGGCTCGACCGCCATTGCCTCCAGGCGCGCGCGAACGGCGTGGAAGCGGCTGTGGCCGCGCGGTCGTTCAGACATGCACCGAGACGTAGGCGATCAGCGTGGCGGCCGGCAGCAGCAATGCCTGCGCAAGGATCGTCCCTGCAAGGCGGCTGAGCGAGATGAAGGTGATCGCGCGGCGGAAATCGGCTTCGTCGACTTTGCCCTCGACCGCGTCGTCGGTCATCACCGAAAGCTGCGGATCGATGAAGGCGAACAGAAGGATCGTCGCAAAGCCGTTGATCAGCGCCGAGAGCTGCGACGCGGTGACGCGAAATTCGGGGGCGAGATAGCCGGCGTAGAGCGACGCGACGACGCCGACCGCGAGCAGCGACTGCGCCAGGCAATTGGCGATCAGCACGCCCCAGCCGATCCCCTTGGGCATCCGCCAGCTCTTCAGATGCGCGAGGCTGGGAAAGCGGAGCGACTGGCGGACGGTGCGCAGGCCGCTGGGGCTGACCGCCTTCAGCGCGAGCTTCGTCGTCGAGCGGTTATTTTGATACCAGCCGATCGCCGCGGCGAACATGCGCTGGCCGGTCGGTACGAGCAGGATGCCGATCAGCGTCGCGACGCTGGCAGCGGCGAGCACGAACTGCATGTCGATGAACAGCGATGCGCCGCTGCCGTCGTGGATGCGCGTCTCGATCCGCTTGGCGAGAAAGGGGCCGAGGAAGCTGTTAGAGGTCCGCGAGAAGAGCACGAGGATGTTGAACAGCGCGAAGGACATGGCGATGCGCCGAGTCCGAACGCCCGCAATGCGCGCCGCATAGGCGAGCGCACCGATCAGGTTGATGAACCCGGTGAGCAGCAGGATGGTAACGAGGGGAAGGTCGATCATTGGGGGCCTAATTTCTCGTCATCGCGAGCGAAGCAGAGCCACCCGGAGCGGTTGGCGCGACGCAGGATTGCCACGGGCCTTCGGCCCTCGCAATGACGATTAGATGAAACTGTGGATCAATGCTTCCGCGTCAGTTCGCGCATCGCGTCATCCAGTCCGGCGAGCGTCAGCGCATACATGCGGTCGTTCATGAGCTGTTTGATCAGCTTCACCGACTGGGTGTAGCCCCAATGCGCTTCCGGCACCGGGTTGAGCCACACCGCGGCGGGATAGACATGGGTCATGCGCTGCAGCCACACAGCGCCCGATTCTTCGTTGAAATGTTCGACGCTGCCGCCCGGATGGGTGATTTCATACGCGCTCATCGACGCGTCGCCGACGAAGATCAGTTTGTAGTCATGGCCATATTTGTGGAGGATGTCCCACATCTGATGGCGTTCGGACCAGCGGCGCTTATTGTCCTTCCACACCCCTTCGTAGGGACAGTTGTGGAAGTAGAAGAATTCCAGATTCTTGAACTCGGTCGTCGCGGCGCTGAACAATTCCTCGCAAAGCTTGATGAAGGGATCCATCGATCCGCCGACGTCGAGGAACAATAGCAGCTTCACGGCATTGCGCCGTTCGGGGCGCATGTGGATGTCGAGCCAGCCCTGGCGGGCGGTGCCGTCGATCGTGCCGGGAATGTCGAGCTCGTCCGCCGCGCCTTCGCGCGCGAATTTGCGCAGGCGGCGAAGCGCGATCTTGATGTTGCGGGTGCCCAGCTCCTTGGTGTTGTCCAGGTTCTGGAATTCGCGCTTTTCCCAGACTTTCAGCGCGCGCTTGTGCTTGCTCTCGCCGCCGATCCGCACGCCTTCGGGGTTGTAGCCCGAATTGCCATAGGGGCTGGTCCCGCCGGTGCCGATCCACTTGTTGCCGCCCTGATGGCGCTTCTGCTGTTCCTCGAGCCGCTTCTTCAGCGTCTCCATGATCTCGTCCCAGTCGCCGAGCGACTTGATCGCTTCCATCTCCTCGGGCGTCAGATATTTCTCGGCAACCGCCTTCAGCCATTCCTCCGGAACGTCGACGGGGTTCTGGCCATAGTCGGTGAGCAGGCCCTTGAAGACCTTGTTGAACACCTGGTCGAAACGGTCGAGCAGGCCCTCGTCCTTCACGTAGATCGCGCGGGAGAGATAATAGAATTGCTCGGGGGTGCGATCGATCACCTCGCGGTCGAGCGCCTCCAGCAGCAGGAGATGCTCTTTCAGACTGGCGGGAATACCCGCGGCGCGGAGTTCGTCGAGAAAGCCGAAAAGCATGGGGCAGGGGTACTCCGTCGGAGAGGCGGACGCAATCACTTTACGTTTACGGAAAGTGATAGGCGGGAAGATCGAGTAAAGCCCGGAAAACCGCGGAACTTCTCACGCAAATCGCCACTGCGGTTCGGCGCCAGCGTTGCTTGAAGCGACAAAGGATACGCATGTGCGCGTCCAAACTGTCTCCTTTGTCGCTTTAGCGACGGGTGCGCCTCTGGTGCCGCGATAGTGCGGTGATCTCCAGCCTCATCTCCGCCGCGCACCCATTGACGCCCCATTAACCAATGTTCGGCATAGCTTTGCGATCATTCAGGGACGTGGGTGCGCAATGAAATTCGATCCGATCAATCCGGCGGCGCCGATACTCGACCAGTCGGTTGCCAGCGACTGCGGCGAGCTTGCCGTCGGGTGCAGCGACGCGGCGGGCCGCATCAAGCGCGCGACCGATCAGATGGGGCGCCAGATTTCCGAACTCGGCCGGCTGGAGGAGTTCGTCGTCAGCCTGGAGACCGACCAGCGCCAGATCGCCGATTCGACCGACGAGGCCAAGCTGCTGTCGGCGCGCGCGTGCGAACAGCTCGATACCGGGGCCGAGCGCGTCAATGCCGCGGTGTCCGAATTTCGGTCGATCATCGACCTGGTCGCGCGGCTGGGCACGCATGTCACCAATTTCGCCGCCGTGATGGAACAGGTGCAGCAGGTCAGCCAGTCGATCGAGTCGATCGCCAAGACGACCAACATGCTGGCGCTGAACGCCGCGATCGAGGCCGAGCGCGCGGGCGACGCGGGCCGGACCTTTGCCGTGGTCGCCGCCGAGGTGAAGAAGCTGGCGCAGAATACCCGCGGCGCGACCGACGAGATCCGCCGCAGCATCGGTAGCCTCGCGACCGAGGCGAGCGGGCTGGTGACCGAAATCCAGTCGGGCGTCGAACAGTCGAGCCGCGCCGAGGCGCAGTTCGAGACGATCACCGACGCGCTGCACGACGCGACGCACCTCGTCGCGCTGCTCGACGACCAAAGCGACCGCATCGCGCAAAGCAGCGCGATGGTTCATGCGAATGGCGCCAAGGTGCGCGAGGCGATGGACCGCGTCGTGACGTCGGTGCGCGACAACAGCGCGACGCTGGAGGGCACGCGCGATTCGATCCTGTCGATGGAGCATGTGTCGAACCGCATGTTCAACGCCGTCATCTCCGCTGGCGTCAGCCCGCAGGATTCGGCGATCGTCGAACTGGCGGCCAAGGTCCGCGACGAATTCGTCGGCATTGCCGAAGCCGCGGTCGCGCGCGGCGAGCTGTCGATGGAACAGCTTTTCGACGCCAATTATATCCGCGTTCCCAATTCGAACCCCGAACGGTTCCGGACCACGCTTTGCGACTGGGCCGACGCGCATTGGCGCCCGCTGTTCGACCGCATCGTTTCGCAGCATCCGGAGATCAAGATGTCGTCGGCGGGCGACATGAACGGCTTTCTGCCGACGCACATCACCGACTGTTCGCGCGCACCGACCGGCGACCTGGAACATGACACGGCGCATTGCCGCAACGGCCGCATCCTGTACGATGACACCGATGCGGCGGCGAAGCGCAGCACCGCGCCCTTTTTCATGACGGTCTATCGCCAGGAAGGCGACGGCATCAATTATCTGACCGTGCGCAACGTCTATATGCCTGCGATCATCAACGGCCGCCGCTGGGGCGACGTCGAGGTGGCATACCAGCTCTGATTGGCGCCTTTGCGGGCGCGCCGAAGCGTCGGGGTCAGCTGCCCTGGCGGCGCGCCATGAAGGCGAGCTTTTCGAACAGCATCACGTCCTGCTCATTCTTGAGCAGCGCGCCATGTAGCGGCGGGATCGCCTTGCCGACGTCGCGGTTCTGCAGCACTTCGAGCGGCATATCCTCTGCGAGCAGCAGCTTCAGCCAGTCGATCAGTTCGCTGGTCGACGGCTTTTTCTTGAGCCCCGGGACGTCGCGCACGTCGTAGAAGATGTCCATCGCGCGGCTGACCAGCGTTTTCTGGATGCCGGGGAAGTGGACCTCGACGATGTTGGCCATCGTGTCGCGGTCGGGGAACTTGATATAGTGGAAGAAACAGCGGCGCAGAAAGGCGTCGGGCAGTTCCTTTTCATTGTTCGAGGTGATGACGACGATCGGGCGTTCCTTCGCGCTGATCGTCTCGTCGGTCTCGTACACATGGAAGGCCATGCGATCGAGTTCCTGCAGCAGGTCGTTCGGGAATTCGATGTCGGCCTTGTCGATCTCGTCGATCAGCAGGACGGGCAGCTTGGGCGAGGTGAACGCCTCCCACAGCTTGCCCTTCTTGATATAGTTGCGGATGTCGTGGACGCGCTCTTCGCCAAGCTGGCCGTCGCGCAGCCGGGCGACCGCGTCATATTCGTACAGGCCCTGCTGCGCCTTCGTCGTCGACTTGATGTTCCAGGTGATCAGCGGCGCGTCGAACGCCTTGGCGATTTCCTCCGCCAGCACGGTCTTGCCGGTGCCCGGTTCGCCCTTCACGAGCAGCGGGCGGCGCAGCATCGTCGCGGCGTTGACCGCGACCTTCAGGTCGTCGGTGGCAATATAGGCGCTGGTACCTTCGAAACGCATGGGCTCGCGGCCTTTCCCTTAACGTGAACGTCAAGCGAATGGCACAGCGACGGGAGGGGTGCAAGCAAAGTTGCGTCCGGGCCCCTGGCAGAAATGGTCAGGCGTGCGCCCGGCTTTCCGCCCGCGCGGCGAGCAGATCCCACAGGCCGCTGTGCTGTGCGATGAGCTGTTGCGCGCCGAAAGCGACCGCGCGCTCGGCCGCCGGAGTGTCCGCGACTTCGGCCGCAAGGCGCGCGGTGTCGCGAAGGTCGGGCAGGGTGCAGCGCGGCGTGGTCATCTCGAGCCGCTGCGCGCTGATGTCGAGAAGCACGCGAATCGTCCGCCAGTCGAGCGTCAGCGCGATCGCCGCGCCGACCGCGCAGCCGTGACGATCGGATTCGGCGAGCATGTCGAGGGCCTTGCGCTGCGCGGCGACCGCCGCTTCGCACTGGGCCTGTCCCTGGGTGCTGGGAACGGGGCCGACCGCGGCCGCAATTTTCGACAGGAAGGCGCGCTCCTGGGCAAAGGCCTGCGCGGCTTCGTCCATCCAGCGGCGCGAGGCGGGATCGACCGCTTTGCGCGCGGCGCTGTCGATAACGCCCGGATAACGCCCGTGGAGCAGGCAGAGGAAATGGACTGCGTCGGCAAGGTTGCGCATCGCCTGCGCGTCGCTCGACAGCGCGCCCGACCTGACGTGCGGGTGCGCGCCGGTGCCTTCGCTGGCGACCAGCGTATCGAGCAGTTCGGCGACACTGCGCGACTGCGGCTGGGGCTGGGTCGACTGGCTCAACGCATCATCCTTGCCTGTGGCGACGCGCCGTTTCGCGTCGCCCGTGGATTTAGAGCGTTCAGGCATAGCTCAACGTCGTAAACGTCGCGTTTATATGGACCGCGACGAAAATCGCTTGGCTTGTGCCGGATAGAGACAGGGGCGCTGGATACGGAAAGACCGGCAAGCGCGGGACGCTTACCGGTCTTTGGTTGCATGACGCCCGGGGTAGGGGGCGTCATTTGGAGGAAGCGGGCGAGGCGACGAGAGGGAGAGTGCCCGGCCCGCGTTCCCGTCAAGCGGCGAGAGCGAATTCCTCGGTCTTCTCTTCCTTGGCGGCGGGTTCTGCCGCGAGCAGCGCCGGCTGTTCGGCGACGGCGGCCTGCTTGTTGGGGAAGAGGAGGCGCGACATCAGCACGATGCCGCCGAGCGCGAAATAGGCGGCGAACGTCTGTACGGGGAAGAAGAAGAGCGGCGCCACGAACGCCAGCCGCAGGTACAGCGGATTGAAGCCGAAATCCTGGCCCACGGCCTCGCAGATACCGAAGAAGGTGTCGCGGCGGCGGAAGAGATTGGTGGTGTCGTTCTGCATCTTCTTATCTTTCCCTTTGGCGGCGGCTGGGGGTGCCGCGCTTGTGCCCATTGCTAAGCAACGCGCGTGCCAATTCGTGCATTCTCTCGGTTTTCCTGGGTTTTTGGCGGTTGGCCGAAGCCGGCCGCCCTTCCCGGGCTTTGTCTGTTTTCCCATCATATGGGGTAAAGCGCCATTAAGTGGCGCCGGATGAACGGCCGCTTAAGCCATCCGCCCAACCCTTCGATGGGCGCCATGTGGTGGAAAAATATGAAGATTTGAAGTAGGTGGCGGCAAATTTTTTGTGCGCCGCACAATTTTTTTTTGGCGCGGCCGAATTGTCGCGCGGCCGAAACGAGACATCCCGCCCGCGCCGGGGCGCGGACGGGATGTGGTCCAGTGGATTGGACGTTCGGTCTTGTTGGCGTTCCTACTGGTCGAGGAAGCTGCGCATCTTGCGGCTGCGCGACGGGTGCTTCAGCTTGCGCAGCGCCTTCGCCTCGATCTGCCGGATGCGTTCGCGCGTCACGCTGAACTGCTGGCCGACTTCCTCCAGCGTGTGGTCGGTGTTCATCCCGATGCCGAAGCGCATGCGCAGCACGCGCTCCTCACGCGGGGTGAGCGAGGCGAGGACGCGAGTGACGGTTTCCTTGAGGTTCGACTGCACGGCGGCGTCGACCGGGATGACGGCATTCTTGTCCTCGATGAAATCGCCCAGGTGGCTGTCTTCCTCGTCGCCGATCGGCGTTTCGAGGGAGATCGGCTCCTTGGCGATCTTCATCACCTTGCGGACCTTTTCCAGCGGCATCGACAGACGCTCGGCCATTTCCTCCGGCGTCGGCTCGCGGCCGCTTTCGTGGAGGAACTGACGGCTGCACCGCACCAGCTTGTTGATCGTCTCGATCATATGGACCGGGATGCGGATCGTGCGCGCCTGGTCGGCGATCGAGCGGGTGATCGCCTGCCGGATCCACCACGTCGCATAGGTGCTGAACTTGTACCCGCGGCGATATTCGAACTTGTCGACCGCCTTCATCAGGCCGATGTTGCCTTCCTGGATCAGGTCCAGGAACTGCAGGCCGCGGTTCGTATATTTCTTCGCGATCGAGATCACGAGACGCAGGTTCGCCTCGACCATTTCCTTCTTGGCGATGCGCGCCTCGCGCTCGCCCTTCTGGACCATGTTCACGACGCGGCGGAATTCGACCAGGCTCATGCCGGCGGCCTGCGCGATTTCGCTGATCTCGACGCGGATGCGGTCGACCGCGCCCGCTTCATTCTCGGCGAAGGCGGCCCATTTCTTGTCGATCGAGCCGACGTCCTCGAGCCAGTTTTCCTCCAGCTCGCGGCCGACATAATTGTCGAGGAACCCCTTGCGCGGCACCTTGTGACGCTCGGCCAGGCGCAGCATCTGGCCGCCGAGCGCGGTCAGGCGCCGGTTATAGCTGTAAAGCTGGTCGACCAGATATTCGATCTTGGTGCCGTGGAACTGCACGCTTTCGACCTGCGCGGTGAGTTCCTCGCGCAGCTTGTGATATTTCTTTTCCGATGCCGAGGGGAATTCGTCGCCGCCCGACAGCGATTCCAGCCGTGCTTCCTGCAGCTTCTGGAACGCCTTGAAGCTCTTGGTGATGTTCGCGAACTTCTCCAGCGCGTCGGGCTTGAGCAGTTCCTCCATCGCCGCGAGGCTCAGCGTATTGTCTTCCTCGTCCTCTTCGAAGCTCTCGCGCTTGCCCGAGGTGCCTTCGCCGTCCTCGTCGTCGCCGTCGGCCTCGGGTTCTTCCTCGACCTCGTCCTCGTCCTTGAACGAGACGCCGGCGGTCTTCTCGCTGATTTCGCCGTCGTCCTCGGCGCCTTCGTCATCCAGATTCTCGGGTGCGGGATCCTTCGACAGCATCGCTTCGAGGTCGACGATCTCGCGCAGCTGCATGTCGCCGTTGTTCAGCGCGTTCGACCATTCGATGATCGCGTTGAACGTCAGCGGGCTTTCGCACAGGCCGAGGATCATCGTGTCGCGGCCGGCCTCGATACGCTTGGCGATCGCGATTTCGCCCTCGCGGCTGAGCAGTTCGACCGCGCCCATTTCGCGCAGGTACATGCGAACGGGATCGTCGGTGCGATCGACCGTTTCCTTCTTCTTCTCGATCGCGGGGTTCGAGACGGAGCCCGTGCCGGCCGAAACATCAACCTCGTCGTCGGTTTCCTGCTCGGCCTCTTCCTGCACATCCTCGTCGCTCTCGACGATGTTGATGCCCATGTCGGAGATCGCCGACATGATATCCTCGATCTGCTCGGACGACATTTCGTCCTGCGGCAGCGCCTCGTTCAGCTCGTCATAGGTCAGGTAACCGCGCTTCTTGCCGCGCGCGATCAGCTTTTTGACGTCGGCTTCGTTGAGATCGATCAGCGGAGCGTCGGTATCGGCTTCGTTCTTGGTGGCCATTAAATCATCCTGCCTAGGGGGCATCAAAAGGGTCGTTACTGGCTGCTGTCGGACAGCGCGGCCAGTCGGCGGGTCAGTTCCTCATCCATCGCGCGCAGCTTTTGCTGACGCGCCAGGCCTTCTTCATCCATCGTGCGCTGAAAATCCGCGGTGGCTTCGGCAAGCCGTTCGCGGATTTCGGGCTGGGTCACCAGCACGCCGATATATTCGTCGAGGTCGCGCAGTGCGATTTCGCGCGCCGCATCAACCTCTTCGCTTTCAAGCCGTCGATTGAATGAGAAGTGCATTCCGTCGGCTCTGAGCAATGTCGTCGCCCTATTATACACTTTCATTGGCTCCAATATGGCAAGCAACCCCTCGCAATCAAGCCCTTCTTGGGCATTTGCGATGTCAAGCATTGCGCCGAGCAGTTCGGCGTCGCCGGAATCGGGGATTGCGAGGCGAAAGAGCGCGTCTTCGTTGCGCCGGATCGCCTGCGGATAGCGCAGCAATCCACCGAGCAGGGCAGAGGCGAGCGGGCCGGCGATGCCGTGCTGGCTGAGCGCGCGCGTTTCCTCGGCCGGCGGCTGCAGTCGCGGGTCGGGCTGGAAGCGGCGGCCGCCGCGCTGCGGCTGCGGCGCCCAGGGCACGCGCGGGCCGCGTTCGGGCTGTTTGCGGGCGAAAAGCAGGTCGAGCTTTTCGCGAAAGGCCTCGCGATAATGGTGGCGGACATCGGCGTCCTGGATCGCATCGGCGTGGGCCAGCAAGCGCGTCTTGAGGGCCGCGCGTTCCTCCGGCGTCGCCAGCGGTCCGGCCGCGACCTCGTGCGCCCACAGGCGTTCGACCAGCGGCTGCGCTTCGTCGAGGATCGCCGTGAAGCCGCCCGCGCCGCGCGCGCGGACGATGTCGTCGGGATCCTGTCCGGCGGGCAGGGTAGCGAAGGCCAGGCTGAAGCCGGGGCGGAGCAGGGGGAGCGCGCGCATCGCGGCGCGCATTGCGGCCTTTTGCCCCGCGCCGTCGCCGTCGAAGCACAGCACCGGTACGGGCACCATGCGCCAGATCATTCCGAGCTGGTTTTCGGTGAGCGCGGTGCCGAGCGGCGCGACCGCGTCGCCGATCCCCGCTTCGGCGAGCGCGATCACGTCCATATAGCCTTCGACGACGATGATCCGGTTCGTCTGGCGCGACGCGGGCGACGCCTTGTCCAGATTGTAGAGCGTGCGGCCCTTGTCGAAGAGGGGGGTGTCGGGCGAGTTCAGATATTTGGGCTCGCCGTCGCCGAGGATGCGCCCGCCGAACGCGATCACGCGCCCGCGCGCGTCGCGGATCGGGATCATCAGGCGGCCGCGGAACCGGTCATAGGGTTCCTTGTCGTCGACCGCGATCAGCATGCCCGATTCGACGAGCATCGCGGTCGGGAATTTCTTCAGCGCCTCTTTCAGCGCGTTGCGGCTGTCGGGTGCCAGGCCGAAGCCGAAGGCGCGGCGCGTGGTGTCGGAAATGCCGCGCCGGGCCAGATACTCCCGCGCCGGCGCGCCGTTGCTGCTGTCGAGCTGCTGCGTGAACCAGTCGGCCGCGCCCTGCGTCACGTCGCGGAGGCTGGCCTGTTCCTCGGCCTTCTTCGCGGCGCGCGGGTCGGGGGCGGGGACGTCCATCCCGGCCTCGGCCGCCAGTTCCTTCACCGCATCCATGAACGACAGGCCGCGCTGGTCGGTCATCCAGCGGATCGCGTCGCCATGCGCGCTGCAGCCGAAGCAGTGGTAAAAGCCCTTTTCGTCGTTGATCGTGAAGCTGGGCGTCTTTTCGTTATGGAACGGACAGCACGCCTTATACTCGCGGCCGGCGCGCGTGACCTTCACCGTGCGACCGATCAGCGTCGACAGCGTGATCCGCGATCGCAGTTCGTCGAGCCATTGCGGGGTGAGGGTCATCGGGAAGAAGCCTCGGTCCTGATTCCGTTCGCACCCCTCATCCCATTCGCGTCAGGCGAAGTCGAGACGCCTTTCGGGGCAGTGCGAAGCCGATGGGTGTCTCGACTTCGCTCGACACGAACGGATTTTGAGGCCGGCGGTTGCCGCGGGATCAGCTCAACGCCGCCTTCACCCAGCCGCTCGCCTTGCTCATGTCGAGCTGCGAGCCGTGGCGGTCCTTCACGGCGGCCATGACGCGGCCCATGTCCTTGACGCTCGTCGCGCCGAGCTCGTCGACGATCGCCTTGATCGCGGCGGTCGCATCGGCCTCGGAAAGCTGTGCGGGCAGGAATTCCTCGATCACGACGACTTCGGCCGCCTCGATATCGGCGAGCTCCTGGCGGCCGCCCTGCTCGTACATGGCGATCGATTCGCGGCGCTGCTTCACCATCTTTTGCAGCACGTCGGTGACCAGCACATCGTCGTCGGCCGGCGCGGTGCCGGTCCTGAGTTCGATGTCGCGGTCCTTGATCTTGGCCAGCATCAGCCGGATCGTGCCCAAACGCGCCTTCTCGCCGCTTTTCATCGCGGAGACCTGCGCAGCCTTGATGTCATCGCGAATCATGCGTGTCCTCGTGCGCTGCAAATTTCGGAAAGGCCCTCTCTAGCGGCAAGATTCCAAATCCGATAGCTTGTGAATCACTTTTTTGCCGCCTACTTGGTCGGCCGTTTAGCCCCCCGTCCGGAGCATGTTGAATGGCACCAGCCACCCCCTCTGCCGCGCCTAAAGTCGCGCCCAAAAGCCAGCCCTCCGGGGCGACCGGCGTCCTTGTCCTTGCCGACGGCACGGTCCTGTGGGGTGTCGGTTATGGCGCCACGGGCGCCGGTGTGGGCGAGATTTGTTTCAATACGTCGATGACCGGTTACCAGGAAATCCTGACCGACCCGAGCTATGCCGGGCAGATCATCACCTTCACCTTTCCGCACATCGGCAATGTCGGCGCGAACCCCGAGGATGTCGAGCGCGACCGGCGCGCGGCGATCGGTTGCATCACGCGCGAGCTGCCGACCCATCCCAGCAGCTTCCGCAGCGTCCAGACGCTGCCCGACTGGATGGCGGCGCAGGGGCTGATCGGCCTTGCGGGCATCGACACGCGCGCGCTCACCCGCCGCATCCGCGATGCCGGGGCGCCGAACGGCGTCGTCGCGCACAGCCCCGACGGCAAGTTCGACATCGACGAGCTGCTCGCGATGGCGCGCGGCTGGCCGGGGCTGGAGGGCATGGACCTGGCAAAGGACGTCAGCGGCGCCGAGCGTCCGTGGGACGCCGGAACCTGGACGCTGGGGCAGGGCTATGCGACCTCGCCGCACAAGCGCGCCGAAGACCCCGCGCCGCATGTCGTCGCGATCGATTATGGCGCGAAGGACAATATCTTCCGCAACCTGGTCAAGGCCGGCGCGCGCGTGACCGTGGTGCCCGCGACCGCGACGCTCGACGAGGTGCTGAGCCATCAGCCCGCGGGCGTGTTCCTGTCGAACGGCCCGGGCGATCCCGCGGCGACGGGCGAATATGCGGTGCCGGTGATCCAGGGGCTGCTCGAACGCGACGTGCCGATCTTCGGCATCTGCCTTGGTCATCAGATGCTCGCCATCGCGGCGGGCGCCAAGACGGTGAAGATGCACCAGGGCCATCGCGGCGCGAACCATCCGGTACAGCGCGTCGGCGGCGACTTCGCCGACGGCGTGGTCGAGATCACCAGCATGAACCACGGCTTCGCGGTCGACGCGGCGACCCTGCCCAGCGGCGTGGTCGAAACGCACAAGAGCCTGTTCGACGGGTCGAACTGCGGCATCGCGATCACGGGCAAGAGCGCGTTCAGCGTGCAATATCACCCCGAGGCGAGCCCGGGGCCGCAGGACAGCTTCTATCTGTTCGAGAAGTTTGTGGGCGGGTTGAAGTGAGCGCCTTCGCAAGAATGGCTATTCTTGCGGGATTGGTCACAATCTCGCTACCGGTAAACGCGTCGATGCCTCACAGCCAGCGTTTCGGACCATGGTCGGTGACCTCGCTTTCGAGCGCTTCCGGCAATGGTTCGGGCGAGGATGATGGCCCTTTCTTCTGGTTGGCCCAAGGCGGCGATGGTGCTGAGTTGAAGGCCGATTGGAAAGGGCACAAATTGGCGGTTTCCATCACGGTCGATGACTGCGCCGCCGAAGACGATTTCTTCCAAACCTATGATATTCCGTCCGATGCGGTCCATAACGCGCCCAAGCGCGAACTGATCGATCGTCTCAAGGCGGATTTCACCACCTGGGTCGCGCAAGCGAAATTTGTTTGTGAAAACGACAAGCAGATTGAAGCGCTCGATCTGCGACGCCTTGATGACGCCGCTTCCTATTTCATTGACGGCCTCCGTTAGTCCGGCCGCGAGAAGACGAGAATAATGCCCAAAAGAACCGACATCCAATCCATCCTCGTCATCGGCGCCGGCCCGATCGTTATCGGTCAGGCGTGTGAGTTCGACTATTCGGGGACTCAGGCGATCAAGGCGCTGAAGGAGGAGGGCTATCGCATCGTCCTCGTCAACTCCAACCCCGCGACGATCATGACCGATCCCGACCTGGCCGACGCCACCTATGTCGAGCCGATCACGCCTGAGATCGTCGCAAAGATCATCGCGAAGGAGCGCCCCGATGCGGTGCTGCCGACGATGGGCGGGCAGACCGCGCTCAACACGGCGCTCGCGCTCGCGCAGGACGGCACGCTGGCGAAATATGGCGTCGAGATGATCGGCGCCGATGCCGAGGCGATCGACAAGGCCGAGGACCGGCAGAAATTCCGCGACGCGATGGACAAGATCGGCCTCGAAAGCGCGCGCTCGGGCGTGGCGCACACGCTGGACGAGGCGCTGAAGGTGCTCGAACGCACCGGCCTGCCGTCGATCATTCGCCCGTCGTTCACGCTGGGCGGCACGGGCGGCGGCATCGCGTACAACCGCGAGGAATTCGAACATATCGTCCGCGGCGGCCTGATCGCCTCGCCCACCACCGAAGTCCTGATCGAGGAATCGCTCCTCGGCTGGAAGGAGTTCGAGATGGAGGTGGTGCGCGACCGCAAGGACAATTGCATCATCATCTGCTCGATCGAGAATGTCGATCCGATGGGCGTCCACACGGGCGACAGCATCACCGTCGCGCCGGCGCTGACGCTGACCGACAAGGAATATCAGATCATGCGCAACGCGAGCATCGCGGTGCTGCGTGAAATCGGCGTCGAAACAGGCGGTTCGAACGTGCAGTTCGCGGTCAATCCGAACGACGGCCGCCTGATCGTGATCGAGATGAACCCGCGCGTGTCGCGCTCGTCGGCGCTCGCGTCGAAGGCGACAGGCTTTCCGATCGCGAAGGTCGCGGCGAAGCTGGCGGTCGGCTACACGCTCGACGAGATCATGAACGACATCACCGGCGTGACCCCGGCGTCGTTCGAACCGACGATCGACTATGTCGTCACCAAGATTCCGCGCTTCGCCTTTGAAAAGTTCAAGGGCGCGGAGGCGACGCTGTCGACCGCGATGAAGTCCGTGGGCGAGGTGATGGCGATCGGCCGCACGATCCACGAGTCGCTGCAAAAGGCGCTGCGCGGGTTGGAAACGGGGCTTTCGGGCTTCAACTTCGTCGACCGCCTGGTCGGCGCGAGCCACGACCAGCTTCGCAGCGAGCTGGCGAAGCGCACCCCCGACCGGCTGCTCAACGCCGCGCAGGCGATCCGCGAAGGGCTGCCGCTCGCAGAGATCAACCGCATCGCGGGTTACGACATGTGGTTCCTCGAACGCATCTTCGAGATCGTCGAGGCCGAGAATGCGGTGATGGCGAACGGCCTGCCGCGCGATGCCGAAGGGCTGCGGAAACTGAAGTCGATGGGCTTTTCGGACAAGCGGCTGGCCTATCTGGCGCTGCAATCGGCGAACCTGCATCCCGGCACGCGCCGCGCGACGGCGCGCGGCAGCGGGCTGATCCACGAAGCCGTGAAGGCGATGACCGGCGGCGTGACCGAGGCCGAGGTGCGCGCGCTGCGCCACCGGCTGGGCGTGCGGCCGGTGTTCAAGATGATCGACACCTGCGCCGCCGAATTCCAGGCGCAGACGCCCTATCTCTATTCGACCTATGAGGCGCCGACCTTTGGCGAGCCCGAGAATGAGGCGAACCCGAGCGATCGCAAGAAGATCGTCATCCTGGGCGGCGGGCCGAACCGGATCGGGCAGGGGATCGAGTTCGATTACTGCTGCTGCCACGCCTGCTTCGCGCTCGAAGAGGCGGGCTATGAAACGATCATGGTCAACTGCAACCCGGAGACGGTGTCGACCGACTATGACACGTCGGACCGCCTCTATTTCGAACCGCTGACCGCCGAGGATGTGCTGGAAATCCTGCACGTCGAAATGTCGAAGGGCACGCTGGTCGGCGTGATCGTCCAGTTCGGCGGCCAGACGCCGCTGAAGCTCGCGCAGGCGCTGGCCGAGGCGGGTATCCCGATCCTGGGCACCTCGCCCGACGCGATCGATCTGGCCGAAGACCGCGAACGCTTTGCGGCGCTGGTCAACAAGCTGGGCCTCAAGCAGCCCGAAAACGGTATCGCGCGCAGCCGCGAGGAAGCCGTCGCGGTTGCGGCACGCATCGGATATCCGGTGCTGACGCGCCCGAGCTATGTGCTTGGCGGCCGCGCGATGGAGATCGTCGACGACGAGGCGCAGCTCAACAATTATATCGAGACCGCGGTGCAGGTGTCGGGCGACTCGCCGGTGCTGATCGACCGCTATCTTCGCGACGCGATCGAGGTCGACGTCGACGCGCTTTGCGACGGCACCGACGTCGTGGTTGCCGGGGTGCTTCAGCATATCGAGGAAGCCGGCGTCCATTCGGGCGACAGCGCCTGTTCGATCCCGCCGTATAGCCTGTCGGCGCCCATCATCGCCGAGATCGAGCGACAGGCCGATGCGCTGGCCCGCGCGCTCGAAGTCCGCGGGCTGATGAACATCCAGTTCGCGGTGAAGGGCGACGAGGTCTTCCTGATCGAGGTCAACCCGCGCGCCAGCCGTACCGTGCCGTTCGTCGCGAAGGCGGTGGGCTCGCCGATCGCCAAGATCGCGGCGCGCGTGATGGCGGGCGAGAAGCTGGCCGACCTGCCGAAGATCAATCGCGACATCGAACATGTCGCGGTGAAGGAAGCGGTCTTCCCCTTCGCGCGGTTCCCCGGCACCGATCCGGTACTCAGCCCCGAGATGAAGTCCACCGGCGAAGTCATGGGAATCGATCGCAATTTCAACCTGGCCTTCGCAAAGGCGCAGCTTGGCGCGGGCGACCGCCTCCCGACCGATGGACGCCTGTTCGTGTCGGTGAAGGACAGCGACAAGCCGCGCATCATCGACTCGGTGCGTCAGCTGCGCGCCTGGGGCTGGAAGGTCGTCGCCACCGGCGGCACGGCCGACTATCTGGCCGAGCAGGGCATCGACGTCGAGCGCGTCAACAAGGTCGCGCAGGGACGCCCGCATATCGTCGACCGGATCAAGGATGGCGACGTGCAGCTGATCTTCAACACGACCGAGGGTTGGCAGAGCCTGCAGGACTCGCAGTCGATCCGCGCGTCGGCGCTGGCGGCGGACATCGCCTATTACACGACCGCCGCGGCAAGCGAGGCGGCGACGCAGGCGATCGGTGCTTTGCGCGCGCACAGTCTTGAAGTGAAGCCGCTTCAGGACTATTATTGAAGGACCGCTCCACCTCCCAACATCGATGGAAACAGCGGCTCAGCCGCTCGGCGCTAACCCGCCGGGACGGGATTATTGACGAAGGACAACAGGATAATGGCAAGCGTTGAAAAGGTACCGATGCTGGCGGAAGGCTATGAGAAGCTGAGCACCCAGCTCGCCGCTCTCAAAGCCGAGCGACCCCTGATCGTCGATGCGATCGAGGAAGCGCGCGCGCACGGCGACCTTTCGGAAAATGCCGAATATCACGCCGCGAAAGAGCGTCAGGGCCAGGTCGAAGCGACGATCGGCGACCTTGAGGACCGCCTTTCGCGGGCGCAGGTCATCGATCCGACGACGCTGTCGGGTGACCGCATCGTTTTCGGTGCGACCGTCACCTTGGCCGACGAGGACGACAAGCCGGTGAAATACCAGATTGTCGGCCAGGCCGAAGCGGACGCGAAGGATGGCAAGATCAGCTATAACTCGCCGCTTGGCCGCGCGCTCATCGGCCGCCGCGTCGATGACGAGATTGAAGTCACGGTTCCGGCCGGCGACAAATATTATCTGGTCACCAAGATCGAATTCGTCTGATCCCCGGCCGGTGAGCGGAGCGGGACGATGAAATCGCAGGAAGCCCCCGTTATTACGGGGTATGCGCTCGTCTGCGTCGTCCTCTTCATCCTGCTGACGGTCACCGGCTTTCAGAGCGAGGCAATCGTCCGTGCGGGTTTCATTCCCGCGCGGTTCGGTGCCGATGTGATCGCGCCGCCGGGAACGATGGTGCCCGCATTTCTGACGCCGCTTACTTCGGCGCTGCTTCACGGCGGCTGGCTGCACCTGATCTTCAACATGGTCATGCTGCTGTTCATCGGCCGCCAGCTCGAGGGGCCACTGGGCGGCAGGGCGATGGTCGTGCTGCTGATCGCCGGTGCCTATGCCGGCGCGTTGGCGCAATGGCTTGCCGATCCGCAGTCGGTCGTGCCGATGATCGGCGCGAGCGGCGCGATTTCGGCGCTCGTCGCGGTGTTCGCGTTGATCTTCAGCCGGTCGCAGACTTCGGCGCTCGGCCCGATCCCTGCCCATTGGGTGCGCGCAATCTGGCTGGCGGCGGCGTGGATCGGGCTGCAGCTTATGCTCGGCTTCGCGGGCGGCGGCGGGTTCGGCGCCGTTGCGATCTGGGCGCATGTCGGCGGCTTTCTGGCCGGCCTGTTCCTTGCGCGGCCGCTTTTGCGCTGGCGCTTCGGCGCGCGCTGAATTTCCTCAAGGGCGGGCGATCAATCCGCCCATCAGCAACGTCGCGATACGCACGTCGATGCCGCAGCCTTCGGCGCGCTTGGCGGCGACGAAATCCTCGATCTTATCCAGCGCGACGCGGTGGACGGTGATATCCTCGCCGTCGACACCGCCGCCGTCGCCGACCTTTGTCAGGCCGGTGGCATGAAGCAGCGTGAAGCTCTCGCTGACCATGCCGGGCGAGCTGTAGAATTCGCCGACGACCCGCCAATTGGCGGCGCGATAGCCGGTCTCTTCCTCCAGCTCGCGTTCGGCGGCGATCTCCGCGGCCTCGCCGCTGACATCGTCGCCGACGAGCCCCGCGGGCAGTTCGAGGCACCGGACCTTCAGCGGCACGCGATATTGTTCGACCAATATGACGTGGCGTCCGTCCGCATCCTCGTCGATCGCCAGGATGACCGCCGCGTGGATGCCGCGCGAGCGCGAGACATATTCCCATGTTCCCTGTTGCTTGACCGTGATGAAGCGGCCTTCCCATCGCGTTTCGATGGGGGTGTCGGGGCTGGGGATGGGCATGGGGCTCTGTCCTAAAGCTCGATCAGGCGGTCGGGGAGTTCGTTGGGATTTTCGCTGCCGCTCGGGAAATGCTCGGCGAGGACGAGGCCCATCTGGCGAACCGCCTCGGCCATGCCTTCGCCGGGCTTGCCCGCGCGGATGCGGTCGATCAGCGCGGCCATGGCGTCGCCCCATACTTCCGGTGCGACCTTTGCCGCGATTGCTTCGTCGGCGACGATGTCGGCGCGATGCTCGCGCAGGCTGACGTACAGGAGGATGCCGGTGCGGCCGAGCGTCTTGGCCTCGGTCCCGACCTTGAACAGGTCGACCGCGCGGGCGCGCACGCGCCCGGCCAGGATCGCGCGCGGGGTCAGCCACAGGCGCAGCGGCCGCCACAGCAGAATCAGCCACATGCCGATCCATTTGAGGACGCCGACCGCGATGACCGTGCCAAGCCATTGGTTCGGCGTCAGCTCATGGCCCCAACCACCGCTCAGGCGGTAATAGAGGTCCTGATAGAAATCGGGGAAGAGCGCGATGACCGACATCGCGAGGAAGGCGATGACGCTGGCCCAGACGAGCGCGACATCGTCGTAATCGTTCGACTGCGCGGCGATGACGGTGACGATCTCGCCGCTGGTGTGCGCCTCGGCCGCGGCGACCGCGGCGGTGACGATGTCATGGTCGGCGTCGCTGACGTGACTGACTTTCATGCTCCCGGTCCCCTACCAGCCGCCCGACGCGCCGCCGCCGCCGAAGCTGCCGCCGCCGCCCGAGAAGCCGCCGCCTCCGCCCCAGCTCGATCCGCCGCCGCCGCCCCACGACGATCCGCCGCCGCTGCCGCCGCCCCAGTCGTCGTCGCCCCAGATGATGATCGGCGCGCTGCCCCACGGCCGGTTGCGGCGATGCCGCTTGCCGCGCCGCCCGAAGGCCGAGAGCATCGGCAGGATGAAGAAGAAAAAGACGATGAAGCCGATGAAGATCAGCCCGCCGATGTCGCCGTCATCGGCACGGTCGCGCTCGGCCTTGTCGGCCGCTGCCGCACGCGCCGCCGCTTCCTCGGGCGGAAGCTGGATCTGCTGCGCGATCGCGTTGACCCCGTCCTGGATGCCGCCGGGCATGTCGCCCGCCTTGAATTTCGGCGTGACGACATCGCGGATGATCCGGCCCGACAGCGCGTCGGTCAGGACCGGTTCGAGGCCATAGCCGACCGAGATGTTCATCCGTCGCTCGTTGGGCGCGATCAGAAAGACGACGCCGTCGTCCTTTTCCGCATCGCCGATCTTCCACTCGCGACCCAGCCGATAGCCGTAATCGGAAATGTCATAGCCCTCGAGGTTGCTGACCGTCGCGACGACAAGCTGGTGGCCCGTCGTCTTTTCAAGCTGTTCGAGCTGGATATTGAGGTTCGCTTCCTCGGCGGGCGGAATGATGTCCGCCTGGTCAACGACGCGGCCGGTCAGCTTGGGAAAGGTCTGCGCGGCCGCGGGCACCGACAGCAACAGCAGCCCCGAAAGGGCCGCCGTTGCCAGCGGGCGCAGCGTGGCGGTCAGGCCCACCTTATTGACCGAAGTCGACCTTCGGCGCCTGGTTCGCGTTCGGCGACACCGCGCGATAGGGCGTCATCGGCTTTGCGCCATGGACGATCTTGGCGCCGATGACGTCGGGGAAGGTGCGGATCGTCGTGTTATAATCCTGCACCGCCGCATTATAGTCCTGGATCGTCACGTTGATCCGGTTTTCCGTACCCTCGAGCTGGGTCATCAGGTCGGCGAAGCGCGCCTGGCTCTTGAGGTCGGGATAGGCTTCGACGGTCGCGAGAAGGCGGCCGAGCGCGCCCGTGACCTGGCCCTGCGCCTGCTGGAACGACTGCATCTTGGCCGGGTCGCCCAGGTCGTCGGTCGTGACCTTCACCTGTGTGGCGGAGGCGCGCGCCTGGATCACGCCTTCCAGCGTGGACTGCTCGATCTTCGCCGCGCCCTTCGCGGTTTCGACGAGATTCGGGATCAGGTCGGCGCGCCGCTGATAGGCGGCTTCGACATTCGCCCACTTGGCCTTTGCGGCCTCTTCCTTGGTGGGGACGCTGTTGATGCCGCAGGCGGACAGCGACATTGCGGCAACCGGCACGATCAACCAACGGGCAGAACGATAGGACATGGTCATCTAGCTCCCTCGCGCGGCGTTTTGCCGCAACAACACACATAATAGGAAGCCGCTTGCCTTTGTGCAATCGTCACGGCACTTTCGTCGTGCACGATCCAAGATCCCGGGAGCAGCAAGATGTTGAACGAATTCAAGGAATTTATCGCGCGCGGTAATGTGATCGACCTGGCGGTCGGTGTCATCATCGGCGGCGCCTTTGCCACGATCACCGGCTCGTTGACCGAAGACCTGATCATGCCGCTCGTCGGCTGGATTTTCGGCGGCGTCGATTTCTCCAGCAAGTTCATCCTGCTCGGCAGCATTCCCGACGGGATCGCGGCCACCGACTATGCCGCGCTGAAAAAGGCGGGCGTCGCGATGATCGGCTATGGCGCCTTTATCACTGCGGTGATCAATTTCCTGATTCTCGCCTGGATCATCTTCCTGCTTGTGCGGACGGTGAACCGCGTCGTCCGCAAGGGCCCCGATGCGCCGGCCGGTCCGAGCGAAGTCGATCTGCTCACCGAAATCCGGGACGAATTGCGAAAGAAATAAAAGGTTTAAGTCAATTTCGGGACGAATTGCCCGCCTGCGCTCTTCCAAAGCGCGGGCGGGCTTCCTATATAACGGGTGCCGGTTTCGACCGGCTATGAGGATAAATGGTGTCGTGGAATAGACACAGCGGACCCGGGGGCAGTACCCGGCGGCTCCACCACAAACCCGCGCTCTCTCGAAGGGGTGCGCGGGCTTCTGACGGGGCCGAACCAGGATCGACGTGTGTTCAAAGGCGATGTTTTCTTCCGGGCTGAGTAACCCGTAAAAGGCTCAAACCTATAAGTGCTAACGATAACGAAGCACTCGCTCTGGCTGCGTAACCGATAAGCCTCACGGCCTAAGGTTATTCAAATAGAACGCGGTTCGGACCGAACCGGGCAACAGAATCGGATACCAGCGGCTGGGGACGAGCCGGGCAACAGAATCGTCCCACCTTTCCCAAAATCCGATCCCGAAATCCGGTCCTAAATTAGTTAATGCGGACTGGCGCACTGCCCATGGTCGCCCAGCGCCTCGATCACGCGGCAATCGCCGGCCAGGCCGCCGCGACAGCGGCCGATGATGCGCGACAGCTCCTCGCGCAGCGCCGACAGTTGCGCGATCTTTTCCTCGACCTGCTCCAGATGCCGCGTCGCGATGCGGTCGGCCTCGCCGCAATCGCGGTCGGGATGGTCCGACAGGTCGAGCAGCGAGCGGATTTCCTCGATCGTGAATCCCAGGTCGCGCGAATGGCGCACGAAGCTGAGCCGCGATCGATGCTCGCCGCCATAGCTGCGATAATTGGCGTCGGTGCGCGCGGGTGGGGGAAGCAGGCCGATCCGCTCATAATAACGGATGGTTTCGATGTTCGTGCCGGTGGCCCGCGACAGCTCGCCGATTTTCATGGCTTGACCCTGTAGTTGCTACAGGCTGCATATAGGGTGTCGACTCGAAGATACAAAGGAGCTTCGGCGATGGCCGACGAATGCTGTGCCGGTAAAAGCGGCAAGACCGCCCTTAACGATCCGCGCTGGCGGCGCATCCTGTGGATCGCGCTGATCATCAACGCCGCGATGTTCGGGGTAGAGATCGTCGCGGGCGTCGCGGCGGACTCGCGCGCGCTTCAGGCCGACGCGCTCGATTTCCTGGGCGACTCGGCCAATTACGCGATCAGCCTGGGCGTCGCGGGCATGGCGCTGACCTGGCGCGCGCGCGCCGCGCTGCTGAAGGCGGCGACGATGCTGGCCTTCGGGCTGTGGGTATTCGGCTCCGCTGCCTGGGGCTTCGTCAACGGAACCGCGCCGCAGGCCGAAACGATGGGGCTGATCGGCGCGCTCGCGCTCGTGTCGAACGTCGCCGTCGCGCTGATGCTCTATCGCTATCGTACCGCCGATGCGAACATGCGCTCGGTGTGGGTCTGTTCGCGCAACGACGCGATCGGCAACCTCGCGGTGATGGGCGCGGCGATCGGCGTCTTCGGGACGGGGCAGGGGTGGCCGGACCTGCTGGTCGCGGCGATCATGGCTGCGCTGGCGATATGGGGCAGCCTGGACGTCTTTCGCCACGCACGCCGCGATCTGGTCACGGCGGCCGGATAGCTTCGCGCACGAAATAGGCAAAGCGACGTTATTGGGTACTAGGCCAATCGCGTCGCCGCGCCTATTGTGCGGCGCAATGCAGGGCGTAATCGTCACACTTGGTGTGCCAGAGGGCGACAGCCATGGCTGACGCACGGCCCCCTGCAACCCCCGCAAGCGATTATGTCTTCAAACCGCACGAGCGGCCTTTCATGCCGGGGTCGCCGGCGTCGCCCGACCATCCGCGCGCGCGCAAGATCGGCTATCTGCTGATCGGCATCTATCTCGCGATCATCGGCGGGATGACGAACGGCATGCTGATCGCCAATCTGACGGCGATACAGGGGCATATGGACCTGACCCCCGCCGAGGGCGGGTGGGTCACCGTCGCGTACAACATGACGAACGCGTGCATGAGCATCCTGCTCTATAAATCGCGCCAGCAGTTCGGCATCCAGCGCTTCGTCCGCGCGATGATGGTCGCGCTGGTCGTCGCCAATTTCCTTCAGATGTTCGACGCCGGCTATCGCATGGAGCTGATCGCGCGCGGCGTGTCGGGCGTCGCGGCGAGCGGGCTGACGACGCTGTCCGCCTTTTACCTGATGCAGGGGCTGCCGGCGGAAAAGCGGATCGCGGGCTTTCTGCTTGCGATCGGGTTGACGCAGGTTGCGGTGCCGCTGGCGCGCGCGATCTCGCCGCTGTTGCTGGCCGATGGCGACGTCAGCCACCTGTTCGCGTTGCAGTTCGCGCTGTCGCTCGTTGCGGTCGGGGTGGTCAATATCCTCCAGCTCCCACCGGGGGAGACGATCAAATCCTTCGAAAAGCTCGACCTGCTGACCTTTCCGATGCTCGCGGTCGGGGTGGGGCTGCTTTGCGCCTTTCTGGTGCAGGGGCGCATCCAATGGTGGTCGACGCCGTGGCTCGGCGGCGCGCTCGCGGCCTCGGTCGTGCTGATCGGCGCGGCTTTTCTGATCGAGCATAATCGCCGCAATCCGATGCTGCAGACGCGCTGGATGGGAAGCCGCGCGCTCGTCCAGTTCGCGCTGACCGGCGCGCTGGTCCGTGTGTTGACGTCCGAACAGAATTTCGGCGCGACGGGGCTGCTGTCGGCGCTGGGAATGGTCAACGATCAGCTCGTCTCCTATTATTGGGTGCTGACCGGCGCGACGCTTGCTGGTGCGATACTTGCCATTCTGCGCCTCGATCCGACCGACCTGCGCCGGCCGGTGCTGGTGTCGCTGGCGGTCATCGCGATCGGTGCCTTTCTCGACACGCATTCGGGGCTGCGCACGGGGCCGACGAACCTCTATTTCTCGCAGGCGGCGATCGCCTTTGCCGCGGTCTATTTCATGGGGCCGATGATGATGGAGGGGCTGCTCCGCGCGCTGACCAAGGGGCCATCCTATCTTGTCAGCTTCGTGGGGGTGTTCAGCCTGTCGCAGACGATCGGCGGCCTTGTTGGCGTCGCGGCGCTGTCGGCCTTTCACACGCTGCGCACCAAGGCGCATCTGATGACGCTGGGGCAGAGCATTTCGACCAACGATCCGGCGGTCGCGCAGGGCATAAACAGCCTGGCGGCCGCGCTGACCAGCAACATGACCGACCCCGCGCTGCGCGGTGCGGTCGCGGGATCGCAGGTGGTGCGCGAGGCGGCGCGCGAGGCGACGGTGCTGGCGTTCAACGACGTATTCTTCGTCATCGGCGCCTTGTCCGCGATCGCATTCGTGCTGATGTTCGCGCGCTGGGCCTATGACCGGCGGCGTGGGCACAATCCGCTGGCGAAGGAACTGGAAGCTTTGCAGAAAATGAGGGCGCAAAATCAATGAGCGAAGAAAAGCCCGACAACAGGCCCGACACCAGGCCCGACATCAAGCCTGACGCCGCACCCGGCGAAGCGGCGGTGCCGCCGCCTCCCGCCGCCGCCGAGCGTCCGGCGCCGGACAGCGTGGACGAGCAGGCGGCCACGGAGCAAGTGGGGCCGCCGCCCGAGGGTTGGAAGCCGCCGCAGTCGCGCGGCCGGATCATCCTGTTCAGCGCGATCATCCTGGTGGGCGCGCTGGCGATCCTTTATGCGTGGGGCCTGCCGCCGTTCCGGCCCGACAGCCAGACCACCGACAATGCCTATGTTCGCGGCCAGACGACGATCATCGCACCGCAGGTCGGCGGCTATGTGACCCAGGTTCTGGTCCAGGATTTCGAACATGTCGCCGCGGGGCAGGTTCTCGCGCGGATCGACGATCGCATCTACCGCGAGCGCGTCGCACAGGGACAGGCGAACATCGCGGCGCAGAACGCCAGCCTCAGCAACAGCCAGCAGAGCCAGCGCTCGGCCGAAGCGCAGGTCCAGCTTCAGGATGCGGCGGTCGCGAATGCACAGGCACAGCTTCAGCGGGCGCAGGCCGACATGCGGCGCGTGACCGAGCTTGTCGATCAGGGGTCGGTCTCGCTGCGTGAGCGCGACCAGACGCTTGCGGCGCTGCGTCAGGCCGAGGCCGGGGTTCGGCAGGCGCAGGCGCAGCGGCAGATCGCGATCGAACAGGTGCGATCGGTCACCGTCGGCCGCTCGGGCCTGCAGGCCGGGGTCGCGAATGCGGAGGCCGCGCGCGGACTGGCCGACATCGACCTTGAACGCACGGTGATCCGCGCGCCGCGCTCCGGAAAACTCAGCGAGGTGTCGGTGCGCGTCGGGCAGCTCGTCAATCCGGGCACGCAGCTCATGTATCTGGTTCCCGAGACGCATTGGGTCGTCGCCAATTTCAAGGAAGCGCAGACCGCGAATATCCGGGTCGGCCAGAAGGCGCGCCTCCGCATCGATGCGCTCGGCGGGGCAGAGCTGACGGGCAAGGTCGAAAGCGTCGCGCCCGCGGCGGGCAGCGAGTTCAGCGTGATCAAGCCCGACACCGGATCGGGCAATTTCGTGAAGGTGCCGCAACGGATCGCGGTCCGCATACGCATCGATCCCGGGCAGAAAATGACCGCGAAGCTCGGTCCCGGCATGTCGGTCGTCGCGACCGTTCTGACGGGCACCGATTGATGCGCGCCGCTGCGCCCATATTGCTGCTTGCGCTGCTCGCGGGGTGCGCGCCGACGATTTCGCCGCGTCCCGAGGCAAGCCAGGTCGCGCCGCCCGCCGCATGGCGCACCGTTCTCGCCTCTGATGGCCCGATCGAGCGTCAATGGTGGGCGCGCTTCGGCGATCCGCAACTGAGCGCGCTGGTCGAACAGGCGCGCGCGAACAACAGCGATCTGGCGATCGCGGCGGCGCGCGTTGCGGAGGCGCGGGCGCAGGAACGCGTCGCGCGTTCGCTGTTGCTGCCGACGCTGTCGGCCAGCGCGCCGGGCGCCGAGGCGCGCAGCGTCAACGCCTTCGGGCAACCGAGCGAGAGCTTTTCGGCGCAGCCGACCTTCCAGGCGGCTTACGAGGTCGACCTGTTCGGCGCCAATGCGGCGCGGCGCGATGCCGCGCGCGCCAGCGCGGCGGCGCTCGCCGCGGCGCATGAGTCGGCGACCTTGTCGGTCAGCGCGGCGGCGGCGAGCGGCTATATCGCGCTCCTCGCGCTCGACGAGCGACGCGAGCTGCTGAAGGAGACGCTTGCCCAGCGCAGCGAGGCGCTGCGCATCGCGCGCGACCGCGCCGAAGCAGGCTATACGTCGCAGCTCGAGCTTCGCCAGTCGGAAGCCGAGTATCGCGCGACCGAGCAACAGATTCCGGCGATCGAGGCGGCGATCAAGCGGCAGGAAAATGCCCTTTCGCTGCTGGTCGGCGATACTCCGCATGCCGTCGCGCGCGGCGCGAACTTCGATGCGTTGCTCACGCCGGCGGTTCCGGGGGTGCTTCCCTCCGAACTCGTCCGCCGCCGTCCCGATATCGCCCAGGCTGAGTTTTCGCTCGCCGCGACCGACGCGAACCTGCGCGCGGCGCGGGCGCAATTCCTGCCGCAGATCCGGTTGCAGGCGTCGGCGGGCGCGACGATTTCGTCGCTGCTGAACGATCCGATCAGCATATGGTCGATCGGCGGCAGCATCCTGGCGCCGATCTTTTCGGGCGGGCGGCTGGAGGGGCAGTTCGATGCCGCTACGGCGCAGCGCGACCAGGCGGCGTTCGCATATCGCAAGACCGTGCTTACCGCCTTTCGCGAGGTCGAGGATCAGCTTGCGCTGATCGACCGGCTCGGCGCGCAGGAACAGGCGCTGCTTGCGCAGCGCACGGCCGTCGCCGACGTGCTGCGTCACGCGACGAACCGGTATCGCGCGGGCTATTCGCCCTATCTCGAACAGATCGATGCGCAGCGCGCGCTGCTGTCGGTCGATCTCGCGCTGATCCAGCTTCGCGCCGATCGGCTCACCGCCTACGTATCGCTCTATCAGGCGCTGGGCGGGGGCGTCGACGGCGCATGACCGGGGCGCCGGCCATCGCCTTGCAAACGCGCGGCGACTGGCTGGCCATGCTGCAAAGGATATGCGCCCCTGTGCTGGCGCATGGTGCGGCGGGAACGCTGAAGGCCGCGATGCCGTTCGAGGCACCGGCGGGCGGCGAGGCGCGCCGTGCCTGCACCTATCTGGAGGCCTGCGCGCGGACGCTGGCGGGGATGGCGCCATGGCTCGAACTCGACGGGCTCGACGGCGAAGAGGCGGCGATGCAGGCGCGGGCGAGGGGACAGACGCAGGCGCTGCTCGCGTCGATCGCCGATCCGGACTCGCCCGACCATATCGACTTCGGGGCGGGGCCGCAGTCGCTGGTCGACGCCGCCTTTTTGGCGCAGGCGATCCTGCGCGCGCCGAACCGCTTGTGGAACGAACTGCCAGGTGCGGTGCGGGCCCGGCTCGTCGGCCAATTTGCGGCGACGCGCGCGGTTGCGCCGCCGCCGGGCAACTGGCTGTTATTCTCGGCGATGGTCGAGACCTTTTTCGCGGCGATCGAGCATCCGTTCGACCGGTCGCGCATCGACCATGCGGTCCGGCAATTCGACGGCTGGTACGTCGGCGACGGCTGGTATTCGGACGGTCCGATCTTTCAGTTCAACTATTACAACAGCTTCGTCATCCACCCCTTTCTGATCGACATCCTGCGCGTGATGCGGGGCGAGTTTGCGGGGCGGCAGATCATTCGGGCGCAGCGGCACGCGGCGCAGCTTGAGCGGATGATCGCGCCCGACGGGTCGATGCCCGCGATCGGGCGGTCGCTTTGCTATCGCTGCGGCAATCTGCACCTCCTGGCGCAGCTCGCGCTGCTCCGCCGCCTTCCGCTGGCGCCGGGGCAGGTGCGCGGGGCGATGGCGCGGGCGATGGCGCGCGGCCTGCTCGCACCCGGCAGTTTCGACCCCGCCGGCTGGCTCGTCATCGGACACGCCGGCCATCAGCCGGCGCTGGCGGAGGATTATATCTCGACCGGCAGCCTCTATCTCTGCACCGCCGCTTTCCTGCCGCTCGGCCTCGCGCCCGCCGACCCGTTCTGGACCGAGGCCGCGCCGCCGCCGACGACCGGCCGTCTGTACGGCGGCGGCGATCTGCCGCCCGACCATGCGATCGCCGATTAGGCGTCAGGGGCAGCGGTTCCAGCCGGCGCCCCGCACCGCGCGGCCCGGCGTCGCCCCGCTATGCTCGCCATCCTTCAGCACCGCGACGCCGTTGACGAACACGTCGCGCATGCCGACCGAATATTGGTGCGGCTTTTCAAAGGTCGCGCGGTCGGCGACGGTCGCGGGGTCAAAGACGACGACATCGGCATAATAGCCGGGCTTCAGCGCCCCGCGCTCGCTTATGCCCAGATTGGTCGCGGGCAGCGTGGTGAGGCGGCGGACCGCCTCTTCCAGCGAGATCAGCTTTTCCTCGCGGACATATTGGCCGAGCAGGCGCGCGAAATTACCATAGGTGCGCGGGTGCGCGCCCGATTTCAGGAACACGCCCTCGGGCGATTGCGACGCGGCGTCGGAGCCAAAGCTCATCCACGGAAGCTGGATCTGCTTGCGGACATTGTCCTCCGACATCAGGAAATAGACGGTGCCGACGCGCGATCCGTCCTCGATGACCAGGTCCATCGCCGTCTCTTCGGGCGATTTCTTCCGCATTGCCGCGACTTCGGCCAGCGTCTTGCCGGTCAGATATTTCATCGCGGGGTTCTTGAAACCGGTCAGGATCATCTTGTCGGCGCCCGCACCGAAATAGAGATTTTCCCAGTCGCTGCCGGGTTTCTGCATTTCGGCGGCGACACGCGCGCGGATCGCGGGGTCCTTCAGCCGCTCGATCCAGGCTTCGAGCCCGCCCGACTGCACCCACGTCGGCATCGCGGCGTCCAGCCCGGTCGCGCCGGCGGTATAGGTGTACATGTCGGTCGTGATGCGCAGCCCCTCGGCCCGCGCCGCCTCGATCTTCTTCACCACCGGGGCGAACTTGTCCCAGTTGCTGCGCCCCGCCATCTTGAGGTGATAGATTTCGGCGGGCGCGCCCGACCGGCGCGCGATCTCGATCAATTCGTCGACCGCTTCCTCCAGCCTGTCGCCTTCGGAGCGCATGTGGCTGATGTACATGCCGCCGCATTTCCCGGCCTCGGTCATCAGCGCGACGAGCTCGTCGGTTTCGGCATAGGAGCCCGGCGCATAGATGAGCGAGCTGCCCACGCCCAGCGCGCCCTCGTTCATCGCCTGGCGCACCAGCATCTTCATGCGGTCAAGCTGTTCGGGGGTCGGGTCGATATCGTCCTCGCCCAGTTCGTGGACGCGCACCGTCGCCGCGCCGACGAAGCTCGCGACGTTCGTCGAAACGCCCCGCTTTTCCAGATAGGTCAGATAGTCGCCAAGGCTGGTCCACTCGATCCGATATCGGATGTCGCCCTGCCGTTCGGTTTCCTGCGCCTTCATCGTGGCGTTCAGCGGCCCCATCGACCAGCCTTCGCCCATCACCTCCAGCGTCACGCCCTGGCGGATGTCGCTCTGGCTGCGCGGATCGGCGATCAGCGACTCGGTCGCCCAGCTCAGCATGTTGACGAAGCCCGGCGCGACCGCCATGCCCTTTGCCGAAACCTCGCGCTTCGCGCGGCCGGCGACCTTGCCGACCGCGACGATGCGATCGCCCTTGATCGCGACGTCGCCGACGACGGGCGGCGCGCCCGATCCGTCATAGATCGTCCCGCCGCGGATGATCAGGTCATAGGAGGGCGCGGCGGGCTTTGCCCCGACCGATGCCGAAACGAACAGCGTGCCGGCCAGAAGCAGGACTCGCAGGGAAGGGCGCTCAACCATGAAGGCTCATCAACGAGTCCATGAGGCCGTCGTCTGCGGAGGAGCAGACGCCGAGTACGAGGGCCTCGTCGAAGCCCTCGGCGACGACATAGGCATGGCCCATCGACGAATCGAGATAGATGCTCTCGCCGGTGTCGAGCGTGACGGGGTCATAGAATTCGGTGTGGATCTCGATGCGTCCCTCGATGACATAGATGAACTCCTCGCCCTGATGATGGACCAGCGCGCCGAACTCGCTCGCGCTATGCGCGCGGATGCGGGTGATGATCGGGATCATCCGCTTCTGGCGCAGGTCGGTGCACAGATAATGATAGTCGTAATTGTCGGTCGTCACGCGCGCCGCGCGGTCCATCGTCCCGATGCTGCGGCGCCC